>Ga0335069_10007374_pt1 | contig 15895 bp, 14 predicted proteins | sample Lox_Sample_11_FD_206714 | JGI IMG/M metagenome (GOLD analysis project Ga0335069, IMG submission 206714) | Soil microbial communities from Loxahatchee National Wildlife Refuge, Florida, United States - Lox_Sample_1.1 | ecosystem: Environmental > Terrestrial > Soil > Wetlands | place: USA... | reverse complement strand
AGAGCTTCGAGGACGTGACGAAGGCCGGCAAGGTCAAGTTCACCGGCGATCAGGCGAAGTTCGCCGAGCTGATGGGCATGCTGGTGGATCTCAACCAGTCCTTCTGGTTCAACATCGTGACGCCCTAAGCCGACATCCGGCTATGTTGCGAATGGAGCCGGCCTTGAAGACCCCGGAGAATGCGTTTTAAAGAGCGACGCCCGGGGGCAGACCGGCGCCGCCGGCCACGCGTTGGGGCGGATCTGGAAACCCCGCACCGCGGCGGGGGTGAAAGCCTCGCGCACGCCCCAGCCGGCCTGCTTCAAATCGGCAAAACGGACTCAGATAGGTTCCTGAAGGCAATGCTCCAGCGGCTGATGTTGATAGTTTTTACCGCTGGACAATACCGCCCAGGCGATGCGAGCCAACTTGTTGGCGATAGCCACAACGACCTTGTTGCGTGGAGCACGCTGCGCTAGCCGGTGCACCCACTGCCCGAACCCTCCGGTGTCGTACTTGATGCGAAACAGTACGGGTGTGCCGCTTTGCTCTTCTAGCGTACCTCGCATCTGTGTTTGGCAGGCGGCTCGTGACAAGTATGTGGTCGGCGCACACGCTGGTACTTCTAGGGGCTTTTGGCGGCGTGCTGGGATGTATCGGGTTGTTAGCGTGGCTCGTCTTCAGGAAATCCGAACGGCATACGCCTCACGGTTTGTAGCTCTATTTAGCGAAAAACGGTTGATTGCGCCAGTTCAATCAGGAAAAGCCACGTCGAGTGTCGAACAGCATTTCTTAACGTCCTTTGTTGCCTAAGGATTCCGACGAGCCCATTCCTGATCCTAATTTCCACTGCCAATCTGCTGCGAGAGATAGTTGGCTATGCCCATTTCTTTGATCGCGTGAAGTTGAGCTTCCAAGAAGTCGGCGTGCCGTTCCTCGTCTCGAATCATGCTTTCAAACAAGGATTTCGAGCCGTCGTCTTTCGCCTCGGCACATAATTTCACGGCATCGTTGTACTGGCGCACGGCGTCCAGCTCGTCCTTCAGGTCAATCTCGATTTGCTCCTGCACTTTGCTGCCGAGTTGGGGCTTCAGTCCGACCTCGATGTTGGGAATTCCGTCGAGGAAGATGATCCGCTCGATCAATCCCTCGGCGTGCCTCATCTCTTCGATAGCTCGCGCTTTGGTGAGGTCGCCGAGCCGTTTGTATCCCCAGTTCTGGCACATCTCGGGTTGCGTCATGTATTCCACGACGGCTGTCAACTCCGAACTAAGAGCCGTGGCCAATTGCTGAATTACCTTCTCATTGCCGCGCATGGTTGTGCCCTCCGCGCTTCCTATACTGCCGTGTCGCTGAGCAGTGATGCTGTGATCCAAGGCACAGAGATCGGTTGGGCGGCAGGAGAAACTGGCGTAGACACTCTAACCGGGAGACACCAGATGGGCCTCAAATCGAGGTTGGCGCTTCGGTTCTTACTCGCGTTTGGCGTGTTGGGAGCTTTGTTGTTCATTCCCGCTGGTTCTTTGAGGTTTTGGCAAGGGTGGGCCTACCTAGCTATTTCGTTCGTCCCCGGTTGTTTCGCTTTCACGTATTTCTACAAACACGATCCCCAACTGATCGAGCGCCGGATGCAATTCAAGGAAAAAGTGCGCGAACAGAAGCACATCATGACGTTCGTCTACATCGCTTGGCTGGTCGCTTTTGTGCTGCCCGGTCTCGATCACCGATCTGGCTGGTCGCACCAGCCTTTGTGGATCACAATCTTTTCACAAGCGGTCGTTTTCGGCGGGTTCGCGACGACACTCTGGGTTGCGAAGGTCAACCGTTTCGCTGCGAGGACGATTCAGGTCGAGCCCGGTCAGGAAGTGATTTCCAGCGGCCCGTATCGCATCGTTCGCCATCCAATGTATTTGGGCGCATGTGCGATGTGGCTGTTCACGCCTTTGGCGCTCGGATCGTACCTAACCTTGCCTGCCTTCGTTCTCCTCATTCCGTTGATCGTTCTTCGTCTCCTCAACGAAGAAAAAGTTTTGTGCCAAGAACTGTCCTGGTATGCGGAATACTGCACGCACACCCGCTTCCGGCTCATTCCCTTTGTCTGGTAAGTGACATTTTCTTCAAAGCACGTCGATAACGATGAGAGTGATGTCGTCTTGCTGCGCTGCGGAGGCAGGCTGCCAGCGCCGTAGTTCGGAGAGCAAGCGGTCATGCTGAACCTGTTAACAGCACTCGACACGGCTTTCGCTTTCAACTCTGCATACAATGTTTCTTGGCGTAGCTTATTCCCATGGGTTCCGATCTTGGCGTCAAAGTGACAAACCGCATCCGTGCTGCGTGGAAGCTGTGTGTATCCGTGTTCAAGAGCGATTGGGAACTGTCCGACTATCCAGTGGCGATACGTGAACACCAGATCGATCCGAACTACTCCGGCACCCGGCTAAAGCAGCATCGTTACACTGCCTCCATCGTGAATTGGGAAGTCATAATCGGCGGGGGAGACACACGCGGGGAGGCATTACAGGAATTGAAGAAGACTTTCGCGGCGGTAAAGGGTGAGAGAGCCAAGACAAGGCAACGGCTTCCCCGACCCGGCGTACAAGTACCGATTGAGTTTGCTTCGCAGCAACGAATCAGTGCTCACTCTGAACTGGCCGACGATTTCGTTCGACGTGTGCTGAACCTCGATTGGGCCTTTATCTCCGATGCATCGAGCCTGTGGGACTTTCATCACGCCGAGACCAATGAAGCGTTGATAGCGCGGATCAAAGAAGTCTACGGTGTGGATGTGTCGGACATTGAGTCGGCAAAGTTGTCAGAAATTCTGGAACGAATCGCCACTGCACAGTCATCAGCGTAGTTGGCGCAATATCGCCATAGCGCTCATAATCCCCTGCCGCTGTGGTTAACCGATCTCCTGACTATGCGCCAGACACTGTGAAGGGCATACGCGAGGGCCATGTAGAGAAAGCAATTAATTGCGACCGAGAGCACGGTGTTCGAGATTCCGGGAATAGTACTGCTCCAGCCGACGGTCAATATTCGGGAAGACGGCCAAAATACATACATCAAGTCGGTGTTGCCGACCCACAGAACTCCCGCAACCCCGAACCATATCAGCGCCATCGCTGTCGCAGATATGAGCAGTCCTACAGCGGCACCTACAACCAACGGTCGGCTCGTATTCATAAGCATCCCAATTGTCCCACTGCGTCGCACCGAATACGAGCGCAGATTCTTAACTGACGTAATATCTCGATAGCACTTATTGACCTCAACAAAGGCGAACGGAAAGCGCACGCTTGCGAGGTCGCCTGGTTTCAACTTTACGGGTCATTGTCCGCGGAGCTTGCCATTGTCCTGTAGATAATGCTTCCCTGCGGTCGATAGGGTTAGCTCAACATAGTAGTCAGGCACTCGGCTGGAGTACCAGAGATTGCCGAAGAATTTCACGTGTGAGTTGCCACTGTTGACCGCCAAGAAATGCGCCATCTCCCAATTGACTCTGATGGCATCACCTTCTGAAGTGCTCACACTGGCAGGGTCTTCACCAACGTTTCTTCCCTTTGGCACAAGGTAAAGATCGTAAAGATAGCTACTAAAGGCTCCGGGATTGCGCTGTATGACCACAGCGTCGAGTATCCCGTCAGGAGAGGTCTGCCGCGAAAACTCCTCTTGTCCAGCCATCAACTGCGCAAAGTGAGCAAGGGCAAACCAAGACAAATAGGGCGTTCCAATTCCCAGCAGATAAACTAAGACAAACGCGATGATTAGTTTGGGTCGGCGAGTCATAGCAGGGGAGATTATAGTTGGTGCAAAATCGCCATAGCGCTCATCGACACCGCGGCCACGGGAGCCGACATTGTTTATGGAATCATTACGCTCATTTACCTTGACCAGGCATTTTGCCTTCAATCTCGCGTTTGCCAGTTGCTCCCACAAAGGAACGCCAAGCAACGGAATCACACAAGAATGCTTTCTTGAAAAAGAAGTAAGGAATGTCTAGGGAAGTGCTTTTGAGCACTCACGTGTCTACTGCAGTCTTGCGTATTCTGACTTGGCTTCTTTGAGAACTGGAACGTCGCCATCTGCGTCCTTCCAAAGCATCAGGAAATCCTCGTAGGCTCTGCGCGCCTGATCGTTCTCCCCACCCAGAACGTAAGCCCGGCCCATTTCAAGATGTGCCAGCGCCCCTAGGGCGCGATTTGCGATGAAGCTGCGGTTGTCGAGGATCTTCTGGAATTCGCTCACCGCTGCTTTGCCGTCGTGCGCCGCTATGTACGCTTCACCGCGAAGATAAACGGGATAGAGCATTACACCCCAGAGGTCCGTGGAGAGCGCGTAGGGCGGAGTCTCCTCCATCAAATCAAGAGCCTTCGGCCCATTGTTCTTACGGAGCTCCAAGCTGGCCTTAATTGCCGGTAGCCAGTTGTGCAGAAATAAGAGGTCATTAGGGCGGCTCTTTTGAACCTTGGCACTGAGGCTCTGAGCGCGAGTCGTGTCTCCGATCCGTGCAAGTGTCACGGCGGCCTCGATCTGAAGATCGCGGCTGACGGCCATCGCCAAACCTGCATCGACGTCACGACGGGCCTCGTTTACGTTGCCGAATTCGGCTTCCTGGATGGAGGCGTCTAACTCGTAGCCGGCTGCGGATTCCATGTCCTCAACCCGCCGCGCTGACTCCACTGCCCGGCGCAGCCACTCACGAGCCTTGTGCAGCCTGCCATGGAATGCCTCTGTATCCCCCTGTGTCGCCCACAATTGATATTCTTCGCCGGGTCTGCCTGCCGCTGCCGATACGAGTTGTTCCATCTCTGCGGCGTTTCCTTCAACAAACGCTATCGAGTAGCGATTGAATGCAGTTTGATCGGTCTCGAGATGCTTGGTTCTTGCAGCATCCAACATCTCCTCCGCCTCTTTCAGACGGCCGAGGCTTCGCAAGATAGAGGCCGCATTACCATAACTATTAGATGAGTCTGGTTCTAGGCGCAACTCTTCCTGCACGGCGGCTAGTGCCTTTTCCGGTTGTCCTAGCGTCTTGTAAAGCACAGCCAGATTTGTGTAGGGCACTGTGTCACGAGGGTAGGTTTGCTTCCAAAGGTTGTAGACTTGGGCCGACTTCTCGAGTTCTCCTGTCACCACATCGAAATAATGTGAATCTATATAGAACCGCTCTCGTTCCGAGACTCGATCCCGCAACTCGAAGGCATGCTGTGTCGCCTGAGCCGCCGCTTCGCTCTGATCTTGGTTCCAGTATCCGATTCCCAGGCGCGCGTAGGCCATCGCGAAGTTAGGATCCAGCTCGACTGCGCGCTTGAAAAACGGAATCGCCGCTTCATCTCCCTGTTGGCGGTGGGCCTTGACACCCAAGCTGTAGGCCTGCAGCGCTTCGAGTGAGGAGGTGGTAGCCTCTTCTAGAGGAGTGTCGTAGCGCTGTACCGAGGCTAGAGATTCCCCGAGTTTGTTGCGCAACCGCTTGCAGGCACCTCCTAAGGACTGCAAGACCTGTTCGCGATTTGAAGCTTCTGCCTCTTCACTGCCCAGGGAGTCGCCGTTTTGACAGTTCAGCGCGTTGAGCCCAATGGCATAATGCTGGCCCAGACTGCCGATCGATCCTGCCAATACAGCTTTGCTTCCGGCACGCTGACAGACTTCCCGTGCCAGTTCCACAGTCAGGTGCGCCTCCTTGCTGCGCCCCATGAACTTCAGTTGCTGACCCACCTTCTGCTCCGAGAGCACATTGAGAAATGGAGACTGTTCGAGTTCTATCTGCAGAGCTTGCTTCAGGGTATCGTCGAACAGAGGTTCTCCTGTAGAGTTCGTGAAGTCCGCCAGCACCATGGTGTCTTTTTCCGAGAGCTTCGGGGTTCGCCATGAATGCCAGTACAGGCCGGCTCCCACGAACAGACCAACCGCCACTCCTCCTGCAATCAACTGAATCCGATTCTTCGTCACGCTTCTACGAACGGAAACGACGGGTTGATGAGAGCTGGCGCTGGCTGTTGAAAGCCTAGCTCGCGATGTATTTGACGCGGCGTCTGTACCAGCTTCATCGAATTGGTCCACGGGGGACCTGTGTCCCGATTCAGAATCTCTTTTCAGCCGCTGCAGGTCAGTCCGCATCTCCGCCGCGCTCTGGTAGCGCAGATCTCGATTTTTCTCGAGTGCCTTGATAACAATGTCTTCCAGCTTGAGCGGCAAATCTGGATTCAAACGCAGAGGCGGCAGTGGTTCGCGCTCGAGGATTGCGTGGAATATGACTCCAGAACTTTCGCCACGAAAAGGCAACATACCGGTCGCCATTTCATAGAGGGTTGCTCCAAAAGAAAACAAGTCGGTGCGGGCGTCTAACTCTTTGGCGCGAACCTGCTCCGGGGACATGTATGCAACAGTGCCGAGTGCAGATCCCGGACTGGTCAGGTCTTCGGGGTTAATCCTGGTCGTTCCATCCGATATCACCCCCGATTTCGCCGCGTTTCCGCTGCGGAGGTTCACCTTCGCCAAACCGAAATCAAGAATCTTGGCATGGCCGCGCTTGGTAACGAATATGTTCGCGGGCTTGATGTCGCGATGCACGATACCCTGGCTGTGAGCCGCATCTAGCGCATCGGCGATCTCGATACTCAAGCTGAGCAATACCTCGCTTTCGAGCGGCCTTCCTGCGATAAGGTGCTTTAACGTGACGCCATCGAGAAACTCCATAACGATGAAGGCTTGCCCCTCTTCATCGTTAATCTCGTGAATGGTGCAGATGTTGGGGTGATTGAGTGCAGAGGCAGCCTTCGCTTCGCGTTGAAATCGGCCCAGGGCCTGGGGATCTTTGGCAACTTCATCAGGCAAAAACTTCAGGGCCACAAAGCGGTCGAGTTTAATGTCCTCAGCTTTGTAAACGACACCCATCCCACCTCCTCCAAGCTTCTCCACGATGCGATAGTGGGAGATGGTTTGACCTATCATTGGGGTGAATATTAGGACCAGGGCAAGGGCAAGTCAATGAAGACGTATGTCTGAAACGAAGGCAAAGCAACTCTTCACAAAGGTGATAGGTGATGATGGCAGTATTCGTCTTTGGGGAGCGAAATTCACGAACTCAACAGCAGTTCCTAATTGGCATAACATCTCGATCTTACTCATTGACCGTGAAAAAGGCGAACAGACGGCGCACGCTTGCGAGATCGCCTGGTTTCGTAAACTGACAATCTCGCCCTGACCGTACAGTTTCGAAAGACGCGCAAGAAATTGGGTAGTGGCTCAATTCAACTTTCAGACTGAGCCACTACCGGAAGTTTTAATTACTAGGTTGTTGAAACTGGTTTGAGTTTGAAATCCGGTCGAAGCGTCTTCGGGTCAGGACGCTTTGGAGGTTGAGGCGCCAGCTCTTTGGGCAGGCCGAAGGCGTAAACCCTGCCGTCGTCCGAGCCGACATAAACGGTGCCGTTAACCACGGCGGGCGAGGACTCTACCAGGGCTTGGGTGGGATTGCTCCACAACAGGGCGCCGGTGCGGGCATCCAGCGCGTATATCCTTCCCTCGTACGAGCCGATGTAGACTACCCCATTCGCCACCGCGGGCGAGGAATACAACCAGTAGCTAGTTGAAAAGCTCCACAGCTTTTCGCCCGTTCTGGCGTTCAGCGCGTACACCTCATGTCCCGACGAGCCGAAATACAACACTCCATTGGCCACCGCAGGTGAGGAATAAGTCGCGTCTATGGGGTAGCTCCACAGCACGGCACCCGTCGTGGCGGCCAACGCATAGAACGTGAGAGGTGGTGCTGCGGCGACATAAACCACCCCTTTCGCCACCGCAGGCGAGGCAGTCCCACTCCAGCCGATGACGTCGCTCCACAGCAGGGTGCCTGTCGTGGCGTTCAGCGCGCACACATTGAGGCCAGAACGAACATAAACCACGCCGTTCTCCACGGCGAGCGAGGCCACATAGTACTGGGTGGCGTAGCTCCACAGCAGAACACCAGTGCTGGCGTCTAGCGCATATACGTAGCCGTCGTCGGAGCCGACATAAACCACCCCACCCGCTACCGCAGGCGAGGAGTCCATCCCGCCGCCGGTTGGGTAGATCCATATCTGGGCGCCGGTAGTGGCGTCCAGCGCATATAGGTTGTGGTCTCCCGAGCCGACATAAACCACCCCATTCATCACCGCCGGCGAGGAATACACTGCGCCGCCAGTTGGGTAGCTCCACAGCAGCCCCTTGGCACTTAGTGCGTACACGTTGTTGTCGTCGGAGCCGATATAGACTACCCCATTAACCACGGCTGGCGACGAACGTACTGCGCCGCCGGTTTTGTAATGGGCGAACAGGCGCAGGCTCCCAACATTGTCAACGCTGAGCACGTTTTCGTATGGGTTCTCACGCCGCATGTCCTTGGTGTGGAACTCGGTCCAGTTGACGTGAACCTGGAATATTTTCTGCTTCACGAGGCGCCCCGAGCGCTCGGCAGCAGTGATCCAGTGATTGCCGGGCACGGCAGATTTTGGAGCCTGAATCGCGACCTGGCTGAAGGCTCCGGCAGCGTCAGCCACGGCCAGCGCTTGGTCCTGGCTGTCAAAGTAAAGGTCGATCTGCGCATACGGCGTGAAACCGCTACCCGAGACGCGCAGAGTGGTTGTGGGCGGGCCGTCTTTGGGTGAAAGCGAGACGGCCGTCTGAGCAAAGCAAGAAGTTGCGAGCATTGAAATTGTGATTGCAACTAAGGAGAACCGCGTACTTCTTCGAATGCGCCTTCGTACGTCACTTTCCATGATTGCCTCCATACCTCAACTTGCATAAATGCTTGGCACGATCTATTCAGTCGCGATTGTTGACAGTGGCCTGAGATTAAAGTCGGGGCGCAGTGTTGTCGGATTTGGGCGCTGCGGTGGTTGTGGTACCAGTTCATTGGGCAGGCCAAAAGCATAAACGTTATAGTCGTCGGACCCGACATAAACGGTTCCATTTACAACGGCGGGGGAGGACGTCACGCCCTGGAGGGTTTCATAGCTCCACAGCGGTGCTCCGGTACGGGCGTCCAGCACGTACAGGTAGTGAAAAGGCGAGCCGACATATACGACTCCATTCGCCAGCGCGGGCGAGGATTGTCCTCCGATCGGGTAGCTCCACAGCAGGGCGCCTGTGCGGGCATCCAAGGCGTACAGGTTGTTGTCGTCTGAGCCGAAATAAACTATCCCGTAGGCCACAGCTGGTGAGCACTCCACATGGGAGCCCGTCAAGTATTTCCACAGCAAGGCGCCGGTGCGAGCGTCTAGCGCGTAGAGGTTGCCGTCGAACGAACCGATGTAGACCACCCCGTCTGCCACCGCGGGCGAAGAACCCACAGAGCCGGCCGGGTAGCTCCATAGTAGGGCACCGGTGCGGGCGTCTAGCGCGTAGATGTTGCTGTCGTACGAACCGATGTAGACCACCCCGTTCGCCACTGCAGGAGAGGATATCTCCACCACAGAGACAGGGTAGCTCCAAAGGTTTGCGCCGGTTTGGGCGTCTAGCGCATATACATTGCCATCGTAGGAGCCAACATACACCACCCCATTCGCTACGGCCGGCGAGGAAAATACGGTGCCCCCGGTGGTGTAGTCCCAGAGCTTGGCGCCGGTGCCGGCATCCAACGCATAGACGTTGCCATCAAAGGATCCGATATAGACCACCCCGTTTGCCACCGCAGGAGAGGAATAGACCGGGGCGCCGATAGCGTCGCTCCAAAGTTTGGTGCCGGTGCGGATGTTCAACGCATAGATTTTGCCGTTGGACGAGCCGACATACAACGTTCCATTGACCACCGCGGGTGAGGAAATCACATCGCTGCTGGTCTTATAGTGCCCTTTCTTATGCAGCATCCCAACGTTGTTGACATTCAGCACATTTTCATACGGATTCTCGCGCCGCATGTCTTTCGTGTGGAACTCTGTCCAGTTGACGTGGACCTCGAATATCTCTTGCTTGGCGATATGTCCTGAACGTTCTGCCACGGTGACCCAGTGATTGCCCGGTACCGCGGACTTTGGTGCCTGGATCGCGATCTGGCTGAAGGTTCCTGCGGCGTCAGCCACCGCCAGGGCTTCATCCTGGCTGTCGAAGTAGACGTCAATCTGCGCGTAAGGCGTGAAGCCGCTGCCCGAGACGCGCAGAGTGGTTGTTGGCGGACCGTCCTTGGGTGACAGCGAAATCGTGGTCTGGGCGAAGCAGAAGCCTGCCAGTAGTAAGATTGCTATGCCAATCAGACCGGCCTGCTTGCCGGTCCAAGTCGGATGATGTTCCTTGCTCGTCATAAGATAGCCCCCGATCAGTGCGAAGTTCGACCTACGATTTCCGTTTCGGACTTGCCGACCCTCAGCCACTAATTACGTTGCATACCGACACTAGCTACCTACTGCACCTCTTGCCAAAGCAGCTTTGAATGATGGCGGTTAAAGTTCTTGTCACCGGAATAGATCGCCCAGATGGCGTGGGTACCTTCGGTGAGTTCAGAGGTGGTGAAATTGGCCTGACCGGAAACCAGTTGAGCGGTACCAAGCACCGTGGTTCCATCTTTAAACTCCACGATGCCACTGGGGCTTCCCTCGCTCGAAAACGTCGGAGCGACATCGAGGGTAAACGTAACGGCCTGACCGAGTTGTGAGGGATTGTTTGAACTTGTTCCCTTGAGGTGCGTGCCGGCGCTATTAAGCAGTACGCCGATAGAGCCAGAGAACACGTCTGCCGTGATCACATCTATCGCCCCATCGTGATTCAAATCCGCTGCTGCTAACGCAAAACCATAAGGCCCAATTGGGAAATCCACATAGGGCCGGAAGGTGCCATCGCCTTTGCCCATCAGTACGCTCACTGTGTTGGCACCAGTCGATGCCGCGAGATCAGGTTTCCCGTCAGCATTAAAATCGGCTACCACCAACTGGACTGGGTTCGACGCCGTCCGGTAATCGACAGGAGGCTGGAAGGTGCCATCTCCGTTGCCGAGCATAATGTGGACAGCCGCGCCTCCACCGCCCGTTGGAAGTGCCAAGTCTAGCTTGCCGTCTTGGTTCAGATCTGCAATCCCTACGGAAGATACATAGCCGCTGGTGAAGTCCATAGCTGGCTGAAATGTGCCATCCCCGTTGCCCAGCAATATACTGACGGTGTTGTCCAAAGAGTTGCCAACCGCCAAGTCCAGTCTGCCATCCCCGTTGAAGTCTGCTACGCCTAGTGCGTAAGGTCCCTCCCCGACGACGAACTCGATGTGCTGTTGTAAAGTACCGTCGCCATTACCCAACAGTACGCTCACCGTATTTGATGAGTTGTTCGGAACGACTACGTCTGGGTATCCGTCCTCGTTGAAGTCTCCAACCGCTATTTCCTTGTAAGGACTGTTGCCGGTCGCGTAGTCTACGTGTTTCTGAAATGTGCCATCGCCGTTGCCCAGTAATACACTCACCGTGTTGCCATTCGCATTTTCCACCACCAAGTCGAGTTTGCCGTCACCGTTCAAGTCAGTGGCTGTCACAGCTGAGGGTCCATGACCGGTGGCGTAATCTACATGGGGTCGGAAGCTGCCGTCACCTCTACCCAATAGCACGCTCACTGTGTCGGAGCCGAGATCAGCAACGGCCACGTCGAGCTTGCCATCCCCGTTAAAGTCGCCTACCGCCACGGAGTAGGGCAAGGCTGCTGTTGGGTAGCTCACATAGGGTTGAAATTGAATCGGACGCACCACCGCCGCCGCGGGAACGAGCAGCCACAGCGTGAATACCACAATTAGAAAGATCCTGGATTTTGTCATGGCGAATCTCCTGAGTGTCTTCCTGCTGGAGAAATGGCAGTGCGGTTTGATAGGAGCTACCGGTCTAAAAGGGCTACCAACAGACCAGAAGGCAGTGACGGCGCAAGGTTATTGCTGCGCAAAGAAATGTTCAGTGATCATGGACACGCTTCCACGTGATAAACCCGATGACAGAAAAAGAGTCAATGCGACTCAGTTGACGGTAAATCCCCAATAACGCAAATTGACGTTTCCGGGGCGGATCACGACGACCACTCTTCGGCGAGGATCGCGTAAAGAAAGCTGCTTCTCCATTCTCCGTGAATCCTAAGGTTCTTGACCAGAAATCCTTCTTTTCGCATGCCTGCCTTTTCCAGCACGCGCGCGGAGGCGGGGTTCTCCGGGAGACACGTGGCCCAGATTCGATGCAGGCTCATCTCGGAGAATCCAACTTGGAGCAATTGCTTTACGGCCTTTGTGGCGATTCCTTTTCCCCACGACTGGGGATTGATCAGATACCAAATCTCGCCATCGCTGTTGCCCCTCAGGTTGACTAGGCCGCACAGACCAACCAGCTCCCCGTCAGGTCCACTGACGATCGCACGTACGATAGAACGCCATGGGTCCGATGGCGTTTCATTGATCGACCCCAACAGAAACTTCTTACTTTCCTCGCGAGAGCAAACCGGCAACAGCATGTACCGGACAACCTCCATATTGGAGATCAACGCATGAACCGCGTCGAGGTCATCCCCCTGCAAAGTGCGTAGGGTGATCATGAGTCGTTACCGGCGGCAGTATAGCTCCGAATCTGCGGGAAGATTCTGTTGATCAATCAGCAATTGGTGTAACTGTCCGAGAGCGAACAGAACCGCCCCCCTTCGCCTTGGGAGCCTAAAGGCGCATCGAAAGATCCCTTGCAACGCTTCTTAATTTCAAGACAACACGTATTTGGGCCTTGACTTCGACCGCGCCCGAGAACATACTCCTGACCAACTTTTTAGGGCTCCCTGTAAGGCTGCGAGTCGCGCCCACTCCAGTCCTTGTCCATTCGTCTGCTTCACCCAATCGAGGGCGCGTTTCTTTCGCTCCGCGCTAAACAGCGCTTGAAAGGGGGAAGTATGCGGCTCAAGACTTTGACGTTAGTTCTCACAGCAGCACTCGTGGGAGTGCTTGCCGTTCCACAAATATCCTTTGCGCAGGAAAGTCGAACACTCGATCCGGCATCCACTCGCACCGTGACCGGAACAGAAATCGTGCATTACAAGGATGCGAACGTGCCCATAGATCTTTCGGTGGTGCAAGTAGCTGCTTACGTCCCCAATGGCGGGGGTTACAACGTTATCCCCGGTACGGGGACTAACGCGGGCACGTTTTCCATCGCTAATGTGCCGACGGGCGCATATCTGCTGCAGTTGGGTTCCTCGTATCTCGCAGGCACTGCGAACACAGTCGATGCCGACTATCTCATAGACGAGCGCTCGACAGGCGTACGCGCAAATCCAGGCACAACTGTAACGTTCGATTTGACCAACCTGCATGCCTGGCAGAGTAATGACATTTTCGAACTGGTCTGCCCGAACAATGGGGCCTTCGACGAATTCCCCGGCACGGTCGGAGAGACCTCATTCACGGGCACCTTTAATTACTACGGCCACTTGAGCGACGCGTCCCAGGGCGACAAGAACTACATCCTGCAACTCATCACTCAAAATGTAAGCGGGTATCCATTTACGGCCGCCGGGCGGGGGTTCCTGGCGATTTTTACTCAGCAGCAAGGAAGCGACACTCCGATCGACGGAAAACTCGCCACCATCCCACAGACCCACAGCTTTGAAGCCAATATCAATGGAGCCGATCTTACCGCCCAGCTTTGGCTGCGAACCCCAACGCACTGCTCGCCGATACGGCTGTCGTGTTAGATGTCTACCCGGGAAGCTTGGCTCGTGGCGAGAATACGTCGACATCGGACCTGCTCGATTACGATTCCAGTTCGGGTCAGCCTTTTCTTACCAACAATGCCGATCTCGGCAAAGTTTCGTACGGCAACCCGTTTCCACCTTCGTCCTGGCCGCTGTTTGACGCTTACAGTTGGGTCTCGTACGCACTTTACGTGGCGCCGGGAGCTACGAACCCTGCTGCGATAAATGCGCAAGCTACCGGCTACAACACTTCCTTACCAACAGCATCGAGCCCGATTAAGCCGCTGGTTGGGGTTGTCACCAATCCCACCATCAGTGGAGTGAACTTCTTCAGCGACCAAATCGGTGTTGGGCTTACACCGACGCTAAAGTGGTCGCCCCCGGCCCTGGGCAAGGCGACGTACTACGACGTGCTGGTATTCCAGCTGTCCAACGACTCTGGCAATACAGACACGGCAAAAATCGCCAGCATACGAACGGCAGGCACGACATTGTCTATCCCCCAAGGCCTCCTCGCAAGCGGATTCGGGTATGTCTTTTTAATTCGCCCTTGGTACGCTCCAGGGACGAACTTCGCAAAGTATCCCTACGTGCTTGGACCGACCTTTGCAATTGCCGACGTAATGTCAGGGTTGGTCCAACCTTAGTGATAATTCAAGAGTAGAATCAGGGTTACCGGTCCCCCCTTCGTTTCCGAAGGGGGGAACTCACCCTGCATTGAGGTTTCAAGAACCGATCAGGCACTGGGAAGAACAAGGGTGGCGACTCATTGACCGTGAAAGAGGCGAACAGACGGCGCAAGCTTGCGCTATCGCCTGTTAACAACACTTACTTCCGCTTAACCCGTTAACCGCAGGAGGTTGTTGAGGTTCGATATTGAAGTTCGATCAACTTTTTGCTTGACAAATTTTGACCTTAGGTCCAAAGTTTTGCGCCAGAAAGGTGACGCCAAGTAACGCGCACAGCCTAACACAGGCGGCCTGGCATAGCAGCGGACCAGCCAACTCCCGGTGTCATTGGCTTAGGAGGATAAATGGATGTTGCAATTGGAGTGTTTTCTTCACGTGATCGCGCAGAAGAAGCAATGAAGGAGTTACGGCAGCGGGGAGTACCGGAACAGTCCGTCGTTTTTCTGACTCGTTCCGAGAGCGAGGCTAAGACCATCGCCAAGGAGTTTGGGGCATATGTGGGAGGTTTTGCAGGTGGGGCTGCCGGTATGTCGGCTGGTGTTGTTGCTGCCACACTGCTGCTTCCGGGCATAGGGTCAGTGTTTGCCCTGGGCTTCGGCGCGGCTGCGCTGCTCGGGCTCGCGGGGGCTGGTGCAGGTGCCACAGTCGGATCAACCGCTTCAACGGACGCCGACGCTCCTAAACCGACCCCGGACGAGAAGTGTTCGGAAGATGCCGCCTTTTTCCGGGAAGTCCTAAAAGAAAGCCGCTCGTTGATCGTGGTTCGCACAGAGTCGCAGGAGATGGCAACGTGGGCATGTGCCATACTCGATCAGTTGGGTCTAGGTATGCAGGGCAAGACGCCAGTCAAAATGCAGACAAGCACTCGGCAAGTCGGTGACGTCATTGTCCTTGACATCAGCGGACGGATCACGCTGGGTGAGGGAAATGTAATGCTCCGCGAGATTGTTCGCGATTTGGCCGACAAAGGAAACAAGAGAATCGTTTTGAACTTGGGTGAGGTCAATTACATAGACAGCTCAGGCGTAGGAGAGCTGGTTAAGACTCACGCAACCATTCGGAACCAGGGGGGCGAACTGAAGCTCGCAAACCTAAGCAAGAGAGTCCACGACTTGCTTCAGATGACTCGGTTGTCCTCAGTCTTCGATATTCAGAAGGATGAGGCTAACGCGCTCAAGTCTTTCGGCGGCCAAGCTCCAAAACAGGCCATCGCGTAACCTCTCTCAGGGATGGCCGGTTGGCAGCAGGTCCCGGCCATTCACCATTCCAATAAGGCTGGCGTTCTCCCCACTTCCTGTCGGATTTTCTTGACAACAGCAACCATAGCGAATTGTCTCGTGCTTTGCCCAGGCATCGGCTCACGTCTGACTTGGGGTCTTGTTTGTCGCTCAGGCGAAATCAGCTTTCGCAAGCTCTCGAAGTCAACTGGCGTAATATCGCGATCTCTAACAATGTCGGCGTTGTCAAGCACGTTTTCAAGCACACTTCTGCGTGCACTCATAGAAGAGCGCCATTTCGCTCTCGTGGATGGTTTGCGCGTTTCCAACCTGGGCTCG
>Ga0335069_10007373_pt1 | contig 15897 bp, 9 predicted proteins | sample Lox_Sample_11_FD_206714 | JGI IMG/M metagenome (GOLD analysis project Ga0335069, IMG submission 206714) | Soil microbial communities from Loxahatchee National Wildlife Refuge, Florida, United States - Lox_Sample_1.1 | ecosystem: Environmental > Terrestrial > Soil > Wetlands | place: USA: Florida... | reverse complement strand
GATCTGTCCGGAGATCGTCAGGTCGACAGCGGCGGCCCATCGGTTAACCCGGTAACCAGGGTCGTACCGACGAAAATGATCCGCACCAGGGTGCCGATGATCGACGTTTTCAACTGTCTCGTCGAGAGCCAGAAGATTCCGATCTTTTCGGTTGCCGGCGAACCTTACAATCAGCTCCTGGCGCGAATCGCGATTCAAGCCGACGCGGACATTATCGTCTTCGGCGGATTGGGCCTCGTCTTCGACGACTACTATTTCTTCCGAAGCCGATTCGAAGACGAGGGGATTTTCGGACGTACCGTGATGTTTGTGAATCTTGCTTCCGATCCGATCGTCGAGCGCGTGCTGACTCCTGATTTATTGCTCAAAGTCGCAGAGCGCTTCGCGGTGGAGGAACGCAAGCGGGTTCTGGTGCTGATGACCGATATGACCGCGTATGCCGACGCGCTCAAGGAGATCGGCATATCGATGGACCGCGTACCCTCCAATCGCGGATATATCGGCGATCTGTACAGCCAGTTGGCGGTTCGTTACGAGCGCGCGTGCAGTTACAAGGGCGCCGGATCGGTAACGATTCTGACGGTAACCACCATGCCCGGCAACGACGTCACCCATCCTGTGCCGGACAATACCGGTTACATCACTGAGGGACAGTTCTACCTGCATGACGGCATGATCGATCCGTTCGGCTCGCTGTCCCGCCTCAAACAGAACGTTATAGGCGTCGTAACCCGTGAAGATCACGCGCAGGTGATGAACACGATGATCCGTCTGTATGCGGGCGGCAAGGAGGCGCAGCAGAAGCAGGCGATGGCCTTTGATCTGTCCGCATACGACAAGAAGTTGATCGAGTTCGCCGAAGCCTTCACAAAGCAATTCATGGATCTCGGCGTCTCGATGGCTCTGGAGCAGGCTCTCGATCTGGGATGGCAAACGATGGCGCGGTGGTTTGAACCCCAGGAGCTTCTGATGAAGCAGTCTCTGATCGACAAGTACTATCCGCGCAAAGCCTCCGCTTCCGCGCCCGGATCGCAGGCTAAGCCGCAAAACTAGCGCGAGAACATGGCGAACCTCTCATTGAATAAGAGCTCGCTTCAGCTGCAACGCAGCAGGCTCGCGATGTACGAACGCTTCCTGCCTTCGCTCGATTTGAAAAAGCAGCAGCTTACGGCTGAGTCCAAAAAAACCGACCTGGAGCTGACTGCTGCGGAGCAAGGCGCGGGTATGGCGAGCCGATCGTTGAGCGGATTGCTGCCGATTTTGGGAGCAGCAACGATGAAACTGTCCGGGCTGGTACGCATCATTCGTGTTGACGTCGGCGAGGAAGATGTCCTGGGAGTGCGCTTGCCGGTGCTGCGAGCCGTCGAGTTCCATACCGACGAATATTCGACGCTGGCGACGCCGTTTTGGATCGACAATCTCGTAAGGTGCATCAAGGAAGTGGCTGCCTATCGTATTCGTCTGCATGTTTATCGCGAGCGCGCCGCTCGGATGCGAGAAGCCGTGCGGCGCATAACCCAGCGCGTCAACCTGTTCGAGAAGGTTCTCATCCCAAACGCCAGGCGGGATATTGCCCGCATCCGGATTTTCCTTGATGACATCGAACGGGCGGCAGTTGTGACTTCAAAGATCGCCAAGGCAAAACGCGCTCGTGCACAGGCGTCCGCCGATGGTTCCCGGGAGATCCGATAATGTCAATCGTCGCATTATCGAAGATGACACTGTACGGGCCCGCATCCGAGAAAGACGCGGTGCTCGACGGTCTCCAGACGCTGGGCTGTGTGCATCTGAACGACCTGCGACCGGGCGCGGTCGAAAGCCTCGAGCCTCCTCCCGCATACCCCGAAGCCCGCCACGCGCTTCAATACTTGACCGACAGCCCCGTACGCAGACGCCCGACGCAACACGCCGAGAAGCTTGACGTTCAAGCGCTCGCGAAGCAGGTGCTTGAGATTCGCGATCGATCGCGGGCGCTGTTGGAAGAGCGTGAGAAGCTGCGCAAGGGAATCGCGGACCTCGGTCCGTGGGGTAACTTTGAAATACCGCCTGAGTGGTCTGAACGAAGCGAACTGCGCTTGTGGTTCTATATGGTGCCGCATCATCAGACGCGAAGTCTGAGAACGGTCGCGCTGCCGTGGAGCATCGTGGCGCGTGACCATCGATTCGCCTACGTCGTGGTGATCTCCGCGGATCAACCCGCGGGAATGCCGGCGCCCTTGGTGCCGCTCGAGCCGCGATCCGTTGTTAAGTTGCGCACCCGGTTGGAACAAGTCGAACACGAGATCGAAGACCTCGACTATCGGCGTATCGGACTGACCGGCTATCGAGATGCTCTCCGCGCGAATCTCGACGAGGCGGACGATCGCGCCGCTCGCCGGCGGGCTGCGACGCATATACTGGAACGCGATCAACTGTTTGCGGTGCAAGGCTGGATACCCAACGATCGCCTCGCAACGCTTCGTGAGTTTGCTGCCCGACGTCGGCTGGCTTTGACGATCGCGAGCCCCGTCCCGGGCGACAATCCTCCAACTCTGCTGGAGAACCCCGCGGCTTTGCGAGGCGGCGAAGACCTCGTGGAGTTCTACATGACGCCGGCTTACCGCTTGTGGGATCCCTCGATGGCGGTCTTTTTCGCTTTCGCCGCGTTTTTCGCAATGATTTTTTCCGATGCGGGGTATGCCCTGCTGCTCGGCGTCATTTTGCTCGCTCTGTGGAAGCGTATGGGTCGTCGCGCGAGTGGACGCGGCCTGCGCGACGTGATGCTCGCGCTGGTCCTATTCTCGATCGTCTACGGCGTTTTGGTGGGAACCTACTTCGGTATAGCTCCTCCCAAAGGCTCGTTTCTCGACTCGCTGCACCTTCTCGATGCTGAGAACGAGAGCTTGATGATGTGGATTTCGATAGGCGTGGGATCCGCGCATCTGATTTACGCCAATCTGGTGACGGCTTGGTGGCAACGACATTCGCTCACCGCACTGGGCGCCCTGGGATGGGCCTCGGCGATTCTAGGCGGCTTCAGCCTGGGTCTGGGCAGGAACTATCCCGAGCTTGTCGACTTGCCCGGCGTCGGGTTCTGGAGTCTGGGTATTGGAGCCGCGCTGGTAATTCTTTTCTCGACCGAACGTCCTTTTACACCGAGCTTGAGCCATCTGGTCGCCCGACTCGGGGACGGCTTCAAAGCAACCACGGGCTTTCTGAAAGCCTTCGGCGATGTCCTCAGCTATCTGCGACTTTTCGCGCTGGGCCTGGCGTCGATCAAATTGGCTGAGGCTTTCAACGGGCTCGCGGCGTCATCCTTTGCGGCGAAAGGCATCGGCGTCCTGATGGGACTACTGGTTCTGCTCGTTGGCCATGGCATTAACTTTGCCATGGGAACCCTGAGCGGAGTGGTGCACGGGTTGCGTCTCAACCTGATCGAATTTTTCAATTGGAGCCTTCCTGAAGAGGGCGAGCGATTTATCGCGTTCGAAAAGAAAGCCTTGAAAGCGGACGAATAGGAATCCGTCAATGCAAGACATACTCTTACTCCTGGGTTGGATCGGGATTTACAGCCCGGTAGCACTTGCTGCGGTAGGCAGCGCGATCGGCTGTACCACGGCCGGCAAGGCGGCGTGCGGCGCGATCCTGGAAGTAGATGGCGGCTACGGACGCTACATCGGACTTTCCGTGCTGCCGTCTTCGATCGTCATCTATGGAATCGTGATCATGTTCACGCTCAATCGACCCGTCGTGGCATCCACCTCGCCGGGGTTGTTCGGCGTCGGACTTCTGGTTGGAGTGGCCATGCTCTATATCGGAATTTTAGAAGGTGAGTGTTGCGCCGCCGCGATCAACGCCAGCAAGAGCAAACCGGCGATTTTCGGAATATCGATAACACCGGCGGCGATTGTCGAGGGATTTGCTGTTTTCGCATTTGTCTTCGCCCTCATCGTGAGCGGCGCGATCCCAAAAGGGTGAGTGGAAATGGCTTCGGATCAAAACGTCGATTCTTCGAAAGCGACCACCGCGCGTGTCGTCGATCAGGCCACACAGATACCGCCAACCGAATCCTCGGGTGTGGAGATTCTGATCGCACGACTTCGCGACGAGGGAATCGCCAAAGGCCGGGCTGAAGCCCAAACGATCGTCTCCACTGCAAAGCAGGAAGCTGCCGAAATAGTTGCAGCTGCCAGGCGCGAGTCAGACCTGCTGGCAGCCAAAGCCGGTGAGGAAGCCGCAAAATTGAAGGCTGCCGGCGAGGACGCCATTCGACTTGCGATGCGCGACACGATCCTCGCGCTGGAAGCCGGCCTTATCAACGAATTTCAAAATATGCTGCGGAAGTTGGTTAAGGGCGTGCTCCAGGACGAGGGCTTTCTCCAGCAACTCATTCTGGAGATGGCGGGAAAAACCGCACCATTGCCGGAAAAGGCGGAGTTCCTTCTCCCCGCCGGGATAGTCTCGCTCGATGACTTGCGCTGCAAGCCGGAAGAGGCAAAGCCCGGATCGCTGGCCCACTTTGTCCTCTCCCTGGGTGGAGGGATGCTCCGCGAAGGCTTGAGCTTCGGAGTGTCAGACAGCCCAGGTGCGGGAATCAAAGTCAAACTGGTGGACAACAACGTGCAGATAGACATGACGGACAACGCTGTTAGTCAGTTGTTGCTCAAACATATGCTGCCACGGTTTCGCGCCCTGCTTCGCGGCGCTGTGATTGTTGCGCGCGGCGATACTGCCGTTTCGGCGGCCGTTACCGGACGACCCGCTGCGTAAGCCGGCCGTATCGACGTCCCTGGTCGAGGAGTTGCTGCGGTGAGTTCGAATTCGTACTACATGCTTGTCTCGAGCTTACCGGCGCTTCCACCTCGCCTGGACGCCGGCAAACTGCCTATCGAGCTGGAACGGCTTCAGACACGACTGCGCATGCTCGAACCGAAGGATGCCGGGACTGTCAATCGGATGCTCGACGTTCTGGCGTGGAATCGACAAGTCGTAGAGGCAACCGATGCCGCAGTCGCCCGGCGATACTCGGAGCTGATGAAGGAGATCGACAATCGCCTCGTTCGAGAAGTTCTGGACGTCGGCATCGACGTTCGGATGATCGTTGCCGCGTTGCGACGCCGCCGCGCGGGGTTGGGCGCACCATCAATCGGGATGGGAAGGTACATTGGTCAAATACGGCGCAACTTCAGCCAACCGGACTTCGGTCTTGGGCACATCTTTGCCTGGCTTGTTGCGTTCGAGCGGATGCTCGAGCAGGAGGATGTGCTCAACCTATACAGGATGGTCTTGGAGGAAATCTGGAAATATGTTCGCTCGCGTATGCAGGACTACGACCCTTTCAGCTTCGAGGCCGTAGTGCTCTACCTCGCCGGGTGGGACGCGCTAAGCCAATGGCAGCAGTTAGAGGCCGAGCGCGGCCGCGTAGTTTTCGAAGCGTCGGTTACCGAGGCAATGGGCGAATATGCCGAACTCTTCTCTTGAAGCGCGTGTAACCGCGGTTAGCGGAAACATCGTGCGCATCGAAAGCGACGCACCGATCATGAAGAACTCCGTCGCTTTTGTTCAGGTCGGAGACGCGCACCTCAAGGGTGAAGTCCTACGAGTCCTTGATCGATGCGCCGACTTGCAGATTTTTGAAGAGACCCAGGGTGTATGCGTCGGAGCACACGTCTTACTGACTCGAGACCTCCTCTGCGCCACTCTGGGGCCCGGCCTGCTTGGGATGGTCTACGACGGCCTGCAAAATCCGCTCGACGCGCTTGCAAAACGGGACGGTTTTTTCCTCCTGCGCGGCAAATATGTCGACCCGTTGGACACAACCCAAAAATGGTCGTTTCTTCCGACCCGAAAACCGCAGGATCGCGTGCGCGCCGGCGACACGATCGGCACGGTGAAGGAACGCCGCTTTGTTCATAAAATCATGGCGCCCTTCGCCGAACCCGGCGAGCTCGAGATCCTTTCGATCCAACCGGGCGATTTCGCAGTGAACGAACCCGTCGCTGTCATTCGCGACGCTTCAGGTCGAAAGCAGGAACTTAGTCTAGCGCAGACATGGCCGGTGCGTCGGCGACTGCCCGAAAAGCTCCTAAGGAGCGGGCTAAGCGAGCGCCGTTATCCGAGCGAACCGTTGACTACCACCATCCGAATCATCGACACGTTTTTTCCGATCGCGCTGGGGGGTACCGCCTGCATTCCGGGCCCGTTCGGAGCGGGAAAGACCGTGCTGCAAGGCCTGATGGCGCGATACTCGATGGCCGACGTCGTGATTCAAGTGGCGTGCGGCGAACGAGCCGGCGAAGTGTTGGATACAATCTCAGACTTCGCGACCATGAAGGATCCGCGCGGGGGCCTGCTGATGGACCGTACGATCGTCATCTGCAACACGTCCTCGATGCCGGTGGCCGCGCGCGAAGCGTCGATATACATGGGCATCACCCTGGGCGAGTACTACCGGCAGATGGGTCTCAATGTGTTGCTTATCGCCGACTCGACCTCGCGCTGGGCCCAGGCGATGCGTGAAACTTCCGGACGGCTTGAAGAAATACCCGGGGACGAAGGGTTTCCCGCTTATCTCGATTCCTCAATCAAAAGCGCCTATGAGCGCGCGGGCGTCATCCGTACCAACGACGGATCAACCGGCACTCTCACAATCGTTGGAACCGTATCGCCCGCCGGCGGTAACTTCGACGAGCCGGTCACGCAATCAACGCTGGGTACCGTCAAGACCTTTCTTGGGCTTTCTTCCGAGAGGGCTTACAAGCGATTCTATCCGGCTGTCGACCCGCTGATTTCGTGGTCGAGATACCTTGACCAGTTAAAGCCCTACTTCGATGAACATTTGCAGTCGGGCTGGACGAGTGCGGTAAGCGAACTTTATCAGCTTCTTCGTCAGGGAGACGGCATCTATCAAATGATGCAGGTTACGGGTGAAGAAGGCGTCACGCTGGCAGATTACGTCACCTACCAGAAATCGCTGTTTGTCGACATGGTCTATCTGCAGCAGGATGCATACGACAAGGTCGACGTTTCCGTTGCGCTGAACCGCCAGAAGGATACTTTTGCATTGATCCGCCGCCTGATTCAGCGAGATTACCCGTTCGCGGACAAAAACGAAGCGCGTAGTTTTTTTACAAGGCTCACCAGTCTCTTCAAGAACCTCAACTATACTCCGCATGAAGCTCCACAGTACGCAGCCTACGTAAAGCAGATCGAGGAACTCGCCAGAACTCTCGGTCGCACGAATGCGCCGCGGGCGCCGACCTCCGGCTAACGCGGCTTGGATACCTCGTCTCGCTGGACATGCGGAGCCTGCGACCCGCGCCGGAATTATCGAGCGCCGCATTGCCGCGTACGATGGGTTTACTAATAATGTGGCGACTGCGCCGGAGTTCACGAACCGCGCGGGATTGGGAAATTGGAAGCCTCGAATTACGCGGACGAAGGTTTGTTCAAAGCTCGGTATGCACTGGTTGCGCTCGCCGCCGCGATGTCGCTGCTGTGCGGATGCATGATCGGGCCCGACTTCAAACCACCTCCGGCCCGGGTTGGAACCAACTGGATTGATTCGCCTGCATCCGACATACGAACCGATACCGCGGAGTATCGCGATTGGTGGGCGGCGTTCAACGATCCGGTGCTCGACCGGTTGATCGACATCGCGTACCGCAACAATCTGACTTTGCGCGCGGCCGGAGTGCACGTGCTCGCGGCACGCGCCCAGCTGGGCGTCGCGATAGGCGAGTTCTATCCCCAGCAACAGCAGATCGGCGGTTCGCTCGCCTACAACGGCCTGCCCATCTCGACCCCGTACACCTTCGTCAACAACACCTACTGGCAGGATCTTCTGAACGCGCAGGCGTCGTGGGAAATCGATCTCTGGGGCAAGCTGCGCCGCGCGATCGAGTCCGCCGACGACGCTTATCTGGCGTCCGTCGCCGACTTCGATAGCGCGCTCGTGACCGTGGTCTCCGAGGTGGCGCGAGATTACGTTCAGATCAGAACGCTGCAGGCGCAGATCGTCATCGCGCAGGAGAACGCCGACCGCCAGCGCGAGTCTCTGCGTATCGCACAGGCGAGATTCGAAGGCGGAGCAACCACCGAGCGCGATCCCGATCAGGCGGCGTCGGCGCTCGGCGCGACCGAGGCCGCGATTCCGGCGCTCAACATCCAGCTGCGCCAGACCAAGGACGCGCTCGCGGTGCTGCTTGGAACAACCCCGGACCAGGTGGACGCCGTTTTAACGGGACAGTCGGCGATACCGACCGCGCCGAGATCCGTGGCGGTGGGAATTCCCGCGGATCTTTTGCGACGCCGTCCGGATGTCAGGCGCGCCGAACTGCAGGCGGCGGCGCAATGCGCCCAGATAGGATTCGCGAAGGCGGATCTGCTGCCGGCGTTCACATTGACCGGCACTATCGCGACCGTGGGAACGAACGTCAGCAATGGTCTGGGGCACCTGTTCACCTCGGACAGCCTGCTCTACAGCACCGGCCCCGGTTTTCAATGGAGTCTTTTCAACTACGGACAGATCACGAACAACGTCCGTTATCAGGACGCCAAATTTCAGGAACTGGCTGTCAACTATGAGAATGCCGTCCTGAAAGCGAACAGCGAGGTTCAGGATGGAATCACGGCATTCGTCGAAACGCACAAAGAGGTCGAGTTTTACACCGGAAGTGTGGCGGCCTCGCAGGACGCGTTGAGGATCGCGACCATTCAGTACCAGGAGGGCAGCACGGATTTCACCTCGGTTCTCACTGCCGAGCAGGACCTTTATCAGGTGCAGAACAGCCTTGCGCAATCACAAGGCGCCGTGCCCCTTTCATTGATATCAATTTACCGTGCGCTCGGCGGCGGATGGCAAATTCGTGAAGGCGGCGATTTTGTCCCCGCGCAAACCCGGTCGGAGATGTCGCAGCGCACCAACTGGGGCACTCTGCTTACGCCCGATCTGTTGCGCCCTCAGGCGCCGGGATTGCCATCGGCGAAAGACCAGGGATCGCTCATCAGGCGGCCCGAACCGTAAACAGCTGACGATGGGACATGCAAATAGAAAAGGACTGATGGCGCTTTCAGCCAAAATTGTCGCGGGCGCTCTGGCGATCGCAACCTTCAGCGCGTGCAGCCGGGGATCGAACGCGCCGCCGCCGGCGCCGGAGGTGACCGTTGCGACGCCGATCTCTCAGAACGTCACCGACTATCTCGAGTTCACCGGAAATACCGCGCCCATCAACTCCGCGTCGCTCGTCGCGCGGGTCGAAGGCTATCTCGAAAAGGTCAGCTTCGAAGATGGGTCCTTCGTCAAGAAAGGCGACCTTCTGTTCACCATCCAGCAGGACCAATACAAGGCGCAGCTCGAGCAGGCTCGCGCACAGGTCGAAGCGCAGGAAGCCGCGTATCGTCACGCGAGCATCGAGTTGGTGCGTTTCACCAATCTGAACAAGCAGAAAGCCGCCGCCCAGACGGTCGTCGATCAGTGGCTTTACGAAAAGCAAAAGGCTGCCGCCGGGCTCGCTTCCGCCAAAGCGCAGGTGGAAATCGCGGAACTGAACCTGAGCTATACCGAAGTGCGCGCCCCGTTCGCGGGACGGATGGGACGCCATCTCGTGAACCCCGGTAATCTGGTGGGCAGTGCAGGACAGGCGACGACGCTCGCTGAAATCGATCAGATCGATCCCATCTACGTCTACTTCACGATTTCCGAGCGCGATCTGCTTCGCATCCTGGCGCGCCGCAAGGATGCCGCCAAGCGTGCGCTCAAGGAACGCGACATCCCGGCGTACTTCGCTCTGCTCAATGAGGAGGGATGGCCCCATCAGGGACGTCTCGATTTCGCCTCGATTAACGTTACGCCGACCACCGGAACACTCCAGCTTCGCGGCATTTTCGAGAACAGTGAGATGACGGTGCTGCCCGGTTTGTTCGTCCACGTGCGCGTTCCGATTGCGGAACGACGCGACGCACTTCTGATACCCGGTGACGCGGTGGCCTTTGACCAACAGGGCGAATACGTTCTCGTCGTCAACGCGCGCAATATCGTCGAGCGCCGCGCGATCAAGACCGGCGCGCAAATCGCAGAGAGCCTGGTGATCGAAAGCGGACTGCGTCCCGGCGATCGCGTGATCGTGGAAGGCCTTCTCCAGGCGATCGTGGGACGTGCGGTAACTCCTGTGCCTGCTGCGGCCAAAGGCTCCGGACACGACTCCCACGGCGGACCGGCTTAGTTTTCGACGATGTCGAAATTCTTTATCGAGCGGCCGATCTTCGCCAACGTGATCGCGATCATCACGATCGTGCTCGGCCTGGTCTGCCTGATGGAGCTTCCGGTCGCGCAGTATCCGGATATCGTCCCGCCCACGATTCAGGTTTCCGCGTCCTATCCCGGCGCGAACGCGCAAGTCGTCGCAACCACCGTCGGAATTCCAATCGAGCAGGGAATCAACGGTGTCGAAAACGCGCTGTATATGCAATCGACCAGCGGCAGCGACGGGAGCTATACGCTGACCGTCACATTCGCCGTCGGAACCGATCTTAACGCCGCAATTTCACTGGTACAGAACGCGGTTAACGGCGCAGTAGCGCAGCTTCCTTCCGAAGTGCAGAGCCAGGGCGTCAATGTTCAGAAGGTGAGCACCAACGTGCTCCTGATCGGAAGCCTCTATTCGGACGACGATCGATACGACGAAACTTTTCTCAGCAACTACGCGATAATCAATCTGCAAAATCCGATCGCGCGGCTGCCCGGCGTCGGCCAGGTGCAGATTCTAGGCGCGGGTCCTTACAGCATGAGGATCTGGCTCGACCCTCTGCGGCTTAAGACTTTCGGATTGACTGTCCTTGACGTTCAGAACGCGATTCAAGCTCAAAACTCTGAAGTCGCCGCCGGACAGCTCGGCGGACCTCCGAGCGGTCAAAACCAGATTTTTCAGTTTACGGTCAACGCTCTGGGGCGGCTTTCCGATGTTGATCAATTCGAGAACATCATCGTAAAGACGAAGCCGCCTTCCAGCACGGTGGGCGGAACCTCTCACGGCGCCTCGAATCAGGCCGCGCCGGAAGTTGTGCGGATAAAGGATGTCGCCCGCGTCGAGCTTAGTCAGCGCGCCTTCAGTACGTTCTCGGGACTGAGCGGGCATCGGGCTGCCCAGATGAACGTCTACACACTGCCGGGCGCCAACGCGATTCGTGTTGCTCGCGAGGTGGGCGCGCTGATGGATCAGATGGGGACCAAGTTCCCGCCCGGGCTGAGGTACACTGCCCTTCTCGACACGTCTTTGTTCATCAAGGATTCAATTCACGGCGTTTACGAGGCCCTGATCGAAGCCGGAATTCTGGTGCTCATCGTCATCATGCTTTTCCTGCAGAACTGGCGCGCGATGCTGGTGCCTGCAACGACGGTCCCGGTGACGATTATCGGCGCGTTCGCGGCGATGGCGCTGCTCGGATTCACGGTTAACCTGATGACGCTGTTCGCGCTTATTTTGGCGATCGGAATCGTGGTCGACGATGCGATCGTCATCGTCGAGAATACTTCCCATTACATCGAGCAGGGGCTCACCGCCAAGGACGCCGCGATCAAGGCGATGGGCGAACTGACAGGCCCGGTCCTTGGGATAACTCTGGTGCTTACCTCGGTGTTTCTGCCGGCGTCGTTTCTCCCGGGAATTACGGGGCAGATGTTTCGTCAGTTCGCACTGGTTATCGCTTCGACGGCAATTATCAGCGCGCTCAATGCATTGACACTCAAGCCTGCGCAGTGCGCCCTGTACCTCAAGGCCCGCCCGAAGAGCTACAAGCCCAACCGCTTCTATCGCGGCTTCAATCGCGCTTACGAGGCCTTGGAAAACCGGTATGTAGGCCTCGTCAACTTGATGGCGCATCGTACGCGGCTTTCGGTCGCCATCTTCTTTGCAGCCGTGGGTCTCGCAGTGCTGGCCTTCACGCTTCATCCGACCGCCTTTCTGCCTGTCGAAGACCAGGGTTATTGTCTCGTTATCGCGAGGATGCCGCAGGGTGTGTCGCAGCCTCGAATGCGCGAGTTGGCCACTGACGTCAACGCGATCCTCAAAGGCACGCCGGGCGTCAAGGGATGGATCACGAGCGGCGGTTTTTCCGCGCTCGATGCGGCGAATCTTTCCAACGTGCTGACCGAATACGTGATGTACGAGGACCTGGACAAGCGGCCGCCTTCTCTCACGCAATCCGAGATCGTGCGAACGCTGAACGATCGGCTCAAATCGATTCGTCGCGCCGACTTTTCCGTCCTGATTCCTCCGCCGATTCCCGGTCTCGGACAGGCGGGCGGCTTTCAGATGATGATCGAAGATCGCGGCTCGATAGGACTCGGCGAGCTTGAAAAGGCCACCGATCAGATCTTGCTTAAAGCCGGTCGGGCGCCGGAACTAAAGGATGTAACAACCACCTTCAGCGCTGCCAGTCCGCAGCTCGAGCTGGATATCGATCGCACTATGGTCGAGTCGCTCGGCGTCACTATCAACGACGTTTTTCAGACGCTGCAAACCTATCTGGGATCCGCCTATGTAAATCTGTTCGACAAATTCAACCAGAGCTTTCAGGTGCGATTGCAGGCCGACGCGAATTACCGCCGCCGGCTCGCCGATATCTCAAATCTTTACGTCGCGAATCGAACCGGTCAGATGGTTCCGCTCGGAGCGCTGCTCGATGTCCATCGCGTTCTCGGCTCTGAACTGCTTACCCGGTACAACCTGTACCCGGCTTCATCGATTATCGGCAGCGCTGCGCCGGGCTACAGCTCGGGGCAGTCGCTTGACGCGATGGAATCGGTCGCGAATTCAACTCTGCCGACCGGAATGGACTACGACTGGACCGGGCTCGCCTATCAGGAGAAATTGATCGGATCGCAGGCCTACTTCATCTTCGCACTCTCGATAACTCTGGTCTTTCTCGTACTCGCCGCTCAATACGAGAGCTGGACCGACCCTGCCGCGGTCGTACTGACGGTCCCGATGGCTCTTATCGGCGTGATCGCGGCGCTTATGATTCGAACTTTCCCGACCGACCTGTACACGCAGATCGGTCTCGTGCTCATGATCGCGCTCGCAGCCAAGAACGCGATTCTGATCGTCGAGTTCGCCCGCGAACTAAAGGCAGACGGAATGACCGCCGTGGAGGCCGCCGTCGAAGCGACGCGCCGACGATTCAGGCCGATCCTGATGACCTCGATCGCATTCATACTCGGCGTGGTGCCGCTGCTGACGGCATCGGGCGCGGGCGCCGCGAGTCAGCAATCGCTGGGGACGGTGGTTTTCGGCGGGATGCTGGCGTCGACGATGCTGGCGATCCCGTTTGTCCCCGTCTTTTACATAGTGATGGAAGAGCTAAGCCAGTGGTACATGCATCGCAAAGCTGCCGGCGCGCAGGCCGCTGACACCAGGCCGGGCCTGGCGCGATGATTCCGGCCGCGGCTGGAGACCACAATTGTAGCGGACGCGACTGATGGAAGGTGGCGCAAATATCTCCGCCTTTTTCGTACGGCGCCCGATATTCGCCAACGTTATCGCGATCGTCACAATCCTGTTGGGCGCGGTATGCCTCTACAACCTGCCCGTCGCCCAATATCCGCAGATAGTCCCACCTACTATCCAGGTTACGACGAACTACGCCGGTGCCAGCGCCGAGGTGGTCGCGAGCACGGTTGGAATCCCGATCGAGCAGGCGGTCAACGGCGTCCAGAACTCGATCTACATGCAGTCCACCAGCGGCAGCGATGGAAGCTACACGCTGACGGTCACGTTTTCCATCGGAACCGACCTGCAGAGCTCGCTCGCGCTGGTGCAGAACGCCGTCAATGCGGCGATCCCGCAGCTTCCCCAGGCGGTTCGCTCACAAGGAGTCAACGTCAAGAAGGTCAGCACGAACATCCTGCTGATCGAGAGTCTCTACTCGGACGATAATCGCTTCAGCGAAACGTTCCTGAGCAATTACGGAATTATCAACCTGCAAAATCCGATCGCGCGGCTGCCCGGTGTCGGCCAGGTGCAGGTGTTCGGCGCAGGCCCATACAGCATGCGCGTCTGGCTCGACCCGTCGAAGATGCAGGCCTATCAGTTGACTCCGCTCGACGTCGAGCACGCGATCGAAACCCAGAATATGCAGGTCGTATCGGGACAGATAGGCGGCCCGCCTGCCGATGCCTCGCAGATTTCTCAATTCACCGTAGTCGCGATGGGCCGTCTGTCCGACGTTAATCAGTTCGAAAACATCATCATCAAGAGCAAGCCCCCTTCCGAAGTCGAGTCGGGCACGTCGAGCCAGCCGATGGGCGCCCTGGTGCGTATCCGCGATGTCGCGCGAGTCGAGCTCGGGCAGCAGGCGTTCTCGGTTTTTTCCGGATTGGGCGGCAAGCTGTCCTCTCATATCGCGATATTCGCATTGCCCGGCGCGAATGCACTCCAGGTCGCGACGGAAGTTCGCGAGCTCATGGCGCAGATGAGCGGCTCGTTTCCGCAGGGCCTCAAGTACACCTCGCTTTACGACACGACGCTATTCATCAACCAATCGATTCATGCCGTCTACGAGACGCTTATCGAGGCCGGGATCCTGGTGCTGATCGTCATCATGCTGTTCCTTCAGAACTGGCGCGCGATGCTGGTGCCTGCGACGACCGTTCCGGTGACGATCGTCGGCGCGTTCGCGGCCATGGCGCTGCTTGGATTCACGGTCAACCTGATGACCCTGTTTGCGCTGATTCTCGCGATTGGAATTGTGGTCGACGATGCGATCGTCATCGTCGAGAATACCACGCGTTATATCGAGCAGGGGCTGAGTTCCACAGACGCGGCCATCAAGGCGATGGGCGAGCTGACCGGTCCTGTGCTTGGGATAACTCTCGTACTGACTTCGGTGTTTCTGCCGGCGTCGTTTCTTCCCGGTATCACCGGACAGATGTTTCGTCAGTTCGCATTGGTCATCGCCGCGACCGCGATTATCAGTGCGATGAACGCACTCACTCTCAAACCTGCGCAATGCGCGCTTTATCTGAAGCCGCGCCCGGAAAATTACAAGCCCAACTGGTTTTACGATCGGTTCAACCGTGGTTATGCGGCAATCGAGAATCGATATGTCGGATTGATTGCGTGGATGGCGCATCGGCCACGAATCGCGGTCGGCGCGTTTCTGGTTCTGGTCGGCGCGGCCATCTATGCGTTTTCGATTTATCCCACGGCGCTGATGCCGCTCGAAGATCAGGGATATTGTCTGGTGGTCGCGAGCATGCCGCCGGGCGCATCGCAGCCTCGGGTTCGCGAACTTAGTTCGAGCATGGACAAGATATTCAAGGATACCGGCGGCATCAAAGGATGGGTCTCGATAGGAGGATACTCGGCTTTCGACTCGGCGAAGGTATCGAACATCATAACTGTGTTCGTGGTTTTCGACGACTTCGGCAAACGCCCCAAAGGGTTTTCGCAACTCAAGCTGATCGCCCGGCTGCAGGCCAGCCTCAAATCGATCCGAAGCGCGCAGTTCGCCGTGATGCCGCCCTCGCCGATTCCCGGCCTGGGATCGGCTTTCGGCTTTCAACAGATGATCGAGGACCGCGGCGGTGTCGGATTACACGGTCTGCAGAAAGCCACGCAGGAGATGCTTGCGCGGGCCGGCAACGATCCGGGCTTCTTGCGCCTCGGGTTCACCACCTTCAGCGCAAGCAGTCCTCAGCTCTATCTCGACATAAATCGCACGATGGCCGAATCGATGGGAGTACCTATCTCGATCGTATTTCAGACTCTGCAAGCTTATCTCGGCTCGACTTATGTCAATCTGTTCAACAAGTTCAATCAAAGTTTTCAGGTGCGCTTGCAGGCCGAGGAGGACTATCGCAGCGCGCTCTCCGATATCGGAAATCTTCGCGTCAAGAACACGACGGGTCAGATGGTGCCT
>Ga0335069_10007372_pt1 | contig 15898 bp, 6 predicted proteins | sample Lox_Sample_11_FD_206714 | JGI IMG/M metagenome (GOLD analysis project Ga0335069, IMG submission 206714) | Soil microbial communities from Loxahatchee National Wildlife Refuge, Florida, United States - Lox_Sample_1.1 | ecosystem: Environmental > Terrestrial > Soil > Wetlands | place: USA: Florida... | reverse complement strand
TCGGTGTATTTGCTCGGTCTCTACCCGGCGCTCGGCCTGCTGGTCGGCTGGTGGTGGTCGACCCTCATCGAGCATCAAGATGGCGGCGATCCGCGCTGGCTGCGCGCGACCCTGCGACCGATCGCGGTGCTCGCGGCAGCGGTCACCGCCCTCTTGTTGCTCGTCGTGATCGTGGAGATCGCGCGGCCAGGCGCCGCGGAGGCACTGATCACGCGAGTCAAAGGCACCCCACCGGACGTGCTGCTGAACGCTCGCTGGGTGGCCGCGGGATTGCGCCGATTTGGGACCGTCAGCGTCATCCTGCTCGCGGCGGGCTCGGCGGCACTATGGTCGCTATCGCGCACCCTGGGCGCGGGGCGCTGGACTGGCGCGTTTGGCTCAACGCTGGTGGCGTTTGCGGCCATCGGTTCCGTCGTGAAGCAGATCGTGATGCCCGAGATCGCCCGTCGTGAGACCTACCGCGATTCCATGCCCGCAATCCGGCGCGTTGTGGGTGAATCCGTGGGGCTTTTCTTCTATCGTGCGTTCGACTATGGAGCGGTATTCTATTGGGGTGACCACATTGTTGTCTATTCAGGAGACTTATCGATCGATGCGCCGCGCTACTTACTCGTGCCGCGCAACGAATGGAACGCGGTCGAGGCAGCGCAAGGGGAGCGCTTCGAGTCGGTGACCGTACCGGGACTTGACACCGACGACGATCCGCGACGCTTGTTGTTGGTGAAGCGACGCGACGGGTAGCGCGTCAATACCCATTGACACGGCTGACACCGGCCACGCGGTGCCGGCCGAATTCGACACTCGGGAGTCACACACATGGCCACGAAAATTCCGCTGCTCGATCTCAAGCGCGAGCATGCGGCGATTGGAGCCGAGATCCATCACCTGTGGGCGGAGATGCTCGAGGGCATGCATCTGCTCAAGGGGCCGCACGGCACCGCATTCGAAGAGGAAATCGCCGACTTCATCGGTACCACGCAAGCCGTCGGCGTCTCGTCGGGTACCGACGCCTTGGCCTTGGGGCTCGCCGGTCTGACGATCGGCGCGGGCGACGAAGTCATTTTGCACGCAAACGGATTCACCGCCGACGTCGAGGCCATCCGCGCTGTCGGTGCGCAGCCGGTCTTGGTCGACGTGGCCGAAGGCGGCCTCGGTCCCGACCCCGAAGCGGTCGTCGCCGCGATCACGCCGCGCACGCGGGCGCTGATGGTGGTTCATCTGTATGGGTCGCCGTTGCCGTTGGCGCCGCTGCTCGACATCACGCGACGGCATCACGTTGCGCTGGTCGAGGATGCGTCGCACGCGCACGGCGCCGCACGCGACGGCGTGCGCGTCGGCAGCTACGGCGCGGCCGGCTGCTTCAGTTGCGGCGTGGTCAAGAATCTCGGCGCCTACGGGGATGCCGGGTTCATCACCACCAACGACGGCGAAGTCGCCCATCGCGTGCGGCTCTACCAAACCCACGGGCAAGAGAAGAAGAACCATCACGTTTTGTACGGCGGCAACTACCGCCTCGACGAAGTGCAAGCCGCGGTCTTGCGCGTGAAACTGCGCTCGCTGGAGTCGCGCAACGCGCGGCGGGCGAAGATCGCCGCCCACTACAGCGCGCGCTTCGCGCCTTTGGGGATCGGCGTGCCGGTCGAGGCGCCGAACGAGGTGCACGTCTATCACCAGTACGTGATCCGCACCCCGCGGCGTGATGCGTTGAGCGCGTTCTTGAAGCAGACAGACATCGAAACCGGCGTCCACTATCCGGTTCCGCTCCATCGTCAGCCGGCGTGGCTGCGCGCGTACGGGGAGACCCCGAATTTCCCCCGCGCGGAAAAGTTGACCAGCGAGATCCTGTCGCTGCCGGTGTTCCCCGACCTGACCGATGCCGAGGTCGAGCGGGTGGCGGACGCGGTGGTCGCGTTCTTCCGCCAATGAGTGCGGCCGCCGCGCCGGCGTTGTCGGTGGTCGTGCCGGTCTTCAACGAGGCCGGCAACGCCGCCCGCTTGTGCAACGAGATTCGCAGTGTGTTGCGCGACCTGACGCCCGACTTCGAGATCATCTTTGTCAACGACGGCAGCCGCGACGGCACGCTCGACGAGTTGCTGGCGGTGCGCGCCGAGGAGCCGCGCCTGCGCGTCCTTGATCTCGACGGCAACTTTGGTGAAGCGTCGGCCTTGACGGCGGGGTTTCATGCGGCGCGCGGGGCGCGCGTGATCACGCTCGACGGCGACGGGCAGAACGATCCGCACGACATTCCCCGTTTGCTGACCGCGCTGCACGAGCATCGCGTGCGGGTGGTGTCCGGCTGGCGCCAGCGCCGACAAGAAAGCGCGCTGCTGCGCGTGTTGCCGTCGCGCATCGCGAACTTTCTGATCTCGGCGGTGACGCGGATTCCGGTGCACGACAACGGCTGCGGCTTGAAGGTCTACGAACGCGAGGTGCTCGGCACGCTGCACATCCCGCGGGGGTTCCATCGATTTCTGCCGGCGCTTCTCGGCGTGCGCGCGCATGAGGTCACCGAAGTCGCCGTCAACGACCGCCGGCGCGAGCACGGCGAATCGCACTACGGCATCAGCCGAACGATCATCGTGATCCGCGACTTGCTCGCGATCCGTTTCGCAATCGCCCAACCGCGATTCTACGAACCGGCGTTCGCAGCGCTCGCGATCGGCGCGCTGCTGCCGGCGGCGCTCGCCGCGTGGCGGGGCAGCGCATGGGGAGCCGCCATCGGCGTGCTCGCCGCGATCGTCAGCGGCTTGGTGTGGTGGAACCTCCATCGATTCAATCGCGCGCAGCGGCTCGGCGTGTACCGCGTCCGGCGGGAATTCGGCAACGAGAGGAGCACCACGTGACCGACCTCCAAATTGGCCTCATCGGCTTGGGCTATTGGGGTGGCAACTTGATGCGGACGTTCGGTGGCACGGCGGGCGCGCGCATCGTCGCGGTGTGCGACGGCATCGCCGCGCAACGCGAGGTCGCCGCGAAATCGTTGGGCGACGCCGTCCACGTCTACGATCGCGCCGAGGCGCTGTGCGCCGATCCGGCGATCAACACCGTCGCCGTCGCCACCCCACCGTCCACGCACTTCGAGGTGGCGCGACAGGCGCTACGCGCTGGGAAGCACTGCTGGGTCGAGAAGCCGCTCGCGCTGCGCGCCTCAGAGGGGCGCGAGCTGGTCGATCTCGCGCGCGCGAATCACGTCACCTTGTTCGTCGACGAGACCTTTCTGTACGATCCTCTGATTCAGCGTGCGAAGGAATGGATCACCGCGGGGCGTCTGGGGCGGCTGTATCACTTATCGTTCGAGCGGCTGGGCATGGGACGCGTCCGCCGCGACTCGAACGTGTGGTGGAATTCAGCGCCGCACGACCTGTCGATCTTGCGCTACCTCGCGCCGGCGGAGGTGGCAGCGATTCGAGTCGAGCAGTTCATCTACCTGCAGCCCGGCCTGGCCGATATGTGCGTGGCCACCATTCGCTTGAGCGACGGCGTCTCGGCGCATGTGTATCTGAGCTGGCTCTCGCCGGTGAAAGCCGCCAGCGTGGTCGCCGTCGGCTCGGGCGGCATGCTGCAGTTCGAAGGCCGCTTCGGCCAGCGCAAGCTCACCTTCTTCGACTACACGATCGCCGATCCGGCCGCCGTGAAGGACAACGTCGTGCCGATCTCGAACTTCAAACCGTCGGAAGAAATCAAAGGCGGCGACGAAGAGCCGTTGGCCCTCGCCGCCGAAGCGTTCGTCCGCTCGGTCCAGACCGGCGTCCCCGCACCCAGCGCCGGCGAATACTCGGCGCGCGTCGTCGAGTTGCTGGAAGCGGCAGAGGATGGTGAGTCGTGAGTCGTGAACGGTGCGTCGGACGGTCAACAGACGAGAATTCCGGCCGCTCACGACTCACCACTCACGATTCACTCAAAACGGATAGTCCACCCCCGTAAACACGCTCGGGCCGCTGCCGCTGGTGCCGAAGTCGACGTAGGCCACCACTTGCGGCGCCACGACGGCGCGCAGTCCAACGCCGCCGTCGACGTGGGGGTCGGAGAGCGGAAACGTGCGCGAGGTATTGAATACGCGCCCCATCTCGAGAAACGGCGCCAATTCGATGTGGCCGCGCACGTTGAACTGATCCGTCAGAAATTGCGGCTCCCAGACGTTGCTGCGCAACTCGCCGCGCACGAAGCACCGGTGATTGTCGATGAAGCGGCTGCTGCCGAACCCGCGCAGACTGCGCATGCCGCCGAGCGCGCTGCGGTCGTAAAACGGCGCCCGGTCGCCGCCCTCGATGTAATCGAGCACGCCTTGCATGGCCAAAATGAAGGCTTTGTCGCGTCGGAGCGGCTGGAACGAGCGACCTTCGAGCGTGTACTTCACGTACGAGGCGGAGCTGCCGAGCGCCTCGTCGACGATCTCGATGCCGGCCAGGGCCAGGCTGCCTTCGGTCGCGATCGCACTGGCGTCGCGGCTGTCGTAGTCGATGCTGAACCGTTGGCCGACAATCGTGGTCGGGCTGAGCCCCGGTGTACCGGCATAGCTCGGACTCGCAACGAGCTGGGCGACGGAGTCGACTCCGCCTTTGCGGATGCGTTCGTCACGCACGCGGATCTGCGTTCCCACCTGCAGGTGAAGCGGCAGATTCACGGCGAGCCCGGCCAGCAGAATCGTCGTATCGCCGGTATAGTTGGTTTCGGCGGCGTCGACGGTGCTGTTGCCGAAACCGAAGAAGCGCTCGAACGGATCGTTCTCGTGGAACGCCCGGAAATGCGCGTCGAGCCACCCGTCGAGGAGACGTTCGCCGTCGTACGTGCCCTCGAAGTTCTCGCCGATGGTGGTTGCTTTGCCCGCCTGCAGGGTGAACTTCTGTTTGTCGCTGGGATAGCTGTAGAACCGGAACGTCGGATACCAGCCCGTGATGTGGTTGTAGCGCACGTCCGGTGCAATGAAGCTGCGAATGTCCTGGGTGTCGTTGGTGTTCATGACCACCGCGAGGATCCCGAACGTCTCGCCCTCGTTGGGGTCGGTGATGATCTCCGGGACCGGAATCAAGGTCCGATTGTCTCCGAGGCTGATGAAGCCCCGAACGGGTGTGGCGATGATCGCAGCGAGCGCGACCGTGGCGATCACACCGGCGACTCGGGCGAACCTCGGCGACATGTCACAATCCCAAAGCACAAGCGAAAACCCAACGGAAGCTGCGGACGGGGGCGTGGAGCATTGCCTTGCTTTCACGCTAGCCCGCAGATACTCTTCAACCTCAATCGGCAGAGGGGAGTGGGGCAATGAGCATGAAGACGCTATTTCTGAACCCGCCTTCATACGACGACTTCGACGGCGGCGCGGGTTCCCGCTACCAGGCCACGCGCGAAGTATGGTCGTTCTGGTATCCGACCTGGCTCGCGTATCCCGCGGGTATGGTGCCGAACAGCCGGTTGCTCGACGCGCCACCCGAGCACATCAACCAAGCTCAAACCGTTGCCATCGCCAAGGAGTACGACTTCGTCGTGCTGCACACCAGCACGCCGTCGTTCAAGCTCGATTGTCGCACCGCCGAGATGATCAAGGGGGAGAACCCGAACTGTCTCATCGCCTTCGTCGGCGGCCACGTCACCGCGCAACCGGACGCATCGCTGAAAGCGTCGGCGGCGATCGACCTAATCGCGCGCAAAGAGTTCGACTACGCCATGCGCGACGTCGCATTCGGCGTCGATTGGAAGGAAATTCCCAACCTCAGCTATCGCGTCGACGGCGAGATCCGCCACAACCCGGAACGCTTGCCGCTGGATGGCGGCGACCTCGACAAGCTCCCCTTCGCCACCCAGATCTATGCGCGCGATCTCGACTATCTCAAGTACAACAGCCCGTACTGCCAGTACCCGTACGTCTCGCTCTACACCGGTCGTGGTTGTCCGGCGCGCTGCACGTTCTGCTTGTGGCCACAGGTGACAACCGGCCACTCGTACCGCACGCGCAGCCCGGAGAACGTCTTCGAAGAAGTGAAGGAGATGAAACGACTCTTTCCGCAGATGAAGGAGATCTTCTTCGACGACGACACCTTCACCGCCGATCCGCCGCGCGCACGCAAGATCGCCGAGCTGCTGAAGCCGCTCAACTTGTGTTGGTCGACCAACTCGCGCGCCAACGTCGATCGCGAGACGCTCAAGGTGATGAAGGACGGTGGCCTGCGGTTGTTCGTCGTCGGCTACGAATCGGGCAACGATCAGATCCTCAAGAACATCAAGAAAGGCGTCAGCACCGAGCGTGCGCGCCGATTCACCAAGGACTGCCACGACCTTGGCATTCTGATCCACGGCACGTTCATCGTCGGCCTGCCGGGCGAGACCCGCGAGACCATCGAGCAGTCGATCCAGTTCGCGCGCGAGATGAATCCGGAGACCTTGCAGGTCTCGCTCGCGTCACCCTACCCCGGCACGCACTTCTACGACTACGTCAAGGATCACGGCTTCCTGGTGCAGGACATCTACAACGACGAAGCCGGCTACCAGCGTTGCACGGTGAGCTATCCGGAAATTTCCGGCGACGAGATCTTCGCCGCGGTCGAGCGCTTCTACAAACGGTACTATTTCCGGCCGCAGTACATCTTCAAAGCGGTGAAGAAGATGCTCCGCAGCTCCGACGAGCGCAAGCGCATGCTGAGCGAGGCGGGACAATTCCTCGGCGCGATGCGCAATCGGAAGAACGCCGGCGCGGATGCACGCGCCGGCGCGGTGTAGAAACGCACCCGAACAACTTCGCGAGCAGTTGCGTTCAGCTCTTTCGATCGCTCCGCGTCGGTCTCGGCGGCCCCGTTGCGCACGCGCGCCCAGACCGCCGGCCGCACTCGTCACGGGCAGGCGAGCCCTGCAATCTTAATGATCGTATCGAGTGTCTCTAGCAGGGTCTTCAGCAACGCCGGTGTCAACGTTACGCCTTCAAGACCGGGAATACCGTTGAATGTGCGTGCGTTCGCGAGCACGCTCTTCGCTTTGCAGAAGGCACCCGGCGCCTGCTCGATGACCTCCCTCACCGCCGCTCTGATCGGCGCCGGGAGGTTGTCGAGCCGCCTGAATTTCTTGAGATTGTTGAGGATGGCAACGATCTCGTCCTCACTCGCGAGCGCCCGAATCAGCTTCAACGCTCCCGCTCCTTCCCCCAACGCCGCCGCCGTGGTGGCGCCGCCGATGGCGCCGATTGCGGCCAGCAGAGCGGGCAAGCCATAAACCAACAAGGCGGTGATCGCTACCGCCTCTGCAGCGTCCCTGGCGGCTTCCTGGGGAGAACGCCCAATAAGTGTCGAGAGCGCAAAGACGATGATTCCCTCGATTGCCAAGCTAACCACCGCTTCGGCCAACGTCGCGCGGCCTGACGGATCGGCATGGTTGACCGGGTCGGCGTTGGCGTACAGGTAGCGGTGCAGGGAAATCGGATCGAAGGGGCTACCTTCTTCGGGATCCGTCGTTAGGAACCGACCGTTTGCCTGATTGTAGTAGCGCGCTCGCAGATAGTAGAAGCCAACGTTCGCATCGAGCTGTTCACCGTCATAGAGGTACGCGTTCGGCGTCGTTCCGGTCGACGCCAACAACACCCCGAAGGCGTCGTAGGTGTACGCATCGCTCACCGCCCCAGCCGGGGTGACTAACTGACGCGTCGAGCCCTGTCCGTCGAATTGATAGAAGCGGGCCCCGACTCCGGACTGCGTTTGGTTGATCAGTTCCAAACCGTAACTGTACGTGGTGATGGATGACCCGGCTGTCTCCACGAGCACCTGAGGCAGCGGTTCGCCGCCGCCGCAATGGTGTCGACACGACGCGGGCGTGCCGGCGGTCCAGTGCTTATCCACCAAGTAGGTCGTGGTCACCCCACTCGCCGTCCGGCTGGTTCGCATGCCGTCGGCGTCGTAGGTGTAACTGACCAGACCCGGGTTTGGTCCGAGTTGGACATCAGCCGCAATCAGCCGACTCTCGGCGTCGTAGGTATATGTGTCGGTGTGCGTCCCATCGCTGCGACTGAGCGTGTTACCGTTGTTGTCGTACGTGTATGTGAGGGTTGACTGGGTCGGTTGCGTCGGCGCGGCGCGCGGGCCGAATTGATCTACCAGTCCGGCGTGCGCAATCGACGGCACGCATACCTGGGTCGCAACCAGCGTGAGCGCGACGAGGCTGCGGAACCGGAACCGACGCCGTGCGCGCCGCCCCATCGGGTTCCGTCGCCGCCACGCCCCCCCGAGCGAGACGGCACCGGCCAAGAACGGCGAGAACGCGTACGCAGTCAGCGCATACCGAATCCCGCTCCCCGGCATGCTCTGCGCAATGGCCACGGTTGTGGTTTCACTCAGCAGTCGATCGTTCTCATCGTAGGTGTACCGGACCTCGGTGGTCTCGGTTCCATGCACTGTGGTCTTGGTGCGGCGGTTGCCGACGGCGTCGTACGTGTACGAGATGGTCACGTCGTTCACGGTGCCGACTTCATCGATGGTTTCCTGGGTGAGGCGGTAAAGCACGTCATACGCGTAGGTCACCGTCCGCCCGGTGGTGGCTGGTCCGTCCTCCACGACCTTCAACCGATTGCCGGCCGGTCCCAGAGTGTAGGTGTATGAGGAGATGAGGCCTCCGGGTCCGGTGTTGCTGACCTGGGTGAGACGGTTGAGGGTGTCGTAGGTGTACACCGTCGTGACGCCATTGGGTGTGGTCTTGCTCGCGAGATTGCCGACGGCATCATAGGTGTACGTCGTCTCGCCGGTAGCATCGCTGACACTCACCATCCGATTGAGGTCGTCGTACGCGTAAGTCGTAGTCCCCTGCGTGGTGGTAACGGACGTCCGATTCCCTGCCGCGTCGTAGGCGTATGCGATCACCTCGGTCGAGGCCTTGGTCTCTTGCACCACCTGGCCCCGCGCATCGTAGAGGTCCAAGTCACCGCCCGCCTGAGTCCGCAGCCCCTCGGACGAATATGCAAACGGCACCGCGCCGCCGCCGGGAAGGGTCTTGCGGATCAGGCGGTCATTGCTGTCGTAGAGCATGTTGATGGTGTGGCCGTTGAAGTCCGTATGACTGATCACGTTGCCGGTGGCATCGTAGCCAAAAGTCTCTTGTTGGCCGCGAGGTCGAATGCGCCGAGTCAATCGACCGAGCTCATCGTATTCGAGTTTGGTGGCGTGACCGTTGGCATCGGTTTGTTGGATGAGGTTGCCGACCTCGTCGTAGGCGTATGTCGTGATGCCGCCGCCCGCGTCGGTCACTCGGCTCAGCCGACCGAGCGGATCGTATCCAAGGTGCGTCGTATTGCCGGCCTGATCGGTTTCGGTGATCTTTCGGCCCATCGCATCAAAGGTCGCGGTCTTGGTCGAGCCATCCGGGAAGGCGGTCTGCTTCAGATCGCCCTTGCTGTCGTACTCGTACCGAGTCGTGTGGCCGAGGGCATCCGTCATCTCAATCCGATTGCCACGGCCGTCGAACGTGTAGACGGTGGCGTTGCCCAAGGCGTCGGTGACCGTCTGTTGGTTGGGCGCGTAGCTGAACGTAAGGGCGTGGCCTCGCTCGTCCGTCTGGGAGAGCACGCGACCCACGGCATCGTCCGAGCGACTGGTCGTGCTGCCGCCGGGGTTCGTGGTCTTGATCATTCGTCCGAGCGCGTCGTAGTCGAATGCGCTGACGTGTCCGTCGCGGTTGGTCTGACTGACGATATGCCCCTCGGGGTCGTAGGTGGACACTTTCGCCGACCGGTCGGCGAAGGTGGTCTGAATCAACTCGCCCCGCGAATCGTAGTCCTTGCTGGTGACTCGCCCCGCGGCATCGGTGACGGTCGCGACGTTTTGCCCATTCCCTGATGGATCGTAGGTTGCCAACAAATTGTGCCCGAGAGCATCGGTGACTTTCGTCAGCCGACCGGCTCCGTCGAAGACAAAGAGTGACGTGAGGGTTTGCGCCCCGCCGCCCAGCACTGTTCGCGTGCGGGTCTGGGATAGCACGTTACCCTTGGCGTCCGAGGTAAAGGAGCTGACGTGCCCCATCGGATCTGTCTGAGAAGACCGGTGCCCAAAGGTGTCATAAGCGTAGGTCGTCACGTTGCCGAGCGCGTCGGTGGTCGATAGCCGATTGCCCGAAGCGTCGTAGCTATGAGTTGTGAGTCCACCCTCAGGATCGGTTGATTGCACGAGGTTGCCGTTCGCATCGTAGACGTTGGCCGTCCGGTGTCCTTCAGGATCGGTCAGTGTCAGCACCTGATTTCGCGCGTTGTAGGTGTAGGTGGTGGTATTGCCGTCGAAGTCGGTGCGGCTGAGGATGTTGTTCTGCGTGTCGTAGGTCTTGACCGCGACTCGGCCCAACGCGTCCTTCTCCGTCAGCTCGTTGCCGCGGGCATCGTAGGTGAACTCGGTGCGGTTGCTCAGCGCATCGGTCTTGGCGACGACATTGCCGACGGCGTCGTACTCGAACACGGTGACGTTGCCGTTCCGGTCCGTCACCACCTCCTGCATCGTGTCCAGACCGTGGCTCAACTGGATGCGGTGCCCCTGCGCGTCGACGGTCGCGACCAGCCGCCCGTCCGCATCGTACTCGCTCCGCACCGCGTGGTTGCCCTGCGCATCGCGGATGTCGAGCAGCCCATGACTCCCGTTGTACGAGTAGCGTGTGGTGTTGCCGACTTGATCGGTCGAACTGACCAGATCGCCGTTCAGATCGTAGGCATAGTGCCGTGTTTGACCATCGGGATCGGTGATCGCTGTGATTCTCCCCGCAGAGTCGCGGATGAACGCAACCCCGATTCCCGACGAATGCACGATGCCGCTCGGGCCAAACGTCAGTGTGTTAGCGTTGAGATCGATGATCCGCTTGACCCCATCCACGGGATCGATCTCGAACTGAGTTCCGTCGGTCGCGGTGTAGCGGAACAGGGTCGGGTTGTAGGTGTTGAGCGTGTTCACGTCGACCAACTCGTCCTCCGCTCCCGCATTGACAATCAGGAGGTCGCTGCCGGCCAGCGCATCCAAGTGCCCCAGCGTTCCCGCACGGGGGACGAAGCCGATCACCGAGGTAAGATCGAGCGAGCCGAAGCCGGCCGTCGGCGATAGTTGCATGTCGAATTCTTCAATCTTGCCGTCCGCCAACGTCACAGAGACCCGGTGCTCGTCAGTCGCCAAGAGGGAAACGACCGGACCGGACTGAGCGCGCACCCAGCCGCTCCCAAGTATGCGGTTCGCGCGAATGCGGATGGTCTGAACTCCCAGTCGCCACCCGACACCGAAATCCCCGCTGCTCTTATCTCGACTGTCGTAGGTGCGGGTGACGGTGACCGGCAAGCCGGCCAGTCCAACGTTGAGATCTTGGAACGCGAGCGCGAACAATCCGACTTTCTGTTCGCGCGCGACTTGGACGCCGACGCTGGCCGACGCCTGGTTGCCGTCGCGATCGAACACGGTGAGCCGGAGCGTGTAGAGGTCGTTGAGCAGCAGCGTGGGGTCGAGCGTACCGAGCTTACCGTTACTGACGGGTACCGTGCCGCTGGCGAGTTCGGTGAACCTGTCCACACCTGCGGGTGCATACTCCAGCACGTACTTGAGAAAGTTTGCATCGCTAGCGGCGCCGATGACGTCGATCGGAGCCGTGATTTCGTCCCCGGATGTTGGAGTCGTAATCTCCGCGATCGGCGGCGTCACGTCCGCCACACGCGCGCGCACCGTCAGTGTCGCGCTGCCGGTGATGCCGTTCACGTTTGCCTCGATGTTGGTCGAACCGTCGGACAAACCGCTGGCCACGCCAACTGGAGAAATCGATGTGACCGATCCGTCGGTGCTCGACCAACCGACCATGCCGGTCACGTTCTGACTCGTGCCGTCATTGAAGACGCCGGTGGCGGTGAAGGTCTGCTGCTCACCGACGAGAATCAACGGTGCCGTTGGTTCGACGATGATCGAGGTCAAACCGTCGAGCGAAACCGCGCCGACGGAGACCAGCATGTCGACCGCCGTCGCCAGCGGAACGAGAGTTCCGCCAGCCGGATCCTGACTAATGATCGAGCCGGCCGGCACGATCGCATTCGGGACCGCGCGCACACGTCCAATGTTCAGCCCGATCCCAGTAATCGCCCGCTGCGCAGTTGCCTGCGTCTGCCCTACGACGTCCGGCACCGGTACAGTTCGGGGCCCGGACGAGACGACCAGATTGACCGGCGAGCCGGACGGGACGGTCGTGCCGGCCGGCGGCTCCTGGCTGATCACATGCCCGGCCGGAACCGTCGCGCTCGGCGTGGTAGTGACGCTTCCAATCACGAGTCCGGCGCCGGTCAAGATCGCTTCGGCGCCGTCCTGCGTTTGTCCGACCGCACCCGCCGGCACCGTTACGGCCGGGACCACGTCGATCGCGTAACCTTGCAGGACCGACTGCCCTTGCGAGTCGGTAACTTTCGCCGTCACGAGCTGTCGGCCCATTTGCTCGGCAGTGGGCGTCCAGCGAATCAAACCGCTCGCCGCATCGATTGTCATTCCGGTCGGCGATTGCGGCAACGAAAAAGTCAGTACCTCGCCGATGTCCGGATCGACCGCCCGCACGCCGTACAGGTACTCGACTCCCGGCGCCGCCCGCGTGGGCGGCTGCGACAGAATGGTCGGCGCATGATTCGGCGGCAGAATATCGATGCGCGCGGTTGCGATGTTGGAATCCAAGCCGCCGTCGTTGGCTGTGTACGTGAACTGGTCCTTGTCCTCGGTGCGCTCTTGCGGCAGCGGTACGTTGATGCGGTAGTTGTTCAATCCCGGCGTCAGCCAGTTGATGGCTTCGTGCGCAGGGATCGATCCGTCGTTGTTGACGTTGGTGATGTGGTAGCTGAACTGGTTGTACACGGGTCGCGCTTGCGCCCAGGCGCCGGTCTTGGCGGTATAGACGCGCAGCGCGACGTTGAAGCCGGAATTTGGGGTGATGATCTCGGCGGTGCCGTCGCCATCGACATCGGCGATGATCGGACTGCCGTCGGTGCTGATGCGCGGCGACGTGATCGAGTGCAGCAGCGCCCCGGTCTGTCCGTCGAGGATAAACAATGTGCCGTTGTTGTCGTCCGGGCCGACGACGCCGTTGTAGAGAAGCTCAGGCTTGCCATCGCCGTTGAGGTCGAAGATTGTCACGGTTCGGCCGGAAACGGGCTGCGCGGTGGAATACGGCAGTGGGATGGTGCGGACCGTCCCATCAGGCTTGACGGCGGCGATGCTGTTGTCGCCCATCACCACGATCTCCGGTGTCCCGTCGCCGTCGACGTCCCCCACCGTGAGCAGAGTCGTACCGGGATAGCTGTTGGGCACCGTCATCACCGGCCCCCACTTCCTCACGCCGGTGTGCTCATACACGTAGAGTTCGTTGTAGATGTCGAGGTAGACGACCTCGCCGAACGGATCGTCGTCCAGATTGGCGACCGCAACGTCCGAGATTGCGAATTGGAACCCGATGTCATCGGTGGCGCTCCAGCGCAAGTTGCCGCTGTGATCGAAGACGTCATTCTGAAACACGATCTCCAGGTTGCCGTCGAGGTCGATGTCCTGCGCGATGACCGCGCCGTCGCCCGCGGATGGAACGCTGCCTTGAGCGGTCCACACGATATGCCCTTGATTGTCGAAGACGGTCACGAACTTCGCGCCAAGCGGCGCATTGGGTCCGTAACCCACATAGCCGATGACGATCTCGGGGTTCGCGTCTCCGGTGATGTTTGCAATCAACGGCTTGGTGAACGATCCGCTGCCGCTCCCGATCACGCTGTCGACCAGCACATGATCGATCACGCTCGGACTTCGCCATTTCTCACTACCGTCATGGTTGAACGCGATTAGTTGCGTGCGATCACCGGTGATCGGATCGGTGAGCGGCGTCACGACTTCCGGAAATCCGTCGCCGTCGAGGTCACCTGCCGCAAGCGCTTCTTGGGATAGTACGAGAGGAGGCACCGCGGTTGGTTGGTAAACGTCAACCGAGAACGCCTGCGAACCATCCTTCCCATGCACCGCGATCAGCCGGCGCTGGAGAAACGAATTCCAGGCGGTGAAAATAATTTCCGGCGAGCCGTCTTTGTCGAGGTCGACCACCACCGGTTGATTGACCGCGTACGCGACGACACCGTCGGGATCGGTGAAGCCGAATTTGAGTAGCGGCTCGTTTGAACCCGGCGGCGGCCGCGAGGGCGTGTAATTGAACGAACCGCCCGGCTGCAGATCGAGCACACCTTTCACGGGCCCGGCAACCAGCCGCGCCGCAAGCGCGTCGCCGTCGGGATCCGAATCGTTGGCCAGCACGCCGGGCCCGGCAACCGCGAGCATCTGATCGCGCCGAACGCAGTAGCGATCATCCTGCGCCGTCGGCGGCCGGTTCGCGTGCGCGGGAGTCACCGCGATTCGGAACGACTGCGTAGCGTTGCCGCCATGTCCGTCGCTGACCTGAATGGTGGGATGTTGTGTCCCGGCTTGAGTGATCAGTGGCAGCCAAGCAATCGCACCGGTCGTGGAATCGATCGTCATGCCGTCGGGCGCGCCGTTGAGTGAATAGATCAGCGCGTCGCCGTCGGGATCGGTCGCGACGACTGCATAGGTATACAGCGCATCGACGGCTGCGGTCGTGATCGGCGTCGAAGCGAAGGCCGGCGGCTGGTTGACGTGAGTCGGCGTCGCGCTCGGCGGTGCGGTCAGCGTGGCCGTCGGCGCCAGCACGGTCGGAGAAGCTGAGGCGGTGGCCGTCGGCGTCGGCGTTGCCGTCGCGGTCGGCGTCGGCTCAATCGGACAGCCGTTGAGCGCGTTGTTGACGCCGCTGACCAACTCGTCGACGGTCACGCGCGTATTGTGATCCGCATCGAAGTTTTCGCACGCGTCGACCGTGAGATTCGCCAGCGCGATGTTGACCCCGGTGACCAGCTCATCGACCTTGACGCGGCCATCGCCATCGCAGTCGCCGACGCACGCCGCATGCACGTTCGCGGGCGCGCTGCCGAGCAGCAACGCGGCGATCACGAACGCAGCAACCATCAGTCGCGCGATCCGCACGCGTCCCCCCGTCGGGAATGTCGGGACGCGCGACGCTACTCCGTCCGCAACTTCAATGTCAATGTAAATTTTGTCGAGGGCGCGTCACCACGTACCGAGCGCGGCGACCAGTTCGCGGTGATACGTCGCGTCGCCGTACGCCAACTCGTTCCACTTGGCGCGCTTGAACCACAGATGCATGTCGTGCTCCCAGGTGAAGCCGATGCCGCCGTGCATTTGCACCGCGCGGTCGGCGGCACGCATGTACACGTCGCTGAGACGTGCCTTGGCCATCGACGCGGCGCGTGACGCCTCACGCGGCTTGCCATCGTAAGCGTACGCCGCATACCACACCAACGAACGCGCCGGCTCGATTTCGCTGACGATCTCGGCGGCGATGTGCTTGATCGCTTGAAACGAGCCGATCGGCCGCCCGAACTGCTCGCGCACCTTCGAATATTCGACCGCCATCTCGAGGCACTTTTGAGCGCCACCGAGCGAATCGGCGGCCAGCAACACGGCGGCGGCGGCGAGCACCCGCGCCAGGCGTGGCCAGCCGACGCCGACTTTGCCGAGCACGGCCTCGGCGGGCACCTCGACGTCGTCGAATGCCACCTCGTACACGCGCCGGGTCTGATCAATCGTCGGCAGTGCGGTGAGCGTCAGCCCCGGGGCATCGCGCGGGACCAGAAACAGGCTCACGCCAGAGGCGTCTTTTCCGCTGGTTCGAAACGCGGCGACGATCACATCGGCCGTCGCCGCGTCAGCGACGAACAGCTTCGTGCCGCCGAGCCGGTAGACACCGCGCGCCGACTTTGCGCGCGTTGTGATACCGGCGGCATCCAGACGGTCGTTCGATTCGAGGAACGCCAGCGTTCCGACCGCTTCACCGGCCGCTAGTTTCGGCAGCCAGTGCTTCTTCTGCGCAG
>Ga0335069_10007371_pt1 | contig 15898 bp, 14 predicted proteins | sample Lox_Sample_11_FD_206714 | JGI IMG/M metagenome (GOLD analysis project Ga0335069, IMG submission 206714) | Soil microbial communities from Loxahatchee National Wildlife Refuge, Florida, United States - Lox_Sample_1.1 | ecosystem: Environmental > Terrestrial > Soil > Wetlands | place: USA... | reverse complement strand
CCCGCCGAACCTGTGGCGCAGCAATCAGCCCGCCCCGCGTAAGCGCGCTGCGGGGTAAGTCGCCAACAAGAACTTCGCGACGGCTCGCGATGCTCGCCTGCTCAGGATGACGAAGAACGACGGGCGGTGCCCAGGCCTACTGCAACTGCGGTTCGGAGCCGGCGGGCGCCAGCACGGGCGACCCATGATGAGAGACCATCAGCCACTCGCCGCCGGTGCGCTCGAAGATGTTGGTCGTGAGCACCTGCGAGCGCATGATGCCGTCGTAGTTCTTCTGGACGAGATTCTCCTCGACGATAACCACCGCCAGGTCGCCGCTTATCATCACGTCGATCTCGCCTAGTTCGAATTTCATTTCAAACACGCCCTCGAAGATGCGCGCCCAGCTGTTCATGATGGGCCCCCACCCTACCAGCTTTGGCCATCCGGGATGGATGCAAACGATGCGCTGCTCGCGCATCCAGACCCTCTCCATCTGCTCGATCTCGAGACTCTCGAACGCGCGATAAAATCCACGATTCGCAGCGATTACGGCTTGACGATCGGACATGGGAGATAGGCTCGAATGGAGCCTACTTCACGGTGTGCTCTTTGGCGAGAAGCTGGGCGAGGCGCGTGCCGGTGGCGCGATGGCGGATCGCGTCAGCGACGAGCGTTGCTATCTTTTCCGCGCCTTCCGCGACCGGAATACCGCCGGCGTGGATATTCGAAATCACAGTGCGATCGGCTTCGAGCGATTTGAGCCGCGGACGATAAATCACGTACGCGCTGAGGCTCTCCGCCGTCGCCAGCCCCGGACGCTCTCCGACGAGCATGCACACGACGTCGGCCTTGAGAATTTCGCCGATGTGATCCTCGACGCGCACGCGTGCGTTGCGAACGAAAAACGGCTTGATGAGCCGATAGCCTTTCTTGAGTCGCGTGTTCAGCGCGCGAATCAGCGCTGGAGCGTTGGCCTCGACCGCAGATGAAGAGAGACCGTCGCCGACGAAGATGAGCACCGAGGGCTTTGTGGCGTCTCCTCGCGCCGCCGCAAGTCGCAGTTCGCGAATCCGCTTAACTTCAGCGGCATCGAGCCTGCGTCCGAGATCGGGGCGCAGGATGTATTCATCGCGCGTACGCGCGCACGTCTTGAATTCCGGCAGTCCGTGGCGGCGTGGCCAGTCGGTCGGGACCTCGGTCATAACGGCGTCGACGGCGCGAGCGTGATCGGCGCGAAAGTTGAGTATCGCCATCGTCGTGTATCGCGACCCTGCTCGTCCCACGAGGATGCGTGCAGGCGTCCGCGCCGCCATCGCTTGGAATTCGTGCATCGCTGACTCCGGGATTCCTCGCGCGCCGGACAAGGAAGACGCGCGGGAATGACAGGAAGAAGGCGGAGGCGATTTTTCAATGGTTGTCATTTGTTGCGAAGGGCTTCCATCACCAGCGCCGGGCTGCCGGCGTGTTTGGTCAGGCGGCCGTCTTCGAGGATGCCGCGTTCTTCGCACCATCGCTCGAACTCCGGCGCAGGACGTAGTCCCAGCAGCGTGCGCAACGCCGCGGCGTCGTGATAGCTGGTCGACTGATACGACAGCATCACGTCATCGCCCATCGGCACCGCCATAAAATAATTGCATCCCGCCGCTGCGAGCAGCGTCGCGAGGTTTTCGCAATCGTTCTGATCGCATCGCGCATGATTCGTGTAGCAGGCGTCGGCGCCATGCGGCACGCCGAGCAGCTTGCCCATCATGTGATCTTCGAGGCCGGCGCGCGTGATCTGCTTGGCGTCGTAGAGATACTCGGGACCGATAAATCCGACGACCGTATTCACCAGCAACGGAGAGTACCGGCGCGCCAGCCCGTAGCATCGCGCCTCCAGCGTCACCTGATCTGCGCCCTCGTGCGCGCGCGCCGACAATTCGGAACCCTGCCCGGTTTCGAAATACATCAGGTTGGGAGTGTCGATACGCCCGCGCTCGCGCATCGCCGCCAGGCCCTCGTCGAGCATCGCGACTGTTATTCCAAAGTCGGCGTTGGCCTTCTCGGTTCCGGCGAGACTCTGAAACATGATGTCGATCGGCGCGCCCGCCTCGAGCGCGCCGATCTGGGTCGTGATATGCGCAAGCACGCAATTCTGCGTCGGCACGCCGGTGCGATCGATTATCACCGCGGTCGCTTCGAGCAGTCGCTTCACGTTTTCCGGGTCATCGATACAGGGATTGATTCCGATAATCGCGTCGCCGGCGCCGTAGGCGAGACCTTCGTAGATCGCTGCGGCGATCGCGTCTGGATCGTCGCGCGGATGGTTGGGCTGGAGGCGCGTCGAGAGCCGCCCCGCGAGACCAATCGTCGTGCGCGCGCGGCTCACGACGCGGATCTTCGACGCGATCGTCATCAGATCGAGATTCGAGGAAAGCTTCGCGACCGCAGCCGCCATCTCGCCCGTGATTCCGCGGCTCGCGCGCGCAATTTCCTCGCCCGAGGTTTCGTCGTCGAGCAGCCATTCGCGAAACTCGCCGACGGTGCGTGCACTAATCTGCTCGTACGTTGAGCGATCGAGGCCGTCGTCGATAATTCGCGTGACGTCGTCGCGCTCGTAGGCAACGACAGGATTCTCGCGCAGATCGTGAAGTGTCAGGTCGGCGAGCACCATCTTGGCCGCGATCCGCTCCCGCTCCGTGCGCGCTGCGATGCCCGCCAGCGCGTCGCCGGAACGAGCCTCGTTGGCGCGCGCTAGAACGTCGCGGACCGATTTGAATCGGTAGGTCTTCCCGAACAGTCGCGTCGAGAGGTTCATCGGGGTGCGATCACGAGCGGCCGTGGCTCCGCCACTACTCGCTTGTAGCGCTGACTGAGTCGTCGCATCAAGCGCGCACCGGGCCAACCTGCGCGCTTAGCGAAGCCCGAAGGGGCGCGCAATCCTTCTCGCGCAGTGCGTTTTTCCGGCGGGGATTTGGAATCGACAGGGATCAACGATACGCCGCGCCGTCGGAAAAAAACTTGCGAGGCGGAGCCAAAGCAGGGTCGAGCAACAGTAAAAGAGGTGGCGACCATCGATGGCTCTTCATATGATACGGGTTCTGATGCGCCTGCGAAGTTCTGCTTTCCACCTCGTGATCGCGATTGCGATCGTTCTGCTTTTGACCGCTATCGTCTGCGGCGCAGACACCGGAAATCTCAAGCTCGACGTGATGGGAGATATCGGCGCAGGGGCGACGAATCAGGCCGAGTTGATATCGCCCGAAGGCAAGGTTGTAGCGAAAGTCACACCGGGGGCGACGGTCGCGGTGGCGCCGGGCGTGTACCGGCTCAGGCTTCCGATCATCGGCGGCGAGATCGATAAACCGAACATCAAGATCGAGGCGGGCCGCACGCGTACCGTGATGATCGACAACGTCGCGGTGATGAACGTTTCGGTGAAGGACAAAACCGGCAAGGATCCGGGGTTGGGCGTATCGGTCACGACGACCGATCCCCCGCACAACGAGATCGCGTCGTTCATCACGGGCGAGACTGTCCTGTTCGCGCCCAGCATGGTCGACGTTAAGGTCGACGCTCCCCCTCAGGGCTACTCGTGGCATGCGATTCGTCTCGAAGCGGGCAAACGATCGCGCCTGACGCTTTCGGAAGTAGTCCCCGCCGAGTTGCTCGTTCAACCGATTCTGGCAAAGAATCCGATACCGCAATCAACACGCGTTATCGTTTATCGCGCCGGCACGCAAAGCCAGGTTGAGGTCAGTCCACCCTCGAGCGAGCATCGCATCAAGCTTGACCCCGGCGACTACGATGTCTATGTGGAGAACAACTCGGGCAAAGGACGCGCGACCGCCAGCCTAAACGGAATCCATCTCGATTCCGGCGCCAAAGTGGAACGCGAAGTCCCGCTCGACTAAGGAAGATCGATGGCATCAGAAAGACGCAAAGAACTGAAACGCCGCCGTAAGCGCCGCGACACGCGGATCAAGGCAAAGATCCGTGAAGCCCGCAAAACCAAGCGTCGAAAGCACGCGTAACCCTCACGAGCTCATTTTATCGAGACGCGCCCCGGCGCGTCTCACGGAGGCCGCTTATGGCTTACGAAACGATTCTCTACGAAACCGGCGATCAGATCGCGACGATCACGCTCAATCGCCCATCCAAGATGAACGCCTTCACCTCGAAGATGGGATACGAGATCGGACAGGCGATGATTCGTGCCGACGACGACCCCAACGTCCGCGTTATCATCATGACCGGCGCGGGCGACAAGGCGTTTTGCGCGGGCGCCGACTTGGGAGGCTTCGCGCGCGATATCAAGAAGCGCGAAGGCGAGTCCGTCGAGGGTGAATTCTCGGGCGGTGGAGGACGAGCGACGCTCGCGCTCCCCATCCTGATGCGCGATCTGTCCAAGCCGACGATCGCAGCCATCAACGGCTTCTGCCTCGGCGTCGGTTTCACGATGACGCTGCCGTTCGACGTGCGGGTAGCGTCCGAGAATGCGCGGATGGGCGCGATTTTCGCGCGCGTCGGACTTATCAGCGAGCTGGGCTCGAGCTTTCTGCTGCCGCGGCTGATAGGCGTATCGCGCGCTGCCGAGATGATGCTGACGGGTAAGCAATACTCGCCGCAGGAAGCGCTCGCGATGGGCCTCATCAGCGGGATCGCGCCCGCCGGGCAGGTGATGGCTAAAGCGCGCGAGCTTGCAGGCGAGATGCTGCAATGCTCGCCCTTCTCGCTCGCGCTGACCAAGAAAGCGCTCTATCAGGGGATACATACGAACATCGAATCCGCGATGCAGTTCGAAGGCTTCGCGCTCGAGAAGTGCTATGTGAGCGCGGAGCACAAAGAATACGTCACTGCGTTCATGGAAAAGCGCAAGCCCGATTTTTCGAAAGTCCGAAGCTAGCCAGAATCGACCCGAATCCGTCTTGCTCGCGACATTGCGGGGCGATAGATGACTGCTTAGGGCCGGATAGTCTTGTTTCCAATCCGCTCGCTGCGGGCCGCCGCGCGTGGCGAGCAAAGACCTTTAATTTTTGGGAGGTGCGTTGTGAGCCTTCAAATAAATGACGTTGCGCCGGATTTCGAGGCCGATACTACCAAGGGACACATCCGTTTCCACGAATGGATCGGAGATTCATGGTGCGTTCTGTTTTCGCATCCCAAGGATTTCACGCCCGTATGCACGACCGAGCTCGGCTATATGGCACGGCTCCAGCCCGAGTTCGCACGTCGCAACGTAAAAATCATTGGTCTCAGCGTCGACGACGTGAAAGACCATTCGCGATGGACTGCCGATATCAAGGAAACGCAGGGCTACGCTCCGGACTATCCGATAATCGGCGATCCCGAGCTGAAGGTATCGAAGCTTTACGGGATGCTTGCGGCAAGCGCGTCCGGCGACGTTTCGAAACGCTCGGCGGCGGACAACCAGACCGTGCGCAACGTTTTCGTGATCGGACCGGATAAGAAGGTCAAGCTCCTCATCGTCTATCCTATGACGACGGGTCGGAATTTCGACGAAGTGCTGCGCGTAATCGATTCGCTGCAACTGAGCGCGAAGCACAGGGTCGCGACGCCCGTGAATTGGAAGCCGGGTGAGGACGTGATTATCGCAGGGTCGGTCTCCGACGAAGAAGCGAAGAAACTCTATCCGCAGGGATGGAAAGCGCCGAAGCCGTACCTGCGAATCGTTCCGCAGCCGAAATAATCGCCCGGCGAAATAGGCTTCTGGAGTGCGGGCGTGGGGCGTTCTTGGAGGCGGCATCCGATAAATTTGGGTTACGCCTGAACAAAGATTAACAGTCCCGGCTGTTGGTCTGTCTATTCTTGCGGGCCGCGTCCTTCTAAATCCGCCGCCGAGTGATTACATTATTTGCCAAAGGAACGGTCGCGGCTAAAACCAATTCCCGGCGCGGCCGGCGCGAACGCGGACAAGAGGTTGGAACCCGCTATTAGTCAATTAGCCACTGAAGACGCTCTCGAGCTTCACTTCGACGACCATCGGCTGTTCACCGACCTGCTCGGCCAGCATGACGCGAACCTTCGCACGATCGAGCAGACGCTCGGGGTCCGAGTCTATGCAACCGGCACCTCGCTAAAGATATCCGGCGCACATGCTGAACAGGCCCTTGCCGGAAAGCTGCTGGGCGACCTCTACGATCTTCTCAAGCGCGGGCACACGATTTATCCCAGCGACGTCGAATACGGCATCCGAATCCTTCGCGCCGACCGCAACGCCGACCTCAAGGACATCTTTCTCGATACCGTCTACATCTCCGCTCACAAACGCGTGATCGCGCCCAAGAGCATCCATCAAAAGCTCTATATCGACGCGATCCGCAGCCACGATATCGTTTTCGGAATCGGTCCCGCCGGGACGGGCAAGACCTACCTTGCGATGGCGATGGCGCTGGCGGCGCTGATGAAAAATCAGGTCACGCGGATGGTGCTGTGTCGCCCTGCCGTCGAAGCTGGGGAGCGCCTCGGTTTCCTCCCGGGCGATCTCGCCGAGAAGGTCAATCCGTATCTGCGCCCGCTGTACGATGCGCTGCACGATATGGTGGATTTCGATCGGGCGCGGCGGATGCTCGAGCGCGGCACTATCGAAGTCGCGCCGCTCGCCTTCATGCGCGGTCGAACCCTGAACGATTCGTTCATCATCCTTGACGAAGCGCAGAACACGACCACCGAACAGATGAAGATGTTCCTCACCCGCCTGGGCTACAATTCCAAGGCCGTGATCACCGGCGACGTGACCCAGATCGACCTTCCCAGCGGCAAACTTTCGGGTCTCAAGGAAGCGCGCACGGTTCTGGCCCAAACGCCCGGCATCAAGTTCATCCATTTCGACGAGCGCGACGTCGTACGCCATCGGTTGGTCTCGGCGGTGATATCCGCTTACGAGGCGTTCAATCGCGGCGAAGCCGCCGGCGGTGAGCCGGGTCCCAACGGAACGGCTTAGAAAGGACACGCCCCCCTTGGCGGTCGATCTTCGATGCGACATCGCGCGGGCGCGTCCGTATGCTCGCTCGCTGGAGCGCTGCGCATGTCAACTGATGCGCGCCCAGGAACTCGATGAGTGCGAACTCTCGATTTCGCTGGTTTCGGACGCTGCGATTCGGCGGCTTAATCGTGACTATCGCGACAAGGACAAAGCGACTGACGTGCTTTCCTTCTCTCAAGTAGAGGAACGCGGCGCGACGCTCCCCAACCCTGAGAGAATCCCGAACAATCGCGAAACGGTGCTCGGCGATATCGTGATTTCGATCGATACCGCCGCGCGTCAGGCACAGGAGTACGGGATCGGCCTCGACCAACGCCTTTGCACCCTATTGATTCATGGATTCCTGCATCTTATCGGCTATGACCATGAGCGCTCGGCGCGTGACGAACGCCTGATGCGGACGCGCGAGCGCGAACTGGCGGCGATTCTTGGGATGGCGACCCCAGCTCCAGGAACGCACATTGATCGCCCGCCCTCGAAGCGCGCGCGCGCAAGAAAGTCCGCCCGATGAGACGCGAACGTCCGGCGATTCCGAGCGCCGCGATGCTGACCCATTTCACGCGCTCTTCGGGCGTGACCTCGGCCCTCGACAATCTCCTGCGCATCCTCGATGACGGCATCGTACGGGGTGCGTCGCGGATGATTCGTGGCGGACGCAAGACGGTATGTCTGTTTGACGCACCGCTGACGGAGCTCGGCGGTCTTCTTTCGGAAAAGAATCGACGCCGCTACGAACCGTTCGGCGTCGCAATCGATAAGCGTTATGCCTTCAAGATCGGCGCGCGGCCTGCGATATACATGCCTTGGCGCGAGGCGCGTGCCATCATTAGTCCGGACGATATGTGGCGCGTCGTAAGCATCGATCTCGGGCGTAATCCGCCGCTCGACTGGAGTTTCGAGCGCGAATGGCGCTTAAACGGAGACCTCGCCCTGAACCGGAGACTGTGCGTCGCGCTCGTCAAGAGCTGGCGCGATGCGGACGCGGTTTTCGATCATTTCGCCGGCCATCCCCCATGCGCGGGGGTGCTCCCGGTCGGAGAGCTGTTCAAGTCGTCGTGAGAATCTCCGCGAACACATTGACGCGCGCGACGCTGGCGATCGTGAGCGGATTCGCAATCGCACTCGCCTTCCCGAAATTCGATTTGAGCCCTCTGGGCTGGGTTGGCTTTGTTCCCCTATTTTACGCGTTCGAAGGCGAATCGATGAAACGCGTGCTGGGATGGTCATACCTGGCCGGTGTCGCGTGTTACTCGGCGTCGCTTTACTGGGTCGTCATCACGCTCACGACCTTCACGGAAGTCCGCTTCGTCCTCGCGATGCTGCCGATGCTGGCGCTCGCAGCCGTCGTCGCGATCTATTTCGCGATCGCCGTTTGGGCGGGCGAATTCATTGCGCGACGCATACGGATTCCGATCGTCGTGACGATGCCTATCGCGTGGGCCGCCGTCGAATGGGTGCGCAGCTTTTTCCCGCTCGGCTTTCCGTGGAACCTGCTCGGAGAGAGCGCGTGGCAGAATCTTGACCTGATCCAGTTCGCGGAATTCACGGGGACGTATGGCGTTTCGGCTCTTATCGTTCTCTTCAACGCAACCGTGTTCGTGGTGCTGTTCCGCCGCGATAATCGACGCGTCCAGATCGCAAGCCTGAGCGCGGTGACGCTCCTGATGGTCGCGGCACTTGCATTCGGCTCGTACCGAGTACGCCAAGTCGATAGCGTCCCCGCTGCGGGAAAATTCCGCGCCGCCATGGTGCAGGGCAACATCCCGCAGACTCTGAAATGGAATCCCGATTACCTGAACCAGAGTTTCAAGGTCTACGTCGACGAGACGGTTGACGCGTCGCGCCAAGGCGTCGATGTCGTCATCTGGCCCGAAGCCGCTGCCGAATTCCTGTTTCAGCCCGACGATAACTATCCGCCCCAATTTGCGGCCGAAGCGCAGTATCGCGATGCCACGCTGAAGCTCGCCAAGGCGACAGGCGACGCCTTGCTGTTCGGAGCGCCTGCGCTCGGTAGCGAAGACGGGCATCCCGGATTCTTCAATCGCGCGTACCTGGTTTCGCCCGACGGCAAAGTCGCCGCGCACTACGACAAGATGCAGCTCGTTCCGTTCGGCGAGTACGTCCCGATGCGCACTCTCTTCGGATTTTTCGTCGAGCGAATCGTGCACGGTTTCGGCGATATGCTCCCCGGACGCGAGCAGACACTGTTCGACGTTAAAGGCGCAAAGCTCGGCATCCTGATTTGCTACGAGAGCATCTTCCCCGATCTGACGCGTCGTGCGGTCAACGGGGGCGCGGACGTGCTGGTCAATATCACCAACGACGCGTGGTACGGAATGAGTTCCGCGCCGTATCAGCTGCTCGCGATGGCGGCGATGCGATCGGTCGAAACGAAAGTCCCGATGATCCGCGTCGCCAACACCGGTATCAGCGCGATCATCCTGCCGACGGGTCGTGTCACAGCGTCGACGCCGCTGTTCAAGCGCGACACCGAGATCGAGGATCTTTCGTGGCGTCCGGTGCGGACCGTTTATACGATCGTCGGCGATCTGTTCGCGGAAATCTGTTTCGTGTTTTTCGCCGCTGGTTTCGTATGGGCGTGGCGATGGCCGCGCCGCCTCAAGCCGCTCGAGGCGCACGTGCAGGAAATTCTGTCGCGCAACGGCAAGCGCGCCGCCGGCTAGCGCCCCACCCTTCCGTCATTCCGAGCGCAGCGAGGAATCTCGTTCCACGATGAATGTTTTCGCCACCGATCCGCCGGACGCACACTGGCGCGTTTTCGCATCGATGCTACAATGCAAGCATGCTTTCTGAACTCCGCGAACAATTGACCGACTTCGAAACCCGTACCGACAAACTCGGGAGGCGTCTTTGACGTCGCCAGTCTTTCCGCTCGTCAACAACAGCTTCTAGAACAGTCCGCCAAGCCCGACTTCTGGGATCGTCCCGAGTCTGCTCAGTCCGTCCTTCGCGAGCAGGACCAGATAAAATCCCAGCTCGACGGATACAAGCGACTTCGCGAGCGCCTCGAAGAAGCCCGTGTATTCCTCCAGATGGCCGAGGAGGAAGGCGCGGAAGATTCCGAGGCTGCGCGCGAGACCAGCGCGGCACTCGAAGCCGCACACGGCGAAATCGAGCGTCAGGAGCTGCGCGTGATGCTTGGCGGCGAATACGACCGCCTCGGCGCGATTGTGTCGATTCATCCGGGGGCCGGTGGGATGGAGGCGCAGGATTGGGCCGAGATGCTCCTGCGCCTGTACATGCGATGGGCCGAGCGCCACGGCTTCAAAGTCGATCTCGCCGACCTGCAACCCGGCGAAGGCGCAGGCATCAAAAGCGCGACGTTCGAAGTCGAGGGCGAGTACGCCTACGGCTATCTGCGCGCCGAGGCCGGGATTCATCGCCTCGTGCGAATCTCGCCTTACGACGCCAACGCCCGCCGCCATACGTCGTTCGCGTCGGTCTTCGTGTTTCCTGCGATCGATGACAAGGTCGAGGTCATAATCAATCCCGCCGATCTCCGCATCGATACGTTCCGCGCATCGGGCGCAGGCGGCCAGCACGTCAACAAGACCGATTCCGCCGTCCGCTTCACTCACATTCCGACGGGGATCGTGGTGACCTGCCAGAACGAGCGCTCGCAGCATAAGAATCGCGCGATGGCGATGAAGATCCTCCGCGCGCGGCTGTTCGAGCTCGAACAGCGCAAGAAGCAGCAGGAGCTCGAAAAGTTCACCAAGGAGAAAAAGGATATCGCGTGGGGCAGCCAGATCCGATCCTACGTCCTGCAGCCCTACCAGATGGTGAAGGACCATCGCACCGGCGTCGAAATCGGCAATACCGGCGCGGTGCTCGACGGCGATATCGATCCGTTTATCGAAGCCTTCCTGATGGGCGTGCGCAAAGGCGACCCCGACGCCGCAATGGCGTAGCTTTAACGAGCTTCCCTCTGGAACCATCGCTTCGCGTCTATCCGTGCTTGCCTCGTCGATGCGAGCGGCGCTACTTGTTGAACGTCGCGCACGCCGAAACTCATCACGCAGGAGCAGGAAATGATCGATCTATATTTCTGGCCGACACCCAACGGATACAAAATTTCCGTGATGCTCGAAGAGATCGGGCTCTCCTACAACGTTATCCCGGTCAATATCGGCGCGGGCGATCAGTTTAAACCCGAGTTCCTGAAAATCAGCCCCAATAACAAGATGCCTGCGATCGTCGACAGCGACGGCCCCGACGGAAAGCCGATTTCGATTTTCGAATCCGGCGCAATCCTGATCTATCTCGCGGAGAAGAGCGGCAAGCTGATGCCCACGGACACGCGCGGACGATACAAGGTTCTCGAATGGCTGATGTTTCAGATGGCGAGCGTCGGCCCGATGCTCGGTCAGGCGCATCACTTCCGCGTCTACGCGCCCGAGAAGCTGCAATACGCGATGGATCGCTACACTAACGAGGCGAAGCGCATTTACAACGTAATCGACAAGCGCCTTGGCGAATCGCCCTTTATCGCTGGCGATTATTCGATTGCCGATATCGCCATTTATCCCTGGCTTGTCCCGCACAACATGCAGGGGCAGAACCTCGACGATTTCCCCAATCTGAGGAAGTGGTTCGACGGTATCCGCGCGCGGCCCGCCGTCCAGCGCGGGTTTGCGGTGATGGCCGAGCAGCTAAAGGCGTATCGTCCGCCGACCGCGGATCAGAAGTCGTGGGACACGCTCTTCGGAAAGAAGCAGTTCGAGAAGCATTGATCAGCGCCGCTCGCCCACATCGAGCAGCTTGAGCAGCGTGTAAATCGTCTCGGTCGCAGGAACGCTGATTCCGTGTCGACGCGCCGCGCGAATCACCGCGCCGCTCAGCGCGTCGTATTCGATTCGCCTGCCGCGCTCCGCATCCTGGCGCATCGAAGTCTTAAGCGGGCGCAGATGGTTGTCTGAATGCGCGAGCAGCGCTTCGACGTTTGACTGGCCGATCTTCGCGCCCTCTGCGATGCCCACGACCATCGTCTCGTTCATCAGTGTACGAATCAGCCGCATCCCGTCGGGGTCATCGATTATCTGGCCGACGGTGCGAAGCGTCAGCGTCGTGACCGTGTTGAACGCGGAATTCCATAGCAGCTTGTTCCATCGGAAGGTGAGCAGATCGGTGAAAAGCGCGCGCAGGATTCCTGCGCGGCGAAACGTCGCGGCGATGCGCTCGGCGCGCTCAGTGATCGTGTCTGAAAGCTCGCCGAATTCGATCTCGCCGTCGGTAAGGTGAACGATGCGTCCGGGCTCGACGACTTCGACTCCGACGCGGGCCGCACCGCCCATCACCGCGTCGCGTCCGAGGATCGCAGCGATCTGCGCCTCGTTCTCGACGCCGTTTTGCAGCGTCAGCACCGCACTGCCCGGCGCGAGACATCCGATAAGAGAGCGCGCGGCGCCGTCGTTATGGTGGGCTTTCACGCAAAACAGAACGAGATCGTAGGGCGCAAACTCGTGCGGATCGTCGGTCGCGCGCACCGCGCCTTTGAAATCGCCGCGAAAGCTTTCGATCGTAAGCCCCCGCTCGCGCATCGCGCGCAGATGCTCGCCGCGCGCGCAGAACACCACCTCCTCGCCCGCATCCTGCAATCGCGCGCCGAAATAGGAGCCGACCGCGCCCGCGCCCATAACAAGTATCTTCATCGCGAACCTTCCTGTGCCTCGCGACGACTCTAGCGTATCGCGTAACTTGATGCGGCGGGCGCGCCATATGGAGGAGCGCGAGGTCATCCGCTAGTGTCGGGCGACGAATGGAAGACGCCGAACAGACTGAAGCGCCGGGGTCGTCAAGCCTCGCTTTCGAGGCTGCGGTAGCGGCGGCGACGCTCACGCGATGGACGCTGCTGACGGATCGCGATTTCGGCGATGCCCAGACACGCGCCCGTGCGCTGATGTTCATTCCTCTCATCGGCCTTGCCCTCGGCGTTGTGTTGGGCGCTCTAGATCGCGCACTGGGCGCGTTTGCGTTTGGAATTCGAACGGCAATCGTGATTGTGGCGGCGCAAATCGTGACGGGCGGGATCGACTTCGTCGGGGTCGCCGATCTGGTCGAAGCGCTCAGGCTCGGCAAACGCCCTGCGTCGACCGGCCTCGCGCGTATCGGACCGATTGGCGCAATCTCCGCGCTCGCATGGTTCTTCGTTGCAACGTGGACGCTCGCGCGAATCGCGAATCCGGACGGGCGGCTTGGCGCAATCGTGATGGCGACGATGGTCTCGCGATGGTCGATCGTGCCGATCGCGTACGGGCTCAAGCCGCTGGAGCGATGGGGCCTTGGCGTGCCTTACGCGGGCGGGATGACGTTTCGAGAGTTCGCGATATCTAGCGTCGTCGCGCTCGGGCTCACGATGGGACTTTACGAAAACGTCGGACTCGCGGTCGTGATCGCGTCGGCCCTGACGATTCTCGCAATCCGGCTCGCAATCAGCCGCCGCCTCGGAGGCGCGTCCGGGTTCGCACTCGCGGGAGGCGCGGCGATTTGCGAACTCGTCGTGCTTGCAACCGTCGCTGCACTCCACGCGTGACAGCATGTCGACGCTGCATGGATTTGACATCGGAGGGCGCAAAAATCTGTGAAAAAACCGCTTAGCGTTTACCCTTCGACTCCGCCAGCCTCCGCTCAGGGTGACGGAAAAGGGAGTCGTGCGATATGGGTGAGGACGACATGTAAATTGGAGTGATTCGCCAAATTCTTTGGATGTCATCCTGAGCGAAGCGAGGTTCTTTTCGAGCGAAGTCGAAGGATAAACGCGAAGCGATTCTGTCTGAACGGTTCCCCTAGGTCGGAGCCCGCCAAAAATCGGCGAACCCGGCGTCCCTACGCCGCTTGCGGGATCTTCAGCGAGATCACGCGCGAGACGCCCGGACGATCCATCGTGATGCCGTGGATGTGATCCGCCTTCTGCATCGTGCGCTGATTGTGCGTGATCACGATGAACTGCGAGCGCGCCTTGAGTTCGCCCAGCAGACCCGTGAAAGCGTGCAGCCGGAATTCGTCGAGCGGAGCGTCAACTTCGTCCATCACGCAGAACGGGCTCGGATTTAAAAGGAACAGCGAGAAGATGAGAGCCATCGCGGACAGCGCCTTCTCTCCACCCGACAGCAGCGCGATCTCCTTGACCTTCTTGCCCGCGGGCTGGATTAGGATACTGACTCCGGCTTCGAGAACGTCGTCGGACTGTTCGAGTTCGAGCCGCCCCTTGCCGCCCGGCAGCAGTTTCGGAAAGACCTGCTCGAAGTTGCGCGCCGCGCCTTCAAACGTTTCGGCGAAGCGCTTGCGAGCCTCGCGATTGAGCCTGGTGATCGTCGCGGTGAGATCCTTGACGGCGGCGTCGAGATCGGCGCGATCGGCTCCCAGAGCCGCCGAGCGCTCTTCGAGTTCCTTGACTTCGCTGTCCGCCGCGAGATTGACCTCGCCGATTCGCTCGGCTTTCGCGCGCAGCTCCGCGATACGATTGTCATCGGCCGCGCCGTCGCGCATGGCGATCGCGGCGCATAGTTCCTCGGCGACGGTATCGAAGTCCGCGCCGAATCTTTCCGCAAAGCTTCGCACCGCTTCTTCGCACAGCGTGCGCGCACGCTCGCGACGAAGCGCGCATTGCATCGCCTCGTCTTCGAGCGCATGCAGCTTGTCCTGCGCGTCCTTGTGCCGCATACGATGCGCTTCGACCTCGCGTCCGCGTTCGGCGCATTCGCGCTCAAGGTTCGCGATAGTTTCGGACAGCGCAGTTTCGCGCATGCGCGCGTCGGCGTCCTGAGCGGCAAGCTTGTCGAGTTCGGCTTCGAATTCCGCCTGTTCCTGGGCTTCACGCGCAAGGCGGGCGCGCGATTCGTCGATCTGAGATTCAAAATTGTGCGCGCTCTCGGTCGCGTGACGGAATTCTTTCTCGAAAGATGCGATTTCCGCACGCCGCGCTTCGACCTTGGACGCGATCTCGAGCATTTTGGCGGCGACCTGCTCGACGGTTTGGCGGCTCGTACCGATCTGCTCGCGCATCTCGGCCAGCTTCTGGCGCATATTCTGCTCGGCGAGCGCAAGCTCCTCGAGACGCGCATTCGACGTGGCGACAAGCGCTGCGATTTCGTCGAGACGCCGATGCGATTCGACAAGCCGAATACTCGCCATCCGCATCGCTTGTTCGGCGCTAGCGGCTTCGGCCCGGGCGCCGTTCGCGAGGCGCTCGGCGCGCGCGATACAATCGCGCAATTCGGCGAGAATTCGCGCAGCGCGTTCTTTTGCAGCGACGCGCTCGGGCAGGATCATTTCGAGCGCTTCGCGTTGGATACGCGCGCGCGCAAGATGAGCCGTGGTTTCCTTAAGCGGCTGGATCGATTCGGCGCGCGGCGCATTCGCGTCCATGCTGCCGCCGCAGATCATTTTCCCGGGTTCGACGATATCGCCGTCGCGCGTAACGAACAGCGTGCCGTGGCCGTTGAGATTCGACGCCGCGAGGGCCGAGCGCACATCGTCGGCAAGCATCACATGACCGAGCATCGCCTCCGCCACCGGACGGAAGCGCGGCTCGACTTCGAGCATATCGATGAGCCGACCGGCGATTCCCGGCGCTTCCAGCGATTCGTGAACCGCAGCCAATCCACCTTCAGGCTCCGGAACAAACGCCATCCGACCGGCGCGACGCTCCTTAAGGATATCGATCGCACGTACGGCGAAGACCGGAGAATCGACGATCACCGCGTCGTATTCGACGCCGAGCGCGGCCTTCAGCGCCGGTTCGAGTGCGGCCGGCGCGCGCATCACGCTTGCGACCGGTCTCGGATCGACGCGAGGACGATCGCCATTGAGCGATTCCAGAACAGTGCGAAGCCGGGTGTCGACGCCGCCCCGAGTTTCGGGCGCACGGGGACGAGGACGCGCCTCGCGCACGGCTTCGTCGAGCGCCCT
>Ga0335069_10007370_pt1 | contig 15900 bp, 12 predicted proteins | sample Lox_Sample_11_FD_206714 | JGI IMG/M metagenome (GOLD analysis project Ga0335069, IMG submission 206714) | Soil microbial communities from Loxahatchee National Wildlife Refuge, Florida, United States - Lox_Sample_1.1 | ecosystem: Environmental > Terrestrial > Soil > Wetlands | place: USA... | reverse complement strand
CGCGGGCCCCCTCTTGCGCGCGGGGGCCCCCGGGCGCCGCTCTAATCGGCTACCCGGCGCCCCCTGGGCCCCCGCGGCTCCGACCGACTCCTGGACCATCGACGCCACCGATCGCGACTTCGAGGCGCAGGTCATCGAGCGCTCGAAGCACGTGCCGGTGGTGGTCGACTTCTGGGCCCCCTGGTGTGGTCCGTGTCGGGTGCTCGGCCCGTTGCTCGAGCGCCTGGCAGACGAGCACGCCGGCGCCTTCGTGCTGGCGAAAGTGAACATCGACGAGAACCCGGGGCTGGCCAGCGCGTTTCGCGTCGAGAGCATTCCCATGGTGGTCGGCGTGCGCGACGGTGGCCTGGCCGCGCACTTCGTCGGCGCGCTGCCGGAGACCGGTGTGCGCGACTTCCTGGCCCAGCTGCTGCCGAGCGCCGGCGAACGGCTCGCCGCCGACGGCGCCGCCCTGCTCGCGGCGGGCAAGACGGCCGACGCCGAGGCCGCGTTCCGGCAGGCGCTCGAGCTCGATCCGCGCGCCGACGGCGCGCTGGTGGGCCTGGCCACCATTCTGTCCGCACAAGGAGACGAGAGCGACGCGCTCGCCCTCCTCGAGCGCGTCGCCGGTCCGAAGCGCCAGGAAGCCGACCGACTCGCCGCCGCCATCCGCATCCGTCAGGCAGGCGTCGCCGACGAGGCGGGGCTGCGCGCGAAGCTGGATGCGAACCCGTTGGATCTCGACGTCCGCTTCACGCTTGGCCAGGTGCTGGCCGCCGCCGGCCGCCACGACGAGGCGCTCGAGCAGTACCTGGCCATCGTGAAGCGCGATCGCGCCTTCCGCGACGACGGCGCCCGCAAGGCGATGATCGATGTCTTCGACCTGCTCGGCCCGGGCAGCGAGCTGGTCGACCGCTACCGCTCCGAGCTGGCGAAGGTCTTGTTCCGGTAGGAAGAGGCGTGACCGGGGGCCAGTGACCAGTGAACGGTGGCCGGAAGCGCACGCCGATCACTGGTCACCAGGCTTGGCGCGGTCTTGCCCGAATTGGAGGGCGCCGCGCTGTCGGCGCCTGGGCGGCGGGGGTGGGTAATCGATGCAGCCGACTCTGGTGCTAGGTATTCTCGACCAAACCCCGCCCCGGCGGCGACGGCGCGCCGCCCTCCAGATAGGGAATCCAGCCCGAGCCCCAACATTGTCGGGCAAAGCCTGGTCACCGGTCACCGCATCACGCCTCTTGCCCGATCGAGTGACAACGTGCGTTGATCCAGACAGGGAGGGGGAGCGTTCATGAAGTTCGGCATCTTCTACGAGCACCAGTTGCCGCGGCCGTGGGGCGAGGGGGCGGAGCTCCGCCTCTACCAGGAGGCGCTGGAACAGGTGGAGCTGGCCGACCGCTTGGGCATCGACTACGCCTGGGAGGTCGAGCACCATTTCCTCGAGGAGTACTCGCACTCGTCCGCACCGGAGGTCTTCCTCGGCGCCTGCTCGCAGCGCACCAAGCGCATCCGCCTCGGTCACGGCATCGTGCTGATGCCGCCGAAGTTCAACCATCCCGCCAAGGTCGCCGCGCGCATCGCCACACTCGATCTGGTCTCCAACGGCCGGGTCGACTTCGGCACCGGAGAGTCGTCCTCGCGCGCCGAGCTGGAGGGCTACGGGATCGACCCCGCCGAGAAACGCGGCATGTGGCAGGAGGCCACCGAGCAGGTGGCGAACATGCTGGCCATGGACCCCTACCCCGGATACCAGGGCCGTTACTTCTCCATGCCGTGCCGCAACCTGGTGCCAAAGCCGGTGCAGAAGCCGCACCCGCCGATGTGGCTGGCGTGCTCGTCGCGCGAGACCATTCACGTCGCTGCCAAGCTCGGGCTCGGCGCGCTCACCTTTGCCTTCGTCGACCCGGACGAGGCACGCCACTGGGTGCAGGACTACTACGAGACCTTCGAGCGCGAATGCATGCCGATCGGCTGGACGGTGAACCCCAACGTCGCGATGGTCACCGGCTTCTCCTGCCACCCCGACGCCGAAGAGGCGCGCCGGCGCGGCCTCGACGGCTTCCGCTTCTTCGGCTTCGCGTTGGCGCACTACTACCTGTTCGGCGCGCACAAGCCCGGCCGCACGGACGTGTGGCAGAGCTTCGAAGCGATGCGCGACATGATGCCCGATCTCGGCTCGGTCACGGGTGGGATCGGCACCCCAGACGGACTGCGCGCCCACCTGCGCAAGTTCGAAGCCACCGGGGTCGATCAGGTGATCTTCATCCAACAGGGCGGCCGCAACCGCCACCAGCACATCTGCGAGTCGCTCGAGCTGTTCGCCGGCGCGGTGATGCCGGAGTTCAAGGAACGGGAAGGCGAGCGCGCGCACCGCAAGCGCGAGCGCCTCGCTCCGGCCATCGCCGCCGCGCTGGCCCGCAAGCAGTTCATGCGCGCGCCGAGCGACGACGAGATCGCCGAGTTCCGCGCCTACGGCCGCACCATCGTCGACAGCGGACGGCCGGGGCAGGGCGCGGGGCTGCAGATTCCCACCGCGCCGCTCAAGCGGTGAGAGTCGCCCGGTCTCTGCTCGCGGCGGGAGCGCTTGACTCCGACCGCGTCTTTGCCGAGAAACGCGGCTCACACCACAGCGCAGGAAAGGATCAACACATGGAGAAGCTTTCGAGCAAGCTCGTTGGGATGACGTTCGAACCGACAGCTTTCGAGTGGACCGCGAAGGACGTGATGCTCTACGCCCTGGGGGCTGGGGCCAAGCCGGCACAGGATCTCGACTACGTGTACGAGGGCAAAGGGCCCCGGGTGCTGCCGACCTACGCGGTCATCCCGGGCATGCTGTCGATGGGCGGCCTGGTCACCAACGTCGAGATCAACCTGGCGATGCTGTTGCACGGCGAGCAGGGCATCACGCTGCACCGCGAGCTGCCGCCGGAAGCGCACGTGCAGGTGGTCGGCAAGGTGACGGCGGTGTGGGACAAGGGCAAGGCGGCGGTGATCGAGACCGAAGGGTTGGTTCGCGACGCGCAGGGGCCGTTGGCGACGACGACCGCGACGCTGTTCATCCGCGGCGCCGGCGGCTTCGGCGGCGAGCGCGGGCCGTCGACGACCGGCATCAACGAGCCACCCGACCGCCGGCCCGACCACACGGTCAAGGACCACGTGCAGCCGGAGCAGGGCGCGATCTATCGCTTGTCCGGCGACCGCAACCCGATCCACATCGACCCCGACTTCGCCACCATGGCGGGCTTTGAGAAGCCCTTCCTGCACGGGCTCTGCACCTACGGCATCGTCGGCCGCGCCATTCTCGCCACGGTGTGCGGCGGCGATCCGAAGCGCTTCCTGTCCTTCTCCGCCCGCTTCGCGGATCAGGTCTTCTACGGGGACGACATCGTCACCAAGCTGTGGATCACCGGCCCGGGCGAGGCGATCGTCCGCGCCGAGACACAGAAGGGCAATACGGTCCTGTCGCAGGCCAAGGCGACGTTCAAACCGTGAGCGCCACCAAGACGCCGTGCTGGTCGCGCTGCTGACCAGCGCGGACGCGACCGGCGGCGGCTAGCGCGCGGCGCAGCCGCTCGCGGCGTTGTTGACCGCCGCGACCAGCTCGTCGATCGTCACCGAACCGTTGCGATTGCGGTCGGCGGCGGGGCACGCGGTCAGCGGCGCGACTCCGCTGCTGATGTTGACGGCGAGGACGAGCTCGTTGATCACCACGGCGCGATCGCCGTTGCAGTCGCCGGCGCACGGCACGACCGTCGCGCTCGGGCTTGGGCTCGGCGAGGGCGTGGGCGTCGCGGTGTCGGTCGGTACGGGGGTCGCCGTGCTCGTCGCGGTGCCGGTGGCGGTCGGCGTCGCCGTGGCGGTGGCCGTCGCCGTCGGCGTGGCGGCCGCGGTGTTGGTTGCCGTCGGTGTCGGCGTCCCGGTGGGCGTGTCGGTCGGTGTCGCCGTCGGCGTCGGCAGCGGTGCGTCGGGATCGACGAACAGGGTGCCGTTCACCGCCAACGTGCCCTCCAGCAGGTTGCCGTCCTGATCGCCGGCCAGGACGCGGTCGACGGTGAGCTCCGACGGACCGATCGGGGCGCTGGCCGACACCGGGAGGGAGCACTGCACGATCGGTCCAGCTCGCAGGTGGTCGATCGCGCCGATCGAGTCGAAGAGGACGAAGCGGAAGCGCCGTTTGCCGACCGGAACGAAGGGATCGAATGCCAGGGTGACCGAGAGCTGGTGCGTGGTGAGGGTCGGATCGGTGCGGCACTGGTTGGTGATCTGGAAGATGTCGAACACCGGTACGTCGATCAGCATGTCGAACGACAGCGCGTACACCTGCGACAGTTCGTCGGTGAGCTCGAAGTGCATCTGCGCGAGCGAGCCCGGCCGCACCGTGCCGCCGATGGCGGCCACGCGGATCGCCGCCAGCGGCGTTTCGCTGGGTGTCGCGGTCGGCGTATCGGTGGGCGTGGTCGTGCTGGTCGGCGTGGTGCTGGGCGTCGGCGAATCGGTCGCCGTCCCGGTCTGCGTCGGCGTGCTGGTCTCGGTCCCCGTGGCGGTGATCGTTCCGGTCTGGGTGACGGTTCCAGTGGCGGTCTCGGTCGGGGTGGCGGAGGCGCTCGGGGTCGCCGTCACCGAACCGGTCAGCGTCGGGGTCGGCGTCGGGCCGCTGGGCAGTCGAACCTGGCGTTGCGCCTGAATGATCCCGCCGAGACCGGTGACCTGAGCGGCGACGGTGACGTTGCTCCCCTCGCGGCTGCGCACGTAGCGCAGACAGGCAAACGCGGTGCCGGGCTGCGGGTTGAGCGGGTGGCCGGTCTCGGTGACGTAGCTGCTGACGTCGCAGTCGGGCGGCGCGTTGGTGGAGCCGCTCTGGGTGATGGTCACGCCGGACACCGGCGGTGTCAGCGAGAAGGTCGCGACGACGCCATCGCCCACCGGGTTGCCGCGCTGGTCGGCGATCAGCGCCCCGACCACGGTCGTGAAGGTGCCGTCGTTGTTGTCGCCGCGCCGGTCCGCCACCAGGTCGACGCTCATGAACGCGGCGAGCGGCGTGCCGGTTCGGGTCACCGTCGCGGTCGCCGACGCCGTCGGCGTCGCCGAGCGGGTCGGCGTCGTCGTGCGCGTTTCGGTCCCAGTCCGCGTGGCAGTGAACTGAGGCGTCGGCGAGCTCGTCGGCGTGATCGAGCGCGTCGTCGTCGCCGTGCGCGTCGCTGTGGGCGTCCCGCTCTGCGTCGCGCTGCGCGTCGGGGAATCGGCGGCGGTCGCGGTGCGCGTCGGGGTGCGGGTGCGGGTGCCGCTCGCGGTCGCGCTCGCCGAGGCGGTGAGCGTCGCCGTCGGCAGCGGCGTGTGGGTGATGGTCGGGGTCGCCGTGCGGCTCGGCGTGGCGGTGCGGGTTCCGGTCGCGGTGCGGGTGGCACTCGGTCCGAGGGTGAACGTCGCCGTGACCGTGCCGGTCCGGCTCGGCGTGGCGGTCGGCGTGGCCGTGCCGGTGCGCGTCGGTGTGCTGGTCGCCGTCGAGGTTCCAGTCGCGGTCGCGGTGAGCGTCGGGGTCTCGGTCGCCGTTTCGGTTTGGGCCGGCGCGCTGGCGGTGAGCAGAGCGAGCAGAAGGGCGGCCCAGGCGATGGCTGGCGCGTGTCGGAGGCTCGATCGTCGCATCGATGGGATCGTCCCGCGGCGTGGGGACATTGGGCACCCTACATATCCAGAGACGCTTTGACCACCGAGCCTGATGCACGCCGAGGTGGGCGCAGCGGAGGCTTGCGCGCCGTCGCGCGGCGCAGGTACGGTCGGGGCTCGGAAGGAGCACGCTGATGGCGGAGAAGGGATTCCTGGTCGAGGCCGGGGTGCCGATCGACGATCTGTGGCGGGTGCCGGCGGCGGCGCGCCGGATCGAGGCGCTCGGCTACTCGAGCGTGCTCGCCCCGGAGACCAACCGCGACCCGTTCCTGCCGCTGGTGCTCGCCGCCGAGCACACCACCCGGCTCGGCCTCGGCACGTCGGTGGCGATCGCCTTTCCGCGCGCGCCCATGGTGGTCGCGCAGGTCGCCTGGGATCTGCAGCGCTTCTCGAAGGGGCGCTTCGTGCTCGGCATCGGCAGTCAGGTGCGCAAGCACAACGAGGAGCGCTTCTCGGTGACCTGGTCGGCGCCGGTGGCGCGCATGCGCGAGTACATCCAGACGCTGCGCGCCATCTGGGACTCGTGGCAGCATGGCACCAAGCCGGCCTACATCGGAGCGCACTACCGCTACACGTACACCACGCCGTTCTTCAACCCGGGTCCGATCGAGCACCCGCGCGTTCCGGTGGCGATCTCGGCGGTGAACCCGGCCATGTGCCGGCTGGCCGGGGAGGTGTGCGACGGCGTGCGCCTGCACAACTTCTGTACGCGCCGCTACCTCGACGAGGTGATCCTGCCCAACATCGGCCGCGGCGCGGCGAAGGCCGGGCGGGCGCTCGGCGACGTCGAGCTGGCCGGCGGCGGCTTCATCGCCACCGGCCCGGACGACCAGACCGTCCGCAAGCAGTTCGAGAACATCCGCCGTCAGATCTCGTTCTACGGCTCGACCCCGTCGTACTTCGGCGTGCTCGAGCTGCACGGCTGGGGCGACCTCGGCGAGCGTCTCAACAAGCTCTCGCGGCAGGGAAAATGGCAGGAGATGGCCGAGTCGGTGCCGGACGACGTCGTGCACGCCTTCGTCGCCGTCGGCCGCTACGACGAGATCATCCCCCGCCTCCGCGAGCGTTTCCGCGGCGTGCGCCGCATCGGCTTCCCGCCGCCCAGCGAGGACCCGCGCGAGGAAGCGGTCGTGCGCGAGCTGCTCGGCGAGCTCACCGGTGAGTAGCCGATTGCCGTGTCCAGGGCGCTTCATAATTTTGCACCGGCGCGAAGGAAGGGGACGGGTGAGATGACGCTCTCGATCGATGTCTTCTGGTCTTTCCGCAGCCCGTACTCGTATCTCGCCACCCGCCGTCTGGTGGGCCTGGCGGCCGAGTACGACCTCGACGTCAACGTCCGCGTGGTGCTGCCGATCGCCGTGCGGCTGCCTGGGTTCTTCACGCGCGTGAACCCGCTCTGGCCGCCGTACCTGATGCGCGACACCATGCGGATCGCCGAGTCGCTCGGCCTCGACTACGCCTGGCCGCAGCCCGATCCGATCGTGCAGGACTACGCCACCCGCGACGTGGCCGCCGAGCAACCGTACATCTACCGCCTCACGCGTCTCGGCGTGGCCGCCGCGGAGCACGGGCGCGGATTGCCGTTCATCGACGAGACGTCGCAGGTCATCTGGAACGGCAAGATCGTCGGCTGGCACGAGGGCCCGCATCTGGCGGAGGCGGCGAAGCGGGCGGGGCTCGATCTGAACGCGCTCGATGCCGAGATCGCCGCCGCGCCCGCGCGGTACGACGCCGTGATCGAGCAGAACCAGAAGGACCTCGAGGCCGCCGGCCACTGGGGCGTCCCCACCATGGTCTTCGAAGGCGAGCCGTTCTTCGGCCAGGATCGGATCGACCTGCTGGTCTGGCGGATGCGCCAGCACGGACTGCGGCCGCGCGCGTAGCCGCTGATGGTCCGCGCGGTGCTGTTCGATGCGGCCGGCACCCTGATCCATCTGCGCGAGCCGGTCGGCGAGACCTACGCGCGCTACGCCCGCGAGCACGGCCTGACCGTCGCGCCGAGCGCCTTGCAGGCGGCCTTCCCGCGCGCGCTGCGCGCCATGCCGCCGATGGTCTTCCCGGCGCGCGCCGGAGCCGAGCGGCTCGAGGCGGAGCGTGGGTGGTGGCGCGCTGTGGTACGGTCGGTCTTCGACGCCGCCGGCGCCAGCGGGGATCGGTTCGCGGACTTCGAAGCCTGCTTCGAGCGGCTGTTCGCCCACTACGCCGAGGCGGCGGCCTGGCGCCGCGCCGCCGGTGCGATCGAGCTGCTCGCCTCGCTGCGCGGGCACGGGGTCCGCACCGGCGTGGTGTCGAACTTCGATCACCGCCTGCCGGCGCTGCTCGCCGGCCTCGAGCTGGCCCCGCTGTTGGAAACGGTCGTGCTGCCGGCCGACGCCGGGGCGGCAAAGCCCGATCCGCGCATCTTCGCGTTGGCACTCGCCCGCCTCGGCGTCAGCGCCGACGAGGCGGTCTACGTCGGCGACGATGCCGACGACGACATCGCCGGCGCGCAGCGCGCCGGCCTGCGCGCCCTCGACGTCGCCGCGGTCGCCGATCTGCGCTCGATCGAACGCCTCCTGGAACCGTAGGGCCGGCTATGCCGGCCGAAACCCGCACCTCCTTCCGCGACACCGCGAACGCGGATTTCGCCCGGCACAGCCGGCCCTACGAATTCGACCGTAACCTTTTCGGCCCCGGGTGGTTTATAGGGGTAGGGAGCCGATTGCAGCCAACAGGAGGGGGCCATGGCAAACACCGTGCAGGCGATTCCGGCAGGCTATCAGGGCGCGACACCGTACCTCAGCATCAAGGGCGCGGCGCGCGCCATCGAGTTCTACAAGCGGGCGTTCAACGCCACCGAGCGGATGCGGCTGGAGCAGCCCGACGGGCGCATCGGGCACGCCGAGCTCACCATCGGCGGCGCGCTCATCATGCTCGCCGACGAGTTCCCGGAGATGAACTTCCGCAGCCCTCAGACGCTGGGCGGCTCGCCGGTGACGATTCATATCTATGTCGAGGACGTCGACGCCCTGGGGCGCCAGGCGGCCGCGGCCGGCGCCACGGTCCTGCGGCCGGTGCAGGATCAGTTCTACGGCGACCGCACCGGTCAGTTCGAGGACCCGTTCGGCCACCGCTGGTCCTTCGCCACCCACATCGAGGACGTGTCGCCCGAGGAGATGAAGAAGCGCGCCGCGGCGTTGCACGGCGGCGGGTGAGCCGGCGCGCTGCGCCGGACGCGTCCGGGGCCATCGCCGACGATGACCGATCGGGAGCTCGCCACACAGGCGCCCGCGCATGAGACGGAGCGCCTGCGGATCGAAGCCGCCCAGCGCGATCCCCGGCGCTTTGCCGACCTGTACGAGGAGCACTTCGACCGCGTGTACGCCTTCATCGCCCGGCGAGTCCGCGACCGCGACGAGGCCGAAGATCTGACCGCCGACGTCTTCCACCAGGCGCTCGCCGGCCTGCCGCGCTTCGAGTGGCGCGGCGTGCCCTTCGCCGCGTGGCTCTTCCGCATCGCCGCCAACGCGATCGCCGACCGGGCGAAGCGGGCCGCGCGGGCGCGCATTTCCCCCGAGCCGGACCCGCCCGCCGACGCGGATCTGGACGACGTCGAGCGCCAGGCGCGACTCTTTCGGTCCGTGCAGGCGCTCCCCGCCGATCAGCGGCGGGTCATCGTCATGCGCTTCGCGGAGCAGCGCACGATCCGCGAGATCGCGCTGACGCTCCGGCGCAGCGAGGGCGCCGTCAAGCAGTTGCAGTTCCGCGCGCTGCAGACCCTACGCGCGCGTTTGGGTGACCAGTATGGCTAAGGAGAAGGTAATCGAGGACCTCAATGACGCAGTGGACGCGCTCATGACCGATCCGCACGCGACGCCGCCTCGGCTGAGCCCTCAGCTGACGGCGCTCCTGCGCATCGCCAGCGATCTGCGCGATCTGCCGAGCGACGCGTTCCGCGCGCGGCTGAAGTCCGCCTTGGTGCCCGAGGCCGCGGAACCGAGCTACGGCCCACCGCTGGTGACGCACGAGGACATCCGCGCCCGCCTCGAAGCGCTGGCGGCCGGGCCGCGCCTGGTCGCCCACGACGTGCGCGCGGCGCTGAGCGATCTCCCCGAGATGACGATGCGGTTCTTCGCGCCGCTCAATCGGTGCATGGTCGGCGTCTCGCGCTTCGCCGGGCCGTCACACTGGGAGCGGCATCCCGCCGGCGATGAGATGCTGCACATCCTCGAGGGCGAGGTGGAGATCACGACCCTGACCGACGAGGGCCCGGTCCAGTCGGCGGCGCGGGCGGGCTCCTTGTTCATCTGTCCGCGCGGCCTCTGGCACCGGCTGGTGCCCCGCTCGCCGGTGTCGCTCCTGTTCGCGACCCCGGGCGAAGGCATCGAGCACTCGGCTGCCAAGGACCCGCGGCGGCCAGGCCGCGGCCGCGCGTCGCTGTACAAGGGCTCGGGGCTGCCGGCGAGCGCGGCGGGCGCGCCGCTGAGCGCCCACGACGTCGACGCGACGTTGAACGGCCTCCCCGAGCTGACGATCACGGCGAGCACGACGGGAGCGGAGGCCGACGCGGCCGTGCGCACGATCACGAGGCTCGACCAGTGCATGCTCGGCGTGATGCGCTACTCCGGTCTGACTCCATGGGAGCGCCATCCCGACGGCGATGAGCTGCTGCACGTGCTCGACGGCGAGGTCGACGTCACCGTGCTGGCTGAGGACGGTCCGGCCGAAGTGACCGTCAGGGCCGGCTCGGTGTTCGTCTGTCCGCGCGGGTTGTGGCATCGGCAGCGTCCACGACCCGCCGTGACGATGCTGTTCGGCACGCCGTCGAAGACCACCGAGGTGTCGTTCGCCGACGACCCGCGGCATCCCGCTTGAGGAACATACGCTCGCAACACGTACACGTGAGCCGTACACGTACTCGTGCACGAGAGCCGTCTGGACGTGTACGAGTACGCGCGTACATCCCCGATTGGAGGTTGGCAATGACCAGTACCGCCGAGACGACGTTCGATCTGTTCGGAACCTACGTCCACCTCGAAGACGGCCCCGCGGCGTCGCCAGTGCCGGTCGGCAAGGACTTCTGGGAGAAGATCAACGACCGCGCCGAGCTCAACCGAGGGCGCATGGTGACGCTGTTTCGCTTTCGCGGTCCCGACGACTGGGCCCATTGGGAGATGCATCCGGCCGGCGACGAGGTCGTCTGTCTGCTCTCGGGCGCGCTCGATCTGGTGCTGCAGGACGGCGTCGGGGAACGCATCGTCGAGCTACGCGACCGCGCCACGTCGATCATCCCGCGCGGGGCGTGGCATCGTGGGATCGTCCGTGCCCCGAGCGAGGCGCTGTTCATCACCCGTGGCGCCGGCACCCAGCATCGCCCAGTGTGACCCGTCACCGCGCGCCCGAAAGGAATCTCACCACGGAGGCACGGAGACACGGAGAGAAGAAGGATCTCTCCGCGCCTCCGCGTCTCCGCGTTGAAAACTCTTCGCGCTAGCGGCGCGGCCGATCGTTGCGGACCAGCTTCGCGGTGATCGCGCTCATCAGCTCGATCGCCTGGCGCCGCGGCAGGCGGGCGATCGCCTCGGCGCCCTGGCGGTTGAGCGCTCCGGGCACCATGCTCGGCTCGACGCCGAGCGCCGCGAGCGCCTCGCGCACGACGTCGGCCGGTTCCATGGCGGGGAGCACCGGTTCGTCCGACCCCACGGGCTGCGACGACAGCCAGCCAGGCGTGCGGGTCGAGCCCGGCTGCACGGCCAGCACGTCGACGCCGTGCGTGCGCAGCTCGACCCAGAGCGCGTCGGCGAAGACGAGGGTGAAGGCCTTGGTCGCGGCATAGACGGCGAGCTGGGCCGATCCGGTGTTGCCCGACAGCGACGACATCAGCACCACCCCGCCGCGCCGGCGCTGCACCATCGCCGGCGCCAGCGCCTGTACGAGGCGAAGCGGCCCGCGGCAATTGACGTCGATCATCGTCTGGACGTGCTGCGGGTCGATCTCGAGGAACGGGGCGACGGTCCCGACCGCGGCGTTGTAGACCAGCAGCCCGATCTCGACGCCGGCGATCGATGAGCCGATGGCGTCGACCAGATCGGCGCGGGCGAGATCGACGGTCACCGGCCGGACCTGCACGCCATGCCGCGCGCGAACCTCCTCCGCGGTGGCGCGGAGCGCGTCGGCGTCGCGGTCGAGGAGGACGAGGTCGAGGCCGAAGGCGGCGATCTGGCGCGTGTACTCCGCGCCGAGGCCGACCGCGGCGCCGGCGACCAGCGCCCACGGACCGTACTGGGATCGAAAGTGCGTGTCTGAGCTCATGAGTCCCTCGTTCACCACGGGTCGACGCACGGGCGCTTCTTGCCGGTGCGCGGCGCCGGTGGTGGTGCGGCGCGCAGCGCGGTGGTGATCCAGCGGCGGGAATCCGTCGGATCGATGACGTCGTCGATCTCGAAATGCGTGGCGGTGTTGAGCGCCTTGCCGTGCTGATAGGCGCGCGCGACCATGTGCTCGAAGAGCTGCCGGCGCTCGGCCGGATCCTCGATCGCGGCCAGCTCCTTGCGGAAGCCGAGCTTCACGGCGCCTTCGAGGCCCATGCCGCCGAACTCGCCGGTCGGCCACGCGACGGTGAACAGCGGCGCCTTGTGGCTGCCGCCGGCCATGGCCTGGGCGCCGAGGCCGTAGGACTTGCGCAGCACGATGGTGCCGAACGGGACGGTCAGGCTGGCGCCGATGACGAACATGCGGCAGCAGTGACGGACCAGCGCGGTCTTCTCGACCTCCGGGCCGACCATCATACCCGGCGTGTCGCACAGGAACACGATCGGCAGGTCGAAGGCGTCGCAGAGCTGCATGAAGCGGGCGGCCTTGTCGGCGCCCGGGCTGTCGATGGCGCCGGCCAGATGCTTCGGATTGTTGGCGATGATCCCGAGCGGGCGGCCTTCGACGCGCGCCAGGGCGGTCACCATGCCGGCGCCGAAATGGCGGCGCAGCTCGAGGACCGAGCCGCTGTCGGCCAGCGTGTCGATCACCTCGCGCACGTTGTAGACGCGCAGGCGGTTCTCCGGGACGATCGCGCGCAGGTGCCGTTGATCGGCACACGCCCACTGCCCGATCGGGCCCTGGAAGTAGGACAGGTACTGCTTGGCCGCGCGCACCGCGTCGGCCTCGTCGGCAACGGCGATGTCGACCACGCCGTTCGGCACCTGGACGCCCATCGGGCCGACTTCCTCCGGGCGATAGACGCCGAGCCCGCCGCCTTCGATCATCGCCGGACCGCCCATGCCGATGCTGGAGTTCGCGGTCGCGATCACGACGTCGCAGCAGCCGAGCAGTGCGGCGTTGCCGGCGAAGCAGCGGCCGGAGTTGATCCCGACGATGGGCACCAGCCCGCTCAGCCCGCCGAAGAGCGCGAACGCCATGCAGTCCAGCCCGGCCACGCCCGGCGCGTCGGTATCGCCCGGCCGACCGCCACCGCCCTCGGTGAAGAACACCACCGGGATGCGCAGGCGCTCGATGAGCTCGAACATGCGATCCTTCTTGCGGTGGTTCTGAAACCCCTGCGTGCCCGCCAGGACGGTGTAGTCGTACGAGACGACGGCGCACTGCGCCCGCGCGGCGTCGAACAGATCGCTGTTGACCCGTCCGATTCCGGCCACCAGACCGTCTGCCGGGGTGTGCTCGATGAGGTCGGCGACGGAGCGCCGCTGGCGTTGCGCCGCGATGGCCAGCGCGCCGTACTCGACGAAGCTGTCCGGGTCGCAGAGGTCGGCGACGTTCTCGCGCGCCGTGCGTTGCCCGGTCCGCCGCCGGCGCGCGACGGCCTCCGGCCGCGCCGCGTCCAGCGTCGCCGCGTGGCGCGCCTGCACCTCGGCCAGGTCGGCTCGCACGTGATCCGGGTCGGGCGCCGCCAGGTCCAGCGTCTCCGCCAGGGCGACGTCGAGCGCGTCGATGCAGACCAGCGGCTCGCCCTCGGGCACCGTATCGCCCTCGAGCACGGCGACGCGCCGGATGACGCCGCTGGCCGGCGACTCGACGACGTGCTCCATCTTCATCGCGTTCATCACCAGGACCGGCTGCCCGGCCCGCACCGCGTCGCCTTCGCGCACCGACAGGCTCACGATGGTGCCTTGCATCGGCGCCGCGAGCACGACGCCGCCTTCGAAGTCGGCGTGCGCGATCGGCGCGCGCATCGGGGCGGCCGCGACCTCGCGCGACGCCGGAGGGCCGTCCGCGCCCTTGCCGTAGGCGAGCACGGCGAGCGGGTCGGCCGGATCGACGGCCGCGCCGGCGCGCGGACGCGGTCGGTCGCCGGGCGGCTCGGCGACCACCAGCTCGGCGACGTGATCGTCGAGGAAGCGCGTGTCGATGCGGTTGGCGACGAACGCGGGATGCCGCAGCAGGCGGCGCAGGAACGGGATGTTCGTGCGCACGCCCTCGATGGTGAACTCGTCCAGCGCCCGCGTCGTCCGCGCCACCGCATCGGCAAAACGCGACGACGAGGAGTGTCCGATGAGCTTGGCGAGCAGCGAGTCGAAGCGGGCGGTGATCGGATACCCGGCGTAGCCGCCGGTGTCCGTCCGTATGCCCGGACCCGACGGTGGCTCGAAGACCTCCAGCGTCCCGACCGCGGGCCGCGGCCCGGCGTCGGCGTCGATCGCCTCGGTGTTGATCCGTACCTGCACGGCAAAGCCGCGTGGCGCCGGCACGTCGGCTTGCGACAGGCCCAGCTCGGCGAGCGAGCGCCCGGCGGCGATCTGGAGCTGGATCGCGACCAGATCGAGGCCCAACACCGCCTCGGTCACGGTGTGCTCGACCTGCAGCCGCGGGTTGGCCTCGATGAAGGCGTAGGCGACGCCGTCGCGCCCAGCGTCGGCGTCGACCAGAAACTCGAACGTGCCGGCGTTGCTGAGACCGACCGCCTCGGCCAGCCGGATCGCGTCCGCCGCCAAGCGGGCGCGCAGCGCGGGCGCCAGGCTCGGGCACGGCGCGATCTCGACCAGCTTCTGGTGCCGCCGCTGGATGCTGCACTCGCGCTCGCCGAGATGGCTCATCCGGCCGGAGGTGTCCCCGACGACCTGCACCTCGATGTGGCGTGCCTTCGTCATCAGCTCCTCGGCGTACACGTCGCCGTTGCCGAACGCTCGCAATGCCTCCGATCGACAGCGTTCGAGCGCCTCCTCGATCTCCTCGGCGCGGTGCACCGCGCGGATGCCGCGCCCGCCGCCGCCGGCGACGGCCTTGAGCATCAGTGCGCCGCCGGCGCCGAGCGAGGCGAGGAACTGCTTCGCCTCGGCCGCATCGACGGGGCCCGGTGTTCCCTTCAGCACCGGGACGCCGCAGCGCGCCGCCAGCGTCCGCGCCTGCGCCTTGTCGCCGAGCGCTTCGAGGGTCTCCGGGCGCGGTCCGACGAAGATCAGCCCCACCGCCGCGACACCGCGAGCAAACGCCGCATCCTCGCTCAGGAAGCCGTAGCCGGGGTGGACGGCATCACAGCCGTGCTGCGCCGCGGCGGTGAGGATCTGCTCGCCGTCGAGGTACGCCGCCGCACCCACCCCGCGCAGCGCCTGGGCCTCGTCGGCGCGCCGGACATGGAGCGCGCGGCCGTCGTCCTCCGAGAACACGGCAACCGTCTGCATCCCCAGCTCCGCCGCGGAGCGGATGATGCGGACGGCGATCTCGCCCCGGTTGGCGATCAGCAGGCGCCTCATGGACCGTGGTGTAGGTCGTTCCGGCCGCGCAAGACAACCCGAGCGGTTGTCTTTCATCGCAGCGGCCGGCAACAACGGGTATAGATCGATGCACGCGCATCCCCCGTCGAGGCACCGCCGGCTGGCGCTCGCCCTGCTCGCCGTCGCGCTGCGCGCGACCGTGCTCGCGGCCGACCCGCCCACGCCGGTCGCCGAGTCCTCCGATCGCGCGACGGCGACGCACTCGTTCGCCGATGTCCGCTACTGGTCGACGGTCTTCGACGATCCGACGCGCGACGTGTGGCAGAAGCCCAAGGCGCTGGTGGCGGCGCTCGAACTCAAGCCGGGCGCGACGGTCGCCGATCTCGGCGCCGGCACCGGCTACTTCAGCCGCTACCTCGCCGACGCCGTCGGTCCCGACGGGACGGTGTTCTCGGTCGAGATCGAGCCAACGCTGGTCACCTACCTGCGCGAGCGCGCCGAGCGCGAGCACACGGCGAACGTCGTCCCCGTGCTCGCCTCGCCGGACCTGCCCCGCCTGCCCACTAGTGGGGTCGACCTCATCCTCATCGCCGACACATACCACCACCTCGACCACCGC
>Ga0335069_10007369_pt1 | contig 15900 bp, 19 predicted proteins | sample Lox_Sample_11_FD_206714 | JGI IMG/M metagenome (GOLD analysis project Ga0335069, IMG submission 206714) | Soil microbial communities from Loxahatchee National Wildlife Refuge, Florida, United States - Lox_Sample_1.1 | ecosystem: Environmental > Terrestrial > Soil > Wetlands | place: USA... | reverse complement strand
GACTAATCTCCTTTACGAGGTCGCATTGCCTCAAAAACAAAAACAGCCTGTGGCCTGTCTACTCCAAAGGTCTCCCTTTGGAGCCTACCGCCGAGAGAGCGTGGTTAATTCATACCATCTCCTTTCTCCGGAGGACTGATGGAGTATCGCTGCGAGGCGACTAGTGTTGCCGGGTTCATCCAACAGCTTGCCGTGGCCTACGTCGGCCGCGGGTACTTCTTCTATGTCGCAGGCGTTATCCCCGAGCGAAAAGATCCGCGCGGCGTCGACGAGCGGATCATCGAAAAGTACGGAATCGCAATCGGAAAAGCCACGCGCGCCCGGCGCAAAGCGGCCGGGTTTGCAAATCTGCAATACCTTCGTTTCCAGCGCGCCTTTGTGCTTCTGGCCACGCGGGGCAGGCATCGGTTTTTCGAAGAGGAGCGCAAGTTCATCCGCGACGTTCGAGAACATCCGGTAAAATTTGGCGGGTACTCCGTAAGCCATCGAAGTGGGCACCCCCATGTGCGTATCGAGCAGAACCGCTATCTGGAAATGAAGGCGTTCCTTTTGGACGTGGCGATCCACCGCTCGAAGGAGTGGCTTGAAACGGAGCTCAAGCGGCTGCCCTTCGAGCCTTACGCTCCGATTCGGGCACAACTGCACAGCATTCTCCGAGAAATGAACCGGCGGCGCGAACTCGCGCGCTTTGAGCCCATAAGCGCGTCCGCTGTTCGCGTGCGTCGGCGGGTCGTTGGGCCCTTTGAGGAGGCCGCTCGGGGCGAATCACCACTCCAATCCCTGGCGCCGGAGGAGGGCCTGCAAGTTCCGAGAGCCGTGAACAACGCGTAAAATCTCCACTCCATCGAGGAGCGGGAGGTAGAGAATGAGAATCTTCTCGAAGCCGTTCACACGAAAGACCCGCAGACCTTCAAGGCCGGGATGCTTCAACCGAGACTTCCACCCCATGTTTGGCTGGGTCGCAAGAAGTGCGAAGGTGTCGTGAGCCGCTAGGAGGAAGCGATGGCCGACTTCGGGAGTGGCCTCCGTCGCGTAGTAATACGCCTGGTCATCAAGATCCCGATCAGCTTTTGGTCGAATTACGTAGCGGCTTTCGCTCACCGCGTGCCGGTCTTCTTCAGACGCTCGTCGAGCTGTCGATGCTTCGCTTCCCAATAATCGGGGCCAACCTCGATAGGTGCGCCGGAATTGAGGCCCTCGATGGCAAGCGTCTCAAGCTCTTCTTCAGCGGATTGATCCGCCTTGACGAGTCGCTCGACGTAATCTGGGACAGAGAGGCCTTCCGCTTCAGCCCGTTCGCGCAGCCGCGCTTCAAGTTTGGGGTCGATTGTGATCGGCATAGCGGCGTTCCTCTCTTCGTTATTAGTTTATCGACTTCGGCGGACGCACTCCAGCGGTTCGAGAGAATGCAAGCTCCCTTCGCCATCGAACCATCTCGAGCGTGTCTTTAGATGGAGAAAAAAGCGAGTCATTTCGGACACTTAGAGACATTTGTGCGCATCGATCAATGGGTGGGTTCGGAGCATCTTTGTGTGGATCGACGGTGGGGTTTCTGCGCAAAGCGATGTCGAGCGCATGTTTGATTGCCCCCTCCCCTTCTGCGTTCACCGGTGCTTCTTTGTTTCGGCTGGCACTCCGCTCACGTTCCCGTTTGAGCGCACCGATTGCCCGGTCCTCGTCCGCGCTCGTCAGATGATGCCACAATCCCCTGCGCACGATGCCAACGAAAACGCGGACGGAATCCCCGTTTACTCGGGTGGCGCGCGCCGCGGCTGCGACGAAGTTTCTGAAACTTGCCTCGCTGTGGGCGAGCCACTTTGCAGCCGTTGCCTGCGCGTAGAGCACTCTAAGCCGGGAGAGCCGTTGGAGGTCCGCTAGCCGGATGTCCCGCAAGGTAGGCCTTTCAAGGACTTCTTCCCTGTTTGCCATGCAAACACCAGCTTCACCCCGCAGCGCGGGTTTCTGGTTTTTAGATCCGTAAGGAGTTTCTGGTTTTTCTATAGGGGGTGCAGATCGGGCGCATGTTTCAGGGCCGAGGGGTGCAAATCGTTTCACGGCGCGCCGCCAAGCTGGGTTGATGACGAAGTACGCACCGTCTCGATTCAGTTTCCGTTGAAAAGACCCAGTATCCTTGCTGATCCATCCGAGGCGGATAAGCTCCGCCCGTGCAGCTCGGGCTGCGCGTTCCGAGACCCGGCACAGCTTACAAATCCAGGAGATTTTGACGGTCCCTGCACTGCGAATCTTGCCGTTCCTTCCAAGAGCGAGGCCCCGAAGAAGGTATGCGATCACCGTCTTTGCGAGCGCCGGCCGGGTGCAACGGGCAAGAAACTTCAGAACCTGGCGAGGCACCGGCACGAGGCGGTTTTCTCCCCTACTGCCCAAAAGCTCGACGTTTCGAGCTGTTCCGCCTGCCGCGTCGATAGCGGCCTCAGTGAACGTAAGGAGCCCTGCGGCGTTCAGGGCCGCGAGTTCTCGACGTAGTGTTGTCCCCTCCTTCGCGCCGATTAGGTGTGCGAGTTCCGAACGAAGAAATCTCCGCTGCGACTTCTTGCAGCGGCTAGCATTAGAGCGCTCTGCCGCCTCTCTGATGGCGATTAGCTCGAAGCTGCCGATGAACGCCCGGAATGCCCGGAACGTTATCTCTCGCTCGTTTAGCGCATCTAAAGCACCGACGAGGTGCTCGGCGCTGATCAGTTTGTAGCCGTCTTGAAAATACACGTCCCCTATTCCTCCATTGCTGGAGGCAGAATCCTGATTAGCGGACACAGAAATACGTCTCGCGTTGAAAACGCGATTGACGGAATGGCGATTTCGGCTGTACTCTCGGACCTGTCTAGAGTCCTAGAAGGGTTGGCCGCTCATCGCTGTCCACCACAAACGAACCAGCTGGCAGGCTGGTTTTTTTGTGCCCTGAATTTGGTTTTCTGCCCTTTGTTTCCTCCGCTTGTTCGCAGTCCTCGTGCGAATTTAAAGCACTTAAAGCCTTGTTTCGTACGGTCTGGAGTACCGCAACGAATTATTTGACGATGGGTATATGGGTAAGAGGGACGGTGGGTATGAGGGTACGAGGGAATGTAGGAAGGAACAGGAGACTCGGAATGTTGCAGCTTCGGTTTTGAACTTACGAATCTCACATGGGTAAGAGGGAACGAGGGACAGTACCCACAAACCCACATGGGCAACGCGCTTACAAGCGACAAGCCTTGTGGGTAATTACCCAGGTGGCTTCTTACCCGCATGGGTATGTGGGCAAGATCTCTCGAGGCAGCGAACAGGGTGCTCGTGGAAATTCCCCGTTGCGAAGATCCGCAGCTTCTCTCATCCTGCCCGCTGAGACGCCGTGGGTATGTGGGTAAGATGGTTGAAACCCACCGGACCAGCTTGGCGGCTTCAATTCAGAGATTTTGAATATGGCTCGACTGCCGCTCGGAAGGCTCATCGCGTTTGGAAACCAGAAGGGTGGTGTCGGAAAAACCACGACCACTATCAACGTCGCCGCAGCGCTGGCTCGAAAGGGGCGATCCGTGTGCCTGGTGGATGTTGATAACAATCGCGGCCTCACCCGCACGTTCTCCGTCCCCGAAGAAACGCTTCGCTCTACGTTCGACATCTTCACGGGTCAGGCGGACGCTCGCGATTGTCTGCTTTCAGGAGATTTTTCTACGGTGCTCAACGGGCAGGAAACCGTTGTCCATCTTCCCGAGCGATTTGCGATTATTCCCGCAAGCCGAAGCTTAGAGAGCCTCGACCAGGTGATCTCGAAACAGCCGAAGATCCGGCCCGAAAAGAACTTCGCCCGCGCGCTGAACGACCTTACCGGGTCGTTCGACTATGTGTTCGTCGACACTGCGCCGAATCTGACTACACCGACCGTCATCGCTTACAACACGGTGCCGTGGTTCGTGCTCACCGCGCGGCCCGGCAAAACGGCGATGGATTCACTCTCCGACGCAGTCCAGGATCTCCTGCAAGTCAAGGAATTTGGCGCCGAAGGCAGGCTCCTCGGGGTTGTTCTCACCGAGGTTGATATTCGGACGAAGCTCTCGAAAGAGATCATCCAGCTGGTCGACGACGAATTTCAGGCGACTCTTGAAAACAAGACCACGGTGAAGCTGGGGTTTGAAAATCACATCAGTAAAACGATTGCGATCGAGGAAGCCCCGTATGCCGCGCAAACCATCTTTGATTACCGCTCGAATTCTCGGGCCTGTGCGGAGTATGAGGCGCTCGCGGAAGAGATGGAGCTCCGGCTGAACCGCTTCGAGAAGCTCTTCGGAGCCGCTCGCGGACAAACCAAACTAGCCGCTAACGAGTAGGGGAGGGGAGGAGCATGGCATCAAAACCCAGTTTTCGTTCGAACGCCGTATCGAGGGTCGATCTAACGAGCACCCTGCAGCGCGGAGCGATAAGCCGTGTGCCCGACCCGGCTCCCGTCGAGAGTCGCCCGTCCTTGGTGCTTGAAGAATTGCAGACGCCCGTGCCGAGACGGCAGGTCGACAGCCGGAAGAAAAAGCTGGCTCACCTGAAGACTCTTCTCGAATACGAGGAGAAGAAAGAGCTCACCGCGATGCTTCGCGACATTGGGGACATAGTCGGACACAGCATTCAGTTCAGCATTTTCAATCGGGGTCTTCTGCTTGCGGCTCTCGCCCAGAAGAGTGAGTTCTTGCGGACAGCCGAAAAGATTGCCGGACTCGAACGGCCTTCAAACGGGGATGTCGAAGCCTTCCGGGAGTACGAGGCTCAGATCGGCCAGCTGATCTTTCGCGCATTCGATATACGGGGAAATGCGCCTCGGCGAGTGAAGTAGCTCCCTTCCCATGTGGGTAAATGGGTAAATACCCCAGGGTGGTAACGGCAGACTACATGTCGGACCCATACTTCCCGCTCCAACTAAACGTTCTTTCTCCAGGCCGCGTTGTTTAGGGGGCACTACTCAACGAATGCCATCACGCCACCTGCAGGAGCACCTTGACGTTATAGGATGATGGGTATAATCTAATAACCATGCGTTACAGCGAGGGCCACAAGGCCAGCACGCGAAGCGGAATCGTTCAGACGGCCGCGCGGGAGGTCCGCCGCAAAGGCGCGAGCGCCGTAAGCGTGGCAGACATCATGAAGGCCGAGGGTCTGACCCATGGCGGCTTTTACCGCCATTTCAAGGACAAGGATGCCCTTCTAATCGCTGCGGTCGAGACTGCGCTTGGTGAGGTTGGCGATCAACTTTGCCAGATGACTGCAACTCTTTCTCGCGCGCAGGCCCTCGAACGGGTGATCACCTTTTATCTCAGCGAGGCCCACCTGGAGCACCCGGAGCGCGGATGCGCCTTTGCGGCTTTAGGCGCCGAGCTTGCTCGATATCCGAAGCGCTGCCGTGCTCCGATTGCCCGCGCCCTCGATCAGTACAGATCGCAACTGCAAGCGCTGCTGCCGGGCAAAACAGATGACGAGCGCAAGGCTTGCTTCGATGTGCTGTTCCCCTCAATGGCGGGTTGTTTGACCGCGGCCCGTGCGCAGGTTGACCCGGACCGGCGAAAAGAGATTCTGGGGCACGCGCGCGAGTTCTTCATAAAACTTTTCTGCAATGGGCAGTTCAGCCTTGAGAAGGATCCTAAATGAATTCCTCAACGCATCTGCAAGAGCGATACGGACCATGGGCGGTTGTGACTGGAGCTTCCGACGGAATAGGACGGGCGTTTGCAGTGGAGGCCGCGAGGGCCGGGCTCCATGTCGTTCTGGTAGCACGACGGCAGGAGCGCCTTGAGGCGCTGGCACGCGAACTCGAACGCGACCACGGCGCTCGGACGCTGGTTTTTGCCTGCGACCTATCTACACAGAGTGGTAGGGACGGGGTGGTCAGTGCGACAAGCGATCTTGATGTGGGGCTGTTTATTGCGGCGGCGGGCTTCGGAACGTCGGGACCGATTTTACAGGCGAGCCTGGAGCAAGAGCGCGTCATGCTCGATCTGAACTGCTTTGCCCCCCTGGCGCACTGCGTCCACTTCGGCCAGAGGTTTGCACAACGGGGAAGAGGGGGAATCATTCTGATGTCTTCTCTCGTTGGTTGGCAGGGCACACCCTGGGCGGCGCACTATTCCGCGACAAAGGCTTATATTCAAACTCTCGCCGAAGGGATGCACCTGGAGTTGAAACCAAGGGGCGTCGATGTCTTGGCCTCAGCGCCGGGCCCTGTTCACAGCGGCTTTGCCTTGCAAGCCGATATGCGCATGGGGGCAGCTGCTGCTCCTGCGGACGTGGCCAAAGCGTCGCTTGCGGCACTCGGCAGGCGAACAACTGTTGTGCCAGGACTCCTGTCCAAAGTTCTTACGTACTCGCTCGCTCCTTTGCCCCGCACCGTCCGAACCCGTGTCATGGGCAGCGTGATGCATGGCATGACCAAACACCAGAAAGTGCAAATGACGTCCGTCGAACAGCGTGCTCGTTCGTGAGTCAAAATGAACCCCAGACTCGCGCGAAGTCTTCGGAAGCTGGACGAACAACTTGAGCATCTGATGACCGAAGTGCAGAGCTGGCATCCCGAGCGCCGGTGTTTTCGGCCGTCTGGTGAGGCCTGGTCCGCATTAGATTTACTTGAGCACCTGCGGTTAACAGAGGGCGCCGTGTTCGCAACCATGCGGCGGAATTTGGGCACCAGAAATCGCGTGACCCTGCGGGATCGATTCCGAAGCGCGCGCGTCCTCGGAATTATGCTCCTGCCGACGCGATTGAAGGTCCCGGCTGCTGTCAAACCCGTCCTGCATCCTGGTGCACCGAAAGATTTGTGTGCGCTCAGAAAGGAATGGTCGGAGGATCGAAGGGCCCTGACTGGCTTTCTTGAAAGCCTTTCTAGCACTGACCAGGAGCTGGGAGTTTTTCGGCATCCGTTCGGTGGCTGGACGACCCCAAGCGGCGCTCTGCTTTTTCTCCGCTCGCATTTGCGTCATCACCGCTATCAGCTGGCCCGACTCCGCCGATCCTCACATTAAGGAGACTCTCGAAGAACTGGTGACTAGGAGGTTATGGTTTAGGTGGGCCCGGAAATGAGAAGTTCGCGTGATGCTGTCCAGAAAGCCCTAGTCGTGAAGGAGAGTGCGTTGTACCGCTAACTGACGGACTCCAACTGCGGAGCGTCAGGGGCGCGAAGCGCCGAACGTCGCGCATGGGCGGCTGGCCGTCAACAACGACGCCGATGCAGGGTGAGGTACAACTTTGGCTCATCGGTATCCGAACTTGTTCCAGTTCTGAAGAACGCGGTCTCTAATTTCTACCGGCCAGCCGTGTTGCAGGTCGGCCGCAACCGGGCGATCTTCTCCTAAAAATCTGTCCCCGAGCAGGCAGTTATGGATCACCTTTGTTGCGTGATAGGTGAACTTTTCGTCGGGGTCTAGAAACACTGGCAGATTGTTCTGCGCCTGGCCGGGGAAATAGATTTCTCCATGATGTGGATGAGCGCGGCTGGCGAACGCCCAGACAACTTGTCCGACGTCCGTGAAGTCAAAGTCGTCCTCGACTAAGATGACCTTCGGAACGCCAAAACCTGTTTTTGTTGGGAATAGCGTTTCGCCGATTTTCTTCGCGATCTCTTGCGATGGAAGCCCCGTCCTCTCGTGCCAGTCCGGCAGGAGCGCGACCAGCAACCAATGACAAGCGCTCTCCAATACCATCCAAGCCGCAGACACGGGTAACCCCGCCTTGCGGAGGTCCGACAGGCACATCGCCGCGTGCGGCAATCCCCATCCGGTATGATCTTCCTCAACCGGCGGTCCTGCAGCGACCACGGGAAGGATCGGATCGTGCCGATAGGTCACGGCGCTAACGTGGAGGACTGGCTTCGGCCTTCCCTGAGACTTGTCCAGATATCCCGGGTATTCGCCCATAGGACCTTCGTGGGCGATATCCGTGTGGGAGATGTGTCCTTCGATTACGATCTCCGCTGTGGCAGGTACAAGCAGATCTACGGTGTTGGCGCGGACAACCTCCAGTGGTTCGTCAAAGTGGGCACCAAGAACGTGCGATTCATCGACGCCTTCGGGAAGGCTCATTCCTCCGACGTAAGGCAAGCCGGGCTCCACACCAAGAGCGACCGCGATCGGCGTCGGCTTCCCGATGGCCTTCCATTGGGCGTGAATGATTCCCAGATGTTGGTTGGGCGGAATCAGGCACGTCAGTTTATTCCGGTCGAGGAGCATCATGCGATTGATCGACCAGTTGGTCCACATGCCGTCCGGCGTCTTCACGATATTCAGACCATAGGTCTGGATATAGCGGCCTCCGTCGGTACCGTGAATCAGGGGCGTCGGAAAACGAAGAAGATCGACGTCATCGCCGGTCATCACGTTTTCCTTGCAGGGACCTGTTTCCAAAATGCGAGGCGGAATGCCTGGTTTCGTGGCGGCGGCCGCCAACGCATCGACGATCTCGCGTCCCGGAGTCCCGGGCTCGAATCCCAGTGCCACAGCCACGCGGGAATACTTGAGTGACGGATTAGCGCTCAGTCCGCCCGGTGCTCCGAGCACGCGAAAGCCGGGCGCGATCCCTTTGATCCGGTTGAACAGCGGAGCGGGGGCGCGCAGTTCATAGGACCGGCGCGTGATCGCACCAATTTCCAGATTCCAATCGACCTCGATGTCGATGGGTTGAATTTCTCCAATTGACTTTAGCTCAACAATGAAATCGCGCAGGCTTTTCAGGTGCTTCATGCATAGGCTCTTTAGCGGCGCATAAATTGGAAGCCGATCTCGCGGCTGTAACCGTGTTTCAACGCAAGCGAAATCCAGAGCATCGCGAATGGCTCCAGCAAGCGACTTTGCTTCAGCGGCCCGGCGTCGAGCGCTTCGAACCCGAGTTCTTCAATCAACGCAGCAGCCGTCTTTTTCGCCGCCGCATCGTCGCCGCAATAGAACATCGCCACGCGACCAGGACCGAAGGTTGAGTCAGCCATGATGTTGTAGCCAACGGTGTTGAAAGCCTTGACTACCTTAGCCCCGCCAGCCCACACAGCCACTTGCTCGGCCGCAGAAGTCGTCGTCCCGACGGAGAGACCCTCGAGACCCGGTAACAGGGGGTTGGTCGCATCGATCAGGATCTTGCCGGAGAGGTCTCCGGCGCTCTTCAGCACTTCCTCGGTCGCCGGCCACGGAGTGGCGATTACCAATACATCGCTCGCGGCTGCTGTTTCCGCGACGGAACCGCTCCTTGCTCCTGGTCCCGCGTCGGCCAAAAGCTTTCGCATTTGCTCCGAAGCAGGTTCGCGCGAGGAAAAGATCAGGCGATGGCCGTTCTGGGCCCAGCGTTTGCCTAGCGTTCCTCCCACGTTTCCCGCACCGATGATACCGATGTTCATTGCGCGCTCCCTTCCGCAATGATCGCGATTCTAGCTAATTTTTCCGCAAGCTCTTTTGGAGCCGCGAAGAACGGTGTGTGGCTCGTGCTCATCGCGAAAACCTGTTCGCACGGTGTTGCGTCAAGCATTTTGTTCTGGAGCATCGGCGTCACTGCCCGATCCTGTGCTGTCGTGATGTAGTACTTGCGAACTTGGCCGAACCGTTCGGGCGTGACAGCCACCGTCTCATTAAATGGTGCTGACGGCTCGGGCCGGGCGAATCTGTGAATGCGCGCAACGTCCGCATCGGAAGCGTCAGCGGCAAAGACGTCCTTCAATCCCTCGGGATTGATCGAGATTGTGCTCCAGTCCGGCGCCGGAACCATGTTCGGGCCCACCAGAGAATCGGTCGCGGATTGCGAGGCAGCGGTAATCGATTCACCGCTCTTCAGAAGATAGGCCGCTACATAGACAAGTGCGGATATCTTGTCCGGCATCTGCTCGGCGAGTTCCGAGATCACAACACCGGCCATGCTATGGCCGACAATCACGGACCGGCCGACCCCGGGCTTTAGTACAGCTCCTACGGTGTCCACGTACGCTGCTAACGAAATAGCAGCCAGCGGCGTTTGGTCTTCGCCGTGGCCGGGCAACTCGGGGGTGAACACTTCGTGCCCAGACTCGCGGAGTTCCTTCGCTACGCGGTCCCAACACCACGCGCCCATCCAGGCGCCATGAACAAGAATGAAGCGGCTCATCGTTCTCCTCTCTTTCGGACAAACCGTACGGTGACATAAAAGGAGAACTTTTCTCTACGCACCCGAAGGTGCGTCACTTACTGGCCGGTAAGCGTCGGAGCCGGACTGAAGCGTTCCCGGCCACTGGGCGCTTCGGCTTGCCCCCGCGGATATCGAACTGCGCCCTCGCTTGGTCTCTTTCCTGAACATGCGCCTGCGCCCAGTGACAGAGATCTTCGAGAGGCTTCAGCAGGCTTCTTCCCATGTTCGTCAACGAATACTCCACTCGCGGAGGCACGACGGTGTGGACATCTCTCCGAATCAATCCATCGCGCTCCATACCCCGGAGCGTCTGCGTCAACACTTTGGGAGAGATCTCGGTGATGGCGCTCTGGAGCTCGCTTGTTCGTAGAGGTTCGTTTCGAAGAAGATGCAGGATCGTGATCCTCCACTTGTTGGAAAGAAGCTCGATGGCGTCTTTTGATTGCAGAGCGCGGTCGCGGAACGAGAGTACTTTGCCCATACTTACCTCACGGTGACTACTATACCGCCAAGTGCGTAGCATCTTTTTTGGCCGTATGGGAAACTCTTCGGACACGATGAGTTTCCGCAACCCGTTGAGCGTCGTTGGGCTTGCATTGCTGTTGGTTTCGCGACTGGTCAGTGGTCAAACTCCCCAACGGCCCGACTACCAGATCCTCCGTTACGACGAAGATTGGAGCTTGCTGCGGGATCCCGGTGTAAGAACCGATCCTTGGGACCGCCTCAAGTACCTCTCCCTTGGCAACCCCGGCTGGTTCTTGACCCTCGCAGGAGAAGCGCGTGAGCGGTACGAGCTCTTGAATCATCCTTCATTTGGTTCCGCGCCCACGGACAACAACGGCTACTTGCTTCAGCGCTACCTCTTCTCCTCCGATTTCCACCTAGGCCCCCGTTTCCGCATTTTCACGGAGCTTCAGAGCGGACTCGAGGCGGGCCGCAACGGCGGCCCCAGATTGACCGACGAAGACAAGTTGGATGTTCACCAGGCATTCGTTGATGTTCGCCTGCTCAGTCGCAAGAACCAAAATCTCAAGCTGCGGGTTGGCCGCCAGGAAGTGAGATTTGGGACCGGACGTTTGATCTCGCCCGGCGAAGGTCTCAATGTCAGACGAAGTCTCGACGGCGCGCGAGTGATTTATGAGACCGGTCCCTGGACCTGGAATTTAACTGCACTTCGACTCGTGAACGTCTCCCCCGGCTATTTTGACGACGTCCCAGACCATTCGCAATCGTTTTGGGGAGCCGGAGTGATCGGTCCTCATCCCATTTGGAAGGGCGCGAACTTCACGGTCTATTATCTTGGTGCAGATCGAAAGCACGCTGCATTTGACAGAGGAGTCGGGCGGGCAATTCGTGAAACCCTTGGCTCGCGCTCCTGGACCGTTAGCGGCCCATGGGACCTGAGTTACGAGGGGATCTTTCAATGGGGATCGTTCCAGGGCGAGCCTATTCGTGCATGGGCTCTTTCGTCTGAGAGCGGCTTCACGATGAGCCTGCCGGGTTGGAAGCCTCGCATCGGTTTGCACGCCGACGCCACGAGCGGTGATCGTGGTACGGGACGCCGTCCATTGGGTTCGTTTGACCCATTGTTTCCGTCCTCGACGGCCTATCCCGATCCTTCAGGGATACTCGGTCCAACCAACCTCATCGTGGTCGAGCCGACGCTCAAGCTCCAAATCGTGCCCCAGGTGAGCATGACGCTCGCCACGGCCTCGTTTTTGCGAGAGAGCCTTACGGATGGGATCTACGGAATTTTTCTGAATCCACTCCGCCCGTCAGGCCTGAGCACAGCGCGATACGTCGCAACTCAGTCGTCCGCGACGCTTTCGTGGAGGATCTCCCGCCACGCGACCGCAGTATGGTTCTACGAACATTTCTTCAACGGGCAGTTTCTGACGCAATCCCCACCTTTCCGGACGGTGAACTTCTTCAACAGTACGCTGTCATACCGCTTCTAGCCGACTTACCGGCGGGTAACGCGCTCACCTCGCGGTGCGTAGCGAATGATTTCGCCGTTCTCATATGCTGGTGCCGAGTTCACTTTCCAAGGAGAACAAAATGAGTTTGCGAGATCCAAACGTCGTGAATCCGACCCATCGCAAGAGGGTGGCAATCGTGATTTCAAACCCCGCCGTATCAACGACCACCGGGTGGCCAGTCGGTTTCTGGTGGAGCGAATTGACGCACCCTTACTTTCGATTTACCGAGGAAGGCTACGAAGTAGAAGTCTTCAGTGCCTCAGGGGGGAAGTGCGAGGCTGACGGCATGAGCGACCCGCGCGATGCGAGCGGGTATAGTTCTAGCGATCTGATCAGCATGGGTTTCATCGCAACGCCGACTCTCGCCGCGATTGTCGAGAACACCAAGCCGGCTTCGGCTATCGACGTGAACGATTTCGACGCCATCGTCGTTGCTGGCGGTCAAGGTCCGATGTTCACGTACGAGAAGGCCATCGACCTCCAAAAGAAATTCGTGGCGTTCTACGAATCCGGCAAGATCGCGGCCGCTCTCTGCCACGGCGTAGCGATTCTGCGATTCGCGAAGCTCAGCAACGGTGAGTATCTGGCCAAGGGAAAGACCGTCACCGGCTTCGCGAACGTCGAGGAGGACTTCGCCGACAACGCCGTGTGGAGCATGAACCTGCTCTCGCGCGACAAGCACGTCATGCCGTGGCGGATTGAAGACGAGTTAAAGAAACTCGGCGCGAATTACATCCAGGCCGGATTGTGGCGTGGCTTCGCCACGCGCGACGGAAACCTCATTACTGGCCAGCAAAACTTCTCTGGCTTGGAAACCGCGGAAAAAGTCATCGAAGCCCTAGGGCGATAAGCAACGGCAGTCAACGGCTGGCCGGATACTTCATATGAATATGCAAGAAGCGATCGATCAATACTTTTCGGGCTGGAATACCCACGATGCGGAAAAGGTCGCGTCTCTGTTTTCAGAACAGGGAACGTATGAAGATCCGGTCAGCCGCATGGCTGTGCGTTCATTCGACATCGAGACAATTTTGTGGTCCCTCGAATCGGTCCTGCCCGACTTTCGATTCGAGGTGACGAGTTCAATCTTCTCCGATGGAAGGGCCACGGTTGAGTGGGTGCTTCATGGCACGAACACAAAGCCGCTCAAACCTGGGATCGAACCAACAGGCAAAGCCGCTGGGCTGAGAGGCGTGGAGATCTTCGAAGGCGCAAACGGCTTCACCCGGGTGCAACGACACTTCGATCAGAAATCCCTTTACGAGCAGATCGGGATGCAGGTGATTGTGGAACCGATCTCGCAGGGCAAAGCCGTGTACGGTTATTCAAAACGAGCCGCATCCGGAAACCCTGCGCCACCGGGCATTGTCGGTATGACCTGGATTCGCTTCCGGGACCAGTCGGAGCTTGATCACATCCGGACCCACTCCGCCAAAATCATCCAGGACTTCCTTGACGAACCAGGATTCATCAGCATTGTCACCGGTGCTGCGGGAGATCGCGCGTTCACGGTCACTGCCTGGGAAAGTGAGGATGCTCTTCACCGGGCTCTCGATAAGTCTCATTCCCGCGCCAAGCACGACTTCAGAACAGGGGATATTTCGCCGGGCGTATGGACGAGCGTCTGGAAACCCGAGCATATCAACCGAATCTGGACCCGATGCCCGTCTTGCAATGCGCCGAACGACGTTACGGACGATCATCGCCAGTGCACGAACTGTAGTGCGGCCCTGCCAGAACGGCCCGCATTCTGGTAAGGAGCGGGCACGTGCCGAAGAATCGATTAGAAGCGTTCAGCGACGGGGTGATCGCCATCGTGATCACCCTGCTGGTCCTTGAAATTCACGTGCCGCAACTCCCCGAAAGCGTTAGCAGCCACGACTTGATCCGGATGCTGCTGAGTCTGGCACCTAATTTTGTCGCGTATATCATCAGCTTTCTTGTTTGCGCGGTTTGGTGGGTTTCGCATCACAACTTCATCCACGATCTAAAACAGGTGAATCGCCCACTGCTCTGGGCGAACAATCTATTCTTGCTGTGGCTGGTCTTTATTCCATTCCCGACGGCGCTGCTCGGACAGCACCCGGGTCAGCCGGTAGCCACCGCATTCTACGGGATCATCTGTTCCCTGACCGGATGCTCTTTCTGGCTCATGCGCCGTTATGCGTCTCTTCACGGAGAACTCATGAAGGCTGAGATTAGCGACGCGGACCGTCGCCATCGAGTTCGGGTCTCCATGTTTAGCCCGCTTCTTTATTTAGTGGGCGCGATTTGTTCTCTAGCGCTTCCGACTCTGGCCATCTGCATCTACGCCGTAATTCCGGCGTATTTTGCTATCGCCAATCTGGCCGGAGCCGCCTCCAGCGGAACTGAGGAGTGAAACCTTCACGGTTTCAAACTTCGCTCCCTATCGGTTGTTTTAGTCCGCATCCCAGTTATTCCGTTTATTCCATTAAGGCCGGTTTCAAAGACGGGTCACGAAGAATCAGTGGCTTGGGTGGCCTTGTATCAGCACCTTGAACGCATAAGTTGTTTATTAACAATCGAACGTTTACTTCCCAGGTTACTCGTCACCAAGCGTCAGAGCAATTAGCGCCGTTCAGGCAGAGGCAGCTTCGTTTGCCGCCTTCCGTTGAATGGCTGCGCCACGTTTCTTGGCTACGGCCCGCTTGGGATTGAACGTAGCAAGAGCTTTTCGCCAGGTGCGAAGGAGCAATCTCTTTGAAGCGATCTCCTCTTTCAGTCGGGAGACCTCACCGTCAGTGATCGCGATGCGCGATTCGAGCGCTTCTGTGGCGGCTTGGATTTCGGGAAAAATATCTTGAGTCATCTGGTCGATTCCTTTCGGTAGTTTCATAAGTTGAGTAGCAATTGTTCGGGGAGGCCGACGGGCTCCCGATAGTTAAAAACGTGCTGCGACAAGCGCCGTGCTGCGAGCTCGCAATAGCGCTCCTCGATTTCAATGCCGACAACACGGCGGGCTAGGTTACGGGCAGCAACAAGCGTCGTGCCGCTTCCGCAGAATGGATCGAGGATTGACGCGTCCTCGATGCTGTAGGTCGAAATCAAACGCGAGATTACGCCGAGCGGCTTCTGGTTCGGGTGAACCTGCTGCGAAATGTCATCCCAGACGAGAACGTCGCTAATTGCGACCTGGGGTTTTTTCGGGCTGCCCTTGGCGAGCAGGTAGGCCTGCTCGTGCTGGGCGCGCGTAAAGTATCCGAGGCCCCATCTCCCCTTGATTAATACAAGGACGCTCACCGGGCGAAAACCGACTAGACTCCAGGCATCGAAGAAAACGTCTGCGCTTGGCCAACCGTAGAAGGTGGCACAGAGGGCGTCTGGTTTCAGCGTGCGCCAAAGTTCTCGATAGACCGGGAGAACCCAACTTTGGTCGCTATCGCCCTCGATTACGCCCCAATCGCTTCCCCACCGGCCCGAATAAGAAACCAGGTATGGCGGGTCTGTAAGAACCATGTCGAAGCTTTCTGCCTGAAGCTCCGGAAGGATCTCTCGGCAATCGCCGTGATACAGAGTGATACCGTCGTTTTCGTAATAGGGTTTGGGAATCAAGTTGGCTCCAAAATGGCTCCATTAAGAAGCCCCCTTGGGCCAACCTGCTGAAACTGGGACGCTTGCTATCGCTTCAAAAACACGCAGTAGACGCTAAGTGATTTAGTTTTCAATCCAGGCTCGACTTCCCAAGCTGGACGTCGCGGGTTCGAGTCCCGTCTCCCGCTCCAGATCAATAACTTAGGGGCGGCCGTGTTTCGAGTTGGGTTTTCTAAGCATCGCGGCCTCGAGTTTTCTGAATTCG
>Ga0335069_10007368_pt1 | contig 15901 bp, 25 predicted proteins | sample Lox_Sample_11_FD_206714 | JGI IMG/M metagenome (GOLD analysis project Ga0335069, IMG submission 206714) | Soil microbial communities from Loxahatchee National Wildlife Refuge, Florida, United States - Lox_Sample_1.1 | ecosystem: Environmental > Terrestrial > Soil > Wetlands | place: USA... | reverse complement strand
TCTTCGTCCAGGACGGAGCTCAGTTGTATCGGGTTGACATCACACCGAACTCGCTTCCAGTCTCAGATGTTTTCAACTTCGATGGTAGCGTAGATCCTCCCCCAGCAGAAAGTGAGATGCGCCCACTGAGGCGCGGGATGTTTCGATGTTCCCGGAAAGCTAGCGGCGGCGGGCATCACGCCCGGCGTTAATGTCCATCAACGAGCAGCTTCTCTATGCCATCTTTCAGCGCCAGCAGATGCGTGGGCTTTTGGATCACCAGGTCCAGGCATCTCGCATCGTCCGGGGCCATTCCGGTATACATGAGCACCCGAGTAGAGGGAGAGCGCATTTTGATGATGTGTGCCATCTCCGCGCCTGTCATTCCCGGCATGGAATTGTCGGTTACCACCACGTCGTGGGTTTTGGGATCGAACAGGGCCAGAGCTTCCTGGGCGTTGCGCGCCGTCTCGACCACATAGCCGAAGTTGGTTAGAAACCACTTTGTGGCGACGCGGCTGTCGTCCGCATCGTCGACCAAAAGGATCGTGCTGAGGGTCGATGCGGGCTTTGCTTCTAGGGTGGATTTCGCCTTAGGCACAGTCGGAGTCATATGAGCGCAACCAGGCTTGAACGCGCCGTACGGTTTCCCTCTGGCGCGGCAGGCGAGGAGATCCAGTCCGGCTCTCCGAGCCTTTCCGCAACTTGGGGGCGAGACGTCGAGGTTTCCCAGCAGCGCTGAGCTCCCGCCCGGGGCCCGATTCTGGGACTTCGGCCTGGAGACCGACGCTTCGCGGCGTATTCGCCGGCTCGGTCCTCGAGTCGCCCCTGGAACGTTTGAACAAGATCCTGCACGCTTGCGTTGACGGCGTCACAATTCCCGGACCTGGTTTAGCGGCCCAATTCACGAGGGCTCGCTCTTGAAGCTAAGAGCCTCGACCGAGTCCCTCGGCGATTGCTGCGCATCGCTGCCTACGATCCGGAGGTAGCCAAGTGATGATGGCCAAGCAATCGCTGGGTAGAACGTAGGGCGCAACAAGCCCCGAAGTCCATCCATACTTGGGACATTTGGGAGCAGCCAAGGGACATGATCAGTATGGGACCAAGGAGCACTGCAAACGTCAAAAGCAGGCGTTGCCGGCGGGGCGGCCTCACCCAGAAGATCGCGGGAGCTTGGTCAATTGCGGGACGTGGTCGTGGAGGCGAGTCTTCGCTCCCGGCCACCGGGGCACACGGTCACGGTGCGGCTGTGGCCGCCGCCGCGTGCTCAACTGCGCGATCCGCTGCCGCGGGCCCCTCCACTACCCCGCCCATACCCCTCCTGATGCACACCGGAGGTTCAATTTCAACCTCCGGTGTGCATCAGGAGGGGTATGGGAGGGGTAGTGGAGAGGCTCCAGGGGTATCATTTCGATGTCAAAGGGGCGGGGCCTTCCGTTGTTTCGCCCCGGCCTGGTTGGCCTCCGGATTTTGACATTCGCGTGTTCTTGGGCCTACATAACTGCCATGACCACCGTTTGCGTCGTCCAGCACGTGCCCGTTGAAGGGCCGGGGCTCATTGCGGACGCGCTCAAGGCCTCGGGGATCAAGGTTGAGCTGATCCGCCCTTTCAAGGGCGAGCGCGTGCCGCGGCGCCTGGGCCGCTGCTCCGGCCTGGTCATCATGGGGGGACCGATGAGCGTGCATGACGAGCACGAGTATCCCTTCCTGCGGGACGAGCTGCGGCTCCTGGAGGACGCGGTGAAGGAGGCGAGACCCGTCCTCGGGGTTTGCCTGGGCAGCCAATTGCTGGCTTCGGCGCTGGGGGCGGGGGTGCGGAGAGGCAAAGGCAAGGAGATTGGCTGGCACCGGGTGGCCCTGAACCGCGCTGCGGCGGCCGATGATCTGTGGAACGGGCTGGGGCCGGAGTTCAATGCCTTTCACTGGCACGGGGAGGTTTTCGCGCTCCCGCGGGATGCCGTGTCTCTGGGGCGCTCGAGGCTGACTGAGTGCCAGGCATTCCGCTACGGCGCTTCGGCCTACGGACTGCTCTTTCACCTGGAGGTGAGCGAGGCAGGCGTGCGGCGGATGGCGAAGGCCTTTCCGCAGGACCTCGCTGAATCCTCCACCGGTGAGCGCCGCCTTTTCGAGCGCTTGCCGGCTCGCCTGCGAGCCTTGCGGGAGATCGGCTTGACTGTATTCGGACGCTGGGCGCGGCTGGCTCGCGCTCAGGCAGACTGAGCTTGTCGGGAGCCTCCAAGGCTCGCGGCCCGGCAAGGGGACCCAGAAGCAACCCCTCACCCGGCCTGCGGTCACCCTCTCCCCATCCGATGGGGAGAGGGAAGGGGTGAGAGGCAAGCGGCGTGGATCGAGGTTCATGAGAGAGGGGACCAGCCTGAAGGCCGACCGGAATCACTGCTTCGCCGTCTTCGCGAACGCTGCAAAGGCGGCTTTGCGCCTGCCGTCAGCCGAGAGCAGGCCCATCGTGTCCTCACCGCCGCAGACTGCTTTATCCATGTCGCGGAGCAGGAACCAATAGACGGCTTTCACCTGCGGGATCCTGCCCGGTTCGCGGCAGATGCCCTCCAGGTGCGCGGCCTGCATTTCTTCGCTGACTGCGTTTCCGGTCTCCAGCCCCGTTTCGGTGATCCATAGCGGCTTATTGGCGTCGCCGTTTTTCTGCATCACCTGAACCGTGTCGCGGACAAGGCTGGCGGCATAGGCCGGGCCCGGCTCCCTGGTTGCCAGGACATACGGATGGATGTTCACTTTATCGCTCGCAGTTCATGGCGACGCGTTTCACCTTTGAGAACGGGTGATCACGTTTTGAGGCCATGCTCTGCCAAGGCTTCGCTCTAAGCGCTCATTCACCTTGGAGCGCGTGCCTTCGCCGGCCGGGAAGACTATCAGCAGAACCGCCCCAGATACCGGGCTCCATGTTGGAAGCCCTCCTCAGGGCCGAAGGTGTTGTCCTCGTGCTCGATACTGAGGACACCTCGGTAACCAACCTCCCGCAGGTTGCCGACATACTCACCCCAGTTGATATTGCCGTAGCCCGGAATGACATAACGCCACCAGCCACCTCCCAGGATGCCCACATAATTCCGGCGCTGAACATCAATGAGGGAGTCCTTGGCGTGGGTGTGGAAGATCCGTTTGCTGAACCGCGCCACAGGAATCATGATGTCCAGCTCCTGATGCACCAAGTGGGACGGATCATAGTTCAATCCGAAGTTCTCGTCGGGTATCGTTTCCATCAAACAATCGAAGGTGTCGAGACCCTGGAGGCAGGTCGCAAACCAATTCTCGACGGCGACCTGAATGCCCTTGTCTTTGGCGTGGTCTACGATCGGACGAAAAACGGTGGGCACATACTGCTTGAGCATGGCAATCTTGCTGGTCCCCGAATGGGGGAGACCGGTGATCATGCAAATCGTGGGCACCTCCAGCAACGCGGCGGCATCGATCATCTTCTTAGCGATGGCCTGGACCTCCTCCGTCTTGCCGGGGGCGGCGCTGTCCATGTAATTGGCCAGACTGCTGATTTCAAGCTGCCGATCTGCGAGCTTCTGCTTGACCTTATCCGCGTCCGCCTGGTTGAAGCTCATTGGATCGATCAGGCTGCTGCCCGGACCGGACATGATTTCCAGCGCCGCAATGCCGCACCGCTTGGCCATTGCGAGTACCGCGTCAAGCGGCAACTGGCTTACGGGTGCTGTCATCATCCCGATCCGGATGTCTTTCTTGTGGGTGCCGGCCGGAGCAGCCTCTGCCCCGCTCGCAAATGAAGTGCTCGCCGCCGCCCAGCCCAGCGACGCTCCCCCCATCGCCCCCAGCGCCGTATTGAGGAAAGAGCGACGTGAGATTGAACTTGGGGCTTCCAGAGGAAGTTGCGGAGAGGAAATCGAGAGGTCTTCTTTGCTATCTATGTTCATGCGGGCGAGATTATGTCGTGGAGGAAGAGGGTCAAGTGGGATCCGTCAGCGTTCACCAGCAATGACGTCGTCCGGCGGAAGAGGGAATGACGGTCCAGAACCCCCTTCACCATGAACATCTGGCGAGATACGACCCGACAACAGCGCAGCACTCCGAAGAGCGCCGCGCCTTAAACCAAATGGAACGGCAACTACGCCTTGGCCTTGCTCTTGGCCCTTCTTGCTGCCCAGGCTCTCTCCAACGCCGCTCTCATGGCCGGCGTCAGCTTCCTCTTGGCCTTCTTGGCAGGCTTAGCGGCCTTGCCCTGCGCCGCCATCCTCTTTGCCACACCAGCTCGAATGTTGGCCAATGCCTGAGCACTGAACTTCCGCTTGCCCTTCTTCGCCGGCTGGCGCTTGGCGGCATTGTACTTGGCCCATCTGGCTCTGGCGGCAGCGGCTATTGCAGCACGACCAGCAGCACTCATTCTCCGCTTCTGGGGTGCTTTGACGGGTGCGGGTGCTGATTCAACCGCACCACCCAGAAATGCGCTGAGTTGATTCTGCAGCTCCTGGATTTGCTCCTGAAGATCGGCCGCTTGACGTAGTTGACTCGGTGTTAATGAAGTAATGGAATTCATGGGCGAAAACATGGCGACCCGTAGTAGAATGTCAATAATGCATTCCACCTTTTTGACTACCCTATGTTCTTCGGGAAAGTTGTAGTATGGAGAAGCTGCGTTTTGGGGATTTGGTCAGGAACTCAGGCAGACCGCAAGTTATGACGCTATGGACCAACCCAAAAGCTGACCGGTCGTTTAGCCAAGCCATACGCCAGAATCGCGTTTTCACGATTTGGCGAAAGTCCACGACCAAGCGCGCGTTCCGGCAGGTTCATGGTGCTGGCGCCGTCGAAGGCCCGGGATGCAAGGCTAATGAAGCCGCCGGTGAAGGGATTTGGCGGTTGAGTTCGTAGCTGCTGGTGTTTGCACGTTGCCGGGGGGGTGTGGGGCCGCGATCGGTTGTCGTGCCGCAACAGGAGCTGGGGGAGGTGGTCTTGAGGCTGGGCCTCCATCCAGCGTCTCCGATACGTCCATCGCCCCATTAACCTCTCCCATGGGCCCGCCGACGCCGCCGCTAGAGCTGTTGGTGTTGGTCGCGGTTTTGGAGGTTCCTAATTCCTGAACATGGCTCAGTAGGCCGGGCAGATACACATACCCCGCCACTCCAATCACCCCCAAGACCACAGCCATCGTTACGAATTTGAGGATTGGATTTCCAGTTTTGGGTGGGCGCGGCACGGCTCGCCTTTGCAGGGTGGGGCTGGGCGCCGTCGAACGAGGCGCCTGGGTTGCTCCAGCGGCCAATCTAGGGCGGTCGGAAGTGGGAGGCTGGGAAACGGGTGGATTGATGGCGGGAGGTGCCGAAGGGGGTGGCTGAAGCTGAGGTACTACCAAGCCCTGTTGGCAAGCGGGGCACTGGATCTCGTGCCCGGACCAAAGCCCATCACACGAAATATGCTGGCCGCAATGCGGACACGAGAATTTCAGGTCTGCCATATAAGATATTCGCGGCCCGCTATAGGCATTTACAGCACGGACCCCGGGGACCGTCAATCCCGAACACCGTTTCCGGGCGACATCACCATGCCATTGAGCATTCTGGACACCAACAAAACCGTTCAAACGAAGGAATGCGGAGATGGTGCAAGGGCCGTATGGAGTTGCCGGGCGGTGAGTTCTACGGCTGGTCAAACCAGCAGCTCCCGACCGGGCTTAGGTCCCGAGTTGTTGCCTAAGCTGGGCCAGCAGCCCATTGAAGAAAGCCGCTGATTTCTCGGTTGCGGTCACGGTGGAATCAAAGTTCACCAGCGTGGGCAGCGCGCTGTGAGTGGGAATGTCGAAATAGGGAAGCACGGCCTTGATCCCGCCGGTCGGACCCGTGCGGGAATAGCAGTCCGCGACGTGGATTTGGTTGGTCAAGGTGACTCGATAGCCGAACCCGGCCAGGAACTCCTCGAACGAACTCGTGCCATGTACCCCCTCGCAGAGCGCCGCCCGATCGCGAGAGAGGCTGTCCAAGATGGCCTTGAGACCCTTGAAGGGTTCCAGGTTCAGAATGCGCTCGAAGCGCTGCTGCGTCGTTTCAGACGCTGTGGTTACAGCGGACTCTAACATATCGTCTTGTGGGCGGGCCAAGCGCCGAGCCGACTACGCCGATTAGCGCCTCCGCGGCTCGACACGCCGGTGGGATCCTGCCGAGCAGGAGGACCCCACGGCGCTTATCAATCCACCCGAACCAATCAGTAGCGGGAGGCGCGGTAACCGCCGCCGCTTCGGGCCGGGCGTTCCTCGCGCGGACGCGCCTCGTTTACCGTCAGGGCGCGGCCCTTCCAATCTTTGCCATTTAAGCCCAGGATGGCTGCCTTGGCCCCTTCCTCGGTGTTCATGGTGGCGAACGCGAAGCCGCGGGCGCGGCCGGTTTCCCTATCCATGATGACGTTGATCTCGTTCACCGGGCCATGCTGAGCCAGCATGTCCCGCAAGTCGTTTTCGGTGACGTCAAAGGAGAGATTCCCCACGTATAATTTCGTACTCATACTAATGCTTGTGTCTTAGACGGACTGCTCCTTCGAAGACTGTTCCCGACGATCGGGTTTCAAATCATCATTGAAAGGAATTCAACTGAAGATCTACCGGCCTTGAATCGACTAGTTGCCTAAAAGCACCTCCAGCTTACCCCAGAACGGTGGGAACGCAACAACTAATTCACGCAATGCGGCCAGTCGTTGCGCCTGCGAAACAGCGAATCGATTCTGTTGGAAGACCCGTGATTGTCCTGACGCATATCGGGGCGCCGGAATCGCCGCCCCAGAACGATCAGTTCCTGGATGCGCCTTTGATCAACCTTGCCTCATTGGTTGTCAGGTAATCCTCCATGCTCTTGAACGTCGTGGTCTGGGTTCTTCGCCTCTGTCCCAACTCCCTCAGCAGCTTGTAATCGATCAGCGTTTTACCAAGCTGGACAATCTCGACATAGGCGTCCTTGGTCTTCCACCGCTGTCCTTTGGCTAGTGCTGGGGAGAACGTCTTCCCGGTGGCTTTGGCTTTCGTATGCATCATAGCCTATACACCCGTTTTCCCATTCTGTCCATTTGACGCTGCAGGGGTGCCACCAAGAACAGAAGGAAGCGGAACGATTGGTCCCTCCGCTTCAATCATGACCCTAATGTTTGCACATCAGGTCTGGGGAGGTCGGGAAACCGGCTTCGCAAGGCACGAATTTGCCCTTGGCCTCGAGGAAATCGATAAGGCCTTCAGCCGTCAGGCTCTCGGCTGAACAAGTGAAGAACTGAGAATCGGGTCCGAATTTGCCCGTGATGTCGGCGAGCAGGCTGGCACGGGTGTAGCCTGCGCCCGATTCGAGCATCATTTGGAGGACTTCGTGTCCGTGAATCTGTTTCATCGGCAAACATCACCCCGTTCTGCACGGAATTGAACAGGCCCAAAAGTCCCGATTATTGACCCCGGTCAACGTTGTTGGGGGTAGCGCCTGGGAAGAACCTACTGGTGGCAGCTTATGTTCCAGCGTCACGCCGCGGATCCCTTTTCCGGCGGCTTTCACAAAAGCTTCATGGTTGTGTATGTTCAAGCCCGATTCACGACATGAAGAGCGGAAGAAGAAAGAGCGCTGGTTTGCTCGTGTTCAGGAAACGGGCAGGCGAGATTGAGGTCCTCCTTGCTCACATGGGAGGCCCTTTTTGGCAAGGCAAGGACGAGGGAGCTTGGTCGATTCCGAAAGGGGAATTTGAAGCCGAGGAGCCATTCGAAGCTGCGCTACGGGAGTTCGAGGAGGAAACGAGCTTGAGGCCGACAGGGAACTTCATCGAATTGACGCCGGTGAAACAGCCTGGTGGGAAAACCGTCTATGCTTGGGCGGTGGAGTTCGAGTGCGATGCTACGACGATCAAGAGCAACAGATTCTCGATGGAGTGGCCGAGAGGTTCAGGCAGAATGTGTGATTTTCCCGAGATCGATCGGGCCGAATGGTTTTCGTTATCCGTGGCGCGAAAGAAGATTCTGAAGGGTCAGGCTGCGCTGATGGACCAGCTACAGCAGGCGTTATTGGCTCGCCACAAATCCTAACCTCCGGTCCATGCGTGGCCTGGGCATCGCACGTGAGGGATTAACCAGGTTCTCCATGTCTCGTGGCCTGCTCAAAGCTCCGCTTTGCTTTTGAGCAGGCCATTCCCCTCCGTTGGCCTGGAGCCTTCAGTTAAAGCCCTCTTGTGAACCGGCCGATTCACAAAATGGATATTCTCAATGGTGAAGAAAGCGTTATGGCACCGATCGGGAGGGAAACCAGGGCAGAACCTCCGTGTGCATTTAATCTGAATGCGAGTAGATTGGGTGATAGTCGATTCAAAATGCATATGAAAACGCCTACCAGGCTCGATGAGGTGGTCGGCACCTACGCATCAAGGCGCAGCTTTTTCCGTCGGCTCAGCTTCGCAGCCGCATTGTTCAGCGTGCCGGGACTGTTTGCTGAGGAACTGACGCGCAAAACGCCTTGGGTGGAGGAAGGCCCCTTTTACCCTCCCAAGCTCCCACTGGACACGGACAACGACCTGCTCATCGTGAACGATTCGATCGCCCCAGCCGTAGGGCAGATCACGCATGTGAGCGGACGGCTGCTGGATACCCGAGGAGATCCGATTCGTGGCGCTACGGTTGAGCTATGGGAGGCGGACAGCATGGGAGTTTACCTGGCAGATCAACCCAATCGGACCAAGTTCGATGCTCATTTTCAGGGCTTCGGCCGCTTTCTGACGGGTTCAACTGGCGAGTATTACTTCCGTACCATCAGGCCGGTTGCCTACACCGGTCGCCCAGCGCCGCACATCCATTTCAAGATCAGAATGAAGGGCCAGGAGCCATTCACGACCCAGCTCTTCGTTAAAGGCGATCCGGGCAACCAGCGAGACCCCATCTGGAGGAGAATTGGAGGTGAATCAACGCAAGGTCTGGTCACGGTGGATTTTGGTCCGGTCAAAGGCTCGCGTATCAGAGAACTGGCAGCCCGCTTCGATATCGTGATGGGGACCTTGCCTGCAGCGTGATGGGGCTATTTCAGCGATCCTTCCGAAACCCTTAACTGTGAGCACCGCCACCAATCCCAGGAGCCTGAGTCCCTCGAAGGTTTTTGCTTTAGGTTTGATTTACATATTGGCAGTGGGCGTCCTCAACTTTGCCCTTCCGAACCGTGTGGGGTGTACGTTGTTCTACCTGCTCGGTTCGGCCTTTGTTGGTTGGGGGGCGGGCAAACGCGGCGCCGGCATTCTCTCACTGCTATCGAGCCTGATAATAGTGGCCCATGACTGGGGGGCGAACCACGCCGCAACCCAAGGCTGGATTGCCCTTTGGAACATGTCGACGCGGGTGATAGTGGTGGCGGGAGCTGGTTGGCTGACCGCGGAGGTGAGCCGACTCACCCGAAACCTGGGTCGCTTGGTCGAGGAGCGAACCAGCCAGTGGAGGGCCGAAGCTGAGGAGCACAAAAGGACCGCCCTTCGCTTAGCCGAGGCACTCAAGCAACACGAGGTAGCAGCGGAAGGCCTAAAGCAGAGCCAACAGCAACTGGCGGATGCGATGGACCTCGCCAGCTTGGCCAATTGGGAATACGCCGTCGCCACCGGATTGTACACGTTCGACGACCGTTTTTTTCGGCTTTACGGAAGCAGCGGCGCGCAGGAACACGGAAAGCAAATGTCGCCGGAGACATATGCGCGCGAATTTCTGCATCCACAAGATGCTCCGCTGGTGTTCAAGGGCATCGAACGGGCATTGGCCACGACAGACCCGGACTACAAGTTCCAGGTGGAGCACAGCATCCGGCGGCGGGACGGGCAAATCCGGCACGTGGTGGTACGCGTGGCCATCGCCAAAGATGCAGCAGGTCGGACCGTTAAGCTTCGAGGCGTAAATCAGGACATCACGGAACGCAAACGCCTCGAGCGGCAAATCCTTGAGATCACCGACCGGGAACAAGCCCGTATTGGCCAAGACATTCACGATGGTCTGTGCCAGCAGTTGGTGACCTTGGCTTTTGACGCCAACGCGCTCAAAGCTCAGCTTGCGAAGGACAAGGTCGCTAAAGCCGCCCTTGCCGGGAGAATGGCCGACCTTCTTGACGAAGCCATTACCGAGGCGCGGCGTTTATCCCGGGGGTTATTCCCCATCCGGTTACAGTCCGACGGGCTGCGTTCAGCTCTCGAAGAGCTGGCACAAACCACGAGCAAACGCTGGCACATGGAATGTAGCTTCGCTAGTAACGGCTCGGAGTTGCTCTTCGATTCTTCTGTGGCCACCCATTTGTATCGCATAGCCCAAGAGGCGGTTAACAATGCGATCAAGCATGCCCGCCCAAGACGCATCACCATTCATTTGCTGGCCCATGGTGATACGATCGAATTATCGGTAGAGAATGACGGCAATGGCATGCCCCCTGACGGTGGCAAGGGTGGGGGAATGGGGCTGCATATCATGGAATACCGGGCGCGGAGCATCGGCGGTACGCTCGAATTCGGTCCCGGTTCCTGCGGGGGCACTATAGCAAAGTGCCGGCTCCCCAAGGCTGCTATCGAAACTGCTCCTTTCCGGCAAGGATAGCCGGCTCACAACCCGGATTTTTGCCTCCATAGGCAGAAGCCCGGTTCCTGAGGATCGTCGATATTCCGGGGCGCGCCATGGCGTGCCCCTCCCCTTTGCCGAACCAACGCAGGGCAATGGTATAATGACTTGAACTCGGTTCGTCTATCGCGGACCCAAAATCGAAAGGGGCACATGCATGAATGGATCAAACCGTGGAACCTGAGCTATGATACCTTGGGCAAACTCGCGGATGCAGTTCTGGCGGTGAAGAATCGGCTGGTGGAGAAAATCACCAAGCCCACCGAGATCTTCGGCGTCATGGAGGGGGGGCTTGGTGCATAAAAACGTAGACCTGCCTGAGCACATCCATGTCACGGTCATTGATTACGATACCGAGGGCGTTGAAAAGGAGCGCCTGGAGATCAGCCCGGTGGATGGGGAGCTGTGCGTCATTACGAAATGCTAAACCCTTATGCATCACTATATCATCGAAGCAATGGTGAAGGCACTGAAGCCGGCGTTGAAGAATGCGGCCAAGGCACAGCAAATCCTGGAACGATTCTGGACCGACAAAATGGCGCTGGTCTGGGATGTGCAGGATGTCCGTACCGCAGCCAACGAACGGGAGGTAGCGTTAACGCCTCGGGAGGCCATCAAAGTACTCCAGGAACTGCACCACTACCACAACAAGCAAACCGCCCTGCAGTGGAAGGACGTGACCTGCTACATAGAGGAATACTGCCTGGGCCGTAAACTCACCCGGGCAGAACTGAAGCGGTTTGTGGAGAAAAACCTGCTCACCATCCAACGCCAACACCGGTAATTACCAACCAAAGCAATGGGGCCAGGTGCTTTCGGGTGCCTGGCCCTTTGCCTTCTTAGAAAGAAGATCCCGAACGCAACCTCTGTTCTGTTCATGCGCGCGGCTGAACACCGTTGTCCGGCTTCTCTGACTGACTCCCATGGCTTGGCGGCAATTGCCACAGTCTGTGCGGATGTGGATTGATGCGAAAACGTTTTAAATTAAAAGGTTGCGCGTGTCCCGGTAGGGCGCCAACTATTCGGTTCAATCGTGCTTTGAGCTTAGCCTCCATTGAGGCTAACCGGTTGACCTCGGGACGAATATCGAACGTCCAAAGGGCTCCATCTTTGGTAAGCACGAGGGCGCTACCAAGGCCAGGGGCGATCGCCCACGCCTCAAAACGTAAAGGGAACCGCTTGGGCGAGCCCAACTGCGGACGGTTGAACCAAGCGAATTCCGGCAAGTCCACGTTGGTCGGGATCCCCTCGCATTCGCCACAGACCCACCAAGAGCCATCGCGCTTGCGGGCAAAGAAGAACCGGGTGCCAGCATACACCTCGCCCCAGTCTTTATCATTCCCGACTCGCCAGCCCGTTCGAGCAGAGCCATGGAAGGAATTGAGATAGCTGGCTGCGGTGCTAGCGGCGTTGGCTCCGTATATCCACATTGTACCGTCGGACCGCAATGCAAGGAGCAAGTAGTCGTTTGCCGAGATGCTTAGAACCTTGCCTCCGAAATCGATCGCCCTTGGCGAGAGATCGTCCCCGCTACCCTGTCCAGGACTGTACCCCCAGCCAAACACCGTGCCATCCTGTTTCAAGGCAAAACTGTTTTGGTGGGCGCAGGCTATCGTCTTCCAATCGTTGTCCGGTCCGATTCGAACCGGAGCGGGTTGGTTTAGTAGCGTACCGTTGCCAACCTGCCCATGATCATTCCGTCCCCAACTCCACAATGAGCCATCGTTCTTCAGAGCCAGGCAATGCCGGACGCCGACTGCAACCTGGGCCCAGTCGCAATCCGTGCCGATGCGGGTAGGGGTGGAAAGGTGCTGCTCCAACGAAGGCAGCACGCCCCAGCCCCAAAGGCTGCCATCTGCCTTAATGGCTAAGGCGTGGGCATAACTCGCCGCCAGCGCCTGCCAGTCGGAAGCCGAGCCGATGCGTTGCGGAGCCACAGTGAGGTCTTCAATCAAGCCCGTTCTGATCACCTCGTTGGTCCCTGTCCAGCACCACAAGGACCCGTCAGGAGCAAGCAGGGCACTGACGCCAAGGGTGTTGAAGAGTTGAGGCCTAACCTTGCTGGGTGGAAGCCACGGTCCGACTGAAAACCCGAACCGCTCCCTTTGAAATTCTACCAGGAAAACAAGGATGCACACGAGCGTCGTTCCGATGGTGGCAAATTTGAGCCCTGCCTTACGCCTGGATCTCCCGAACCTGCTGCTGTTCTGGGTCTGACACGCCGCTGCTTCCATCTTCAATTTAACACGTCTGAGTTCATGAAGTTGCGTCCGTGACGGAGACGCATCGCCCGTAATATCGCGGTGTGGCAGGGGCGTCGAGACCTACCTCCACAGGCCAGAACAACCCCAAATCCGTCGACCGCGCAGCATAAAAAGCCGACAAATCGTATCCGCGTTTCGCCCGCCAATCACTCAACAACGAAAGGAAATCAAAGCAAAATGAACGAAACCACAACCGCACCCCAAGCACAACGCATCACCCTGTATTACCGGGAGGGTTCTTCGGACAAGGTGTACCAAGCCTCCATTGAACCCCAAGGCGAGTTGTTCGTCGTCAACTTCGCCTATGGTCGCCGGGGACCGACAATGAGCACTGGCACCAAAACCCAAGCCCCAGTGGATTACGACACCGCCAAGGTCATCTATGACAAACTGGTCCGGGAGAAAATGGCCAAGGGCTACACCGAGGGTCCTGAAGGCACGCCATACCAGCACACGGCCAAGGAAGATCGCGTCACCGGTCTCCTGCCTCAGCCGCTCAACCCGATCGACGAGCAGGAAGTCAAACGCCTGCTCAAAGATCGGGCCTGGGCGATGCAGGAAAAGCTGGATGGGCGCCGTGTTCTGGTCCGGAAGGCGGGCGCTGAAATCCACGGCATCAACCGCAAGGGCCTGTTGATTGGGTTGCCGGAAAGGGTATTTCAATCCGTCACGATCATCCCCAGCAACTTCATCGTGGACGGGGAGTTCATTGGTGATGTGCTCTATGCCTTCGATCTGCTGGGATGGGATGGGGAGGATTGCAGGACCAAACCGTATCAGCGTCGGTTGGTCCCGCTCACAAGCCTGCTCAACCGGCCCAACCTCAAGCACATCAAGTTCGTCCAGACCGCCACCGATCCTGCCAACAAGGAGCGGATGTTTCGGCATCTGCAATCGGAACGCAGGGAAGGCGTCGTGTTCAAGCGGTTGGGCGCTCCCTATACGCCTGGCCGGCCCAATTCAGGAGGCAACCAGCTCAAGCACAAGTTCTACGCCCTTGTTCTGCTGTGGTCGCCCAGATCAATGACAAGCGCAGCGTCGAACTGCGTCTGCTCAATGGGCAAGGCTGGATCCCCTGCGGTAGCGTCACCATCCCGCCCAACTTCAATGTGCCGGCGGTGGGCGAGGTGGTCGAGCGCCGCTGCTTGTATGCCTATCGGGAGAGCAACGCCTTGTACCAGCCCGTTTACCTGGGCCCGCGCAAGGACATCGAACAGCACGAATGCGTCCTCTCCCAGCTCAAGTACAAGGGCACCGGAGAGGAGGACCTGTGCTGATCAACCGCAGGAAGGTGAAGGAGTTTGCTTTGGAAATGGCCAAACACCGGGCCCACAAGTTCACCCGGGTTGGCAGCCAGTTCCTCATCAAGTGCGAAGGCCACCTCAAAACGTTCATCAGGTCGCATGTCCACAGCCTGCCCTCCAAGGGCAAGACCATCAACTGAGAGCTGAACCCCGTTGGTTTGGCTTTCCGTCCCCAGCCAGCCATGCCCCCAAACGGTGTGGCTGGCTGCTGGACCTGGTGGTTCCGGCAGGACCAGACTCAAGAAACCATTCCGAGTTTCTGGTTATTAAGAGTGAAATGAGTTGGGTTCGGAAAACACAAAACAACGTCGTATGACCTCTGTAAACGCCTACATTTCAACCTCTTGCGTCCTGTCTATCCTCATCATCGGGGCCCTTACCTGCTCTGGAGCTGATGCCGCACCATCGTCCGAGCGCCCTGCGGTCAACTATGTCCTGCACGTCGACTGGAGATCACAGAAGAATGGAACCAACTTCCTCCAGCTCATAACGACCAAAGGCAACTTCAAATTGGACACTTCCCAGGGCAGCACCGCGAAGGTCGGGGATTCTGAGGTCCCCATCATCGCTCGGATTGATGGCACGCTGAAGGCTGTCAATTCGCAACAGGGGCAGCTTCAATTGTTTCTCGGCCGCACCGTGCCATACGAAATACACTCAGGCGGAACACCGGGCACCACGAGCATTCAACAACGTCAAGAGGGGTTAAATTCGACCTTCATCGTCACTTTCGGGAAGCCGGTTCTCATTCAAAAAGACGAGAATGGGGAAATCTCCGTTCTGGTGGAACGAGTACAGCCCTAAACAACGCCATGAGCCGTAAGGGGGCACTACCTGAAGGTGCCGTTTAAATAAGCCTGCTCATGGACAATCCGTCCCAGCAGCTTGCAGCGGAAGATCCCTTCGATCTGAATCGGTTCGTGAAAGCCCAAGCCGGCGTATACGAACAGGCCTTGGCTGAGCTGAAGCGAGGGGAAAAGAGAAGCCACTGGATGTGGTTCATATTTCCCCAGATTGAGGGGTTGGGGAGAACTTCCACGGCTCAATTCTACGCCATCAAGAGCGCCGCCGAAGCCAAGGCGTACCTGAAGCATCCTGAGCTTGGACCAAGGCTAACGGAATGCTGCAATGCTCTACTGCAGTTGCAGGGATTATCGGCGTCGGAGATCTTTGGCTGCCCGGATGACCTGAAGCTGCGGTCGAGCATGACGCCCTTCGCCAGCGTTTCAGAACCTGATTCGGTATTTACTGGCGTGCTCGGGCGCTATTATGAAGCCACACCGGATCATCGGACGCTTGAGCTGTTGAAACAGAAATCCCGAGATTAGAGCCCCTCTAAAGGCCGGCTGGAGTAAGGAGTCCAGCCGGGCTTTTCTCTGACCCGAGCTAACCGCCGGGCCAATCACATTCCATTTTCCCGTTCCGAGTCCATCAGGCTCGGAGCATTCCACATTCACGCATTCACCTCAACCACAGAAAGGAAGAACATACATGAAAGAAAGCGTACGAATTGCGCCAAAAGTTTTGTTACCCGGGAGCGGGGTGAAAGACGGCTACAGGATACGTTGTGCCAGAAGTCGGGTTACCATGGCCGGAACGGATAAAGACATGAGTAAATCGACCCGGATAGAAGTTTTGGAGAAGCTGCGGCGGCGGTATGGAAATGCCGGCGCGGAGCACAAGCGCCAGCTGCTGGACCAGGCGGTGCAGTTGCTGGGCTATCACCGCAAGGCGGCGATTCTGCCCTTTTCGCTGTTGGGGCTGGACAGTGA
>Ga0335069_10007367_pt1 | contig 15902 bp, 14 predicted proteins | sample Lox_Sample_11_FD_206714 | JGI IMG/M metagenome (GOLD analysis project Ga0335069, IMG submission 206714) | Soil microbial communities from Loxahatchee National Wildlife Refuge, Florida, United States - Lox_Sample_1.1 | ecosystem: Environmental > Terrestrial > Soil > Wetlands | place: USA... | reverse complement strand
CAAGAGCCGGAGAGGGTCGACACATGCCGACAGTGCAGTCGCCGCTTACAAGATGGAAATCTCCACCGTGCCTCCGACGCCGGAGAGTGTCGCTGCCGTCGAATCGAAAATTACCGCTGCAAAAACTCCGGCTGCTCAAGGTGAGCAATTGATTCAGGGCTACGCGTGCCTCTCCTGTCACAAGCTGGGTGACAACGACGGAGGCATTTCGCCTGATCTCTCTTACGAAGGCTTGATGCGCGACGACAACTGGCTCATCGCCCACTTCCACACACCGCGCTCCCGCGTCCCCGATTCCAACATGCCTGCCTTCGGTCTGCCTGACGCCGACTATCAGGCAATGTCCGCTTATCTTCTCTCGCGCACCATGCAGCCATCGCCCGCATCCGCTGCGGACACCTTTAAGGCTCTCTGCGCCCGCTGCCACGGCGAAAACGGCAATGGCAAGGGCATCACCTCCATTTACCTCGACCCCGCGCCGCGCGACCTGACTTCGGCGGAATTTATGGCCACCAAGCCTCGCGAGCGTTTCATCAATTCAATTCGCTCGGGCGTGCCCGGAACCTCGATGCCCCCGTGGGGCAAGGTGCTCGGCGATGATCGCGTCAACGGAATCCTCGATTATGTCTGGGCTACCTTCGTCCGCGAGAAGCCCCGGTCGTTGAAACCCCGCAATGTCCCCGATGTAAATCCCGTTCCAACCTCGCAAGCCTCCATCGACCGTGGCCAGGCCATCTTCATGGCTCGCTGTATCGGCTGCCATGGCAGGAAAGCCGACGGCAAAGGCCCCAATTCTCTCGATATCTCTCCGCGACCACGCAATCTTCGCAATTCCGCTTTCATCAGCAGTGTCTCCGATCACCGGCTCTTCGAGTCGATCACCTTCGGCGTGGAAGGTACTGCCATGCCTTCTTGGATCGACTACGGTCTGCAGAAGAACGACATCGGCGACCTCGTGAACTACATTCGCAGCCTCAACGAGACTGCGCAATCTGGAAACGAACAGCGAGCGGCAATCGCTCCAGGAGACTCTAATGGCTCTAGCACAAAGCAGTAGTCCCACCGCTGCTCTCGCCGGGCAGGATATCCATCAGGACACCACCGTCAAATGGTTCCTGATCGGTTCGGTGACTTATTTCGCGATCGTCGGCATTATCGCGCTGATTATTGCGGCGAAATTCGTCTGGCCCCAGTTCCTCGGCACCATTCCCTACTTCACCTACGGCCGGATGAGGCCCGTCCACGTCAACGGCATGCTCTTCGGCTGGCTGCTTCAGGCTGACATGGGGCTGGCGTACTTCCTCGTCCCGCGGCTCTGCGGCGTCAGGCTGTGGAGCGAGAAACTCGGCATCGCCACTTCAGTCCTCTGGAACATCATCATCCTCAGCGCGGTCGTTACTCTGCTCGGTGGCTTCCAGAAGGGTCTCGAGTACGCCGATCTCCCCACTCCCGTTGCCTGCCTCGTGGTGGTCGCTTGGATCATGTTCGGCACCAACATCTTCATGACCATCGCCAATCGCAAATACAGCCAGATGTATGTGTCCACGTGGTACTTCATGGGCACCATACTGTGGACAGCTTTTGTCTATCTCACCGGCAACTTCGCCGCCATTCTCCCCGGCGTGACCGGCGTAAATCAGGCAAACCTGACCTGGATGTACACGCACAATGCGGTGGGCCTCATCTTCACGCCCGCCGGCTTGGCCATCGCCTACTACTTCATACCTCGTGCCTCCAACTCTCCGCTTTATAGTCACAAGTTATCCATGGTCGGCTTCTGGTCCCTAGCGTTCGTCTATGTCTGGACCGGCGCCCACCACATGCTCCACGGGCCCATCTCACAATGGCTCCAGACCATCGCCATCGTCTTTTCGATCATGCTTCTCATCCCGGTGTGGGCTGTGGTCTATAACTTCATCGCCACCATGAAGGGGCAATGGCATCAGCTCGGTGACAACGTCTCGCTCAAGTTCCTCATGAGCGGCACTATCTTTTATCTGCTCACCTGCTTCCAGGGCCCCATGCACAGCCTGCGCTCGGTCAACGCCATTGTCTCCAAAACAGACTGGATTCCCGGTCACGCCCACATGGCAGTGCTGGGCACCTTCTCCTTCTTTGCCATGGCCGGTGTTTACTACACGGTTCCCCGGGTCTTCAAAACCACGCTGCACTCCGAGACACTCGCCAACTGGAGCTTCTGGCTATTCCTCATCGGCGGCCTCGGCATGTTCACCGCGCTTTGGCTCGGCGGATTCTGGCAGGGCTGGCAGTGGAATAACCCGTCGATCCCGTTCATCGACACGGTCGTTGCGCTCAAGCCGGTGTGGGCGGTTCGCTTCCTCTCGGGAATTCTCATCTTCTCGGGAATCCTGCTGTTCCTCTTCAACATCCTGTCAACCGCTTTGGGAAGCAAGCCCGCCGCTATCACCTCTGAAGCGGCGCGCGCCTAGGCGAAGGGAGACGAGACTTTATGCTGGGCAAAACCGATTCCAATGCAACCTGGTTTGTGGTCGCGGCACTGGGCCTTTTCTTTATCGGCGGCCTTTTGACCACTGTGGCTCCTCCGCTGCTCGACAAGAGCTGGAGCAAGCCCTTCGAGAATAACGACCCCGCAAAGGGACCAACCGGCAAACTGGTCGGATACACCGACCGGGAGATGCGAGGCTATCGTATTTACATTCGCGAGGGCTGCAAGTACTGCCATACACAGCAGACGCGCACCTTGCTGGCCGACACCATCCGCTCCGGATGGAAGGGAGTTCCCGCCCCGGTCTCGACGCCCGACGAATTTGTCTACGATTACCGTCAGACCTTCGGAACCAAGCGAACCGGACCGGATCTCTCGCACATTGGGGGCAAGTACAACCTTCAGTGGCACAAAGCTCACTTCAACAACCCGCGCGACCTGGTGCCCGGCTCCATCATGCCCCCGTTCCCATGGATCGCCAATAACCAGCAGGATCTGGAAGACCTGGTGGCCTACCTGCAGACTCGCGGGCGCGCTAAGGATTGGCGCCCCGATAACGACTACGAAAAGTGAGCCCGGCCATGACTGACTATAGCTATCCCAGTGTGTTTTTCTCCTACTTCCTGTTCCTGCTTCTGGCCGGGGGAGCCTTGTTCTTCTTCATCCGCTCCTTGAAAGACGGTTACCTCGGCCCTGATAGCGAGGAGCCGAAGTACCGCATGCTCAACGATGCCAACATCGAAGAGACCACTTTGTCGCAAGGCGCCGGCGCGCCGCGGAGAACACTATGAGCAATGAGCAATCGAAGTCCGAACTGCACGATTATGCGGGTGGATGGATCACCGAGCGCAAGGGAACCAGGATTCCCGGGTTCCTCAAGCTGGCTTATCCCATCATCGCTCTTGCCTGCCTCGCTTACATCTTCATTTACATGAATGGCGAGATTCACCATTCAACGCGCGGCCAGCTGGTCCAGCAGCTGAACGCTACCACCGGTAACGCCAACAGCTTTATGTACATCGTTGTCGGCTTGATCGTGATCTATGCCGCGATTCTGCTGGCCTTCGTTTTCGGCAAGCACCGCAACGAGGAGTAAAGGACTCAAAGACCGGCAATGGCGCAAACCAACGGGCAATTCGATCTGATCGGCGGTGCAGGCTACTGGATGGAGATGGTCAAGTGCCAGGACGCCTGCCCTGTGCACACCGACGCCTGCGGATACGTGAACGCCATCGCGGAAGGCCGTGACGAAGATGCCTATCGCATTGCGCGTGCCACCAATCCGTTTGCGTCGATCTGCGGGCGGGTGTGCGGTGCCCCGTGCGAAGCCAATTGCCGGCGTGGCAGTCTCGACGAGCCCGTCGCGATCCGCGCCCTGAAGCGATTTGTCACCACAAAGTACGGGCCGGAGTCGGGCGATTTCCACCGCTATCGCGAATTCTGTAATCAGGAGATGCTCCCGCCTCACCGCGGCGACTTCGAGAAAGTCGCTATCATTGGCGCCGGTGTGGCTGGAATGACTGTCGCGCATGACCTTGCCCAGCTCGGCTACAAGGTCACCGTCTTCGAGGCCCATTCCAAGCCCGGTGGCATGCTGACGGCGGGCGTCCCCGTCTTCCGCCTTCCCCGCGAGTTGGTCATGGCCGAGATCGACGCCATCTTGTCTCTGGGTGTCGACCTGCAATGCAACCAGCGGCTGGGGCGGCGCGACTTCAGCATTCAGGATCTCCGCAATCGAGGATATAAAGCTGTCTTTCTTGGCGTCGGTCTGCCCAAGGGCCGCAAGCTCGACCTGCCAGGCGCCGATCTGCGCGGCGTCTACGACGGCATGGATTTCCTCCGCGCCTTCAATGACGGAACTCCGCTGCCCGTGGGCAAGAAGATCGTTGTCATCGGCGGCGGCAACGTAGCTTACGACGTAGCCCGCTCCGCTGTTCGCCCCCTCGCCGCCATGGAGCCGGAAGAGTCCGCAGCCGATATGCAACGCGGCGAGTCGGTGGCCTACGACGTGGCTCGGTCAGCAATGCGGCTCAGCGGCAGGCGTGAGGTTCACGTCGTGTGTCTCGAAGGCCGGCATGAAATGCCTGCCGATGAAACCGAAGTGGTCGAAGGCTTCGAAGAGGGGCTGGTATTGCATAACTCCCGCGGGCCGCGCGAAATCGTCGGCCACGACGGCAAAGTCGCCGGCCTGCGCACTGTCGAGTGCACCGCCGTCTTCGACGATACTCATCGCTTCAATCCGCGCTTCGACGAGTCGAAGCAGGAAACTATCGAGGCTGACACTGTCATCTTCTCCATCGGCCAGTCCTCCGACCTTTCATTCCTCCAGCCGGAAGACGGCGTGGCATCGGTTCGCGGACTCATCAAAGTCGATCCTGAGACCTACCAGACAACTGCTCCCGATGTTTTCGCCTGCGGCGACATCGCCCACGGCCCGCGCCTGTTCATTCATGCCATCCGGTCGGCGCAGATTGCCGCGCGCTCCATGCATGACTTCCTTCGCGGCAGCCACACCCAGATCAATGTCGTCTCATCATGGGAGCCCGCGAATTACACCATGCGCGAAAGCTGGGACCAGCTCAAGCGCAACCATCCTCCTGCTGCCACCCCCGCCGACCGTGCAGTCTCGCTCAAGATCGTCGAAGAAAACTACCCGGACGCAGACGCAAGGACGCAAGCCGCGCGCTGCTTGAGATGCAATGTCAACACTGTTTTCGACACCGGCATCTGCGTAGCCTGCACCGGTTGTGTCGATGTGTGCCCGGAGAATCTGATCAAACTGACAAGCGTGAGCACGCTATGCCAGACGCCGGAAGGTCTGGATTGGGTCGCCGGCCTCGCCGGCGTGCCTCCGAGCGAGTTAGCCAAATATGATGCCTCCGACCTGAATGCGATGGGAGGCGTGATGGTCAAGGACGAATCGTCCTGCATTCGTTGCGGGCTTTGCGCCGCGCGCTGCCCGTCCCATGCCATTACCATGCAGAAGTTCAACTTCAGGCGCCAATGTGCTACGGTGCCCGGCATGAATCCCAAACTCATATACGCTCAGTCGGCGAGTGGGGGCGCATAGCTCCAAGATGACCCCGAATGATTTCTACCTCGTGTTGATTTTGGGGTTTGTCAGCAGCCTTCACTGCATTCAGATGTGCGGCCCGGTAGTGCTCACCTACAGTGTCGCCGCGAACACTGAAACCGGGCGCCGCTCTTTCCTCGGGCTGCACCTCGCCTACAATGCCGGCCGCACCCTCACCTACGTGCTTCTTGGCGCCGCAGCCGGGTTGGCCGGTGGTGCCATGGGCTGGATGGGCAGGCTCGCCGGATTTGAACATACGGCGTCCATCATCGCCGGCGGCGCCATGGTCCTCACCGCGCTTGCCATGCTCGGATTTGGCCTCGGCATGAATCGATGGAGGGGGTTCGCTCTCCCGGCCAGGCTCCTGCGTCCCGCCGGGAAACTCATCTCGAATCCCTCGGCGCTGGCCAAGTTCGGCTTGGGAACCCTGATGGGTTTTCTGCCCTGCGGACTCGTCTACGCCGCCCTCATGCGTGCCATCGGTGCGGCATCTGCCGCAGGTGGCGCGCTCACTATGCTGGCATTCGCCGCCGGAACCAGTGCTGCATTGATCGCGGTGGGAATTGGCGCCAGCGCGGCGACGCGCAAGCTCGCCCGCTGGGGCACAACGATATCGGCAATCACGGTACTGGTCATGGGCGTGCTTCTGATTGCGCGCGGAGTAACTGCAAACTCTACCCTACTTTGCCATATGCACCAAATGGCCTCTTAACGGCGGTGTTTCCAATGTCGTCTCAGACAGCATCGGCTAGCTTGCCTCCCGTCAGGCCCACCATTCCCGGCACCAGGTACCATCGCGTTCGCAAGACCGTCCAGACCATCTGCGTCATCATCTTTATCCTCCTGCCGCTCTTCGACATCATGCGCGTCGATCTTGTGCGCCAGCGGTTCTACTTTCTCGGCGCCGAACTATGGATCAGCGAATTCGCCATCCTCTTCCTCACCATGATGTTCTTCTGGATCCTTATCGCCGCCATGGCCATGATCTACGGCCGCTTCTGGTGCGGCTATCTCTGCCCCCAGATGATCTTCAGCGAAGCCTCGGTAGCGAGTGAGTTGATGATTTCGCGATTTGTAAAGAAGCACCTCGCCGTGGCCTCGGAAAAGACCCGGAAGATCATTGCCCGGATTGCCTTCTACCTGCTCGGCGTCCCGCCCTCGATCTTCTTCGCGTTCGTATTCGTTGCCTATTTCGTCCCCCCTGTCGATCTCTTCCACCGTTTGCTGAGCCTCGACATTCGCACCGCGGCTGGTATCGTCGGCGCCAGCGTTACCGCCATCACTTTCTTCGATTTCGCCTTTCTGCGCCAGGGATTCTGTATCAGCATCTGCCCCTACGGCTACCTGCAGAACATGTTGGCCGACAAGCATACCTTGCTCGTCCATTTTCACGACCCTCATCATCAGTGCATCAACTGCGCCAAGTGCGTCAGGGCCTGTCCCGTGGGCATCGACATCCGCAAAGGCTCTCATCAGTTGGAGTGCACACACTGCGCTGAATGCGTCGATGCTTGCTCGACCGTCCTCGGCAAAATCAACCGCGAGACGGTCATTAACTATGGATGGGGTGACAGCACTGGCGACCGGGAACAGGATCGTAAATGGTACCGCAGCATCGGCCTGCGCGACGGTAAGCGCATCGTCATCCTCGCCTTGCTGACGATTTATGCCATCGGGCTGTCCTTGGTCATCTCTCTGCGAAAACCGGTCCTTGTGCGCATCATGCCGAACCGGATGACCCTATACACGCTGTCGGATGATCGCCTTGTTCATAACCAGTTCAGGATTGTGGCCTCCAATCGCAGCCGAACGCCGCAGCAGCTGAAGCTTTCCCTTAATGGACTGCCTCAAGGCCGCATTCTTAGCGCGAACCAGACCCTTGCGCTTGCGCCCGGTCAGACGGTCCAAAGCGAGTTTGATGTGGTTGCGCCTGCGGTCGTTCTGGAGCCCGGCATAAACCACATGCGGATTGTTGCCAGTGTCTCGGCCCAGAAGCCGGCAACATTCGACGAAACGTTTATCGCTCCGATGGAATCCCCTCCGAAGCCTGAACTTCCCGCGGTTGGGCCCGGAACCAAACCATGACCCAAAGCATGATTGGGACCGTCGAACGTTGGCGCTTCGAACACAAGTGAGGAGCTAAAATGCAGGATGATTTGAAGCAGCCCATTCGCAGACGCATCGCCCCGCTGACCGTGGTGCTGAGCGTAGTGTTTGTCTTCTTCTGTGGCGTGCTCGTTTACGTGTACGCGGCAACCAAGCACGCCAACCCGGTGATGCTCGATGAACACGGCCATCCCATTGGGCAAGCCTCGCCGTCGCCTGCCGACCGAGCGCATTAATCATGGTGCAGGACACCTCATGCGCGCTGTGTGAGCTGGCCTGCGGCCGGCAGAAGATCTTCCGCACATTTGCAGGATGCGAATTTGTTTTCTGCTGCATGGGCTGCGCCAATGTCTACGCCATTCTTCACGAGAGCGGAGTCGTCACAAGCGGGCAAAGCATCCGGGATACGGAGATCTTTCGTCGCAGCCTGGAATTCGGGCTCATCTCCAATCCGGCCAAAGAAAGCGAAACCACGCCAGCCATCGACCCAAACGCGCCAACGCAAGAGACACTGCTCCAGATCGGTGGAATGTGGTGCTCCGCCTGCGGCTGGCTGATCGAACATGCTCTCCAGAAGCTGCCGGGGGTGGTCTCTGCCGAGGTATTCTTTGCATCCGACCTGGCCAAGGTGAAGTATTGCCCGCAGTATCTTCCTCCCGAATCGATATCGGCGCGAATCACGCAGCTCGGATACCAGGCGACCGAATACGACGGCAATGAGGTTTCGGGCAAAGCCGACGTGCACAGCCTGGTGCTCCGGCTGGGAGTTGCCGCGTTTCTGTGGGCCAACATCATGGCCTTCAGCGTCATCCTCTATGTCGGCTATTTCGAGCAGATCGCACCGAGCGTGAGCCGCCTCCTGCCCTACATCCTCTTCGCGCTCGCAACCCCCATGGTCTTTTACTGCGCCTATCCGATTCTTCGTTCCGCCGCAATCGGGTTACGCAACCTTCAGATTCGGATGGAGCTGCTTCTTTCGCTGGGAATCCTGACCGCATATGGATTCAGCGCCGTGCAAACCCTGCGCGCACAGACGCACGTTTATTTTGATACTGCGGCAGCCATTGTTACGTTGGTCTTGACTGGAAAACTCATCGAACGCGCTGCGAAAGCAAGGGCCGCTCGCTCCATCTCGATGATGTACCGCCTCATGCCCAGGAAAGTCCGCATTGTCGGGGAAGGCGGCGAGCGGTTCGTCTCCATCGATGCCCTGGAACCCGGAAGCGTCTTCCTCGTCAAAGTCGGCGAGCGCGTTCCTGCCGATGGGGTCATCCTCAACGGCGGGTCGGAAATCGACGAGTCGTTGTTGAGCGGCGAGTCGGCTCCTATCTCCAAGGGCCCCGGCGACAGTGTCGTCTCCGGAAGCCTCAATACAGGTGGGGTGATCACGGTCCGCGCACTCAGGCGCGGCGACGATAGCGCGCTGGTGCAAATCATTCGCCTCGTGGAGCAGGCGCTTGCCAGGCGCGCGCCGATCGAGCGAGCCGTCGATCTCCTCTCGCGCGTTTTTGTGCCCTCTGTCGTCGTGTTGGCATTCGCAGACTTCTCTGCCCTGTCCCTGATGCATGCAGGCGTGGGTGCAGCCTTGATGCGCGCTACATCCATCCTGGTCATCGCCTGTCCCTGCGCCCTTGGTTTGGCCACGCCTCTTGCCATTACTACCGCCCTCGGCTTCGCTTCAGAGCGGGGAATTCTCATCTCCGATAGTCGGGTCCTCGAGACCATCGGCAAAGTTGATGTTGTCGTCCTCGACAAGACCGGCACGGTCACTTATGGCGACTTCCGGCTCTTGGAGTTCGTCCCGGCTGGCGATCCGGGCGGGAGCTCAGATGAGTTCCTCGACGAGTTTCTGCCGATTCTCGCCGGCATCGAGCTCTCTTCTGAACATCTGCTGGGCCGGGCGATTGTCCAACACGCCCATACACGCAATTTACTTCCATCCGATGTGGAAGACGTGAAGGTCCACAAGGGTCAGGGCATCACTGCCGCTTATCGCAGTCAAGGCTACTTCATCGGAAACCTGAACCTGGCCGACGCGCTCGGCGTTTCCGTCCCGCAGAATACGCGTTCCCTTGCAGAGGAATGGCAGCAGGCAGGAAGGACCGTAGCCTACTTTGGCCGCGACTGCGAGGTACTTGGCCTGATTGCATTCGGCGACCGGATCAAGCCCGACGCTTCAGAGTTGGTTGCGTGCCTTCGTCGCCGCGGAATCGTGCCCAAGCTCGTCTCAGGCGACGCAGGCTCCACAACACGCTCGGTGGCCGCTCGAATCGGTATCGATGACTTTGTCGCTGAAGTCAGCCCGGAAGGCAAAGCGCTGCTCGTCCAGGAACTGCAACGGTCAGGTAAACGAGTCGCCGTAATCGGCGACGGCGTTAACGACGCACCGGCTCTCGCGAATGCTGACTTGGGAATCGCGCTTGGCACAGGATCCGACATCGCAATGAGCGCCGTTCCTGTAGTCCTTGTGGGTGGCTCACTCGAGAAAGTTGAAGAGACATTCCAGCTTGCCGCTAGGACTACGAAGATCATCCACCAGAACCTCTTTTGGGCATTTTTCTACAATACCGCTGGAATTGCGCTGGCTGTGAGCGGTTTGTTGAATCCCATCATGGCCGCAGGCGCGATGTTGCTGTCGAGTTCCTCAGTGATTGCAAATTCCATGCGCCTCAGTCGCGTGCAAAGATCACCGATGATGCGGCCGCAGGCCACTCTGCCTCGAGGCGAAAATCGAATGAGCTACGGCAACCAACGCGGGTGAAAGGATTCGAACCATGGGAAAGGCCGGCTCATCCATGCAAATGACCCGAGCCGCGGATTACGCCATCCGCGCCCTGCTTCACCTGACCGGTGTGCCAAGAGGCGAGCGCGTAATGTTGCCCGATCTGGCAAAAGCCACCGGCGCTCCCGAATCTTTTCTCTCCAAGGTAATGCAGACCTTGTGCCGCGCCGGCCTGGCTGCCTCTCATCGCGGCCAATCCGGTGGCTTCGAGATTCTCGCCGAGGGAAGAAATGCGAAGATCAGTTCAGTGGTCGCTGCCGTAGACAGTCCGATTCGTTTGAATGCCTGTCTCCTTCCCGGTCATTCGTGTGAGCGGAAAGAGAGTTGTCCTGTATGTCCTGTCTGGGCGCGCGCGCAGGCTGCCATGCTTCAGGTCCTCGACGCGCACACCATCGCAGATCTCGCCGCGGATGCGGTGCCGCCCGGGCTCGAAAAGATTCATTAGGATTATTCTTGCGGGACATTTTGACGGGAGCTTTCATCCCTGCCTGAAGATTCAGCGGCCAATTCATCCTTGGTTTGCCTCTCTACTGCTCTATCCTTATCTGGGCCGTGCCTGCGGGATAGCGCCAGGCGGCTTCCTCCTGCCCTGGAAGTCACCTATCGCCAGACCGCGCCGGCATTTGGAGGAGTCGTTGGATCGGCGTGAATTCAGTGCAACTCTGCTTGCTTCGTATCTTGCGTGGCATCGGTCAAATGCCGAAGCCCTGAAGTGGCCGTCGGAGCCAGCACGATCTGATCTCGCGTCCGGTTCGCCCCCCGCTCCCGTTGCTGCCCCTTCCTCATCTGTGAGCCAACCGCTTTATCCATACGACAAAACCAAGTGGCTCTATATCGGCTGCGAAAACGATCACCCCAAGTCCTGGACGTTCATGGGTGGCGGCCTCGCCCCCGGACAAGGCCCCGTGATCCAATACGGTGTTTCAATTGGTGATCGTCACTACTACCCGGAAGAACTGGCGGCCGAACGGCTCAAGAAAATTGCGTGGACTCTGAACGGCGGATACCTTCCCTGCCCGGTCTCGCAATGGCAGGCAGGCTCCATCGATGTGCAGATCGAGCACTTCGCAGCTCGAGTGCTCGATAATAGCGCCACCGCCGTTTTTACACGGGTTACACTCACCAACTCATCGCCCCAGGCGCAAACCGTCAGGCTCCACATCAACGCAGGCCCATCCTTCGAAATACCGCTAAACGGTGCTCCCGCCGAAAGCTCGGCTTCCTCCATGACCCATAGTCTGAAGATCGATGCAGGCAAAGCTGCAATTCGCGAATTCGTCACGGGCGCCACCACAACTCTTGACGCATCTGTGATCGGTGCCGCCACATTCGGCTATGGTGATCACTATGCTCGGATGGAACAAACCTATAACAACCGAATTAACCAGCTTACTCATCCCGTTGCGTTACCGCGCAAGGGTCTCGTCGACATGTATAAGTCAATCCAGATCATGGAGTGGATCAACGTGGTCACCAATGGCGACCAATGCGAGATCCGAGCGGGCGCCGGCAATCCAATGGGAGTCTTTTCCTATGATCGCGAGTTCACACACGATACACCCAACTATCTCGACCAGTTCGTGCGCGAAGGCGACTATGAACTGGCGAAGCGAATTCTATCTTCGAACTATTACAGATCCCTTGCTCGTCCCGGTGGCCCCGAAGACGATCTATATCTTGACACTCTGGGAAAGTTTCTGCTGCCCTACGCCCAGTATCTGCAATGCACCGACGACACCGGCTACTTCGCTTCCCCGGTACGCGAGTTGATCAGGACCGCAGCCCACAACATCCACCTCAACCGAGTCTTTGACGATCCGGGGCACAAGGGGCTCATTAGGAAGTCTTCCGACTTCGAAAACTGGAACAGAGACTTTGTCCTGGCTGATAACTGGAGCGCCCTTCACGGCCTTCAGGCATATAAGTACATCTGCGTAAAGTTGGGCGACGAGGAAGAGGCACGCTGGGCACAGGATGAGATGGTCGACCTGAACAACGCGCTGAACCAGGCACTCGACCGGTACTGCTCAAGAAACAAGACCGGCTACTACCTGGGTGCGTTCGACGACCTCACGGTAACCATTTACAAACAGTCGGTCTATTCGTGGGTCCCGTATTCCGCTGCGCTCGCCACATTTCCTTGGGGAGCCTCTTTGCGGGGCTTCGACCTCGGCGGCGCCTGGAAAGACAAATTCGACGCATCTATCGAATATGCGCTCAGCCAGCGCGACGAGTACAGGATACCCTCGGGAAGCTGGGGCGCTTGGTGGGGCTCGCTCACTTACGGCAGCACATACAACGCCAGCGCAGGTCTGCAGTGCTTATTCTCTGAGCGATTCAGAACCGAAGCTATCGCGAACATTGAGTTCCTACTCGACAATCAATGTGCTCCATTCCAGTGGTCTGAAGCCTTCGAAGACAAAGGACCCAACGAGTGGGTAGGAATGTACAAGCCTGCCTACGACTACGGAAACTATGAAAGCTGGGGTGCCAATTTCAGCAAGCAGACACTCCTCCAGGCCTGCGCGTCGGTTACGATCGACGGTCGCGTTATCATCGGGCGCGGCATTCCCGATCATTGGCTTCAGCCGGGAGCGGAAATCGAGTGGGCGAACCTGAACATCAACGCAAGGCGGCTCCTCAACTTCAGGATCAAGGCCGAGGCGGAGGAAATCTCTCTTGAAACTTGGGGCGACGAAAGATTTGGCGATCTTGTGTTCAATCTCCCCGCATTTAAGGGCAATGTGCTCTCGGCGAGCGCGGGAAAAGTCGATGGAGAAGCGGGCTCCGTGATTCTCGCCAAAGCCGAGCACTCCGTTCGCGTCAGGCTCCGTAAGCGGGTCACCGCAGAGACAACCTCACCCAACAAACCTTGAGGTAAAGCAGGCAATCAAGAAGGCGCGGGAGCGTCACGATCCATTGTTGTTGCTCGTTTCACTGGCGGCGCCACCCGGAACCGTATTTGCCCCGCTGAGGCCCTAGCTGGCCGAAGGCGACACGGGCCGGGGCGGGCGAGTCAGTCTGAGGCGTGTGGCAATGCCCACCAGCTCTGCGAGAGACTCAGCCTTCATCTTCCGCATCATACTGCCGCGATGCGCCTTAACTGTGATCTCGCTGATCCCCAGTTCGCTGCCGACCTGCTTGTTCGCTAAGCCGACAACGACCAGCGCCATCACCTCGCGCTCGCGCGCCGTGAGGCTAGAGTACCGGGCCCTGAGCGCTTGATGCTCTCTTGAGCGGTCAAGTAGCGTCTTGCTTCGCTCCAGGGCACCGTGAATGGCATTTAGCATGACTTCATCGCTGAACGGCTTAGTCAAGAACTCCACGGCCCCAGCCTTCATCGCCTGTACGGTTATAGGAACATCCCCGTGGCCCGTGATGAAGATGATCGGCATCTCGTGCCGCTCCACAGCAACCCGTTTCTGCAGATCAAGGCCATTGAGGCCCGGAAGCGCAAAGTCCAGCACCAGGCAACTTGGAATCATCACGGGAGGACGGCTGAGAAACTCCTGCGCGGAAACGAACGTTTCCACATTCATGCCCTCGTGACGCAGCAAGACCTCGAGTGACTCGCGAACAGAGATATCGTCATCCACTACGAAAACAACTGACGCGTTCTCTGCCACAGTCAAGACACTATCCTCACAGCCATGTGCGCTTGCACGGATCATTGTAAGCCTGCGACATAACTCCAGAACAAACAATCAACGCTGCTGAAGCGCGGCATTCAGTGCTTCCAGCATCTCAGCATCGCTGAACGGCTTGTTCAAACAGCTGATCGCGCCCTGCTCGATAAGTCGAGACCGCAACCCTTCATCGCGATGTCCGGTAATGAAAATAGTTGGGATCTTGACCTTGCGACGATTCAACTCCACTTGCAATTCCGGTCCGGACATCCCCGGCATGGCGACGTCCAGAATCATACACTTACTGCGGGAAATTCCATCCTTCTCAAGAAACTCTTCAGCGCAAGAGAACGTCTCGGATGCCAAACCATACATTTTCAGTAGATCTGGGAGCGACTCGCGGACCGACTCATCGTCATCAACGATTGCCACAGGAGAAAGTGAAGTCATTGTCGCTGTCTCAGTCTGCACATGGAGAGGCTCTCCTCAATACTGAGAACCGTGCCCTCGCAAGCGTCTCACTCGAACAACCTGACCTGTCTCTTCCGCAAGTCACGCTCATATCACCGGGCTCGCACATCGACAACTCCACTCAGCTTCTCCCGATTTCGCTCTTGCGCGGGGGGACGCTGCTCAATCATCCGCAATGTCGTCGTAGGCGTCTATTGCACTTTGGTATTGGTTCCGCGCCTCGAGCACGAACCCGTAGACCAAAGTACCGATCTATACGTTCGTCTAATGGCCTTGCTTCGGTTCTTCAGGTCTAATGGCCGTGTTGACGCGGATTCGAAGTCATCCTCTCCCGCGCACTGGGTCACCAGTCTTCGGCCACCTGGGGCACCCTAATCAAGCTCATATCCTCTGGAGATTGGCGATGGGATCATGCTCGAACGTCCGTTTTGATGCGATGTTTCGTGGTCGAGATAGTGTCGGCCGAGACGACCTGGAGCTGGTTGCCGCGGCAAAGGGGGGATCACACTCTGCCTTTGAAGAGCTCCAGCTTCGCTATTCGAGTCGCCTTTATAGGCAAATTAGGTCCATCACCGGAAATCACGCAGATGCAGAGGACGCGCTGCAGGACACATTCCTTCGCGCGTATCTCGCGCTCGACGCCTTCGAAGGAAGATCGCAGTTCTCATCGTGGCTCACGAGGATCGCCATCAATTCAGCGCTGATGGTGCTGCGCACACGCCGGAAACAGGCCGAAGTCCCATTCGAGCTGGCATCGGAACCAGGTGAACCCGCCGTGGCGTTCGATGTTCCGGATCGCGCATTGAGCCCTGAGCAACTTTGCGATCTGCGCCAGAGAGCTGAGCGCGCTTTGGGCGCAATCAACAATCTCAATATCAAGCTTCGTGCGCCGATGGCGGCTTGGGTTGAACGCGAATGTTCAATGAATGATTTGGCGCGCTCGCTCGACCTCTCGCTCGCCGCCGTCAAGGCCAGAATCCACCGGGCGCGCGGCAGGCTCGCATACTTCGCTGCGCGCGATGAAAGCATTGCCAACAGATACGCCGCCCCTGAGTCACAGCTCAAACGCGCTTCCTTGGACTACCGGGGTAGTGAACAGCCCGGTCCAAGTTACGACTGACCCCGTGTCGGCGTTATTTAGATTCTGGCGGGGCGCACGGAATTGAGAACATGAATGTGGCTCCCGGTCCGTCGTTCACTCTGGCCCACAATTGTCCGCGGTTGGCTTCGATGATCGATCGACTGACCGAGAGCCCAACCCCCATGCCATCGGACTTTGTCGTATAGAACGACTCGAACATTCGGTCGACGACGTCAGAAGTGAAGCCAACTCCGGAATCTTGAACTGAAAGCCGCACATTTTCGCGGTCCAACTCC
>Ga0335069_10007365_pt1 | contig 15903 bp, 11 predicted proteins | sample Lox_Sample_11_FD_206714 | JGI IMG/M metagenome (GOLD analysis project Ga0335069, IMG submission 206714) | Soil microbial communities from Loxahatchee National Wildlife Refuge, Florida, United States - Lox_Sample_1.1 | ecosystem: Environmental > Terrestrial > Soil > Wetlands | place: USA... | reverse complement strand
GGACTATCAGCGGGACGCCATGACGCGGGGGCCCCACCCTCCGATGCTGGCAAACCTGGAGCCGCTGATCCGGCACGATATGCCGAACATCCTGCTGTCGCACAACCCCAACAGCTTTTACAAAGCTGCGGAGCTGGGAATCGAGCTGAGCCTGGCTGGGCACACGCATGGCGGGCAGGTGGATGTCGAGATACTGGATCGGCATCTGAACCCATCGCGGTTCGTGACGCAGTTTGTGGCGGGGCTGTTCCATCTGCCGTTGGGCGGAGCATCTATCTCTGATAAGAAGGCCCATTTGTACGTTAACCGGGGTATCGGGATGATTGCGCTGCCGGCGAGGTTGAATGTCGATCCGGAGATAACGCTGCTGACGCTGAGGAAAGCGTAAAGGCATTTGTAATCGGGTAATTTGTAATTGGTAATTTGAAATCAACCGGCGAAGTCTTGGGATCATCTGTGGTTAGTGACACAGGATCGAACCAACACAGAGATCGCTGAGAAACAGAGAACGCAGAGTAGAAGATAGAAAGATCGCGCAAGGCACTTTTGTAGTAGTCCCACTTTCCCTCGAAACGGTTGACGAAACCCCTGCGGAGCGATTCCACTAATGCGCATGCCTCTGAAGCGGTCAGAACTCAAACGCATTGATAAAGTCGCAGTCCTGGGAGCCGGAACCATGGGCGCCCGCATCGCCGCCCACCTGGCAAATGCCGGCGTTCCTTCTTACCTTCTGGACATTGTGCCTCCGGATGCCGACGTTCCGGCGCGCAACAAGTTCGCCGAGGCCGGGCTGCAGGGGGCGGTAAAGTCGCGGCCAGCCGCCTTTTTCGAGCCATCTCTGGCGAAACTGGTAACGGTCGGCAACTTCGAGGACAACCTGAAGTGGGTCGGCGAGTGCGACTGGGTTATCGAGGCTGTGGTCGAGAACGTGGACATTAAGCGTTCGCTGCTGCGGAAGGTGGAAGCCGTCCGTAAGCCAGGGACGATCATCACCACCAATACCAGCGGCTTGCCGGTCGGTTTGATTGCCGAAGGGTTCTCCGAAGATTTTCGGAAGCTGTGGTTCGGGACGCACTTCTTCAATCCGCCGCGTTATATGCGCCTGCTGGAGCTGATTCCGACGCCAGATTCGGATGCGGCGGCCATGGAATCCATCGCGCATTTCTGCGATGTGCGCCTGGGTAAAGGCATTGTCTGGGCGAAGGACACCCCTAACTTTATCGGTAATCGCATCGGGACCTTCTCGGCGCTGAACGTGATGAAGGTAATGCAGGAGATGGGTCTCTCGATCGAAGAGGTCGACGCGCTGACCGGCCCCGCGGTCGGATGGCCGAAGACGGCAACGTTCCGGCTGATGGACCTGGTGGGGCTCGACATCCTGGGGCACGTGGTTACCAACCTGTTACAGAACGTGAAAGACGAGCGCAGCGATCTGGCTCTGCCTGACTTCTATAAAAAGATGATCGAGCGAAAGATGCTCGGCGATAAAACAAAGGGCGGCTTCTACAAGAAGCAGAAGGGTCCAGAGGGTGAGCAGCGGCTAGGCCTCGATTGGAAGACGCTGGAATATCGGCCGAAGCAAAAGGCGAGCTTCGCGTCTCTGGAGATGGCAAAGAACGTCGAGGAGATTCCACAGCGCCTGAAGATGCTGTTGAACCTCGATGGCTCGAAGCCAGATAAGGCCGGGCAGTTCCTGTGGACGACGCTAAGCGACCTGTGGACGTATGCGTCGAATCGCATTCCCGAGATCAGCGACACCGTGGTGGAAGTGGATCGAGCGATGAAGCTCGGTTTCAACTGGGAGCTTGGCCCGTTTGAACTGTGGGATGCTGCGGGTGTGGAAGCGACTGTCGCCCGGATGAAGAAGGAGGGCAAGCCGGTATCGCGCAACGTCGAGGAGTTGCTCGCGTCGGGAGCGAAGACGTGGTACCAGGATTCGCCGCACACGTCATCGGGACGGTCGTACTTCGACATCAAGACCGCTACCTTCGAGCCGCTGGAAGTTCCACAGGGCGTGTGGTCGGTTACGGTGGCGAAAAAGAGTAACGGCGTGGTCAAGAAAAACGCCGGCGCCTCGCTGGTCGATTTGGGCGATGGCATTGGATGCATCGAGTTCCACTCGAAGATGAACGCCATTGGCGGCGACATCGTGCAGTTGATCACCGAGGTCCTGAAACCGAATTCGGCGCTGGGGGCGCACTTCGAAGGCTTCGTGATCAATAATGACGCGTCGAACTTTTCTGTCGGCGCGAACATCATGCTGCTGCTGATGGGGATCCAGGAAGGCGAGTGGGACGAGATCGACTTCATGATCCGCGGCTTCCAGAATATGACGCAGGCGATCAAGTTCTCGCCCAAGCCGGTAGTGGTGGCTCCGTTCGGGATGACGCTCGGCGGCGGCTGCGAAGTGGCGTTGCACGGTGCCGTGCGGCAGCCGCACGCCGAGCTGTATACGGGACTGGTGGAAGTTGGTGTCGGCCTGTTGCCGGGTGGCGGCGGCTGCAAGGAGATGACGCTGCGCGCGGTGGATGCGGCGGCATCGCTGCGTCCGGATGCGAAGGGCGAGTCGGTCGAACTGATGGAGGCAATGAAGAAGGTGTTCGAGACAGTGGCGATGGCGAAAGTCTCAACTTCGGCGAACGAAGCGCGTGGGTTGGGCTTCCTGGCCAAAGGCGACGGCATCTCGATGAACCGCGAGCGGCAACTGTCCGACGCTAAAGCCGTAGCCCTGGAGATGGCACGGATGGGCTATAAGGCTCCCGTAATGCGTACCGACGTGCCGGCTCCGGGGGAGAATATTCTCGCCACATTGAAGCTGGGCGTGCACATGATGCGACAGGGCGAGTTCATCAGCGATCACGAGCAGAAGATCGGCAACAAGGTCGCGGAAGTGCTCTGTGGAGGTGCGGTTTCGCCGGGAACTCCGGTGAGCGAACAGTACCTGCTTGATCTCGAGCGCGAAGGCTTCAAGTCGTTGTGCGGTGAAAAGAAGACGCAGGAGAGAATTCAGTTCACGTTGAAGACGGGGAAGCCGTTGAGGAACTAAGTCGGTGGTCAGTGGTTAGAACGTGGAGGATGGCGATGAAGAGAAGTGTGGGAGTTCTCGCGGTAGTGGCTCTGTTGGTTGTGAGCGCACTGGCTCAGGGTAAACCTGGTTATAACGGTGACTCCTTTACGGGTACGTTGACCGGGGCCGACGACGCGGCTGGCACCATTTCTCTCACCGCCGACGTTAACGGTGGGAAACAGACCTTTACCGGCGTGCTGAATAAGTTCAAGATCCAGACTCCGGATGGGCAGAAGAAAGAGATCAAGCCGTCGGACTTTCCGAAAGATGCCAAGCTGACGGTGAAATTCAAGAAGAAGACCGACAATGGCAAAACGGTCAACGAGATTAAAGATGTGCAGATGATGCAGTGAGCTAAGGACATTAGAGTCGCCTTCGGGCGGAATGCCGGAGGCTAAGGGCTGAGAGCTTCTATGCGTGAAGTCGTAATCGTTTCATCAGTTCGTACTCCGGTCGGTAAGGCATACAAGGGCACGTTGCGTGCGTCGCGGCCAGATGATCTGGCTGCCGTCGCAATCAAGGGTGCGCTTGAGCGCGTTCCTCAGGTTGATCCGAAAGAGATCGAGGATGTCATCATTGGCTGCGCCATGCCCGAGGCCGAGCAGGGGATGAATGTCGCTCGTATCGCTTCCCTGCGCGCGGGCTTGCCCGTCGAGTGCTCGGCGATGACCATCAACCGCTTCTGCTCGTCGGGCGTGCAGGCGATTGCGCTGGCGGCGGATGCCATTGCCGCTGGTCGCGCCGATGTGGCCGTCGCGGGCGGGACCGAGTCGATGACCATGATCCCGATGGGCGGTCACAAGGTCTCGGCGAATCCGTGGCTGGTGGCCAACTATCCGGATGCGTACCTTTCGATGGGCCTGACCGCGGAAAGGCTCGCAACGAGGTATGGCATCACGCGCGAGCAAGCGGACGAGTTTTCGTATCACTCGCACAAAAACGCGATCGCGGCAATCCAGGCGGGCAAGTTCGACGACGAGATCGTGCCCGTTCCGGTGAGCTTCACCATGCCGAATGGCGCGAAGCCGAAGCGCGTGGAAATCGTCTTCAAGACCGACGAAGGTCCACGCGCCGATACGACGGTGGAAGCTCTTCATGCCTTGAAGCCGGCTTTCCACGTCAAGGGCACGGTGACGGCGGGCAATTCTTCGCAGATGTCGGATGGAGCGGCGGCAGCAGTAGTGATGTCGGCGGAACGGGCGCAGGCGCTCGGCATCAAGCCACTGGCACGCTTTATCGCGTTCGCTACTGCCGGCTATAAGCCAGAAGAGATGGGCGTCGGACCGGTCTATGCGATTCCGAAGGCGCTGAAGATTGCGGGACTGAAGCTCGAAGATATCGACGTCTTCGAGCTGAACGAGGCGTTCGCGGTGCAGTCGCTGAGCGTCATCAAGGAAGCTGGGCTAGATCCGGAGAAGGTGAACCCGAACGGCGGAGCGATTGCGCTCGGCCATCCGCTGGGATGCACCGGGGCGAAGCTGACGGCGACGATCATCCGCGAACTGAAGCGCCGCAATGGACGTTACGGCGTGGTGACGATGTGCGTGGGCGGTGGCATGGGCGCGGCGGGAATTATTGAAAGCATTTAAGAATGAAGATTTGAGATTTCCGATTGAAAAGCCGTTGCTCAGGGCCAATCTTCAATCTGAAAGCCTCAATCTGAAATGGGAGAAATTATGGCAACGGCAGCGGTCCCGAAAACAAAAGTCATGGGCGGCAGCTTCCTGATTGAAGAGCGCGCGCCCGAGGAAGTCTTCACACCGGAAGATTTTAACGAACAGCACCAGATGATAGCGCAGACAACGGAAGAGTTTGCGACGAAAGAAATCGTACCGGCGATCGACGATATCGAGGCCAAGAAGTTCGAGGTAACGCGCGGGTTGCTGGTGAAGGCGAGCGAACTCGGCCTGACGGCCACCGACGTCCCGGAAGAGTACGGCGGGATGGAGATGGACAAGGTGACATCGGCCATCATCGCCGACCGCATCGCCAAGTCCGGCAGCTTCTCGGTGGCATTCGGCGCGCATGTCGGCATCGGCACGCTTCCCATCGTCTACTTCGGCACAGAAGAACAGAAGAAGAAGTACCTGCCGAAACTGGCTACTGGCGAACTGATTGGCGCTTATGCGCTGTCGGAATCGTCGTCGGGGTCGGACGCTCTGAACGCTCGCACGAAGGCCGTGCTCTCGGCCGATGGCTCGCACTACACGCTGAACGGCGAGAAGATGTGGATTTCGAATGCCGGCTTCGCGGATGTGTTCATCGTATTCGCAAAGGTCGATGGGGAGAAGTTCACGGCGTTTATCGTCGAACGCAACTTCCCCGGGTTCTCTGTCGGCGCCGAAGAACACAAGATGGGCATTCGCGGATCGTCTACGTGTCCGTTGATCCTGAATGATTGCAAGGTGCCGAAAGAGAATGTGCTTGGCGAAATCGGCAAGGGACACATCATCGCATTCAACATTCTCAATATCGGGCGCTTCAAGCTGGGTGCGGGATGTGTCGGCGGCGGCCGCAACTCACTGACTTCCGCGATCGCATATGCGAAACAACGGAAAGCTTTCGGCAAAACCATCGCCGATTTCGGCATGGTGCGCGAGAAGATCGCGGAGATGAACACCCAGGTCTACGTCGGCGAAAGCGCGGTGTATCGCACGGTCGGCATGATGGATGTGGCGCTCGGCGATATCGACAAGCACGCGGCCGATGCCTCGCAGCAGGTTCGCAAAGCAATTGAGGAATACGCGGTCGAATGCTCCATCATCAAGGTCTGGGCCTCAGAGATGCTCGACTATGTTGTGGATGAGACGGTGCAGATCTACGGCGGCTACGGCTTCGTCGAAGAGTATCCGGCGGAGCGCTCCTACCGCGATTCGCGCGTAAACCGCATCTTCGAAGGCACCAACGAGATCAACCGGATGATCACCACCGGCTGGCTGCTGAAGCGCGCTATGAGCGGACAACTACCACTGATGCCGAAGATTAAGGCGGTGGTTGACGAAGTGATGGCTGGTCCTTCTATGGGCGATGGGCTGGAAGGTCCGCTGGCAGCCGAGCGCACGCTGGTGGCGAACATGAAAAAAGTTGGCTTGTTCGTTTCCGGCGTCGCGTCGCAGAAGTACATGGCGTCTCTGGCGGATCAGCAGGAAGTGATGGGCGCAATGGCCGATATGTTGATCGAAGGCTACATGGCTGAATCGACGTTGCTGCGCACGCGCAAACTGGTCGAAACGCAAGGCGAAGCGGCGGCAGCTCTGCCGATCGCGATGACGCAGGTGTATCTCTCGACGGCGATGGACCGGATCGAATCGGCGGCCAAGCGTGTGATCGCGGCAGTTGCCGAGGGCGATATGCTGCGCACGCAGATGGCCATCCTCAGACGTCTGGTTAAGTATGAGCCCTACAACGTCATCGGATTGCGACAGAAAATTGCCAATCGGGTGATTGAGGCGGGCAAATACGTGATCGCATAAAGCCTGGCACCATTTGTGACAAGGGCGGGGCCAAATCCCCGCCCACCTTCTTTTAGTCCCCTCTCTCAGCGTCGGCCACGAGTCCCGTTTCGGCAATTTCTACACGTTCCGCCGGGTTGCCTACGGAATTTACCTGAGTAAGTTCAGCCTGCTGAGGAAGTTACCCTCGCTGCCGGTTTGGCATAACCGCTGCATCCACTGCAGAGGCGCTTCGTTAGCGGAGCGTACTCAAACGCAGAGGTGGCAGTCCTTGAGCGCAAAGATTCTGCTGGTCACGGCACTCGACGAAACGCACCGAAAGCCGTTGCTCGAGTCGGAAGGTTACAGGGTAACAACAGTCTCTCCCCACGACGCCGGTGAGAGATTGAAATCTGGGGAATATCAGTTGGTGTTGCTGGTCAAAGAAGCGGGTTCGGAGGAGACCATAACCTTCTGCGAGAAGGTGAAGCAGCGTAGTCCCCATGTGAAGATTGCCGTGATCGCACAGCGCGCGGAGTACGTTCCGACAATTGGTCTGATTGATACTGTGATTCGTCAGCAACACAGTCCGCGGATGTTCCTCAGCGCAGTAAGAAAACTGCTAAGCGTCCCGGACGGCGATCGATTCCTGTCGGCCACGGAAGGAAAATAACTAATCCGTCGCCGCAATCATCACCCCGTACGGTGCGATGTTCAACGACCCCGAATGTGGCGTCGGTGCCGATGGGCTCGACAGCAGCACGCGCGAGAATTTTGGCCAGCTGGCGAAACCACTGATCTCAAGCTTCTGTTCGGCTCCACTCATATTCAAGACAATCAGCGCGGTTTCTCCCAGCTTTTGTTGGCAGGCGAACGCAACAACGTGCGGGTTACCGCTCTCCAGCGCGACGTAGATCCCATCGCGCATGGCAACGTTCTCTTTTCGCAGATGAATCAGCGAGCTGTACCACGCATACATCGAATTGGGATCGTGCGATTCCTTCGCGACATTCACCGTCGCGAAGTCTTTCGCGATCGGTAGCCATGGGGTGTCCGTGGTGAACCCAGCATTTTTGCTGCTGTCCCACTGCATGGGCGTACGGCCGCCATCACGGCCATCAGGATGCGGGCGCTTGGGCGTGATCCCGAAGTCAGCGAGTTCGGGTTTTGACACGGTCTTCATCGCTAGTTCGTCGCCGTAGTACATCTGGGCGGTGCCAGGTGGTGTAAGAATAAGTGCAGCGATCAGTTTCGAGATCTGCTGGTTGTGCTTGCCATCGCCAAACACATCCCATATCCGGGCGCGATCGTGATTGCTGAGCAGGAAAACCGGAGTGCCGCCATTTAGCTTCGTTTCCGCATCATCGATCTGTTTCTTGAACTCTCGTGCGTCGAGCGTTTTGATATCGCCGAAAAGAAAGTTCATGGGAAGCTGAACTTCGTCGTGGTTCGGTCCATAGAGCTTCGCCAGTTCCTGGATGTTCGGCGTCAACGACTCGGCAAGAAGAACTGACTCGGGACGAGTATCATCGAGCGTTTTGCGAAGACCACGAAGCGCGTCGTGAACCTCAGGTAGTCCAGCATTGTATGGACGCAGGAAGCGATCGCGGCTGTGGGCGGCGGGAGGATTTGGATCTTCGGGAAATTTTGGGTCTTCGAACAGGTAGGGAGTGGCGTCGAGACGGAACCCGCTGGCTCCACGTTTCAGCCAGAAACGGGCGACATCGTACATCGCTTTCTTAACGTCAGGGTTACGCCAGTTGAGATCGGGCTGCTGCGGGAGAAAGAAGTGGTAATACCATTGCCTAGTTTTGTCGTCCCAGGTCCAGGTGTAGCCGCCGAAGCCAGACTCCCAGTGCGTGGGTGGTTTGTCCGGTCCTCCACCATCCTTCCAGATGTACCAATCGCGCTTCGGATTGGTGCGCGAAGACCGCGACTCGAGGAACCAGGGGTGCTGGTCGGAAGTATGGTTGACGACGAAATCCACCAGGATGCGAATCCCGCGCTGGTCGGCGGCTTTCACAAGTTTGTCCCAGTCGGCGAGGGTGCCGTATTCCGGAGCCACGTTGACATAATCGGCGACGTCGTAACCGAAGTCCGCATTCGGCGAAGGAAAGAATGGGGATAGCCAGATGGCATCAACGCCGAGATCCTTCAGGTAATCGAGGTGCTCGGTGACGCCGTTGAGATCGCCGATACCGTCACCGTTCGTGTCTTGGAAGCTGCGCGGATAGATTTCGTAGATGACGGCGTGGTCGTACCAGTGGGACTGGGCGAGGAGGGGCAAGGCGACGAACGACAATAGCAGTGCCAGCAGAAGAGTGGGTTTCATTGCGGCAAAATTGTAGTTCATCAGAAGAGAGTGCGAATTCCCTTCTTTCCTGGAAAGTTCATCGCAGATTGGAGCAGCTGCATTTAACACAGAGATCGCAGAGAAACAGAAAACACTACTACTTCTATTCCGCAGCTTCCTTTTGCCGTTTCAGTTCTTCCATCACGCTGCTGATTAACTCTTTTGCTTCAGTTAACGATTTCATGACGAGTTGGATATCCAGCACGGGCTTGCCCGGCCAGCGCTGCGACTGGCAATAAACGCCGTGCTGACCGATGAGGGCCATGGCGTCGGTGATCACGTCCATGGTGACGGCGAGGCGTCCCCGAGCAGGGCCCATCATGAACTCAAATTTCTCCAACTCATCCCGGTAGTTGTTGAAGGCGGACATGGGTCGATTGTACGAGGTCGCGTCCATCTGGGATAATTCCTGATCAGCCAATGGAGTGGAGCTTCAGTAAGCGGTACTTATCATTTCCCAGGAGGAAACATGCGGAAGGTTACGATCGTAGTTCTGCCATTCTTGTTACTAGCAGCGGTGCTGCTGTACGCGCAGCAGGATAAGAGCAAGCGGCCGAGTCCGCCGGGAACGGCAACCGTCGCCTTTGCCGACGGGAAGAAGATCACCATCGATTACAGTCGGCCCAAGGTCAACGATCCCAAGACCGGGCAGCCACGCAAGATCTTCGGCGGCCTGGTGCCTTACGACAAAGAATGGCGCACGGGCGCGAACGAGGCTACCACGTTCGTGACCGACGCCAACTTGAAGGTCGGCGATCTCAGCGTTCCCGCAGGCAGCTACACTCTGTACACAATCCCTGGGGCAAGCCAGTGGACGATCATCATCAACAAGCAGACCGGACAGTGGGGCACGGTGTACCAGGAGAGCCAGGACCTGGGCCGCACAACGGCAAAGTCGGAGAAGACTTCGAGCCCGGTGGATCAGTTCACGATCTCCTTCGATCCGGCGAGCGGAAAGAGTACGAAGCTGAACCTGGCATGGGAGAACACGAAAGTCAGTGTGCCGGTTTCAGAACAGTAGACAGTAAACAGCAGACAGCATTCAGTCGTTTTACCTTGTTGGAGAATGGAAAAGCCCCGTAGAAAAAAACGGGACTTTTCCTTTTAAGCTTCGAAGATCTGTCACTCGCCTTCTGAATCGTCCAATGACTGTATGCCGTTAAGCTGTTAGCTGTTTGCTGTCTTTAGCGCAACGCCTCCATACACTTATCGAGCACCTCCCTGGGCGGCCTGGTCTTCGATTCCGGCAGCGTCGCCAGCGGTTCATCCACCATGTTCAGCAGTTCCATGAAGGTCGGAGCCGTGGTGTTCACGTAGAAGACTCCGGTCAGGATTTCGCCGTCCTGGTGCGCTTTCGCAAGGCGGCCAAGAGCTTGGAGCTTGTCGACGGGATTGTAGTCTTCCTCCAGCTTGTGCAGCCGCAGCTTGGAGCCATCGTGCATCTTCACGTTGATGGTTTCGCCGGCCTCGTATTCGACGTCGATCTCCTCGAAGTGAGGGACGAACGACACGTCGTGCAGCGGCTCTTCATGGTCCTTAGTGAACTTGTAAGACTTCGTTGAGCCTTCGTGATCATTGAAGGTTGTGCAGGGCGAGATGATATCGAGCATCACCGTGCCGTTGTGGGCAATCGCCGCCTTCAACATGGCAAGCAACTGCTTCTTGTCCCCTGAGAAAGAGCGGCCGACGAATGTTGCGCCTAACTGAATGGCCATGGCGCAAGTGTCGATCGGCGGGAGATCGTTGATGACACCGGTCTTCAGCACCGATCCGAGGTCGGCGGTCGCAGAGAACTGGCCCTTAGTCAGTCCATAAACGCCGTTATCCTCGATGATGTAGATCATCGGCAGATTGCGGCGCATGAGGTGGACGAACTGGCCGATGCCGATGGAAGCCGTGTCACCATCGCCGCTGATACCGAGGGCGAGTAAAGTGCGATTTCCCAGCATGGCACCGGTGGTGATCGAGGGCATGCGCCCGTGAACGGAATTGAAGCTGTGCGACTTGCCCAGGAAGTACGCCGGCGTCTTCGACGAACAGCCGATGCCCGACATTTTGGCCACCCGGTGCGGCTCGACGCCCATCTCGTACATGGCGTCAATGATGCGTTCGGAGATGGCATTGTGTCCGCACCCGGCGCAAAGGGTCGTCTTGCCGCCCTTGTACTCGATGACCGTGAGGCCTATGTGATTCGTCTTCGGCGCGGGAGTGGAAGTGGGTGTAGTGGCCATCGCTATTTGCCCTCCTGCGAGATGATTTCGTCGGTAATGCTGCGGGCGTCGATGGGCAGCCCGTTGTAGTGGCGCACGCTGCGAAGCTTGGTGACGTGCGCGGGGTCGATCACGAGTTTCAAGAGGTCACGCATCTGGCCGTCGCGATTCTGGTCCACCACATAGATGCGATCGTGACGGGCAATGAAGTCGAAGACTTCCTTGGTAAACGGGAAAGCGCGCAACCGCAGATAATCTACTGCGACGTCGTATTCCTGCTGCAACTGGTCTCGGCTTTCCGTCATTGCCCAGTGAGAAGTGCCGTACGCGATGACCCCGATCTTCGATGTGTTGTCAGCGACAATCTCCGGCTTGGGAACAAACTCACGTGCGGTCAAGATTTTCTTCCGCAGGCGGTCGAGATTGTTGACGTAATCATCGGGGCGCTCGCTGTATTGCGACTTCTCATTGTGTCCGCTGCCGCGCGCAAACCATGCGGCAGCTGGATGATCAGTACCCGGAAGCGTGCGGTAACCGATGCCATCGCCGTCAACATCTTTGTAGCGAGAAAATCCACCCAAGCGATCGAGATCTTCCTTGCTCAAGACCTTGCCGCGGTTGAGTGGCTTGGTCGGGTATTCAAACGCATGCGCCATCCAGTTGTTCATGCCGAGATCGAGATCCGACATGACGAACACCGGCGTCTGGAACTGTTCCGCGAGATCGAACGCCTCGCCGGCCATCGAGAAGCATTCTTCTGGTTTACTGGGGAACAGCAAGATGTGCTTGGTGTCGCCATGCGAAAGCAACGCGGTGAACATCACATCGCCCTGCGAGGTGCGCGTAGGCAGTCCCGTTGACGGCCCGACGCGCTGGATGTCCCAAATAACCCCGGGAACTTCGACGTAGTAGCCAAGGCCAGTGAACTCCGCCATCAGCGAGATACCGGGACCTGCAGTTGCCGTCATCGAGCGCGCGCCCGCCCATCCGGCGCCGAGAACCATGCCCACGGCGGCAAGTTCATCTTCAGCCTGCACGATCGCAAAGGTGGCTTTGCCGTCGGGACCGATGCGGTACTTCTTCATGTAGTCAATGAGGCTTTCGACCAGCGACGACGACGGCGTGATGGGATACCAGGTCACGACCGTGACTCCAGCGAACATGGAGCCGAGCGCCGCAGCGGCGTTGCCGTCAATGATGATCTTGCCGCGATTCTCGTCCATGCGCTCGACCCAGAACGGGTCGCGCTTTTCGAGATTGGCAACGGCGTAGTCGTATCCAGCCTTGGCGGCGTTCACGTTAAGGTCGGCAGCCTTCTGCTTCTTGCCGAACTGGCGGCGGATCGCCTTTTCCATTTCGGCCATGTCGAGCCCGAGCAAGTGCGCGAGCACGCCGGGGTAGATCATGTTCTTAACCAGCTTGCGCAGCTTGGCGTCGGGACAGACGGTAGCGACGAGCTTGTCGAACGAGACGGAGTAGAACGTCACGTCGTCGCGCACTGAGCGCAGATTGAGCGGCTCGTCGTAGAGGACGGCAGCCCCCGCCGCGAGCGACTTGACGTCTTCAACGGCGGTCTCGGGGTTCATCGCAACCAGGAAGTCGATTTCCTTTTTGCGCGCGATGTAGCCTTGCTTGTTGGCGCGGATGGTGTACCAGGTGGGCAGTCCCGCGATGTTCGAGGGAAACAGGTTTTTGCCTGAGACGGGCACGCCCATCTGGAAGATGGTGCGCAGGATTACCGTGTTTGCCGATTGGGAACCGGATCCGTTGACAGTGGCGACCTGGAGGCTCCAGTCGTTGACGACGCGCTGGCCTTCCCTGCCACTGCCGATGTCATGTACCGCAATATCGGTCGTAGCCATGTGACCTTCTGAACCTTCCGAACTGTGCTGTGTTTCGAAGGCTGGGATTGAATTAATTATACGTGCTTAACACGGTATAGATGAAACCACCGCCACGCGTCAGCCGATCGGGCCTGAAAGGGGGAAATCGCGCGGCCTACGGACAATATGATGACTGAACTGTATTTCATACCACGTTGAGTCCAAAACCAGCACCGAACGTGGGCTACCATCCGCGGACGAGGGCGTCCGCGCTAAACCTTATGTCCTTACGCCACTTCGTTGAAGAAGCGGCCCATGGTACGAAATTTGTCGTAGCGCGACTTAACCAGCTCGTCGCCCGACTTGCCCTTCAGCGAGCTCAGGTGCTTTCGCAGAGACTCGCTCAGCAGTCTGGCGGCTTCGTCATAATCGGTTTGCGCGCCGCCGGCCGGTTCGGCCACGACATCGTCGACAATACCCAGCCTCGTCAGATCCTTTGCCGTGATCTTCATCGCTTCTGCGGCGAGGTCGCGCTTGGTGGCGTCCCGCCACATGATGGAGGCGCAGCCTTCGGGCGAAATCACGCTGTAGATCGAGTTTTCCTGCATGATCACACGGTCAGCGACGGCGATAGCCAAGGCGCCACCGCTGCCACCTTCGCCTGTGATCGCGGTTATGACGGGAACTTTCAGCCGCGCCATCTCGCGCAGATTGTAGGCGATGGCCTCGGCCTGCCCGCGCTCCTCCGCACCCAATCCCGGATATGCCCCCGGCACGTCAACCAACGTGAAAATCGGACGGCCAAACTTCTCGGCGATCTTCATCGCACGAATCGCCTTGCGATAGCCTTCGGGATTGGGCATGCCGAAATTGCGATAGACCTTCTGCTTCGTGTCGCGACCCTTCTGCGTGCCAACTACGAGCACGGGATCGCCGTGGAACTTCGCCATGCCACAAACGATGGCGGTGTCGTCGTGGAAGCGGCGGTCACCGTGGATCTCGCTGAAGTCAGTAAAGATGCGTTCGACGTAATCAAGCGTGTACGGACGCTGCGGGTGCCGCGCCAGTTCGGTGCGTTTCCACGCATCAAGGTGCACGCTGATCTGATCGCGCAGGGCGTTCACCTGCTCGTGCAGGGTGGCTAGTTGGCGCTTGGCGTCCTGGTTGTCGCGGGCCAGCGTTTCCAGTTGCTGGATTTGCTTCTCAATCTTCTCCAGCTCTTGCTGGGCCTTCGATGCAGATTCCATTTTTGCGAGCGATCCGTTCTTTCCGGCGTCGTCCCGGAGTTGCTGGATGCTTTGGTCGAGCAGTTCTTGCACGAGCGACAATCCGGGTGAGGCCATGACACTCCTTATCAGGGGAGCAGAGTGTGTTGCGCGCAGGCTGCCTCTGCGCTAGTCGACTACCCTCACCGTACCCTTCCCGCAGAGTTGCTCGACGCGGGAGATGAAAACGTAGTCAGGCATTACATTATAGCCTTCGCCATCCATCACGACCATAAAGTCGCCCTGGCGCTCGAGTTCGAAGAGCAACCGAGCTTCTCCCCGGTGCTCCCGGAGTATGGTGTGCAGCTCGTCGACCGTACCTTCAGACATGCGATCCACAGCCAGGCGAAGCTTCAGCGAACGCGGAAGTTTGGGCACCGCTTCGTCGAGCGTCTGGATGTCGTTGATCATCAGCTTGGGATTTGATCCTTCTTCGACGCGAACTCCAGCTTTAATCAGGACGGGAACTTCGAGCTTCAACTTCTCGGCAAGCTTGCGGTACGAATCGGCGAAGCAGACGAAATCGACCTTACCGTTCATGTCCTCCATAGCCCCCTGCGCGTAGAGATCGCCTTTCTTCGACTTCGCGACGCGGACGCCTGAGAGAACACCGGCAGTTGTGACGCTTTCGTCTTTGCCCGTTGACTGCTTCATCGCGGCGATCTCTTCGGTGTTCAGCGCGCGGAAGTCCATCAGCTTGTTGCGATACTTCTCCAGCGGATGACCAGTGATGAAGAAGCCAAGGATTTCTTTTTCAGCGGCGAGGCGCTGGTGCTCATCCCAATCGGGAACGTCGGGCAATTTGTCGTTACCGTTCTCTCTTGCGGCAGGAGCATCGTCGAAGACACCAAATAAACCGTGCTGGCCGGACTCGGCGTCTCGTTGCGCTTTTTGGGCGCGTTCCATGGCTTTGTCGAGAACGGCCATCAGTTGCGCACGGCGGCCGAGCGAGTCCATGGCACCGGACTTGATCAGCGATTCCAGCACGCGCTTATTCAGCAGCCGCAGATCGACCTTTTCGCAGAACTGATAAATCGAGGCGAACGGCTCTTTGAGTTCCTTACGCGCGGCGATAATGGACTCGATCGCGTTGTGCCCGACGTTCTTTACCGCCGCGAGGCCGAAGCGAATGGCATTCCCATGCGGCGTGAAGTTCGCGTCCGAAACATTGATGTCGGGCGGTTCGACCGCAATGCCCATGTCGCGGCATTCGTTGATGTACTTCACCACGTCGTCGGTCGATCCCGTCACCGACGTCAATAGAGCCGCCATGAACTCGACGGGATAATGCGTCTTCAGGTACGCCGTGTGATAGGCGAGCACTGCGTACGCTGCCGAGTGCGACTTGTTGAAGCCGTAGCCGGCGAACTGCTCCATCAGGTCGAAGATCTTGACGATCTTCTTCTCCGGGAAGCCGCGCTCCAGTGCACCTTTCACAAAGCGGTCGCGCTGTTTCGCCATCTCCTCGGGATTCTTCTTGCCCATCGCGCGGCGGAGCAGGTCGGCTTCACCAAGCGAGTACCCAGCGAGCACATTGGCGATCTGCATCACCTGCTCCTGGTAGACGATGACGCCGAGAGTCTCCTTGAGCAGTGCTTCCAGTTCCGGCAGTTCGTATTCGACCTTACGCCGTCCATGCTTGCGCTCGACGAAGTCGTCAATCATGCCGCCCTGAATCGGGCCCGGTCGGTAGAGAGCGTTCAGAGCGGTGAGGTCCTCGAGGGTCGTCGGCTGATAGCGCCGCAGCACGTCCC
>Ga0335069_10007364_pt1 | contig 15904 bp, 11 predicted proteins | sample Lox_Sample_11_FD_206714 | JGI IMG/M metagenome (GOLD analysis project Ga0335069, IMG submission 206714) | Soil microbial communities from Loxahatchee National Wildlife Refuge, Florida, United States - Lox_Sample_1.1 | ecosystem: Environmental > Terrestrial > Soil > Wetlands | place: USA... | reverse complement strand
GTATCCTGTTCTACCTCGACAAGGACGAGTTGCTGTTCGTCGGTCGCACGCCGACGGTCAACTGGATCCAGTTTCAAGCGGAGACCGGCGGCCACAAGGTCCAGATCATTCGCGACGACCGCTCGCAGTCGAACCCGCGCGGCAACGCGGTCGTTCGCCGGCACTACCGCTTCCAGATCCAGGGTCCCAACGCGTCCAAGGTCCTCGAGAAGGTTAACGGCGGACCCATTCCCGACGTCAAGTTCTTCAACATGGACTGGATCAACATCGCGGGCCGGCGTGTCCGCTGCTTGCGCCATGGAATGGCCGGCGCGCCGGGCCTCGAGATCTGGGGCCCGTACGCCGAACGCGAGGAGATCCGGGCGGCGATCGTCGAGGCGGGTAAGGACCTCGGCCTGGTCCAGGTCGGCGCCCGCGCCTATTCGAGCAACACGCTCGAGTCGGGCTGGATCCCCTCGCCGCTGCCTGCCGTCTACTCGGGCGCGGCGATGAAGAGCTACCGCGAATGGCTGCCGGCCAACGGTTACGAGGGCACCGCATCGATCGGGGGCAGTTTCGTCTCGAAAAACATCGAGGACTACTACCTGACGCCGTACGCGCTCGGCTACGGGCCGTTCATCAAGTTCGACCACGACTTCATCGGCCGCGCGGCGCTCGAGAAACAGGCGAATCAGCCGCAGCGCAAGAAGGCGACCTTCGCCTGGAACGCCGACGACGTGCTCAAGATTTTCGCCTCGCTGCTCGAACCGGGTGCCGAGAACTACAAGTACCTCGACTTCCCGAACAGCAACTACGCGACCTCGACCTACGACAGCATCACGATGGGCGGCAAGGTCGTCGGCTACTCGATGTTCGGCGGCTACAGCTACAACGAGCGCACGTTCCTGTCGCTCGGCGTCGTCGATGCCAACATCGAGGTCGGGGACGTCGTGACGCTCGTCTGGGGCGAGGAGAATGGCGGCACGCGCAAGACAACCGTGGAGCCGCACAAGCAGCTCGAGCTGCGGGTGAAGGTGTCGCCGACGCCTTACGCGCGCGACGCGCGCGAGGCCTACCACTCCGGCTGGCGCACGCGACAAGTCTAGCGACGCGTCGACCGAGCCGGGCGGCGGCCCCCACGCGACGACTGGGGGCTGCCGTGCACCCCAACGCGGCGCCGGCGCCACGAGGTCCGCAGCGACTCACTTGAGGAGGATTCCGTTACGCCGAGCCCCACCGACTGGACGCAGATGTATCGGGCGCTATGGCGCATCCGACTGTTTGAGGGCCACGTCCAGAGGCTCGCGGCGGCCGGCGAAGTGCCCGGATTCCCGCACCTCTCGACCGGGCAAGAAGCGGTCGCAGTCGGCGTCTGCGCCCACCTGACGGACAAGGACGCGCTGTTCACGGGTCACCGTGGTCACGGACACGTGCTTGCCAAGGGCAGTGACCTCACGGCGGCGTTCGCCGAGATCCTGGGCCGCGAGACCGGCCTGTGCCGCGGCCGCGGCGGCTCGATGCACCTGGTCGATGCGCCACGCGGCGTACTCGGCGCGACCGGCGTCGTCGGCGGCAACCTGCCGCTCGCGGCAGGTGCAGCGTGGGCCGCCCAGGCCCGCGGCGAGCCGCGGATCAGCGTCGCGTTCTTCGGCGACGGCGCAACGGGCGCCGGGGTATTCCACGAAACGATGAACCTCGCGGTGCTGTGGAAGCTGCCGCTGCTGTTCGTGTGCGAGAACAACGGCTATGCCGAATTCACGAGCCGCGAGGAACATTCGGTCGTCAAGCACGTGAGCGCGTTCGCCGCGCCCTACGGCCTGCCCGCCGCCACGATCGACGGTAACGACCTGCTCGCGGTGCACGCTGCGGCCGGGGACGCGATCGCGAGGCTCAGGCATGGCGAAGGCCCGTACCTGCTCGAGTGCATGACGTACCGCATGACCGGCCACTACGTCGGCGACGCGCAGCACTATCGGTCCAAGGAGGAGCTCGCCGCGCTCAAGGAGAAGTGCCCGATCGAGCGTCTGAAGCGCCATCTCCTCGCCTCGGGCATCGCGGCCGATCGGCTCGACGCGATCGCCGAGGAGGCGCGCCTCGAGGTGTCGCGCGCGGTCGAGGCCGCTCGCGCGGCGCCCCGACCCGATCCCGCGACCGCCCTGAACGATGTGTATCGCTCGCCGGCTCTTTTCGGAATACCGGGCTGAAGTCCGTGAGCCAGACGTTCATCGAGATCCTGCGACGTGCCCTCGACGAGGCGATGACCGACGATGCCTCGGTGTATCTGCTCGGCGAGGACGTCGCGGCCGGTGGCGCATTCGGCGTCACGCAGGGGCTCGTTCAGAAGTTCGGTGGACAGCGCGTGCGCAACACGCCGATCAGCGAGGCGGCGATCACCGGCATGGCGACCGGTGCCGCGCTCTGCGGCCTGCGCCCGGTGCTCGAAATCATGTTCATCGACTTCGCGACACTCGCGCTCGATTGTCTCGTCAACCAGACTGCCAAGTACCGCTATATGTCTGGCGGACAGCTCGCCGTCCCGATCGTGGTGCGTACCCAGTCGGGCGCCGCCGGCGGCGCCGCGGCGCAGCACTCGCAGAGCCTCGAGGCATGGTTCACGCACGTGCCGGGACTCGTCGTGGTTGCGCCTTCGACGCCGCTCGAGGCCTATGGCCTTCTGAAGAGCGCGATCGCGCTCGGTGATCCGGTGCTCTTCATCGAACACAAGCGCCTGTACGCGATGAAGGAGCCGTTTCAGGCGCCCGCCGCCTTGCCGCCGATCGGCCGCGCGCGGATCGCTCGCGGCGGGACCGACGTGACGGTCATCGCCTACTCCGCCATGGTTCGCGACGCGCTCGAGGCCGCCGACGAACTCGCGCGCGAAGGGGTATCGGCCGAAGTCATCGACCTGCGCACGCTGACACCGCTCGACATGGAGACGATTGCCGAGTCGGTGTCGAAGACCCACCGGGTCGTGATCGGCCACGAGGCGGTGCAAAATGGCGGTTTCGGCGCCGAGATCGCCGCGCGCATCGGTGGCGAGCTGTTCGATGAGCTGGATGCGCCCGTGACGCGCGTCGGCTGCCCGTTCTCGCCGATCCCGTTCGCCCCGGAACTGGAGCAGGCGTTGCTACCGGGCATGCGTGACATCGTGCACGCCGTGCGTGCGGTGTGCACGTGATCAGGCCAGAGGAGTGGGCGTGGCGCGCGTCGAACTGAAGCTGCCGAAGGTCGGGCTCGTCATGGAGAACGCGCGGCTGGTGCGCTGGCTCAAGGCGGTCGGCGACGTCGTCCGCCAGGGGGAACCCCTGCTCGAGCTCGAGACCGAGAAGTCGGTCGTCGAAATCGAGTCCGCCGAGAGCGGTCGCCTGCTCGAGCTCGTCCTGCAGCCCGATCAGGAGGCCCAGGTCGGAGACCGCATCGCGTGGCTCGAGGTCGATGCCCCGGCGGTCGGCGCGGCTCCTCCATTGGCGGCGCCGCCAGATAATGCAGCCGCGTCGCGCCCCTCCCCGGCCACCGCCCCCGCCCGCCCCGCCGTGCCCGGCGGCGCCGGCACCGCGGGCGGCGAGCGGCTCCGAAGCTCGCCGGTCGCGCGGCGCCTCGCCGGGGAGCACGATCTCGATTTGAGGCAGATCAGCGGCACGGGCCCGCGCGGACGCGTGCAACTCGCCGACGTGCAACGCGCGGTCGCGTCGGAGCCCGCCCCGCAGGGCGCCCAGCCGCTCTCGAGCATGCGCCGCGCGGTTGCGCGCCTGATGACGCTCAGCAACGCGACGGTCCCGCAGTTCTTCGTCGAGCGAACCGTCGACTGGACCGCCGTACGATCGGTTCGCGCCCAACTGCTGGCCGGGCTCGGCGCCGACGTCCCTCGGCCCACGGTCAACGACTTCCTGCTGCAGGCCATTGCCCGCACGCTGATCGCCGTTCCGGCCCTCAACGCGACGTTCTTCGGCGACGCGCGGTCGCCGAACGCGGCGCTCGTACCGGCATCGGGGGTCCATATCGGCCTGGTGGTCGCCACCGGCGACGGCCTGCTCGTCCCGGTGCTTCACGGCGTCGAGCAGCTCGGCGTCGTGGCGCTCGCGCGCCGGCGCAGCGACGTCGTCGAGCGCGCATTGCAGGGAACGCTCCGTCGCGACGAGCTCGAGGGCGCGACGTTTAGTCTCTCGAACCTCGGTGCGCGCGGCCCCGATCGATTCACGGCGATCATCAATCCGCCGCAGTCGGCGATTCTCGCCGTCGGCCGCGAGCGGGACACGGTCGTCGCGATCGGGACAAACATGCAGATCAGACCCTCGTCCCAGCTGACGCTGACGGTCGACCACCGTGTCGCCGACGGCCGGCTTGCCTCGGACTTTCTCGCGGCGCTGGTGGACGTCCTGGAAGGCGACGCGTGGCACCTCGGATGATCGTAAGGAGCACGCATGACTAAGCCGGTGCAACTGCTTGGATCGTACTGGACCCTCGCCGGAGCGGCCGACCCGATGGGCGACCAGCGCTGCCTGCACGACCTGAGGCGGCGCGTGGAGATCGCCGCCAGGGCCGGATTCAGCGGCATGGGGTTCTGGCACGCCGACCTCGCCGAGATCCGCGGCAAGTACGGCTTCAAGGAAATGAAGCGCATCCTCGACGACAACGGCATCCGTGAGATCGAGGTCGAATGGCTGCTCGACTGGTTCTGCACCGACCACCGGCGCGCGGCGTCCGACGAAACCCGCAAGCTGCTGCTCGAAGCGGCCGAGACGCTCGGGGCCCGTCACATCAAGATCGGCGACCTCGGCAACGACTGCGCCGAGGTGCCGAGGATGGCCGAGGAATTCGGCAAGCTGTGCCGCGAAGCGGCGGAGCGCGGCACGAAGGTGCTGTTCGAGATGCTGCCCGCGCAGTTCTCGCGCGCCCCCTCGCTCGATCAGGTACTGGCGGTCTGCCGCGGCTCCGGCGCGAAGAACGGCGGCATCATGCTCGACAACCTGCACTTGCAGCGCACCGGCACTACCCCCGAAGACATCGTCCGCAAGATCGGGCGCGACATTCCGCTCGGCGTCGAAATCAACGACGGCACGCTCGCGATGCCCGTCAAGTTCCTGGACTCCGTCATCAACAAGCGCCTGCTCCCGGGCGACGGCGAGTTCGACATCGCGGCGTTCCTGCGCGCGCTGTGGACGCAGGGGTACGACGGCCCGGTCGGCGTCGAGGTGCTCAACGAGTACATGCGCAAGTGGCCGCTCGAGACCGCAGCGACTGAGGCGTTCGCGAAGACGAGCCGGGTCGTCACCGCCGCGCGCACCGAATGGGAGGCCGCCCGGCAGGCGCCGCGATGAGCAGTGCCCCAGTCGCGCCCCAGTTCCGATCGCGCGGCGGCGTGCGATCGCGCCAGTCGAATCTCAAGAACCGAGTCGTCGCGCCGCGGGCGCCAACGCTCTCATCACGTGGAGGCATCACATGAGCCTGCAGTCACCCAGCGCCGAGCGGCAGACCTGGATGTTCACCCAGATGCTGCGGATCCGCACGTTCGAGGAACGCGTCAAACGGTCGTTCACGGACCATCCGGGCGTGATCCGCGGCCATACGCACCTCGCCGACGGCGCCGAGGCGTCGATCGTCGGCTCGCTGAGCCATTTCCGCGACGGCGATGCGGCGCTCGCCACCTATCGCTGCCATGGATATCCGCTGGTGCTCGGCAGTGACCCCAAGGCCGTGATGGCCGAGATCTATGGTCGTGCGGACGGGTTGTGCAAGGGCCTCGGCGGCTCGATGCACCTGACGGACGTGAAGCGGGGCTTCCTCGGCACCTCGGGCATCGTCGGCGCCGGTATCCCGCACGCCGCAGGCGCCGCCTGGGCGGCCCAGATCCGCCGCAAGGGCAACGTCGTCATGTGCTTCTTCGGCGACGGCGCCTCGAAGCAGGGCGCGTTCCACGAGACGCTCAACATCGCCTCGCTGTGGAAGCTTCCGATCGTGTTCGTCATGGAGAACAACGGCTACAACGTCGTCACGACGACCGCGCAGGAAGACGCCAACGCCGCCGCCGGCGAAGCGCTCGCGGTCAAGGCGAAGGCGCACTCGATGCCCGGCGTCACCATCGACGGCGCGGACCCGGTCGCGGTCTACACGACCGTCGGCGAAGCGATCGAACGCGCGCGCGCCGGCCAGGGGCCGACGCTCGTGGAGTCGAAGGTGTACCGGCTATCGGCCCACGGCAACATCATCGCGCCGCCCGGCGTGCCGCTGCACTATCCCGAGCACGAGGCGATTGCCGTGTTCGGCAAGCGCGAGGAGTACGAGGCGGCGCTGCGCGGCGACCCGGTGCCGCGCTTCCGCGGCGTGCTGGTCCGCAACGGCACGCTGAGCGCCGCCAGGGCCGACGAGCTGGCCGCGCAGGTCGCGAGCGAAATGCAAGGCGCGGTCGACTTCGCGCTCAAGAGCCCCTTCCCCAAGCTCGAGTCGGCGCTCGAGTACAACTACGCGTAAGGCGCAGGAGACTCTCATGGCAAACATGCCGTACATCGCTGCGATCGACGCGGGGATCCACCAGGAGATGCGCCGCGACTCGAACGTGCTCTACTTTGGCCAGAACATGGCGACCACCGAGAACCACGCGTTCGTCGCCGCCTACGGTCACGACCGCGTCCGCGTGACGCCGATCTCGGAGACCGCCGAGATCGGCATCGCGATCGGAGCCGCGATGGCGGGATTCCGGCCCGTCGTCGAGCTCTACATGGCCGAGTTCATGCTGGTGGCGATGGACCAGGTCGTCAACGAAGCGCCGCGCTTTCGCTACATGTCGGGCGGCCAGGTCAAGGTGCCGCTCGTATTGAAGGCCGGCTACGGCTTCACGTGCGGATGGGCGGGCCAGCACACGGGCACCCTGACGTCGCTGTTCGCGGGCGTGCCGGGACTCAAGGTCGTGATCCCCTCGACGGCGGCCGATGCGAAGGGGCTGATGGCGACTGCGATTCGCGACGACAACCCGGTCGTTTACCTGCACCACTACCTGCTGACGCTCGAGCACGGCGAAGTGCCGGACGCCGAGCACCTCGTGCCGTTCGGGAAGGCCGAGGTCCGGCGCGCGGGCGGAGACGTCACGATCGTCGCGACCGGCTGGATGGTGCCGCGCTCGGTGGCTGCCGCCGAGCAGCTCGCGAAGGAAGGCATCAAGGCGGAGGTCATCGACCCGCGCACCGTCGCCCCGCTCGACCTCGACACGATCATGAAGTCGGTCGACAAGACCGGCCGCGTCGTGCTGGTGGACCAGGGGACGCGCCACGCCTCGGTTGCGGGAATCATCGCCGCGGAAATCTGCGAGCAGCGCTTCAAGTCGCTGAAGGCGCCGATCGTCCTGGTGACGGCTGCCGACACGACGATCCCGTACAGCGAGCCGCTGGAAGCGGCGGTCCTGCCGGACGAGGCTCGGATCGTCGCCGGAGTCCGCAAGGTGCTGAAGTAGGCTTGGTCCGATCCGCGCCGCTGCGGCGCGGACCGGTCCGCCGGGCTCAACCGAGCTCGGACAGCCTGCCGAGCAGCTCAAGGAGCTGCTCGCGCCCGCGCGCGCCGAGGCGCGCGGTGACGCGCGCCTCGTGGACCGACTGCAGCTCCGCCGCCCGCTCGAGCACCCGGCGACCACGCGCCGTCAGCTCGAGCGCGTAGGTGCGGCCGTCCGCTGCCGACTTGCGACGCGTCACGAACCCGCGCCGCTCAAGGTCCGCGATCGTGGTCACGAAATTCGCCTTCTGGATCCCGAGCGCTCCCGAAACGCTCGACTGGCTGGCGCCGGGGTTCTGCCCGATCAGCGTCAGGATCGCGAACTGGCCGAGCCTCAGGCCGAGCTCGGCGAGCGAATCATTGAGGTCGGCAAAGATCACGCCCTGCGCACGTCGCAGCGCGTAGCCCACGTAGCCGGTCAGAGGCAGCATTTTCACGGCTGTCGTCGTGTGGCTGCGGCGCCGGCGCGTCCCTAGTGGCGCGCTTCCCGTTGCGTCGGCGTTGCCACGATCCCCCAGCTGCGATGTTGCCCTCACCGGCGGGGCAAAACTCAACGCAGAGCGACATCCGAGGCTGAACGATCGCGGGACACGGCATCGTGCCCGCACGCGAGGGCGCGTTCTTTGCAGCGCAAAATCGTCCGGCTAGCGGCCCCGGTCGAGGTCTTCGTCCGACAAATAGCTCGTATTGATGCAAAGAATTGGTTCGGCCAAATGATTATCTCGTATAACCAACTCAGAACAACATCGGCCGATCGTCACTTTGGGGGTATACGATGGCAGTTATCGAGTCGTTTAGCACGGCGGGCCTCGATCCACGGCGCAAGCTTGCGTATTGGAATGATCTGGGCAGCGAGAGTTTCTCGCCGCTCGTGTCCGATCCGGTCGATATTCGCACGTTTAACGGCTCCATTTCGCGCACCTGGGTCGGCGACATGTCGCTCGCCGAGGTCTCCTCCGACGCGCAGGTCGTGCGTCACTCGCGCGCGCACGTCGCGCGGACGCGCAATGAACTCTTCTTCCTGCTGCTGCAGCTCGAGGGCGAGTGCCAGTTCCGACAGGGCGGACGCGAGGCGCCGCTGAAGTCCGGCGACTTCGCGCTTTGCGACAGCACACGGCACTATGAGATCGACTTTCCCGATGCGAACCGGATGCTGGTGCTCGGCATCCCGGACGCCAAACTGCGTCGCCACATCGCGTGCCCGGAGTCCCTGGTCGCCGTTCCGATGGAGGGCGCACGCGGCGTCAGCAGCCTGCTGTCGCGATTCCTGCGCAGCTACTGGGTCGAGTGCCGCCAGGAACTCGAGAGCGGCGCCGCCGAGCGCGTGACCGTCGCGATCCTCGATCTGCTCGGTGCCGCCTACGCGGACGTGCCGCGAGCGCAGTCGCAGCATTCCTCGCTCGGGACCGCCCACCGGATCCGCATCATCAACTTCATCGAAGCGCACCTGCACGACCCGGACCTGACGCCGACACGGATCGCCGAGGCGTGCAAGATGACACCGCGCTACCTGCACTACCTGTTCTCGGACCAGGACGAGACGGTCGCCCGCTACATCCTCAGGCGCCGGCTCGATGCGTGCTCGCGGGCCCTCGTCTCGAGCGCGCAGCGCGGCCGAAGCGTGACCGCGATCGCCTTCGACCACGGCTTCAACAGCCCGACGCACTTCGGGCGCGTGTTCCGCGCCAAGTTCGGCACGACGCCGCGCGAGTACCGGCGCGCTAGCGGTGGCCAGGGCGAGGCGCCGGAGCTCGCCGTCGCGATGCGCAGGGCGTCGCGCCTCGCGGCCGCGGCGGCGTCTGCCGATCTCTGCCTCGACGCCGCCGAACTCTAGTGCGAACCGGGTGACCTCGGTCGGCCGCCGAGGCCGACCGATGCCCCGCATCAGTGCGGCGCGCCCGCCTCTGCCTGCAGGTCCTCGTGGGCCCGGTGAATGACGTAGGCGCGGATCTCGTCGGCCTCGCGGCGACCGATCTCGTCCTTGAACGCGACCATGCCGAGGGGCATGCGCACGCCGTCGAGCACCGTCTGGTACCAGGCCGCCGGATCCTTGAGCGCGGCCGAATAGCGCAGGTCCGGCAGCACGCCGCCGCTCGTCGCGCTGTCGCCGTGGCACACGGTGCAATAGCGGTGATAGAGCGCCTTGCCCCCGGTGATCGCCGCGGCGCTGGCGGTGTCGGGCGGCGGGTCGAGCGCGGGCTTCGCGACACTCGGCAGCGGCGGCAGGCTCGCGCTTCCGTCAAGCTTGAACGCCAGTACGCGGGGAATGTTCGCCGCCACGTGCGAGTCGCGCGCGAGCTCGCCCGCGGCGAGCCCGAATGCCCCTCCCCAGCCGACCTCGATCGCGACGTACTGCTCGCCATCGACCGCGTAGCTGATCGGCGCCGCGAGCACGCCGGCCTGGGTCTCGGCAGACCACAGGCGTTCGCCGTTGTCGGCGCGATAGGCGACGAATTCCCCGCGGCCGTTGCCCTCGAACACGAGGTTGCCGGCCGTCGACAGCGCACCACCGTTCCATGAGGACGTACCGAGGTCGGCGCGCCAGGCCGGCTTGCGAGCAACCGGGTCCCAGGCAACGAGCCATCCCTTAAGTCCGCGCTTAATCTGCGCCTTGACCTTCGGATCGGTGGGCAGGCTTCCGGCGTTGAAGTCCGCGCCGGTGTTCCAGGCGATGGAATGCCGCGTGAACGCGAGGTCAGGGAAGTACGGAAAGCCCGCGTCGGTGACCGGAAAGTAGACCAGCTTCGTCTGCGGGTTGAACGCCATGGGCTGCCAGTTGTGGGCGCCACCGGGACCCGGCATCGACACGAACGGCTGGCCGGTCTCCCCGTAGCGGGCGGCAGGCACCTCGATCGGACGGCCGGACTTCGGGTCCACACCGGTGGCCCAGGTCGTCGTCGCGTACGCATCCGCGGACAACAGCTCGCCGGTCTCGCGGTCGAGCACGTAGAAGAAGCCGTTCTTCGGCGCCTGCATGATCACGTGGCGCGCGCGGCCGCCGACATCGAGGTCGGCCAGGATCATGTGCTGGGTCGCCGTGAAGTCCCATGAATCGCCGGGCGTCGTCTGGTAGTGCCAGACGTACTCGCCGGTATCGGGTCGCAACGCCACGATCGACGACAGGTAGAGGTTGTCGCCGCCCTTGGGGCTGCGGATCGCGCGATTCCAAGGCGAGCCATTGCCCACGCCGATATAAAGGAGATCGAGCGCGGGGTCATAGGCCATCGCGTCCCACACCGTGCCGCCGCCCCCGAGCTTCCACCACTCGCCGCTCCAGGTCTTGGCCGCCTTCTCGAGCGCCGGGCTCTCGAAGGGCTGCGACGGATCGCCCGGCACCGTGTAGAAGCGCCAGACCTGCTTGCCGCTGTCGGCGTCGTACGCGGTGATGTAGCCGCGCACGCCCATCTCGGCGCCGCCGTTGCCGATCAGCACCCGCCCCTTCACGACGCGCGGCGCGCCGGTCACGGTGTAGCGGCGGCCGGGCTCGACGGTCATGACCTCCCAGACCGACTTGCCGCTCGCCGCATCGAGAGCGATCAGCCGGCCGTCGAGCGTGCCGACGTAGATGCGCCCGTTCCAAGCGGCAACGCCGCGATTGACGACGTCGCAGCAGGCATCCGCGGCGACGCGCCCTGGAACCTTCGGATCGAAGCTCCACTTCGCGACGCCCGTCCGCGCATCGAGCGCGTAGACCTTGCTCCACGCGCCCGTTACGTACATGACGCCGTCGATGACGAGGGGCGTCGACTCCTGCCCGCGGTGGGCCGTGTCGAGCGAGTACGCCCACGCGAGGCCGAGCCGCTTGACGTTGCCCGAGTCGATCGCCGCGAGCGGGCTGAAGCGCTGCTCGTCATAGGTGCGGCCGTGGCTCATCCAGTTGCCAGGCTCGCGATCGGCCGCGGTGACGCGCGATGCATCGACGGCCGCGGCCGGGCGCGCGCCGGCCGTCCCCGTGCCGGGTGCCCGGCTGCAGGCGGCGGCCGCTCCGACCAGGACGATCGCAAGCCAGAACCGGCCAACGTGCGACCCGTGGGACGGCGCAGCGCCGACGCGCGGAGACTTGTTCATGGATGTCTTCTCTTCCGCTCGCAGTGATCACACGGACGGGCATTCCCGAAGGAGTCGTCTCGCCGCACTCGACCGATGACGCGGGCGAACTCGGTCATGGGCGACTGGCGATGCGTCCTAGGCGTGAAGGACGAAATCGGTCTGGTGGCGCGCATAGTCGATGAAGCAATCGAGCGCCTCGATGTTGCTCATCGCGGCCCGGTTCGCCGCCTTGTCGGGCGCCGTTCCCATCAGGATCCGGCGGACCGGCACCTCCATCTTCTTGCCGGTCAGCGTGTACGGGATCGCAGGGACCGCGTAGATCTTGTCGGGCACGTGGCGCGGCGAATAGTCGGTGCGCATCCGCGCGCGGATTCGCTCCTTCAATGGCTCATCGAGGGAATGGCCGGCTCGCAGCTTGACGAACAGCGGCATGAAGAACGCGCCGCCCGGCAGGTCGAGGTTCACGATCAGCGCATCCTCGACCTCGGGCACGTTGAGCAGCGATCGATAGACTTCCGCGGTCCCGATCCGCACGCCGTGCCGATTGAGCGTCGCATCGGACCGACCGAGCACGAAACAGCCGCCGCGCGCGTTGACCCTGAAAAAGTCCCCGTGGCGCCAGACACCCGGATACTGGTCGAAGTACGATCCGAGGTAGCGGCTGCCGTCGGCGTCGTTCCAGAACCCGACCGGCATCGACGGCATCGGCTCGGTGATGACCAGCTCCCCGACCTCGTCGACCACGGACCGACCCTGATCGTCGTACGCGTACGCGGCGACGCCGAGTTGTCGCGCCTGGATCTCGCCGGCGTAGACCGGCAGCGTCACGACGCCGCCCACGAGGCCCGTGCAGACATCCGTGCCGCCGCTGCCCGAGGACGCCCAGAGATCCTCCTTGACGTTGCGGTAGACCCAGGCCATGCATTCCGCGGTCACGGGCGAGCCGGCCAGCACGATCGAGCGCAGCGAGGACAGGTCGAATCGCTCGCGCGGCACGATGCCGGCCTTCTCGAGTATCCCGATGTAGGTCGGGCTCGCGCCGAAGTAGCTGGTGCGCGTCTGCTCGACCATGCGCCACAGCACGTCGGGTTCGGGGTGGGCCGGGTTGCCGTCGTAGAGGACGGGCACGACGTCGACGAGCAGCGCGCTGACCAGGAAGTTCCACATCATCCAGCCGGTCGTCGTGAAGAAGAACATCCGGTCGCGAGCGCGCACGTCCATGTGGAGCGCGATGCCCTTGAACTGCTCGAGCGTGATGCCGCCGTGACCGTGAATGATCGCTTTCGGCAGCCCCGTGGTACCCGACGAGAACAGGATCCACATCGGGTGCGCGAACGGCACCTGCTCGTAGGCAAACGACTCGCGCGGCACGACGTCCCCATCGAGCGCCGCGGCCCAGGCGATCGCGTGCGCCGCGGGCGTCGAGGAATCGTCCGGATAGAGGTGGCGGACCAGCACGACGCGCTCGACGCTCGGGAGTTCCGCGAGGATTGCCTTAAGCTCGGCGCGGCGGTCGTACGACTTCCCGCCGTAGTGGTAGCCGTCGACACAGAACATGAACTTCGGGGTGAGCTGCGCGAAGCGATCGACGACTCCGCGCGGGCCGAAGTCCGGTCCGCAGCTCGCCCAGACCGCGCCGATGCTGACCGTCGCGAGCATCGCGATGACCGCCTCCGGCGTATTCGGCAGGTACGCGACCACCCGATCGCCGCGGCGCAGGCCCATGGCGCGCAGGTTGGTCGCGAGCCGCCGCACCTGGTTGCCGAGTTCGGTCCAGTCAAGGCTCTTCAGTCCGTGGCGCTCGCTCAGGTAGACGAGCGCCTCGGCGCCCGCTCGTTCGTGACGCAACACGTGCTCGGCGTAGTTCAGGCACGCGCCCGGGAACCAATCGGCCCCCGGCATCGCCCGCCGGCCCAGCACGCGCGTGTAGGGCTTCGAGGCGCGGATGTCGAAGTACTCCCACAGCGAGCCCCAGAAGCCCTCGAGATCGTCGACCGACCACCGCCAGAGCGCCGCGTAGGAATCGAAATGCCGCCCGCGCGCGGCGAGCCAGGCGAGGTAGTGCGTCAGGTTCGCCGACGCGATCCGCTGCGGGCTTGGCGTCCACAGGAGGTCGCCTTCGCGCACGGCCGTCACGATCGGGACCCGCCAGTCCACTCGCCGGTTTGACGATTCCTGCGGGCCGCGTCGCGCGGCGCCCTATGGCGTGCTGATGTCGGCACCGTCACCACTCCTTGAACGAACGATCGCCCGGCGCTGGCGCCGCCGGCCGCGACCATCGCGGGTGGTTCGCGCCCGTGCCACACGCTCAGATGAACGAGCGTACCGGATCGCGGCCGTCCCAGCCGATGCTTGCGCGGTAGAACTTGGCGAACACCTCCTCGAATGCTCCGCCGAGCTCGATGAACTCGGTGTAGCCCGGCAGCACGTTCGTCGTGTCCATGTAACCGACGCGACCGCCGCTCGGAACTTTCGCAAGGAACGCCAGCGCGTGGCCGTTGGCCTGGTACTTGGCGACCTCGCGATCGAAGTGCCAGGTCGCAACGCCCCAGTGGTGAAAGCCCCACCCGTGCTTGTCGACGTGCTCGCGATACACGGACGGTGCGTCGTTGTTCGGCTGGATCAGCTCGATGTTCATGTGCCCGGCGAAGGACATCGCAATGGCGACGTCGGCGCGCGACGGGTTGCCGCGGTAAACCGGATCCTCCCCGGTGAAGTGCTCGAGCAGAAACCACGGTCCGACCTTGAGCTTGCTCACCCAGTGCTCAATGGCCTTGTGCATGTCCGCGACGACGTACGACGTCTGGATGATCCCATCGTCCGGCTGACCGAAGCCCACCTGGCCCATTTCTGCTCTCCCGGTTGCGTGCGCACGGCTAACCTAGCGCTGCGCGCGGCGCCGATCCAACCTACAGTGAAATGCCGGTGCGACCGCGAGCGCAACGCCGTTTCACGACGTGCCGGACGCCACGTTGACGCGCTGCGCCCGCAGCGGCGAACGATTCGCAAGTCGTGCGCGCAGCGATCGCCGGCGCCGCGTTTGCTAGGATGACGATCGATGCCCGCAGGCACGGCGCGGGAGCGTTGGAGGGGATCAAGATGAAGCGAGCCATCACCGGTGCCTTCGGCGCCCTGTGCGCCCTGATCGGCGCCGCGTCCTTCGCCGGTGCCGCATCGGCGCGCCCGGCCGGCGACGCGACCGCGGCAACGGAGCCGAGCGGCTGGCCCGCCGTAGGCCATGACTACGGTGACACGCGCTTCAGTCCGTTGCGCGACATCGACGAGCACAACGTCGGCCGGCTCAAGCTGGCCTGGTACTACGACCTCGACACCCACCGTGGCCAGGAGGCGACGCCGGTCGTCGTCGACGGGGTGCTCTACTCGACCAGCGCCTGGAGCAAGGTGCAGGCGTTTCGCGCCGCGACCGGGCAGCTACTCTGGCAATTCGATCCGAAGGTTCCCGGCGAAGTCGCGGTCCACGTCTGCTGCGACGTCGTCAATCGCGGCGTCGCCGTGGCCGGCGGACGCGTCTACGTCGGCACGCTTGACGGCCGCCTGATCGCGCTCGATGCGAAGAGCGGCAAGCCCGTGTGGTCGGTCGTCACCGTCGACGGCAAACGCCCGTACGCGATCACGGGCGCACCGCTCGTCGCGGCCGGCAAGGTGATCATCGGCAACGCCGGCGCCGAGTACGGCGTGCGCGGCTACGTCACGGCCTATGATGCGCGAAGCGGCAAGCAGGCGTGGCGCTTCTATACGGTTCCGGGCAATCCGGCGAAGGGCTTCGAGAACGATGCGATGCGGCGGGCCGCGCAGACCTGGTCCGGCGAATGGTGGAAGGACGGCGGCGGCGGCACGGTGTGGAACTCCCTGTCGTACGACCCGGCACTCGGTCTCGTGTATTTCGGCACCGGCAATGCCTCCCCGTGGTCCGGACCGGTCGGAGGCGGCGAGCGCGGCGACGCGCTCTACTCGGCGTCGATCGTCGCGGTGCATGTCAAGGATGGGCGCTACGCATGGCACTACCAGACGACGCCGGGCGACGTCTGGGACTACGACTCGGCGCAGACGCTGACGCTCGCCACCCTCCCGATCGGCGGTCGTGACCGCAACGTCGTCATGCAGGCCGCCAAGAACGGCTTCTTCTACGTGCTCGACCGGGCGACCGGCGAGCTCCTGTCGGCCAAGGCGTTTGCGCCGACGAACTGGTCGAGCGGCATCGACCCGAAGAGCGGCCGGCCGATCGTCAATCCCGACGCTCGCTACGACCGCACGGGCAAGCTGTGGGTCGGCGCGCCGGGCGGCCTCGGCGCGCACAACTGGCAGCCGATGTCGTTCAGTCCCGAGACCAAGCTCGTCTACATCCCCGCGCAGGAGCTGCCGTTCCCGTTCCTGA
>Ga0335069_10007363_pt1 | contig 15905 bp, 14 predicted proteins | sample Lox_Sample_11_FD_206714 | JGI IMG/M metagenome (GOLD analysis project Ga0335069, IMG submission 206714) | Soil microbial communities from Loxahatchee National Wildlife Refuge, Florida, United States - Lox_Sample_1.1 | ecosystem: Environmental > Terrestrial > Soil > Wetlands | place: USA... | reverse complement strand
GCTGGGCCTGGCTCTGCCGGGAGCGGGCACGATCCCCGCGACGCATGCGGATCGCCTCCGGCTGGCGGAGGCCAGCGGCCGTCGCGCCGTGGCGCTCGCGGGCGACGGTGCACCGACGCCGCGCACGCTCGTCAGCGACCGCAGTCTGCGCAACGCGTTCGTCGTCATGCAGGCGCTCGGCGGTTCGACCAACGCGCTGCTGCATTTCACCGCGGTCGCCGGCCGCCTCGGGCTGCGCGTGGACCTCGATGCGATCGATGCGCTCGGACGCGACGTCCCCGTGCTCGTCGATCTGAAGCCTGCCGGTGCGCACTACATGGAGCACTTCCACTGGGCGGGCGGCGTGCCCCGGCTTCTGCGTGAGCTGGGCGACCTCGTCGCACTCGACGTGCCGACCGTCGGCGGGACGCCGCTCGCCGACGTCGTCGCAGCGGCGGAGACGGTGCGCGGGCAGGAGGTGATCCGCACGCGCGCCGATCCGGTCAACGCGAGCGGCAGCATGGTCGTGCTGCGCGGCAACCTCGCGCCCCGCGGCGCGGTCCTGAAGCAGGCCGCGGCGACGCCTGCGCTGCTGCAGCACACCGGTCGCGCCGTCGTCTTCGAATCGCTCGCCGATCTCGCCGCGCGGCTCGACGACCCCACGCTCGACGTGCAACCCGACGACGTGCTCGTGCTGCGCCATGCGGGCCCGATCGGCGCGCCGGGTATGCCCGAAGCCGGTTATCTGCCCATCCCGAAGAAGCTGGCGCAGCGGGGCGTGAAGGACATGGTGCGGTTGTCCGATGCGCGCATGAGCGGCACCGCCTTCGGCACCATCGTGCTGCACATCGCGCCCGAGTCTGCGATCGGCGGTCCGCTCGCGCTCGTGCACACGGGGGACCGCATCCGCCGCGATGCGCCCGCCCGTCGTCTCGACGTGCTGGTGGACGATGCGGAGCTCGCCCGGCGCCGCGAGGCCCTCGTGCTGCCGTCGCCGCATGCGGCGCCGATCGCCGAGCGCGGCTATGCCGCGCTGTTCCGACGCAGCGTCCTGCAGGCCGACGAGGGCTGCGATTTCGATTTTCTGGTGCCTCGCCGCCCGATCTGAGCGCGACTCCGTGCGGGTACGCTGGGTGCCGCTGCCCGAGGGCGCACACGCGTCCCCCTTTCCTTCATCCGTGATCTCCAACGGCTCTCGTTCGACCGTCGCGCGCCGTCTGCCCATGCTGCTGGCCACGGCATGGCTCATCGCCGCGGCGGCGCCTTCGCAACCCGACCCCACCCGGGCCGCCGCGCGCATCATCGCCGAAGCCAACCGGGTTCGCGCCTCGCACGACGTCGGATCGCTCGCGAGCGAGCCGCGGCTCGGGGCGGCCGCGAGCGCCTTTGCCGCCTACATGGCACAGACCGACCGCTACGGGCACGATGCCGACGGCCGGGCTCCGCCACAGCGCGCGAGCGCACAAGGCTACGACTGGTGCGCGGTCCTCGAGAACATCGGATGGGTGCAGGGCCCGGCGGGCATCTCGACGGCGGACCTCGCGTCGCGGTTGATGGAGGGCTGGAAGCAGTCGGCGGAGCATCGGCGCAATCTGCTCGACGCGAGCGTCCTGGACACCGGTGTGGGGCTTGCGGCGAGCGCTCGCACCGGCCGCTGGTACGCGGTGCAGATGTTCGGGCGACCTCGCTCGGCGGAGATCGCCTTCAGCGTCGAGAACCCGACCGATGCGACGGTGCGCTATCAAACGGCTCGCGAGCGCTTCGTCCTCGAGCCGGGCATGACGCGCACCCATCGCCTGTGCGTGCCGCAGAGCGTGGTGTTCGACGGCATGAGCGGCGCCTCGACGATCGAGCCGCACGGAGGCGAGCACTGGGTGGTGCAGGCCGATGGCGCCGGCGGGATGCGGCTCGTCCGGGCCGCGGTTCGCTGACGCTCTGCCGCTCAGGCCAGCGGCGGGAAGCGCATCGTCACGCATGCGCCACCGAGCGGGCTCGTGCCGATGTCGACGGTCGCCCCGTGCAGGTGTGCGATGTCGCGCACGATCGCCAGACCGAGGCCGCTGCCGTCGTCACCGGAGTCCCGGCCGCGCACGAAGGGCTCGAAGACGCGCTCGCGGACCTCGGGCGCGATGCCCGGTCCGCTGTCGTCGACTCGAACCGCCGGCGGCTCGTGCTCGAAGCCGATCTCGACGCGGCCCCCCGCCGGCGTGTGGCGCAGCGCGTTGTCGACGAGGTTGGCGAGGGCCTCGCCGAACAGGTCGGGCTGCACGGCGGCGCGCAACGGGCGATCCGGTTCACGCAGCTCGAGCGTGACGCTGCGCGCGATGGCCGCATCCACGAAGGTCGCGCCCACGTCGTGCGCGAGCGCCACGAGATCGGTCGGTGCGACGTCGAGTTCGCCGCGTCGTTCGGGGTCCAGTCGACCGAGCGCAAGCAGCTGCTGGACGAGGCGTGCGGTGTGCTGCGCGCTGGCGTGCAGCTCGGCGATCACCGCGCGCGCGCTCGCGAGATCCGGCGCATCGGCCGCGCGCGCCAGCCCGAGCTGCAGGCTCGCCAGCCGCGTGCGCAACTGGTGGGCCGCGGTCAGGGCGAGGCCGCGCTCGCGCACGAGCATCGCGGTGATGCGCGCGAGCAGCCGGTTGAGTGCCTGGGCGAAAGGCCGCAGCTCGCGCGGCACGCCGGCGTTCCCGATGGGCGCGAGCGATGCCGACGACTGCTCGTTCCACCGTGCCGCGATGCGTGCGAGCGCACCGGTCGTGCGCCGCAGCGCGAGCACGATGGTCGCGCCCGCGGCGATGAGCAGTGCGAGCAGCGGCACGAGCATGGCGAGTACGTCGTTGCGCGCGCGTTCGCGCTTCGTCGTGGTCTCGGCGAAGCGCACGTGCACCGGCTCCTGGCAGCGCGTGCAGGCGTCGACCACGGCAACCCGCATGGGCATGCCGGCGACGAGGGCGTCGAACGCGCGGCCGTCCGGGTAGGCGGCCTCGCGCGAGCCGTGATCGGGAATCCCGGCGTCGCCGAGCAGCACCCGGGCGCCCTGCGTCGCGTTGAAGCGCGTTCGATCGACGACGTCGAAGGCCAGCAGGCTGAGCGCCTCGGGCGGCAGCTCGAGCTGAGCGACGCCGTCGGCGTCGCGCACCTGCGATGCCATCGAGAGCGCACCATCGAGCAGCCAGCGATCGAACACGCGGTCGACGAGGCGCTGAGCGGTCAAGGCCCCGATCCCGCCGGCGACCGCCACGATCGCGAGCAGCGGCAGCGCGAGCCGAATGATGAGGTCGCGTCGCAGGCCCCGCGGTGCCTGGGATCCGTCCAACGTGCCCGCGCGCAGACTTAGGAAGCGGCGTCGTGCGCGTCGGGCTCGAGGGCGAGGTGATAGCCGAACCCGCGCAGGGTGCGGATGAAGATGCCGCTGCCGTCGAGCTTCTTCCTCAGGCGCGAGACGTAGACCTCGGCGGCGCTGTCTCCGACCTCGAGGTTGCGCTCGGCGAGTGCGTCCGTGAGGATGCGCTTGGGGACCAGACGCGGCGCGCGCGTCACGAGCAGGCCGAGCACTTCGAACTCGCGCGGCGAGAGGTCGAGCTCGCGACCGGCGATGTAGGCACGACCCTCGCGCTTGAGCCAGGTCAGGGCGCCGTAGTGCGCGGCGTCGCCGCGTTCGACGCGTGCCCGGCGCGCGAGACCTTCGATGCGCGCATCGAGCTCGTCAGGCGAGAACGGCTTGGAGAGATAGTCGTCCGCGCCGCCACGCAGGCCGCGGACGCGTTCGGCGACGGCGTCGCGAGCGGTCAGCACGATGACGGGCGTGACCGCGTCGTCGCGACGCAGGCGCGCCAGCCAGTCGAGCCCGTCGCCGTCGGGCAGCCCGAGGTCGAGCACGACGATGCCGAGCGGCGCGGCCCGAGCGGCCTCCGCCGCCGCGAGCGTCGGCGCGACCTCTACGATCCAGCCGCGCTCGCGCCAGCGCAAGGTCAGCTCGCGCGTGATGGCGGCGTCGTCCTCGACGAGCAGGAGGCGCAGTGCGTCTTCCCGGCCGATGGTCGCATCACCAGAAACGGGGGTGCTGCGGGGATCGGGTTTTCGAGCCGGTGTGTCGATAGCTTGCTGCAAGCTTTCCTCCGTAGCCTCTCGGGCTTCCCATGAGACCGCTGCGCCGATTCAACAAGGACCGCGTCAGCGGAACGCTGCTCGTGCTGCTGGGCGCCGGCATTGTCGCGCAGGGCCTCCAGTACCGCATGGGGACTCTCACGCGCATGGGCGCGGGCTTCGTCCCGGTGGTGCTCGGAACGCTCCTCGCGCTCGTGGGCGTGGCCGTGTTCGTCACCGCCGAGCCCGGCGATTTCGGCACCGCCGAAAAGCATCCGACCGAGTGGCGCGGTTGGATCTGCATTCTCGGGGCGGTCGTCGCCTTCGTCGTGATCGGCGAGTACGGAGGGCTCGTCCCCGCCACCCTCACGACCGTCTTCCTCGCGGCGATGGGAGACCGCGAGAACAGCGTGCGCGACGCGGCGCTGCTGTCCGTCGGCGTCACCCTCGCGGGCGTGCTGATCTTCATCTACGGGCTCAAGATGATCTTCCCGCTGTTCGCGTGGGGGCACTGAATGGGTCACGCCCTTCAGGACCTGTGGTACGGATTCGGTGTCGCCCTGCAGCCCAACCACCTGATGTGGTCGGTGTTCGGCGTGCTGCTCGGCAACCTGATCGGCGTGCTGCCCGGGCTCGGAGCGCTCACCGCCATCTCGATGCTGCTGCCGCTCACCTACGTGATCGCGCCGGTGCCCGCCATCCTGATGCTCGCGGGCATCTTCTACGGATCGATGTACGGCGGTGCGATCGGCGCGATCCTGCTCAATTTGCCGAGCCATCCGCCGCACGCGGTGACGTGCATCGACGGCTACCCGCTCACGAAGAAAGGCCGGGGCGGCGCCGCGCTCGGCGTGACGATGGCCGCGTCGTTCTTCGCCGCATCGGTGGGCATTCTGATCATGATCTTCCTGTCGCCGGTGCTGGAGGTCGTGGCCTTCAAGTTCGGCCCCACCGAGATCAGCTCGATCATGCTGCTGGGTCTGCTGGCGGGAGCCACCATGTCGCGCGGCTCGCCGCTCAAGGGCGTGGCGATGACGGTGTTCGGACTGTTCGTCGGCACGATCGGCACCGACGTCATCAGCGGGACGCAGCGCTACACCTTCGGCATCAACGAGCTGTCCGATGGCGTCGACCTGGCGGCGCTGTCGCTCGGCCTGTTCGGCATCGCCGATTTCCTCGTCACGATCAACCGCGTCCACATCAAGGGCAGCGACGCAAAGGTGCGCATGCGCGACATGCGTCCGACCCGCGAGGAGATGAAGCAGGCGTTCATGCCGATGCTGCGCGGCACGGCCGTCGGCTGCCTGTTCGGTGCGATGCCGGGCACCGGCCCCACGATCACGACGTTCATCGCCTACGCGCTGGAGCGCAAGGTCGCGAAGGACCCGTCGCGGTTCGGCCATGGCGCGATCGAAGGCGTCGCGGCGCCGGAGGCGGCGGCGCACTCGAAGACGCAGGTCGACTTCATCCCGACGATGTCGCTCGGCATCCCGGGCGATGCGGTCATGGCGCTGCTGCTCGGCGCGCTCGTCATCAAGGGGGTGCAGCCGGGGCCGCAGATGATCAGCGAGCACCCCGACCTGTTCTGGGGGCTCATCGCGAGCTTCTGGATCGGCAACGTGCTGCTGATCATCCTGAACGTGCCGCTCATCGGCGTGTGGGTGAAGCTCCTGCAGGTGCCCTACCGGCTGCTCTACCCCGCGGCGATGTTCTTCATCGCCATCGGCGTCTACAGCACCCACAACAGCCTCTTCGACGTGCTCGAGGTCGGTGTGTTCGGCATCTTCGGCGCGATCTTCCTCGCGCTCGACTTCCCCGTCGCGCCGGTCGTGCTGGGGTACGTGCTCGGACCGCTGCTCGAAGAGAACTTCCGCCGTGCGATGCTGCTCTCGCGCGGCGAGCTGTCGGTGTTCGTCACGCGACCGATCAGCGGGTGGATCATCGGCGCGTGCACGCTGCTGATCCTCGGGCAGATCTGGGCGTACGCACGGCGGCTGCGCGTGCCGCGCACCTTGGCCACCGAAGAGCTCATGGTCGAGTGATCGGGGCGGCCCGCACCGCCGTCAGGATCCCGCGCAGGATCTCGAGTGGCGGCGGCGGGCAGCCCGGTACGGCCACGTCGACCGGAATCACCGTCGAGATCGCGCCGCGGGTCGCGTAGTTCTCGCCGAGCAGGCCGCACCCGCGGCCGCAGTCGCCCACCGCGACGACCAGCTTCGGATCGGGCACGGCCTCCCAGGTGCGCCGCAGCGCGAGCTCCATGTTGCGCGCGACCGGCCCCGTGACGAGCAGGAGGTCGGCATGGCGCGGGCTTGCGACGAAGCGCATCCCGAGCCCCTCGAGGTTGTAGTAGGGGTTCTCGAGGGCGTGGATCTCGAGCTCGCAGGCGTTGCACGAACCCGCGTCGACGTGGCGCACGGCGAGCGCGCGCCCGAGCGTGGCGAGCAGCTCGGCATGCACCGACTGCGCCGTCGTGCGCAATGCGTCGTCGCCGTCCGGCGCCCGCTCGCTCGCGACGCCGGCGTGCACGACCTGCCGGAGGATCTTCCACATCAGGCGTCGTGTCCCGCGTAGGAAAGGTTGAACGACTTGTTGATGAGCGGGAAGTCGGGGACGATGTTGCCGATCACTGCGTGCTCGAGCACGTGCCACGCGTGCCACGACGGATCGTGTGCGTGGCAGCGCACGATCCGACCGCCGGCGTCGAGCTCCAGCGCCACGAAGACCTCCCCTCGCCAGCCCTCCACCCGCCCGGCGCCGAACGCGGCCGCGCCGGTCAATTGGATGTCCTCGCGAATTGCGCCTTCGGGGAGCGTGGCGCAGAGGACGCGGATCAGGCGCATGGATTCGTCGACCTCGTCGAATCGCACGGCGACGCGCGCGGCCACGTCACCGGCGTTGTGGACGGCCTCGCGCACGGCGAGCGTGTCGTAGGGCGCCCACGGCTGGTCGCAGCGGAGATCGCCGGCTTGGCCGCTCGCCCGAGCCGCAAGGCCGGCGAGCCCGAGGCGCGCGGCAAGCTCGCGCGTCACGCAGCCGGTGCCGGCGAACCGGTCCTGCAGGCCGGCGTGCTCGTCGTAGATGGCGCGCAGCGCCCGCACCTCCGCCTGGACGGCGTCGCACTGCTCGATCATGTGTTCGCGCGCGCTGGCGTCGAGATCGCGCGCGACGCCGCCGGGCACCACCGCGTCCATCGTGAGGCGGTGGCCGAACACCGCCCCCGAGAGGCGCAGCCAGTCCTCGCGCAGGCGCGAGAACTGCGCGAGGCCGAACGCGAACGCACCGTCGTTGCCGAGGGCGCCGAGATCGCCGAGGTGGTTGGCGACGCGCTCGCGCTCGAGCAGCAGCGCCCGAAGGTGCAGCGCGCGCGGCGGGGGCGTGCAGCCGGTCGCGGACTCGAGCGCCATGCAATAGGACCACGCGTAGGCGACCGTGCAGTCCCCCGACATGCGGCCCGCGAGCCGATGGGCGTCGAGCGGCGGCGTGCGCGCGAGCCGCTGCTCCATGCCCCTGTGGACGTAGCCGAGCCGTTCCTCCAGCCGCAGCACCTTTTCGCCCACGACCGAGAACCGGAAGTGCCCGGGCTCGATGATGCCCGCGTGCACGGGCCCGACGGGGATCTCGTGCACGCCATCGCCTTCCACGCGCACGAACGCATAGTCGTGGGCCGCGGGCGCCGCGCGCGCCGCCGGGTCGATGCGCAGCGGATGGTGCTCGGTCCAGGCCCCGTGATCGAGCCATGGCCTCGCGTCCGGAGCGCCGACAGGGCGGATCCCGACGAGGTCGGCGGCGGCGCGCTGCATGCGGGCTGCGGCCGGATGCTGGTCGGCGATGTCCGGGTAGCCCGGGGTGCCGTCGGCCATCGGCAGGTCGACCCACGCGAGGCCTTCGGGCAGCGCGTATGCGGCCGATACGGCGAGCGTTCCTCCCGCCATCGCGCGCCGGTCGGTGCCCCACAGCGAAACGAGCCGCGAGCCTGCGGCATGCGCATGGCGCGCGGCGTCGAGCCAGCGTGGCGCGTCGACGGTGGCGTGCCACGCCGGCACCGCAGCGTGGGGCAGGGCGGTGAAGTCGACGCCGAGCCGGCGCAAGGTCTTCGCCCGCATGCTCATCCGCCGATCATGCGTGCCGCCTGGCGGTACCAGGCGTCGAGGTACGGCGGCACCCACAGCCCCAGCATGAGCCCGAGCCCCAGGTGCACGTAGACCGGGATCGCGGCGGGCCGGTGGCCGAGTCGCTTGAGCGACGTGTCGCCGAACACCATCGGCTGCACGCGTCCGAACACCGATGCGAACGCGACGCCGAGCGCGACGAGCAGGAACGGCGTGGCCCACGGCTGCTGGCGCATCGCGCTCGTGATGATCAGGAACTCGCTCGCGAACACGCCGAACGGCGGCATGCCGAGGATCGCGAGCGCACCGAGCATCAGCCCCCAGCCCACCATGGGGCTGACGTGCACGAGGCCCCGGATCTCCTCCATGATCTGCGTGCCGGCCTTTTGCGCCGCGTGCCCGACCGAGAAGAAGATCGCGGACTTGATCAGCGAGTGCACCGTCATGTGGAGCAGGCCGGCGTAGTTCGCGATCGGGCCGCCGAGGCCGAACGCGAACGTCATCAACCCCATGTGCTCGACCGACGAGTACGCGAACATGCGCTTCGCGTCCTTCTGCCGCGTGAGCAGGAACGCGGCCGCCACCACCGAGAGCAGGCCAAAGCCCATCATGAGCTGCCCGGCGAGGTGGCTGTCGAGCGCCGCATCGGTCAGCACCTTGCAGCGCAGGATCGCGTAGAGCGCCACGTTCAGCAGGAGGCCCGAGAGCACCGCGGACACCGGCGTGGGCCCTTCGGCGTGCGCGTCGGGCAGCCAGTTGTGCACCGGGACGAGCCCGACCTTCGTGCCGTAGCCGATGAAGAGGAAGGCGAACGCGATCGTGACGATGCGCGGGTCGAGCTGGCTCTTGACGGCCTCGAGGTTCGTCCAGAGCAGCGAGCCGCCTCCGGGGCCGACCACCCGCTCGGCCGCCATGTAGAGCAGCACGGTGCCGAACAGCGCCTGCGCGATGCCCACGCCGCAGAGGATGAAGTACTTCCACGCCGCCTCGAGGCTCGCGGCCGTGCGGTACACGCTCACGAGCAGCACGGTCGTGAGCGTCGCGGCTTCCATCGCCACCCACAGGATGCCCATGTTGTTCGTCGTCAGCGCCAGCAGCATCGTGAAGCCGAACAGCTGGTACATGCTGTGGTAGAGACGCAGGCGCGGCGCGGTCATCTTCCCGTGGTCGCGCTCGACGCGCATGTAGGGGCGCGAAAAGATCGCGGTGGTGGCGCCGACGAAGGCGGTGAGCGTGACCAGGAACGCGTTGAGCGGGTCGATCCAGAACGCGCCGCCGAGCGCCAGGCGAGGGCCTCCCGTCACGGTCTGCACCGTGAGCACACAGGCGGCGACGAAGGTGGCGACGCTGAAGCCGACGTTGACGTCCATCGCGACGTGGCGATGACCGACGAGCGCGAGCGCGAGGCTGCCCGCGAGCGGGAGGCCCAGCACGAACCAGAGGATCTCGACGTCCACGGCGGCTCAGTCTTCCTTCAGCGTCTCGAGATGGCGGATGTCGAGGCTCTCGAACTTCTCGCGGATCTGGAACATGAAGACGCCGAGGATCAGAACGCCAATCAGGACGTCGAGGGCGATGCCCAGCTCCACCACCATCGGCATGCCGTAGGTCGCGGCGGTCGCGGCGTAGAACAGCCCGTTCTCCATCGAGAGAAAGCCGATCACCTGCGGCACCGCCTTGGCGCGCGCGATCATCATCAGGAACGACAGCAGCACGCACGCCAGGGCGATGCCGAGCGAGCTGCGCGCGATGGAGGCCGACAGCTGCGCCACCGGCAACGCGAGGTTGAAGGCGAAGATCACGAGCCCGATGCCGATCAGCATCGTCGTCGGGATGTTGATCAGGGTCTCGGTGTCCCAGCGCACGTCGAGGCGGTCGATCAGGCGGTGCAGCAGCGCGGGGATCAGCAGCACCTTGAGCGCGAACGTGAGCAGCGCCGACAGGTAGAGATGCGGCTGTCCGGTCTCGTGCCCGACGAGCGTCGTCGCCACCACAAGCGCGAGGCCCTGCAGCGTGTAGAGGTGGATCAGCGAGAGGATCCGCCGCTGCGAGATCATCGCGAAGGCGAGCAGCAGCAGCAGCGCGCCGAGCACGTTGATGAGCTGGAACGCGAAGCCCGCCATCACGCCGCCGTCAGGGTGTGGACGAGCAGGCCGATGACCGCGAGCAGGAACGCGGTGGCGAGGAATTCGGGCACGCGAAAGATTCGCATCTTGGCCGAGAGCGACTCGAAAACCGCGAGGGCCACGCCGCCCACGGCGAGCTTCGCGACCAGCGCCACGAGCGCCAGCGCCAGCGCGCCCGGCGCCGGCCCCGGCGCCACGCCCCACGGGAAGAACAGCACGAGGCCGATGCACGAATAGGCGAAGAGCTTCAGGCTCGCGGCCCACTCCATCAGCGCGAGATGCCGGCCCGAGTACTCGAGGATCAGCGCCTCGTGGATCATCGTAAGCTCCAGGTGCGTCGTGGGGTTGTCCACCGGCACCCGCGCGTTCTCGGCGAGCGACACCATGACGAACGCCACGCCGGCGAAGGGCAGCCCCGGGTAGACGGCAAGCGCGCGGTGTGTGACGGTGTGCACCATCGTCGCGAGCGACGTCGTCTGCGAGATGAGCGACACCGAGAACAGCACCATCAGGAGCGCCGGTTCGGCCAGAAAGCCGATCAGCATCTCGCGGCGGGCACCGAGCGTGCCGAACGCCGTGCCGACGTCCATCGCTGCGAGCGCGATGAACACGCGCGCGAGCGCGAGGAGGCCGACGAGCGCGATCACGTCGGCCGCCACCGACATCGGCAGGTCGGTCGACAGGGTGGGGATGACCCCGCACGCGAGCGTCACGCAGCCGAACACGACGTACGGCGCCATGCGAAAGAGCGGCGACGCATGCTCCGCGATCACGGAATCCTTGACGAAGAGCTTGTGCAGCAGCCGATACGGCTGCAGGACGCTCGGTGGCCGCCGGTTGCGCAGCAGCGCGCGCCACTGGTTGACCCAGCCGGTGAGCAGCGGCGCGAGCACCAGCGCGACGAGGACCTCGAGCACCTGCGCGAACACGCTCCATGCGCTCATCGGCTCACCCACACGAGCAGGGCCAGGAGCGTGACGAAGCTGTACATCAGGTAGACCGCGATGCGGCCCTGCTGCAGCAGCCCGACCAGCGACGCGACGCGGGCGACGAGCGCGCCGATCGGACGATAGACGGCGTGCCAGATCGGGTCCTGCACGACCACGCGATAGCGCGGCTGCGCATCGAAGGGAGACGGAAGCTCGCGCTCGAGGCGGAATAGCGGCTCGAAGATCTGGCGGATCGGCTGGCCCAGGCCCTCGGCCGTGTCCTGCATGCGCGCTGTCTGCCATGGGTAGCCGCAGTCCCAGGGCGGCGCGCGCCGCACACGGCCGTGGTAGAGCCGGCGCACGAGCACCCACGCGAGTCCGCAGCCGAGGGCGCCGCCCAGCAGGAACACCAGCGGCGCATAGCTCGCGCGTGCGACCGAGGTGGGTGCGAGCAGCCAGCCGCTGCGCGCGGCGGCTTCGCCGAGGCCCGTGCCGATAAGGCCGCGCGTCACCGGGTCGATCACCTCGATGACCTGCACCGGGAAGAGGCCGAGCGCGATGCTGCCGATGGCGAGCCACAGCATGCCCGCGCGCTCCCAGCGGCTCGCGTCGCGCGCGTGCGCCAGCTTCTCCTCGCGCGGCTGCCCAAGGAAGATCACGCCGAAGAACTTCACCATGACGTAGCCCGCGAGTGCGGCGACGAGGGCGATCAGCGCCGCGACGATCGGGATCAGCATGTTCAGCACCTCGTGCGGGAGGCCGGTGGTGAACAGGAAGCTCTGCAGCAGCAGCCACTCCGAGACGAAGCCGCCGAAGGGCGGAAGGCCTGCGCTGGCGAGCACGCCGATGAGCGTGATCCAGGCGACCCACGGCATGGAGCGGATGAGGCCGCCGAGCTTGCCGAGGTTGCGCTCCGAGGTCGCGTGCAGCACCGACCCCGTGCTGAGGAAGAGCAGGCTCTTGAAGAGGGCGTGCGTGGCGACGTGGAACAGGCTCGCGGTCAGCGCGAGCGCAGCGAGAGTCTGCATGCGGAACGCCGCGAACACGGTCGCAAGGCCGATGCCCGCGACGATCAGGCCGATGTTCTCGATCGACGACCAGGCGAGCAGCCGCTTCATCTCCACCTGGACCGCGGCGTAGACGACGCCCATCAGGGCGCTGGCGAGGCCGAGGGCGAGCAGCAGTGCGCCCCACCACCACTGCGGCGCATCGAGCAGGTCGAACAGCACGCGCAGCAGGCCGTAGACCGCGGTCTTCAGCATGACCCCGCTCATCAGCGCCGACACCGGCGACGGTGCCGCCGGGTGCGCCTCCGGCAGCCACACGTGCAGTGGCACGAGCCCGGCCTTCGCGCCGAATCCGAACACCGCCAGACCGAACGCGACCGACGCCCATCCCGTCGAGAGGTGCTGCGCGCGCATGTTCGCGAACGTGTAGTCGCCGGTGCCGGCCTGCAGCACGCCGAAGCACATGAGGATGCCGATCGCCCCGATGTGGGCGATCAGCAGGTACAGGTAGCCCGCGCGCCGGATCTCCGGGATCCGGTGGTTCGCGGTGACGAGAAAGAACGACGACAGCGCCATCGTCTCCCACACGACCATGAACGCATACGCGTCATCGGCGATCAAGACGCCGGCCATCGCCGCGAGGAAGACGTGGTACTGCAGGCACAGCAGGCCCGGCGGCGTGCCTTCGCCGCGGCGGAAGTAGCCGGCCGCGAAGACGGAGACGCCCGATGACGCCACCCCGATCACGAGCAGGAACCAGGCGGAGAGCGCGTCGAGCCGGAGATGGAAGGGCAGGCCGGGCAGGCCGATGGCGAGCACCGCCACCTGCGGCCTGCCGAAAGCGGCGGCGAGCGCGAGCGCCGCCAGCGCCAGGCCGAGGCCGCCCCCGATGGGAAAGAGCACGCGGGCGACGAATCGGAACCGGCGCAGCGCCGCGACGCCGACGAGCCCCACGAGGAGCCAGAGAGCGATGACGAGCAGCACCCCGTCGAGTGCGAGCCAGGAACCGGGGCCGGCCAGCATCGAGGCGCTCAGCGGCGCGAGCGCGGCGCCTTCGGCAGCGCAGGCGGCGTGCCGCTCGGCGTGTACGCGACCCCGTGCCGCGCGAGGTACTCGCGGATCATCTGGCGCACGACCTGCGACGGCGTCAGGTCCTGCTGCGCGCACAGCTTCTCGAACGCCGCCTTCTTGGCGGGATCGATCAGCAGCGTGAGGCGCGCGGTCTTGAGCTCCATGCGTTTCGTATGTGCATGACATGCACATACGATGCGTATCATAGCGTGTCGCGAGCCGAGGGCTGCGGCCTGTTGCGCCGTCCGTGCAGACACGGCTACGCCGTGCGCGCCGCACGCTAGACTGCCCGTCGATCGGAGAGCGGGATGCCGTACGTGCGCAATTGCTGGTACATGATCGCGTGGGACCACGAGGTGCCCCGCGAAGGTCTCTTCGCCCGCACCGTGCTGAGCGAGGGCATCCTGCTCTACCGCACGCGCGACGGGCGCATCGTCGCGTTGCGCGATCGCTGCTGCCACCGCCTCGCGCCGCTCTCCAAGGGGCGCCAGGAGGGTGACTGCGTCCGCTGCGGCTATCACGGCCTGCTGTTCGACGCGAACGGGCGCTGCGTCGAAGTGCCGGGCAGCGACAGCGTGCCGGAGAACGCGCGGGTCGCCACCTATCCGGTCGCGGTCCGGAACAAGTGGGTGTTCGTCTGGATGGGCGACGCGTCGCGCGCGGACACCGCGCTTCTGCCTGACAACTTCTCGTGCGACAGCCCGGAATGGGACTACGTGCCCGGATACCTGCACTACGAGACACCGCAGCAGCTGATCTGCGACAACCTGCTCGACTTCTCGCACCTGTCGTACGTGCACGAGAAGACGCTCGGCGGCTCGACCGCGATCGCCCAGGCGCGGGCGCTGATCGAACCGGTGCCGGGTGGCATCCGCGTGACGCGGCGCGTGAAGAACGTGCCGCCGCCGCCTTACTACCGCGGGCTGAAGTCGTTCGCCGGCAACGTCGACCGCTGGTTCGTCTACGACTTCCTGCTGCCCGGCACGCTGCTCATGCATTCGGGCGGCCGCCCGGTGGAGGACGCCGAAGACGACCTCAGCCGTGCCGTGCGGCTGCACAGCTGCCAGACCGTGACGCCGGAGACCGAGACGACGTCGCACTACTTCTTCCAGCAGTCGCGCCGCGTGGGCGACGGCGACCACTCGATCGCAGAAGGGCTCTACCGATCGCTCGTCGTCGCGTTCGAGGAAGACCGCGCGATGATCACGGCGCAGGCACGCGAGATCGCGCGCGATCCGGAAGCGCCCACGCTGGCGCTCGCCATGGATGCGGCGGTCGTGCGTTTCCGCCGGCTCGTGCAGTCGGCGATCGATGCGGAGCAGGAGGGCGGCGAGCGCGGTTCTGGATCGGGATCAGGCGTGGGACGGGGATCCGCGCGCTTGGGCGCCACGCTCACGCACTGACGTCGTTTCGCGCCGGGGCGCGCGCCCGCGTCAGCGCAGCGTGCGTCCGGTCAGACGTTCGAGCGTGCGCAGCGGCGACGTCTCGGGGTGCAGCTGGTGCTCGACCTCGAGGTAGAAGGTCTGCTCGAGCATGTGCTGGCCGCCCATCACCGCGTGCAGCACCTGGTCGCTGTACACGACCCATGTCGTCCCGGGCGCGAAGTCGACGCGCGCCTGCGGCCCTCCGCGCTGAAAGGGAAGGTCGGACTTCGCGCGGTCGTGCAGCTGGAGCATCAGGTGGTCGTACTCGCTGCGCCGGCGCTTCGTGACGCGGGTCGCGTGCAGCAGCCACGCCGATCCCGGCAGCGGCCTCGGCACGTGCGGCAGGTAGCGCCGCGCATGCGCCTCGAAGCTCTCGCCCACGCGCCATTCGCGCGGCGCGCCGGACGGGTTGACGTTGGTGAAGACGCGCAGCAGCCGCGTGCCGCGCATCGGGTTGGAGGGGAAGGCGTCGATGTGAAGCCGCGTGTCGTCCTGCCGCCAGCTCCGCTCGCGGGTCGCGACGTGCGCCGGGCGGAACGAGGCGTTTCCGCGCACGAGGTGGCCGCGGTAGTGCGGGAAGAGTCGGAGCGCGAATTGCTCCGCGAGCTCGGACCAGCGCACGATCATCGCGCGCAGCGCCGCCGCATCTTCGCCCTGCGCGGACGTGCCCCGCAGCTCGCCACCGGGCCAGCGCACCGAGATGTTCTTGGCTCTCCCGTCGCTCCAGCGCGGATCGAGGAAGCGCTGCTCCTCGGGTGCGAGCACGAACGGCAGCCGGGGAAAGGCGAGCACGAGACCGTCCTCGACCAGCGCCTCGACGCCGCGCGTGGGGCCGTCGTCGGTCCAGGTGGCGTCGGGGAAGGTGCGGACGATGTCGACCGTCGGCTGCCCAGCCGGCACGTCGGCAGCGCCCATCGGTGTCGCGCTCATCGCACGCGCAACCCGGGCTCCGCGCCGGGCGTGGGCTCGAGCACGAAGATGCCGGGGTTCGCTTTCTGGTCGGCGTGCGACGCCGCAAGCACCATCCCTTCGCTCAGGCCGAACTTCATCTGGCGCGGCGCGAGGTTCGCCACCACCACCGTGAGCTTGCCCACGAGATCGCCGGGCTGGTACGCCGAGGCGATGCCCGAGAAGACCGTGCGGGGCTTGCTCTCGCCCACGTCGAGCGTCA
>Ga0335069_10007362_pt1 | contig 15906 bp, 13 predicted proteins | sample Lox_Sample_11_FD_206714 | JGI IMG/M metagenome (GOLD analysis project Ga0335069, IMG submission 206714) | Soil microbial communities from Loxahatchee National Wildlife Refuge, Florida, United States - Lox_Sample_1.1 | ecosystem: Environmental > Terrestrial > Soil > Wetlands | place: USA... | reverse complement strand
TGGATCTTCGTTGTCAACCTGATTTGCGGCGCGCTGGGCACATTGCCGGTGCTGCTGTCATTGCATGACACGATCGGCCACAGCCTTATCGGCAAGCCGCTCACGGACCGTTTCGATATCGGCATGTTCGATGAATTGATGCGCGTGCCCAACGTGGGCATCATGCGCTTTACCACAGCGTCATACCTGTTTGCCTTCGTGTTCTTCGTCTTCATGCTCTTCGTCACGGGCGGAGTGCTCGAAACCTATCGCATGGACCAGCGGTTGACCACCGGCGAGTTTTTCGCCGCCTCCGGCGGATTCTTCTGGCGGATGGTACGGCTGCTGCTGCTATCCACTGTCCCTTTCGTCATCGTTGGCATGATCGACCATGGTCTGGATAAGCTCGCCCGTTATGTTGGCGATCGCGCTATTGCCGATCAAGTTGGGATTTTCATGGGCTGGGGCGGCATCGTGATCTTTCTCATGATTGCGCTCGCCGTCCGGCTATGGTTCGACATCGCGCAGGTACGCGCGGTAGCGCAGAACGAACGCCGCATGTGGCGTAATACCTGGCGCGCGTGGAGCATCACCTGGCATCACTTCGGTGGACTGTATTGGATGTACTTCCGCATTGCGCTGCTGGCGTGGATCACGCTGGGCTTGGGCCTGCTGATCTGGACCAAGCTCCCTGCCCCCGCGACCGGTGCAGTGTTCCTCATCTTTCAGCTAATCATGTTTGCCCAGATCGCCACGCGCCTGTGGCAACTCGCCGGCGCCATGGCGTGGTACCAGCAGCACCCGGACCTCGTTCCCGTTGAAATCGTGCCCGTCGAGGCTCTGCCAGTGCAGGAGATCGCCATGATCGAGCCGGGCGCTGTGGCAGCTCTACCGCAGGAGCCCGTGCCCGCTAGCGAAGCCGCCCCTGAGCTCCCATCGCCGTCGGCTGAGCCTCGCTTTGAGGCACAAGCGCCTGATGAGCCTGACGCCGAGCCGCCTCGCACGGAGCGGAAAGAAAGCGACTAACGGCAGCACCGAGGCCCCATCGCGCATCGCTTTTCGCGCGATGGGGGTGAACTCCCGAAGTCGGGACACCTGCTGTTTATTGACTGCTAGTTGCTAGCTACTAGTTACTTACTTTCCCTTTCCCCCGAAACTAATCCCCACTCCCGTGGTCAGCAGCAGATCGTTGTTCTTCTTCCCCGGTACCGGCTGGCTATTGTAGATATCGTCGAAGCTGAGATTCCAGGTCAGCGCGCGATATAACTTGCTGGCCAGGCCGAGATCAAATGTGCCGCGATAGTTTCCACCCTGGTTGAGATAAGGGAAGAAATAGAGCCGCTCGGTCAACGTGGTGGTTGCGCTGAACTTGTGGGTCAGTTCTTCACCGACGTTGGCGTTGATGATGTTGTTGATCATACCGGTGGAGTAGTTCTCATAGGTGTAGCCGAGACCACCAAGTACATCGAGCGTCGTCACCTTGCTGTTGATCACATGAAATCCCAAGCCGCCGTTGGGACTGAGCCGCGCATTCAACAACTGCTGCTCATCGTACAGGCCGGCGAAGAGGCCAAAGACGAACAGCCGGGGGGTGAGGTTACGGTCGTAACGGATCGCTCCGCCAATCGCATTGGCCGTGGTGCTGGTCAGATTGTCGGTCGTGCTGGTGCTGTAAATCTGCGTAGCCGTGATGTTCCACTCGTCCTTCATGGTCTTGCGATCGGCATTGAAGCCCAGCGCGATGTTCGTGGTGTCGGAGTTACCGCGTGCCAGCGCCAGGCCGAAGCTGCCGCCGCCCGACCAGCCCTGTAACGGTCCCGGGTGAAGCGACTTCTCATAAGCTGCCTGGTCGGCGGGCGAGCGAATCACCGCCACATTGGATTGCGGAATCGTCTGCGCCCCCGAGTTGCTGTTGACCACGATGTTGGAGTCCTGCATCGTGGTCGGGCCGGAGACCGTTTGGTTGTTATTTTGTGTCACGACCAGCGGCTGTTCGGAGGTGAACTGCGCAACCTGGCTCCAATCGATGGCGATTTCGCCGGCATAGTCTGTTTTCAAGGTGAGCTTCTTGTCGCCGAGGCTCACAATCGTCCCGGTAAGCCGGTCTCCGTTCTTGAGAGTGACTTGGGCCGCTTGTAAGACGGCACAACAGCAACAACAGAGCAGGGCAATGCAGACACTGGTCTTGAACATAACGAGGCTCTCCCTTGTGGGTTCTACCAATGAAAAATTTTTACGCTACTGCGGGGCCCGGCCGGCGCAGCAATCGCGCCTGGTACAGCATGGCGAGTGGCTGAAAGTGATCGATAGCATTGTAATTTGAGAGCTGCGGTCTGCGTACAGCAACTCGCAATGCCAGTTACAATGTTGGAAGCATGAAGTCCCGCCTGAGCACTTTGTTCACCTGTTCACTGCTGGTGATGCTTACGCTAATTGCCTGCGATAAGCAGCAAACATCCGCCGCCCCCGCACCTGAAGTTAAACCTGCGGCGGAGACGACCGAGCTGCCTGCCACTCAGCCGTCCACGGCCTCAGCGAGCAACCTGCCCAAGCCGGACGTCAGCGGCGAGCGCGTCATGCAGTACGTGAAGGAGGTGGTCGCGTTCGGCCCGCGTCCGCCGGGCAGTGCGGCCCATGAGAAGCTCGAGCAGTTCATCCTCTCGAAACTCAAGGGTGTCGAGGTGGAACAGGACAAATTCACCGCGCAGACGCCGGTGGGCAAGTTTCCCATCAACAACATCATCGCCAAGTTCCCGGGCAAGAAGAGCGGAATCATCGTCGTCGCCGGTCATTACGACACGCTGTATTCGCAACGCAAGGACTTCGTCGGCGCCAACGATGCGGGCTCTTCCACGGCGTTGCTGCTGGAGTTGGCCGACCAGCTTCGCGGCAAGGGGCCGCTCGACGGCTATAGCGTATGGCTGCTCTGGACGGACGGCGAGGAAGCCTTCGTCAACTGGTTTGCCAACAACGATAATGACTATGGCAGCCGCCAACTCGCCCAGAAATGGCAGCAGGATGGCACGGCGAAGACGATTAAGGCGTTCATCCTCGTCGACATGATCGGCGACGCCGATCTCGATGTCCTGAAAGACACCAACTCAACCCCTTGGCTGACCGAGTTGGTCTATCGCGCCGCGAGCAACCTTGGGTATCAGTCGCACTTCCAGAAATACTCGACTGGTATTGAAGACGACCACCTTCCCTTCGCCAAGGTCGGCATACCCGTCGTGGACATCATCGATTTCGATTACGGCTACGACAACGTCTTCTGGCACACGCCGCAGGATACGGTGGACAAGCTAAGCCCGCAGTCGCTGGCGATCTCCACCGACGTTGTGCTGGAAACCCTCCGGCTGGTGAATCAACGTTAGTTGCGGGTGCCCCAGGTCTCGCTTTTCGAGACCTGGGACCTCTCGTGGAGAGCTGCACGTCTGCTTATTGTTTCGGCGGTGGCTGCGCACCCGTCGAACCGCTACCCGAGCATGTTCCCGTTCCCTTGCCGATGCGTCGCGCATCGATCGAGGGAGTCTTGCCGCTGTTTACATCGCCCTGCACCTGCACCGATTCACCCACGTGCTGCGACAGCACATTCGTATCGGCGCTCTGAGGAATATTTCAGCTTGTAGGTTGTACCGGCCTTATCGGTAATGGTGAAGTTGGGAGCGGTGCCTCCCAGGCAGCCCTCGGTGATAGGCGCGTTGGCCGCCTGGTCCTGCGCACCGGGCTGGGTCGCATTTTGGTCAGGAGGACCGGGTACCGCTGGTTGTTGTTGACCCGCGCCGGGCATCTGTGAGCCCGGGGGGCCGGGCTGCACACCGCTCTGTCCCATAGGACTGCCGGCCTGCTGTGCCCCCGCCCACGCCAGGGTCGCCAGCATGAACAGCGTGATTGCGAATATCTTCTTCATTCGAGAAACCTCCTGAGAAACTTTCCGCGCTGTTGCGCTGACGAGGCGGCGCAGAGAGATGTAGGTTAGAGGGCATTGTTGGCTGGCGGTTTGCCTCAGCGAAGTACGAAGCGGAGCTGCTGGCCGGTATCTTCATGGAGAATAGCGCGAGCCGCGGGGCAGAAGCTCGGACCTGAAGATTCACCACGGAAACACGGAACACACGGAATCTAGGGAGTCTGGTTTTTCCGTGAATTCCGTGCTTCCGTGGTGAAACGATTCTCGACCCGAACTGAAATCTTTTCTTGCGCGGCGGAGCCACAGTCCCCATAATGATGCCGTGCGAAGCCGGATCCTCAGCGCGGTTGTGTTTGCGGCCTTGATCGCGGCGCCCGCGTGGGCGCAAAACGGTACCAACGGCGGCGCTCAGTCATCTGGCGCGACCGATAGCACGTCGAGCAACGCTCCCGTCAGCAATAGCTCCGGCTCCTCATCCGGACCCGGGACGCGATCGGGCTATCATTCCTCCGCGGGATATGGAAGTGCGTACGGATGGGGTTATGACGGCTGGACCAAGAACGGCTGGCACGACGGTCAGTGGTACCCAATTCCCACTTACCGTGATCCCGCAAGCGGCGGCAATGCCTCGCAGCCGCAGGCGAAATCCGGCAAATCATCCGCCAGCTATGCCAGCCAGAGCGAGGTGGAGGCGATCCAGCAAGCCATAGCCCGCCATCGCGCACAGCAGGCGCAGAGCGACGCTCAGCCGTCGCAGCCGGCGACCTCAGCCACCGCTCCAACGCAGCCATAACGGCGTTCCTCCAGAAATACGGCGACCTCGACGCAGGAATGGCCGACTGTTTGGCAAGCAGACAGATCACACAATTGGGTGATGTAGGTGACGCTCGAAGCTCGTGGCTGGAAGCTCGCCGCTGTTTATAATCCCCTCCATGAATCTGGAACAGAAATTGGCTGAACTGAAGCGCCGCGACTCGCTGGCCGAAGCCGGTGGCGGCGAAGAACGCCGCGCCCGCATGCACAAAGAAGGCAAGATGTCGGCTCGCGAGCGCATCGAGTTCCTGCTCGACGAAGGCACCTTCGAAGAGACCGACAAGCTGGTCGTTCATCGCTGCACCGACTTCGGCATGGACGAGCAGAAATTCTATGGCGATGGCTTCCTTACCGGTTATGGCCGCATCGAAGGCCGCCTCGTCTTCGTCTTCGCGCAGGACTTCACCGTCTTCGGCGGATCGCTGTCGGAGACCAACGCCGCCAAGATCGTCAAGATCATGGATATGGCAATGCGCGTCGGCGCGCCGGTGATTGGGCTGAACGACTCTGGTGGCGCGCGCATTCAGGAGGGCGTGCGCTCGCTCGCCGGCTATGCCGATATCTTCCTGCGCAACACGCTTGCCTCGGGTGTGGTACCGCAGATCTCCGCCATCATGGGTCCGTGCGCCGGCGGCGCAGTCTATTCACCCGCCATCACCGACTTCATCGTGATGGTGAATAAGACGTCGTACATGTTCATCACCGGTCCCGACGTCATCAAGGCGGTGACCCACGAAGAGGTGACCAAAGAAGAGCTCGGTGGCGCGATGACCCACAACGAGCGATCCGGCGTCGCGCACTTCGTCGCGCAGGACGACGCCGAGTGCCTCAGCATGATCCGCGAGCTGTTCAGCTTCATCCCGTCGAACAACCTGGAAGATCCGCCGCGCAAGCCCTGCACCGATCCCATCGATCGCGCCGACGAGCGGCTCGACAGCATCGTGCCCGCCGAATCCAGCCAGCCCTACGACATCAAGGACGTCATCAACACCGTCGTCGACGACTCTTACTTCTTCGAGGTGCAGGAACACTACGCGAAGAACATCGTCGTCGGCTTCGCACGGCTCAACGGCAAGACGGTCGGCATCGTCGCCAATCAGCCGGCGTTTCTCGCGGGCGTGCTCGACATCAGCGCCAGCATCAAAGGTGCGCGCTTCGTGCGCTTCTGCGACTGCTTCAACATCCCGCTGATCACCTTCGAGGACGTTCCCGGATTTCTTCCCGGCACGCAACAGGAATACGGCGGAATCATCACGCACGGCGCAAAGCTGCTGTTCGCCTTCTCCGAAGCGACGGTGCCGAAGATCACGGTGATCACTCGCAAGGCTTATGGCGGAGCGTATTGCGTTATGGCGTCGAAGCACATTCGCACCGACGTGAACTACGCCTGGCCGACAGCCGAGATCGCGGTCATGGGGCCGGAAGGCGCGGTGAACATTGTCTATCGCCGCGAGCTGGAGAAATCACAGGATCCCAATGGAGATCGCAAGGCGAAGATCGAGGAGTTCCGCGACCGCTTCGCCAATCCGTATGTTGCTGCCGAACGAGGGTATCTGGATGCGGTGATTCGTCCCCGCGACACCCGCCGCAAACTGATTCAGGCGCTGGAGATGCTGGAGAACAAGCGCGACAAGAACCCGCCGAAAAAGCACGGGAACATTCCGCTATAGCAGCCACTGACGGCCGACAGCTGAAAGCTTATAGCCGAAAAAAGGAAATCCCGAGCCGCTTCTGAGCGATCTTCCTGGCTGGCGGTTCACAGCACCATTTGTGTCGAGCTTGCTGACCTGATACTTGCGTATCCGGGCTAGCTGCCCAAAATGGATGCCGGACGCACAACCAACCGGAACAACCGTTCCACGTCTCGGGATTCCGTCTTGCCTTTGACTCGCTTCGCCGTTCTTCAGTCGTCAGCTCGCGAACAACTCGTGCCAGTTTTCTGTCTGCGCTTGCGCGCGGACAGCATACTCGCCTGAGGCCCCGGCGGCTGCCGGTAACTCCATCGCTGGCGCGTTGGAGCAGCTTGCTGCCAACTTCAAACTCAGGAAACTGTCAAAGAACGAGTGTGTTTTTACTCCTCTCGGGGACGAAGTCAATACAAATATCGCACCTGTATCCCATTTGTTTTCAATCAAGTGCAGCACGTCCACAGGCGCCTGCCGAAAATTTGTGCAAACCGGAAATGCCGCATTGATCAGCCATGCTAAAACACGCGATTTTGGCGGCTTTTCGCGTGATCGGCTTCCGGTTGCGTCCTCATCACAGCACGTTGTGATTGTGTGAATCTGGCAAAAACCGCACCGCAAGCGGCGATTCACGCTCGCAAAAATCTTGTTCACCACGGAAGCACGGAAGACACCGAATTTCTTAGGCTCCTACGCACTCGATGCCGATTCGCGCGCTACCCGGCAGACCGCATTGCCGTGATGCAGCGCGGCGAGCTGGTCGAGGTCGGCGACACCGAGCAGATCACGACCACCCCGCGGCACCCATACACGCGCGCCCTTTTGGCCGCCACCCCCGAGCTGCGGGTCGCGCAGTAAATCACCACGGAAAACACAAAATTCAACGAATTCATGATTCGATTTTTCCGTGCGTTCTGTCCTTCCGGTGGTGAAAACGACTTTCTGGTTTGGGGTTACGAAAGACTAATCTCCCTACCCCCTACTTTCGTAACTTGACGACAACGATGTCAGCGTTACGCTGATAAGTTGGGCTTGGTGTGTCCAATGCCTCCGAGGCAGATTCCCGAGGCGCTCTTTGAAAACCAGGGAACAGCGTGCATGCAGCAGGTAATCGAAGCCGGTTTGGCGTTTATGGCCGTTGCTCAGCCGCTTATGAAAGCCGTTTATTTACAGCAGCTTGCAGCTAAGTTGTTTCTTATGACGACTTTGCCGGGTGGCGTGTAAATTATTGATTCGCGGCTGTTTACATCGACGAATAAGTCCAGCGTTTTGACGACTTTGCGCTAAAGTCGTCAAAACAAAGGACCAAAATCAGGGGGGATACCCCCCATTCTTGAGCAGGAGTTTCAGGCGTTATCCCAAAAGTACCGGGAATTGGGGTAGAAATTACACCCAAGCTTGACGGCTTCAGTTCACCTGCTGCTTGACGATATGAACGTCGACGGCGGGGGCGTCGCGTAGGAAGCGATGGACAGCCGAGAGGAACAGGTAGCGGCGCCAACCGCTGGTGGCCGAGTGTCCGAAGATCATCTGCGTGATGTGCTTCTCCCGGACAAACTCCGCCATGGCTGAGGCGACGTCTTTGCCCTTGAGTCTCACGACGTGCGCGCCGAGGTTCTCGGCGAACTGAAAGTTGGCCTGCAGGGTGCGCTTGCGCTCGGGGTCGTCATCGCTGCCGATGTCGACATACACGACAAACAGATCGGCATTGGCAGCCTGCGCCATGCGCGAAGCGCGAGCGATGAGGTACTGCGCCGCGGGATTCGAGCTAATGCCGACCGCGATTCGTTCGCGCACTTGCAACTCGCGGTTGGGATCCAGTTCGCTCTGGATGTACGGCTCGAGGCTGCGATCGACCACCTGCGCCACGTGGCGCAATGCAATCTCGCGCAACGCGATCAGGTTGCTGGGGCGAAAGAAATTGCCGAGGGCGCGGTCCACCCGCTCCTTGGGATAAATGTCGCCGCGCCGCATGCGAGTTTGCAGCGCCTCGGGCGTAACGTCGGCCAGCACGATTTCGTCGACGCGTTGCAACACCCAGTCGGGAACGGTTTCGCGCACGATGATGCCGGTGATCTTGTGCACCATCGGCGTGACGCTTTCGAGGTGCTGCACGTTCATGGTGGAGACGACATCAATGTGATGGTCGAGCAACTCGAAAACGTCTTCGTAGCGTTTGTGGTGCTTGCTGCCGTCGATGTTGGTGTGCGCCAGTTCATCCACCAGCACCACCTGCGGGTGGCGCGCGAGGATGGCGTCGACGTCCATCTCCTCGAAGAGCGTGCCTTTGTAGTCCAGCTTCTTGCGGGGAACGGTTTCGAGCCGGCCGGCAAGCTCGCGGGTGGCGGCGCGGCCATGGGTCTCGACCACGCCGATGACGACGTCCTCGCCGCGGCTCTGGCGGCGGACGGCCTCGCTGAGCATGGAATAGGTCTTGCCGACGCCCGGCGCGTAGCCGAGGAACAGCTTGAAGACGCCGCTCTTCTTGGCGGGCGGCGCTTCCTCCAGCCATTGCTCGGGGCTTTTCTGCATGCAGATCATTCTGCGGCAGCGGCCGGGAAAAGTCGATTCGGTACAATCGTGCCGTGGATGGCCAGCCTCATTCGCGCCGCTGGAATGCGCTCAGTTGGGCGCGGGTTCAGACCTTGCTCTTTCGCTACACGGTAGCGCTTGGGACGATCGCGCTGCTCGCGGTTGTCTGCCGGCATCTGCCGCTCAATCCGACGACGGTTGCGCTGATTTACCTGCTGGTGGTGCTGGCCGTTGCCAGCCGTTGGGGATTGACCCTGGCGACTACGACTGCCGTAGCAGCAACGCTGGCGTTCAATTACTTTTTCCTGCCGCCGGTTGGAACGTTCACCATCTCCGATCCGCAAAACTGGGTGGCGCTGCTGGCGTTTCTGGCGAGTGCCATTCTGGCCAGCCGCCTCTCGGAGCGCGCGCGGCGTGAGGCGGAGAACGCAACGCGTCGGCGCAAAGAGGTCGAGCGGCTGTACTTCCTCAGCCAGCAGCTGCTGGCCACGGACAACGTGGTGGAGTTGCTCAACTCGATCCCTCACTTCGTGTGCGAGGCTTTTGGGTTGAATGCCGCGGCCATGTACGTGCCGAGCCGCAAAGAGGTCTACCGCACCGGAACAGAACATCCGGAACTGACGGCCGAGCAACTGGAGTCGGTCAGCGGCCGCGGCGAACTGGTGGTGGATGAAGAACGCCTGCTCTGTTTCGTTCCGCTGCGCATCGGGGTGAAACCAGTTGGCAGCCTGGGGCTGCAGGGCGCTGTGCTGTCGCGCGAAAGCCTGGAGGCGGTTGGCAGCCTGATCGCCATTTCTATTGAGCGCGCGGGAGCGGTGGAAACCCTCAGTCGCAATGAAGCTGCTCGCGAGGGCGAAAAGCTGCGGTCGGCGCTGCTGGACAGCGTGACGCATGAGTTTCGCACTCCGCTGACCGCGATCAAAGTTTCGGTGACCACGCTGCTCTCGCCCGATCCGGTTACGTCCGAGGCGCGGCAGGAGTTGCTGACCGTGATCAATGAAGAAACCGACCGGCTCAATCGGCTGGTGGGCGAGGCGGCGGAGATGGCGCAGCTCGATGCTCAGCAGGTGGAGTTGCGGCGCGAGCCCTACGCTGTGCGCGATGTCATCGCTGCCGCTCTGGAAGCCGCAAAGCAGAACCTGGGCGGTCGTGAGGTGAAACTGCAGGTTGCCGACCCTCTGCCGAAGGTGCTGGTGGATGAAGCGCGCATCGCCGAAGTCTTGCAGCAACTGCTGGAGAATGCGGTGAAATATTCCCCGGCGGCCACGCCGATCACGATTACCGCTGAGGCTGCCGGCAGCATGGTGCGAATCAGCGTGGCCGATCAGGGGCCGGGAATCGACGATATGGAGCAGCACCTGATCTTCGAGAAGTTCTACCGCGGGCGCGACCAGCGCTATCGCGTGCAGGGCACAGGTATGGGACTAGCGATCGCTAAGGCCATCGTCGAGGCCCATCACGGAACTATCGATGTGACCTCGCAGCTTGGCAGCGGCTCGGTGTTCCACTTCACCGTTCCCGCCGAAACGAAAGCGACGGCAGAACAGGCATAAGGCGGAGCAAAACTCTCATTCTCCGGCTACGGCGTGATTTCATACACCATACCGTAGGTGTGAGCGCCTCCTGCGGAAGTCGTGCCCCAGAGATTGCCGCTCGCGTCCATCGCCATACCCTCGAAGGGAGCTGCGCCCTGATCGCCGCCGCTGAAGGTATGCAGCAGGTTGTAAGTCCATGAGCCATCTGTTTGCGACAGCCTGAAGGCCTGGCCGTTCCCGCTCGGATCCGTGGTTCTCACGCCATAGAGGTTTTCGGCGGAATCGAAAAAGAGGTTGGTGCCGATCATGGTGCCGCCGTCGTAAAGCACCTGGAAGCTCCAGCCTCCTCCCGACGGAGTCATCTGGAAGATGGTGCCGTCGTTGCCGGGACCCTGGATGTCAGTGTCGCTGTACAGATTTCCGGCACCGTCAAAGACCACGTTGGCAGAGGAAATGGTGCCGTCGGTCAGGTATTGAAAGGTGTGAAGGACGGTTTCCGTCCAGCCGCCTTGCGAGGGCGACAGTTCGAAGACTCCGAATTCCATCGTGCCGTATAGGTTGCCGGCGCGGTCAAAGGTCACTCCGCCGAGCGGGTATTGCCCATCACTGCCGCCGGTGAACGTGAAAAGCGTGGTTTCCGTCCACACGCCGCCGGAGTTGGTCAGCTTGTAAACCGAGCCGAGATTTGGAAGGCTGGAGTTGTATCCGCTCGTGGTGCCATAAATGGCTCCTGTGCCGTCGAAGATGATGTCTCCATATTGCGGCGTAGCTCCGTCGGGGCCTCCCGTGAAGCGATAGAGCACGGTATGTGTCCAAGGGCAGGACAAGGATCCGCAAATGTGGGATGGCGGCGTGAGCTTGAAGACCGTTCCGCAGCCGTGATTATTGCAACCGCTGTTGCCGCCTCCGCTGGTCGTGCCATACAGGTTGCCGTCGGGACCAATCACTACGCGGGAGGCCGGGAACGCCCCGTCATTGCCTCCCTGAAACTGATACAAGGCGCTCGCGATCCATGCGCCGTTGTGGTTGGTCAGCTTGTAAACGGTGCCGTAGCCCACGCCATAGAACATATTGGTGCCGTAGATATTCCCGTGCGCATCCAGAGTCACGCCGGCATTGGGCTCCGCTCCGATTGCGTTGGTGTTGAAGCTGTAAATCACGTGGAAGGTCTGGGCCTGGGCTGCCGGAAGGCCAAGACTTGCTGCGGCGAAGATGAGCGCAAGAATTCGGCAGTGCAAGTTGAGGCTGAGGAACGAGGTTCTGGGGAGTGCGGGCATTCGAATCCTCCTTTGCCGCTTTTCCAGTCTGCGGCAACTGCACAGGCAGGCCCGCGTGAGCTTCGGTCCGCCCGGCGCGGCATGTATCTTGGCACTCGCTCAGCACCACGTCACCTTAATTTCAGGTTACGGAGTAAACGATTGAAGAGACGGAGCTTGCCCCTTGGCGCATCGAGCAGCGTTGCAGCCGAGACATTGTCATGAGTCGATCAGTGGCGATAGTCGGGTAACTACGGGCGACTGGATGTCCCTGGTTCGTCAGATCCGGCGGACTCACCAAGGCCCACGTTAGCCCAAAAGATGGGCGAATGTGGGGCACCGTGTTTATCCGGATCAACGAACTACTTTGGCGGGAAGAGGAACTTCAGCATCGGCCCCACGCGCGCTGCCCAGGCGGTTTCGTTGTGCCCGGCATCGGGAACTTCCAGGAATCGCAGGTCGTGACCTTCTGTCCATCCCTTCTTCACCAGCGCAACGTTCAACTCGCAAGCGTCGGGAAGCGCGCGCTCGCTTTCCTTGGTGCCGATGTCCAGCCAGATCTTCAGGTCGGGTTTGCGGCGGATTTTGGTCACGGTCTTCAGGATGGCGCGATTCCGCCACCATACCGAGGGCGACATAACCGCCAGCTTGCTGAACATCCAGGTGTAGCGCAGGCCGAGATAAAGCGTAACCAGCCCTCCCAGCGACGAACCGCCCAGGCCGCAGTCACCAGCGCCGGGCAGCGTGCGATAAGTGCGATCGACGAAAGGCTTCAGCTCTTCGACCAGCATCTGGCCATAGGCATCGGCCTGACCGCCGCCGAGTCGCTTGTCCTCGACAGGTGTGTACTCGTTGATGCGGTGCTCGCCCGTGTTGTAAATGCCGACAATGATCAGCGGCTCGATTTCGCCGGCCAGGATTAGCGAGTCGGCCGTCTCGCCCATGTGCCAGGAATTGCCGGCGAAGGCCGTCGCCGGGTCGAACAGGTTCTGCCCGTCCTGCATGTAGAGGACAGGGAAGCGGCGATCTGCGTCCGCGTCGTAGATGGGCGGAAGGTAGACGATGAAATCGTGTTTCTCGTTCTCGACCTGGGAGGGGAATTGCTCGTGCAGCCGCAGGCGGGATTTCAAGTCGCCGGCCAGCGCGGCTGGGATAGGGTTCATATCGGTTGTGGTAGGCATCGAGTGGATATGAATGTACGGTATGCGGCGATACGGCTCAATAGAAACTTAGATGCCGCCCTTGTGGAAATCGTGCCATTATTCGCGGTTGAACGCCCGGAAGCGCTCGATCGACGCCGCGCTGTACTGTCCCACCTCAATCAGGTAGCCATCCGGATCGCGCATGTAGCAGCGCAGCTCCCAGCCGTGATTATCGAGCGGCTCGGTCAGGAACTCCGCTCCCTTGGCCTTCCACTCGCGGTAGCACTTCCAAACGTCGGCGACACGCAGGTTAAGAAAACTGCTGACGGTGTTTCGCTCCTGCGGGGTGACCAGGATGACCTCAGGCTTGTCGGGCGTGGGGCCGCCGCCGGAGTTGAGGATGATCCAGGAGTTCGACAGCTTGATGTAACAGGGATTCTCCGCCTTGACCACCCGGCCGCCCAGCACATCGACGTAGAACCGCTTGGACCGCTCCTGGTCAGCGACGGTAAGGAAGTGAGTGACGAAAAAGCCTTCTTCAGCGATGGGAGCAACGGGGAGGCACATGGAATCGTTGGCCATTGTGTAGAATTGCTCCTTCCTGGAATTGATAGGAAGCGTTGCCGCCGAACCGCTTTAGAGTACCAGACACCTGTGCCAAAATCTCTCCGTCAGGGGCATACACAACTTGAATCGCGAATTTCACCGCTGGTGGTCGCATGATCTTGGACGCGACATGGATATGCTCGTCTTTGGTCATGACGGGCCGAAGGTCCTCGTCTTTCCCACTTCGCAGGGCCGCTTCTACGAATACGAAGACAACAAGATGATCGCCGCCGTCGCCGATCGGCTGGAGAACGGTTGGCTCCAGATTTACTGCGTGGACAGCGTCGATGGCGAAAGCTGGTACAACAAGTGGGCGCATCCCTACTGGCGCGTGCAGCGACACCTCGCCTACGAGCGCTACATCCTCAATGACGTCATACCGCTCATGTGGAACAAAAACTGGAATCCACGCGTGATGGTGACCGGCTGCAGCTTTGGCGCCTATCACGCGCTGAACTTTGCCATGCGCCATCCTGACAAAGTCACGGACTGTGTGTGCATGGCCGGGTCCTATGACATCAAGAAGTTCCTCGACGGCTGGTACAGCGAGGAGGTGTACTTCAACAATCCTCCGGATTATCTCTCGAACTGCACCGACGGCTGGCGCTACAACCACATCCGTACTGTGCTCTCGACCGGCGAGTGGGACATGTGCTGGAACGATAACGAAAAGATGGCGGAGATCATGCGCTCGCACGGCATCCGGCACGAGCTGTACGTGTGGGGCGAGCGCAGCTATCACGATTGGCCCTGGTGGCGGCCGATGGCGCGCGCGTACCTGGGATAGGCCGCTCAGAAGACGTGTGGGTTGTTGGGATTGCCCGAGTCGATGGTGATCTGCTGCGTGGGATGACGCCGGGCCCACCAACAAGGGCTCAGGCCGAGCTGGGGAAGCAGCGAGTTCGAGCAATTCTCGATTTCGTCTCCGCCGTCGTCGTATTCGGTCTTGCCGTTCTTCAGCTTGACGGCATAGTAGGTGTGAACCGTCACCGCGCCCACTCGTGCGCGTTGCGGAATGCCGGCACGCAGAGACACGAAATCGACGGCATACACTGCCGCGAGCACAACCAGCACGATTAGGATGAGTCGCTTCACACGCAGGAAATAAATCCCTCAAGGGCACGAGCGAATCCATTGTAAGTTACGAACTCGGCGGCTGCGGCCCATGCAAACGGGAGGTTTGTCGTGACCTACCCGTAAACCAATGGTTGTTGTGCGGCAGCAGCCCGCATCATAATGTGAAAGAGGATGGTAGCTGGGAGTTTCCGGTCGGCAGTGATAGCTCACCTTAGGACCGTGAAATTCGGAACTCCACATTTCGAAGTTTCCATGAGCCGCGGAACCAGTATTCGAGAGCCCAGGACTTCGTTCGGTAACGGGGGACGCGGGCCTACGGCCAATTGGCCGGGCGGAGGGGGCGGTGGTGGAGGCCGTGGCGGCGATGACCGTCCCAACTATAGCGAGCGTCTGCGGCGCTACCGTCTGGGCCTGGTACTCGGCCTTTCCTCGGTGGTAATGCTGTTTGTCTCGTTCACCACCGCGTACGTTGTGCGCAAGGCCGGAGCCGTCTGGGATCCCGCGCACAACGATTACGTGAGCAACTGGGTGCCGCTGAATCTGCCGGTCCAGATTCTGCTCATCAACACCCTCGTCCTGTTGTTGAGCAGCACGACGCTGGAGATGGCGCGTCGCCGCGCGGCCGAGGATGCGGCGGTTGCCCCCATCGCAAATATCCCGGGCATTCGAGCGGACTACAATCATGCGCTTCCGTGGCTGTGGACGACGATTCTGCTGGGGCTCGGTTTTCTCGGCGGCCAGGCGTATGCGTGGCTCCTGCTGGAGCGCCTCAACCGCAGTTTCGCACTGAACGCCAGCGGCTCCTTCTTCTTCGTTCTCACCGGGGTTCACGCCGTCCACCTGCTGGGCGGCATCCTCGCGCTGCTCTACGCGGGCATCACCAACTGGCTGCACAAGCCGCCGGAGACGCGACGCATGGTGATCGATGTCGTGTCGTGGTATTGGCACTTCATGGGCGTGCTTTGGGTGTACATCTTCGGCCTGCTGTACTTCGCGCGCTAGCAATCAGTACTCAGCCATTGCAGCTTGCACCCCCGCGCAGTTCCCTCCCTCTCAGTGAGCCCAAGAGTTCCACGGCCTGATCGCTGACGCTAAGTTCGTCATTCGACGGCAAATCCAGTTCTTGACAATTACAAATTGCAATATCATAATTGCAAATCGCAATATGAAACTCGGCGAAAAACTTCGGTACTTGCGGCTGGTCGAGGGCGCGCTGCGCGGTATGGACCGTGAGATGACGCAGCAGGATTTGGTGCGCGCGCTCAAGAAGGAGACCGGCAAAGGGCTGAGCCAGTCGTACCTGTCGCAGATCGAGAGCGGGGCGCGGCCGCACCTGACCAACGCGTCGCGCATGCTGCTGGCGCGCTTTTTCAA
>Ga0335069_10007361_pt1 | contig 15907 bp, 17 predicted proteins | sample Lox_Sample_11_FD_206714 | JGI IMG/M metagenome (GOLD analysis project Ga0335069, IMG submission 206714) | Soil microbial communities from Loxahatchee National Wildlife Refuge, Florida, United States - Lox_Sample_1.1 | ecosystem: Environmental > Terrestrial > Soil > Wetlands | place: USA... | reverse complement strand
TGCCGTTCCACGATCGTGCGTGAGGCTGCGATCAGATTCTTGGCTTTGTTGCGAAAGAAGCCGGTCGAGCGAATCAGACCCTCGAGAACGGGCGGCGGCGCCAGGGCCATGGCCTCGGGCGTGGGGAAACGCGCAAAGAGCTGCGGGGTGACTTGGTTCACGCGCTCGTCGGTGCACTGGGCCGATAGAATGGTCGCGCACAAGAGCTGGAAGGCGTTTTCCCGATGCAACTCGCAGCTCGCCGCGGGATACATGCGATCGAGGCCGCGCAGAATGGCCGTCACGCGCTTGCGCTCGGGCGGCCAGGTGGTCTTGATAGAAGGGGCGTTGGCGCGAGCTTTGCGGGCTGGCTTGGATCGGGCCATGAGGGATCTCTAGCATGAGGCAGGCGGAAGTTCGCGCGGGCGCTGGCCCCATGACTTGCGAAGGCCGACCGGGCGGGGTCTAATCGGAACCAAGATGGACGAGAGCCCCGAGGAGCTCGATGAGATTCGGCGCGAAGCGGCCGAGATTGATCCCTACCGGTACCGGCGGCTCCGGCGACGGATGATCACCGCTTTGGTTTTCGCGGCCGGAGCGGGCGTGTGTTGGCTCGCCGTGACCATGGCGCTGGCCAGCCGCAATCCATGCGAGCGTGTGCGCGACCATTTTTGCCGCCACTCCCCTGACCCGGCCCGATGTGCCAGCTACCAGAGCATCTTCCACGAGTCCGAACAGGACCCAAGCCCGGCCATGCGCAGCATGATCCGAGACCAGTGCTTGACCAAGATCAACCGGCTCAAGGAGGAGGACGGCATTGCCGTCCGTTGAGAGGCCGGTCAGACCGAGAAGGAGCTACCGCAACCGCAGGTCGACTTCACGTTGGGGTTGTTGAACTTGAACCCCGAGCCTTGCAGGCTTTCCACGTAGTCGATCTCGGTTCCCATCAGATACATCAGGCTCATCTGGTCGCACAGCATCTTCACGCCGTTGGACTCGAAGGCCTGATCGATGTCTTGCGGCTGGTCAAAGTAGAGATCGTAGGCGAAACCCGAACATCCGCCCCCGAGCACCTTGAGACGCAAGGCATAGCCCTCCTGGATCTTCTCCTCGGCGCGAATCTCGTTGACCTTCTCTGCTGCTCGCGCCGTCAGCGTGACCGGCGTGGCAGGCGCTTCATCAGGTGCTTCGGGGGTCTTGTCGGTGGCGGCAGGCATTGAGGAACTCCTGTTGGGTGAAGTGTAGCTTGTGCTTCCGATGCCGGCCACCCCTCCCAGGGTTCGCGGTACAAACCGGACTAAAAGGGCTTGGTCGATTCGCCCTGCCACACCGGCGATCGAAGCCCCGTGACGTTCCATACGCGCAGGGCGTCAGCCTTGCCTTTCACGCGCACGGGGGCCAGCGCTGTCGCGACCACCGAACCCGCGAGCTTGCCGAAAGTCGCCTCGGAGACCAGGACCTCGCCGGGCTTGGCGAAGCTGCACAGGCGTGAAGCGGTGTTTACCGCGTCGCCGATGGCCGTGTATTGCAATGCGCGCGAGCTCCCGATTGCGCCGGTCACCACCGTGCCGGTGTTGATGCCGATGCCAATCTTGATCTCCTCCTGGCCTTCCGCCGTGCGGGTGCGGTTGAACTCAGAGAGCACCTGCAGCATGTCGAGCGCGCACTCGACCGCCTTTTTTTCGGCACCGGGGATGGCCACCGGCGCCCCGAACAAGGCGATCACTTCGTCACCAACGAACTTATCGAGAGTCCCCTCGTGCTTGAAGATGACATCCACCATCAGCTCGAAGTACTCGTTGAGCATGCGCACGATTTCCGGCGGCTCGCGCTTCTCGCTCATGGCGGTGAAACCGCGGATGTCGGAAAAGAGCAGGGTCACCTCGGATAGTGCGCCGCCCTTCTCGAGCTGCAGCTTGCCCGCCACCACCTGCTCGACCAGGTTGGGCGAGAGCAAACGCTGGAATTGCGCGCGGGTCTTCGCCTCCTGCTCGATCTTGCGCGCCAACATGGAATTGTGGATGGCGGCGGCGGCTTGGTTGCCGATGCCGGCGAAGATCTGTAGGTCCTTCTCGCCGAAGGCGTTGGTCGCCACCATGGAATCGAGGTGCATGATGCCTAGCAGCTCATCGTGATGGATGAGGGGCACCGTCATGGTGGAGCGTATGCCCTGCATGATGATGGAACGCGCACCTTGGAAACGACTGTCCATGCTGGCGTCGGAGGACAGAACGGCGGTCTTCTGCCCGACCACTTCGCTGAGGATGGAGCGGGAGAGCACAATCTGTTCGGTCCGCCCGTCGCGCGTCTTGGCCACACGGGGCTGGGGAACCCCGTTCTCCATGAGGAGGATGACCCCGCGATCAGCCGGGATCAGATCGAACGCCTTCATGATGATCTTTTCCAGCAGGACGTCGATGTCGACTTCGAGTCCGATGGAACGACCCAGCTCGTAGGCCAGGCGCAGCTTCTCGTAGTCGCGGCGCAGGGTTTCGGCGTCGGAGATCTGGCGCTCGGGCAGAAACTCCGCCGCGCTGGCCGCTTCGACCTTGCGATGAATGAGCGCATCGGCCATCGCGGCCTGCTGGATGCTGACCCGTTGCGCTGCTTGCGAAGCCTGGCTCGACTGTTCGCGAAAGATGAGCTGCGTGCCCCCGAGCACGATTTCGTCGCCTTCGGCGAGGACCCGTTCACCGACGCGTTCGTTCTTGTAGAACGAGCCGTTCAGGCTGCCGAGGTCACGGTAGAGAAAACGGCCGTCGGGTTGCTGGATGACCTGCGCATGTTCCTTGGAAACGATGCGGTCGAGTATCTGAATGATGTTGTGGGGGTGACGACCGATGGTGGTCATCGCGCCCAACTCGTATTCGCGCCGCCCGTTGCTGCCTTGAACGATCAGTTTTGCCATGCGCTGCCTTGCAGAAAGGCCATTCTATCACGTCACCATTCGATGCGGGCCGAGTCCGTCACGGCCCGCGGCGAGAGATGGAAGTCATACGTCTTGTTAATGACCGGGAAGAAGGCCGTGCTCACAAAGTGCGCTTCGATCGAAACCTCTTTCGGACTGGTGGAGAAGACGACCTCGAGGTTGGGATCCCGAACACCCTCCTTGCGCAGGGCCGCGGGGACGGATTTCTTCAGATCATTCATCATGGCCAGCTTGACCGCTGGCGGGCGCAAGTTGGAGCGATAAAGCATGGGGAGCGCGTCGAGCAGCACGCCCTTGGCACGCGAGGAAAGCGAGTAGACCGGCCAGGTGTACACGCCCAGATAGACGAGCACGCCCATCAGCAGCAGCAATCCGATGGAAACCGCGTTGATCGAGCGAGGTTTCTTGTACCTGACGGCCATGCCTCTGCCTTCCTAGGCCGTCGGAGCAGGCTCGCTCAGCTGTCGGGCGAGCTGGTTGCGCATGCAGTAGGCGCCGATCAGACCTTGGACCACCAGGGCCACGGCTTGGCTGACTAGGCTGGCCGCCAGAATGCTGGCCCGGGCTCCCGCCGGCGTGGCACCCGGCACGTAGCCGTGAAAGAAGTAGATGAGCGCGGCCTGGGTCGTCCCGAGCCCCATGACCGCGATAGGCAGGACGGAGATGAAGTACACGATCGGTAGGCACGCGATCGCTTGCGCCACCGGCACCTCGATGCCGAAGGCGCGCAGCGAGGCGTAGGTGAAGGCCATCAAAGCAGCGAGATGGGGAACCCGCACGGCGAGTGCTCGAACATGCCCGGACAAGCCGGCCGCGAACAAGACGTCGAAGATGGGGCGCGAAGTCAACCACCTGGGCCGAAGGAGAAGCAAAACCAGGTACACGGCAAGCGCGCCATAGGCGCCGAGCACGATCCTGTAGAGAGCGGGAGGCACATCGGGAGCTATCAGCAGGCCGAGGGAGGCGAACAAGAGCAGCAGGAGGATGTTGATACCCATGACCAGGATCACGGCCGCGGTCCCGCGCAACAAGGGGACCCCACGTGAACGCTTCACGAAGTAGATGATAGCGCCCTGGCCAACCGTGTAGTTGACCAGAGCGAGCAGGTAGGTGGCTCCCCGGACGATCAGAACCTCGGGAAAGGAGAGTCGGGCCACGAACCACCCGAAAGTCTTCCAAATGGCAAAAGAATCGCCAAGATACACGCCCAGCACCAGGACCACGAAAGTCGGGATAGCCCAGGAGCTGGCCGAGGTGAGCGCCGTCCGAATCTCCGTAAAAGAGATGCTGTGAAACAGATAGACAAGTAGGCTTATGGTGACGGCCCACGCCAAGATTCTGGCGAGCTTCTTTCGCATGGCCGCCCACTATCGCACGAATCGCCGCCCTTCGCCCGGCGCATGTCCTGTCTTGTGTATTTGGCGTTAGGAAGAGAAACTGACAGGCAGGCACCATGACCTCGACCAGCGCGGGTTCATCCCCGGGTTCCCCAGCCGGCGACAGGTCGGACGCCCATCCGTCGGCGTCCCCCGTCGAGTCGCTACCGGTGCCGGCGTACCTGCTGGTCGAGCCGATGGTGCAGGGCAAAAAGGTCCTCGACATCGCGACCAGCGTGGGAGGACCGGGGCCTGAGTGCCTTCGACGCGCGGGAGCCGCAGAGGTAATCTCCTGCGCGCCGAGCGGCCCGTCCCTGCCGGCGCCCGACGCGGCAGTGGACATCGTGTTGTGTGGCCTGTCGTTGAGCGCGGTTCGATCAGACGAAGAACGTGGCGCCTGGTTGACCGAGATCCGGCGTGTGTTGCGACCGGATGGTTTCTGCATGTTGCGCTTGGCGGCCACGGCCTTTCGCGAGGATGCGCAGGCCGGCGCTGGGATGCGCGCGGCTTGCTCGGACCTGTTGCTGACGTATTTCGCGACGGTCGACATGGTCGAGCAGACGCAGTTCGGTGGCGTCGCGTTTCATGTACCTGGCACCGATGAGCTCGCGGTCAACGAATCCCTGGCCAGGTTGTCAGGTGCGGCCGGTCACATCGTGGCGTTTTGCACGGAACGCCCGGAGCGCTCGTGGAGCCTCAGTGAAAGCCTTCTGGTTCCCACCGAGGCGAGCACTGACGACGGGGCTGGTGGCGGCTGCGTTTCCGCCGGGGAACTGGCTGCCTGGCAAGGGGAGGTGGCACGCTTGGAGGCGCGCTGTGCGGAGCTGGCTCGCGAGCGCGACAGCGCGCGCGAAGGCGCCATGACCCTGCAGGATCGCGTGGATCGTCTCGAGCGTGCGATCGCCGGCTTGCGCAAGGAGGTCGAACGCACGTTGCGCCAGATGAGCAACGATGCCGCTGGTCGCGAGCTGATCACGCTGGAGCGCGATCAGCTGCGACGGAATCTGGACGAAGCGACCCAGAAAGGCGCGGATATCTCGCGCGAGCTCGAACGGCGGCAGATCGTCCTGCGCGCGCTGGAGAAGGAGGTCCATCGCTTGCGCGCGGCGCGTGGAGGGGGAGGGCGCCCAACTGGCCCGGCCGGAAAGCCCTGAAAGCCGCCGGCCCGCGGTCCCGGGTGGTTTCGCGCGAGGCCAGCTTGACCTCGGCCGTCCCGTCCACTAACTTCTCCACCCTACGCGGTCGTGGCGGAATTGGTAGACGCGCCAGATTCAGGTTCTGGTGGTAGTAATACTGTGGGAGTTCAAATCTCCCCGACCGCACCAATCAATTCGCTAGGTTAGAGGTGGGGCGGGGGAGTGAGGCTCGGACCTGGGTTTTCGATCCCCCGGTCCTTCGCCATGTCGTCGTCCGCGGATCTCAAGGCCGCGTTTTAGCGGTGAAGAGGCCGCGGCCGGCACCGACGAATCCGAGACCAGAGCCTCGGTGGATGCCGAGCTTCAGCAACTCACCATGGATTCTGGGCGCGCCCCAGGTGACGTTGGCCTCGGCCATTTTTCGGATGAGCTGCTTGACCTCTGCAGAGACGGCATCCTCCGCCTGAGTGCGGGAGCGAGATTTCCATTTCCAGAACAGACGGAAACCGGCGCGATGCCAGCGGACCACGGTGTCGGGCTTCACGATGACGAGGGCATCGGAACAGCGTGACCAGATCTGGGAGAGGCCTATCCAGAACAGGCGGTCAGCTCGGCGTAAGCGGACCCGAGGCGCGGAGCGGTGTAGGGTGGCGACCTGCTGGCGGAGGGCAAGATTCTCAAGGGCGAGATCGGTGTGGGTCCGGACGACTGAACGCAGCATGCGAAGGAGCATGATGAGGATGGCGAACATGGCGTGGATAATGGAGGAAATCAGCCGGGTCGGGCAGGGTCGCCTTCATCTGTCCGTTTCCGGTTGCCACCGACGGGGAATTGGCTTTGCGAATGGGCAGCTGGCGAGGCACAGGCCCTCACGGTCCCTGACGGCGCAGGATTGCGGCTCCGCCGTCTATAAGCCAGACGTCGTCCGGCGACGCGCACCACACGCGAGGACTACTTACTGTGAAGACGCCGGGGTTCGAGTCGCGCCAGGTGATGCCGTCGTAATGGTGGAGAATCGGCGCCGACTCGTAGTCGTTGACCACCCAGATGTCGCTCGCCGAGCAGCCATGAATGTCAGAAAGCGCGTTCGTCCAGTTGGCGAGCGTCGACCATTGCGTTCCATCCCAGGCCAGGATATTGCCGAGGCTGCCAAGCGAGCTCGCCGCCCAGGCATGGCTCGCGTCCAAGGCCCAAATCGAGACGATGGTATCAGTGACAGGCGTCGAGTAAGCGGTCCACTTGGCACCGTCCCAGTGCTCGGTCATGCCGGTTGTGCCACCGACCCAAACGTCGTTGCTTGCGGATCCGCGCAGCGCCCACAGCGCAACGCTCGACGAGCCCAAGAGATGCGATACGGTGTTCCAGGAGGTGCCGTCATAGACGTAGATGGCTGGATTGCTCCCGGTCACCGCCCAGATCGCGGCGTCCGCCGCCGCCCACATCCGGGAGAAGGCCACGGCTGGCGCCCCAGTCGGAGAAACGAAGGCCCCTTTGGAAAGCTGCCAAGGCCCGTTCACCCCGGGTGCGTACCACCCGCTCGTCCACACGCTGCCTCCGGGCGAAGCCGCCACCGAGTTGAATGTCTGCGGTGTCGCCTGATCATAGACTGTCCACACCGTTCCATCCCAATGGACGACCTCGGATACGAACCCGAAGGTCGGAGTCGAAACGAGATTGTATCCGGCGACCCAAACATTGCTCGAGCTGGTAGCCGCCAGGTCGCGATACCCGCCTTGTGTGGGGCGTGGGTACGGCGTGGCCGCGGTCGATGTGAGATTGACGATCAGGCCTCCCGAGCCCACGCCCAAGGCGCCCCCATCCGCAGTTCCGGTCACGGCAGCAAGGCCGCTGCCAAGGAGGTTGGTCCAATTGCCACCGTCGAAGTAGCAGGCGCCGAACCAGAGCGAGGACGCGGAGGTGCCCCACAGACCCGTTCCACAACCGCTAGGCGGCGTGAGCTTTACCCAAGTGGTTCCGACGCGGTGGTAGACCGACGAATTGTTGGTCGCCCACATGCCGGCGGCTGTCGACCCCCACACGCCAGTGATTTCGCTGGCGATCTCCTGCTGCCAATTGGTGCCGTCGAATCGGTACAGGCCCTTACTGCCCGACACGTAGACCTCGCTGGTGGACAGCCCCCAAATATGGGCAGGAACGCCGAGTGCGGTCGGCAGGGCGAGAGCCGCCCACGAGCTCCCGCTGCCCCGGTAAACCGTCTTGGTGCCGGAATCGAGAAACCACACGTCGCTAGGCCCGCTGCCCCAGACGTCCACGAGGATACTGAGCGCGGTCGCGGCCGGAATGACGACTTCGTTCCAGTGTTTGCCGTCGCCCTCCAGGGCCTTGGGTCGACCGCCGCCCGTGGCAATCCAAGCGTCGCCCGGCCCGCTCGCCCAGACAGCGGCGAAGTACCTGCGATTCTCCATGCGGCCCGAGACGTCCGGATCCACACCGAATCCCTCGATCAGTCCGCTGGTGCCAGCCCAATCGTTGCCGTCGTAGTGCAACACCGTGCCCGCTTGTCCAACTGCCCAAACATCGCTGGCGCTCGTCGCATAGACCGCGCCCAGATCATTGCCCTGCGGCTTCGGGCTCATCCAACACCAGCCGTCCGGGCTGCATACCTTACCGCTCGGGGTGGTCACGGTAGTTCCGCAGCGTAGCGGGTCGCCGCCTCCGCCGCAGGTCAGGTCGGTAGGACAGACACCGCACGACGGACCGGAATCGATACCCGCATCGGGAATGGAAATTGGAAGATCGCTACCCGAATCGGATGGGGGCGCGATGGTCGAATCCGCGCTGGCGTCGCGAGCGATGTCGGCGGCTGGTAGGTCTCGTAGGGTTTCCGTGGTCGCGAGATCCGCCGCTACCTCGGCGATCACACCATCCGGAAGAACGGCGTCGATCTGACCTGCCTCTCGACCGGTGTCGGGCACGACCTGATCGGTTGCGGCGTCGCTCACTCGGCCGCCCGTGCCGCCACTCCCCGGGCCTCCCCCAGCCCCTCCCGATGCGCTGGCGCCGGCCGCGCCGCCTATTCCACCTGTACTGGTGGCTCCACCGGTTCCGCGTGATCCGCCGACGCCGGTTCCGCCGTGCCCACCGGCTGCCGTGCCAGCTGAGCCGGCCCCTCCCTTTGCGGTTGCTGCGTCAGACGTCGAGGTACTTGAGCTGCAGCCCGGCAGTGCCAGGTAAGCGGCTGCACAGCAGGCTATGACGGCACGAATGGATGGCTTGGTCATGACGCTCCCGCGGGAGTATCGCCCGTCTGCCAGGGAGGATCAATCGCTGCGGAGGCAAGATGAAGGTGATCGCGCAGAGCTTCTGCGACCGCTTGTCGGGCAAGACTCGATCCGACGACCAGGCAAGAGACGACTCTACGACGCGCGGTTGGATTCGGCCGACGGTGATGGCTTGTAGGCCGTACTCGTTGGAGGTCGCCGACCGGCCGGCCCCGGCCCTGCGACCGGACACTACTGTGGCGTGGCTGGCGATGCCCGTTAGGCAGTAGGGCTGCTTGGGTATGTGGGCCGAAGGCGACGTAATCTTCTATATCGGCGTTTGCGGGCGCGACGGCGCAAGGCGGAAATGGCGCTTGAACTTCCTGCGCTCCACTTGTCTAGAGGACATAGTGGAGCGAAGATGTGGGCATAGTGATGAGCGGCTTCCTGGAACGAGTGGGTTTCTCTCTCGCCGTCCTTTCGTGCTGCGGATGTGACAACTCGAAGAAGCCTGGCGGACAGGACGCACAGCCTGAAACCGGGGGCGGCGATGTATCAAGAGAAACCACAGCGGCGCAGCCGGATCTCGGTCCTGACTGCGCCCTGGGCGACAGGCAAGAGGTGGACGGAGCCACGCCACCGACCGATGCAAACACCGAAGAGCCAAGCGGCCAGGACGGCGGCAGTGTCGCGATCGATGTCGCCGAGGTTCAAGGGGCCTCAGTCGACGCCTCATCGGCCAAGTTGGTGCTGAGCCCGTCGAGCCCGAATCTCACCTCGTATGTGACGGGTTGTGAGTACCCACCGGTCGTGACCGGCGACACCACCGCCGTCTTTACGGTGACGAACATCGGGGATGGCGACACATTCCAATTGACGTTTTTCACCTCCGGCAGCTACGTCGAGAGCGCCTCCACCTGCCCCGGCCATCTGGCGCCAGGAGCAACGTGCACGATAAGCCTCCATACCGACAACACCGTATACCCCGAGCAATCGGTCAGGCTGGGGGTTAGTGACGGCTATGTCTACGTCTTCGAAAAAGCCACCTTCACCGTCGTCGACACGCGGGTTTGCCTCGATGGCGGGTTGTCAGCCTACGACGGCGGGTCATCAGCCTACGAGGGGCACGCGGAGTGACCGCGCCTGCCCCGAACAATGCTTTGCCCCCCGGTGACAGGTGCAGAGGCCTGTAACCCGGCCGTGACGGGTGCCAGAGGCCACCCCTTTTAAGGTCTTTGTTGCGGGGAGGCACACGGGCAGAGTTAGGGCGGTATCGGGGAGGAAATTGGACTAGCGGGGATAGCGGCGGTTGAGTCCGAGGTATGTGTCTCGATGCCGTACTGTCGCGTTTCGTGGAACAGAGTCCCGTGACCGTGATGACCCAGATGTTGGTCGATCGGGCGCTAGAGCCAAGCTGGGTCGATGAGCTCTTCGAGAGATATCGACAACGGCAGTACAAACGAGAGCTGTTGTTCTCGACGACCGTGGAGCTGATGTCGCTGGTAGCCCTCGGGCTGCAGCCATCGGTGCATGCGGCGGTGCAGGCGCGAAAGGGGCTGTCGGTGTCCTTGGCCGCCCTGTACGATAAGATCAATCGGACGGAACCAGGGTTGGCGCGAGGACTGGTCGTCGAAAGCGCACGGCGGCTCGAAGCCGTGGCGAAAGAGCTTCGGCAGAACCAAACTCCCCTGTGTCCGGGATATCGCGTTCTCGTCCTGGACGGGAGCCACTTGCCATCCAGCGAAAAGCGACTGGCGCGCTTGCGGCCACTTCAAAGTGGCCCGTTGCCCGGCCTCTCACTGGTGGTCTACGCACCCGACGCTGGAATCGTCGTGGACTTGGTTCCTTGCGAGGACGGCTACAGCCAGGAACGAGCCCTCATGCCTCATCTTCTCCAAACTGCCAAGCCTGGCGATCTCTGGTTGGCGGATCGCAACTTCTGTACAGGCGCGATCATTGCTGGATGGCAGCGGCAGGGCGCAAGTTTCGCCGTGCGAGAACACACCCTTTCGCCCAAGGAGACTCCGCTTACCGCTCTGGAGAAGGTCGGGCGGGTCGAGACGGGGTGGGTCTACGAGCAGTCCGTCCAAATCGCGGGTGATGGCGGAGACTCCATCGATTTGCGACGGATTGATCTACGCCTCGACCAGCCGACCGAGGATGGTGAGACCGACATCTACATCCTGACCAATTTACCTCGTTCCTGGGATGCTCGACAGGTTGCGATGCTCTATCGGAAGCGCTGGAGCATCGAACGGATGTTTCAATGGCTGGAATCCGTGCTTCAGAGCGAGGTACGCACTCTGGGATACCCAAGGGCGGCGTTGTTTGCGTTTTCTGTAGCTGTGCTGGCCTTCAACGTCCTGAGCACGATCCAGTCGGCTATCGAACTCCAACAGGCCAGTGCCCTTCGCCGCAAGGGGTTTCACCTTTCCTTGTACTACGTGGCGGGCGAAATCCGAGCCAGCTACGCAGGCATGATGATAGCGGTCCCGGGCGAAGCGTGGGGCTGCTATCAGGCCCTATCGGCCGAAGCCTTGACCACTGCCCTTCTGCAGATCGCGGCACACGTCGAGCTCAGCAAGTTTCGCTCTCATCCACGCGGGCCCAAGAAAGTGCCTCACAAGAGCGGTCCGTCTGGGGTTGAACGTCCGCACGTATCCACTGCTAGAATCCTTACCGGGAAACCACAGGGACGAAGATCTTGAAAGGGGTGGTGCCAGAGGCCTGTAGCCCAGTTCGGACTACCTCGGCTTAGGCGGCCTCTGCAGGGTGCGCTGTGTCCGCTGAGGACGAGACTTCTCGACAATTCCATGATTTGACAGTTTGCCGCCCCGCCATGAGCTTGCCCGGATTCCGTGGACACCGGGCTTAGGCTGGGTATGGGGGACCGGAACGAAACCATGGCGCGCGAACCCTGGGTATGGGGGGCCGTAGGCGACGTAATCCCCGTACTCGGACATTTTCGTCGCGATAGCGCGAGCGACAATAGCACTTGAACCGCCTGCGCTCCGCCGGTAGGGCTCGATCCCGTGGCGATGCTGGATCGGCTTCTTGTCGCGACAGACGGGCTGATGAAGCACGGTTTACTCGCGGAGATAGACCAACTCGCACGCCAAGAAACTCTGAAGGAAACCATCGAGACATTGGTCCCTCGCGTTCGACTTGGCAGCGGGAAAGTTCGGGACGACCTTCCTCGCGGTGCTGGAAGTCGCCCCGCCGCTCGACAGAAAACCGGGGTTGGCGTAGCCGCTCATTCCGAAAAAGCGCCGTCGTGCGCGGCGACGCTCAAGGCGTCGTAGAGCGCGACGGCTCGCCCCGCGAGGGCCATTGGGGTGCGGAAGAAGCGAAGTGACTGGATCGGGTCCAGTCACGAAAAAGGCCGCGGAAAAATGGTGGACAGAAGCGGTTCCATGGGAAACTTTGCATGCAACAGCGTTGTGCGGAACGGCGCTAGCTGGGCTCATAGATGCTGGACATGCCACGCTGGCTCGCTTCGACAGCGACCCGAAAGCGGTCGGCGTAGGTCGGGCTTGGCCGTCCGCGCGCACTGGTCCAATTGCAACACAACCGAGCCCACGAGGCGCATGCGCGTGGGCGGCGTGGTCGCCGGTTGTGACATGTGGCCGTCTGATTCCGCACGGGCCGGAATCAGTGCGCCGGCCAGTCGACCGACATTCGGTGTGGTCGACCCCCTACTTGGGCGTCAGTTTCATAACGGCGTATTGGCTATCCACCCGAACGGTCCAGTAGACGCTGCTGGCGTCCAGGGCGAGCTTTGAGCCGTCGGCGTAGGAAAGGCCGGAGATGAGAGCGGTGGGAACGCCCCCCGCAAGAGGCAGCTTCATCACTGTGCCATCAACGTAGTGGTCACCGTTGTAAGTGCCCGCATCGATCCAGTAGATGTTGCTGGCGTCTACCGCCATGTCGGAAGGGTCGCCTTGGTCAGAGGCGAGGGTGGTGGGAGTGCCTCCTGCAAGGGCCACCTGCATCACGCTCGGCGCACTGGGGTCGATCCAATAGACGCTGGTTGCGTCCACTGCGATAGCTCCCGACCCATATCCGGAAACGAGCGTGGTGGGAGCTCCTCCTGCAAGAGGCGCCTTCAGGACGGCGCCTGTCGGGGGCGAGGTTAGCTGTTCGGTCGTCCAGTAGACGTGGGCGGCATCGACAGCGATGTCCACTGGAATGTCCGTACTGGAGGCGAGGGCAACGGGAGTGCCCCCGGAAATCGGCACTTGCATGATTGACTTGGTTTCCCTCTCTTCGACTCCGCCGAAGGCTTCGAAGCCCAGATCAACCCAGTAGACGCTCGTCGCATCCACAACAATGCGGTCGCTGTACAAGGACCCGGAGGCGAGCGTGGTGGGCATGCCCCCGGCAAGAGGCACTTTCATCACACTACTCGTCGAGGGGCCTACTGGCGTTGGCCCGCAGTTGATCCAGTACACACTGCTGGCGTCCACGGCGATGTTCCGGGGTCCGTTCTGGCCAGAGGCAAGCGTGGTGGGCGTGCCTCCGGCAAGAGGCACCTTCATGACGGTGCCATTCATGACGGTGCCATTCATGACGGTGCCATTGACAAGGTCGTCGGCGCCGGTCCAGTAGACGCTGCTGGAATCCACCGTGAGGCTCCCGATCCAGTCAGAAACGACTAGCGTGGTGAGGCAGCGGCCGGCCGTACAGCGAGCCGTGGATGGACAGACAGCCGAGCAGACGACCCCGCAGCCGCCGCAGTTGCCGTTCTCTGTCTGTGTGTCTACGCAGACACCGTTGCAGGCCGTCTTGTCGGTCGGGCAGATGAGGCTTCCACCCGCGCCCGCAGCCGAGCCGTCGTTGTCGTTTTTCCCGGGTGCACCAGCTAGGCAAGCGTTCACCGGTGAACCTGCGTCCTGACTCGTGGCGCCCACTCCACCAGTCCCGCCGACACCGGCGCCGCCTGACCCCGCGTCCTGCTGACCCGCGACGGCCCCATCGGGTTCGGCACTTTGCTGGCTTGTGCTCGATGAGCAGCTAGCAATAGCAGTCACCGCGACGAAAAAGCCAAGGTGCCATTGCATCCTCGAATTGGCCATGGTCACGACCCCTCTTTCAGCAAACAGTACGAGGATATCACACGCCCCTGGACGAGGCCGGCATCGAGCCTGCACCGGAGCGAAAGATACCTTCTACGGCGATTCGCCTGCTTCCTTCAGCACCTCGGCCACAATCCGGTCGGACAGGTACATTCCAGCCGCGCGCAGGCGGTCGAGCGCGTGGCGAACAGAGTCGATTGCCCCAGTTCGACGCGCGCGAAGGATAAGGCCGACGGTGCCGCGAAGAGGGATGCCCAGCGACTCGGCACATCGTCTGCCCTGCAGATCATCGATGATGGCACGCGCGCCCGGGTGAGCCAGCGCCCACGCCAGCACGGCAGACTCGCCGTGACCCAGATCCCAGGCGAGGATGGTGGGTGGGAGGGGGATCATCAACCTGCTCGAGCCATCTGGTGCTCGCGAGGATTTCTGCGCCAGCGTCGCGGGGTCTGCGGGCCAGAATCTCCCGCGCGACTGATGCTGGCACCAGCACCGTTGGCGCTGCCTGGCGGAGCAGGTTGGCGAGGCCCGCCCGGCTCAGGCAGACGAGTGGCGACGCGTTGACGACGGTCGCCTCAGCCATCAGCGAGCTCTCGCCGGAGCGAAGTCATGTCGACCGTGAAAGCGTCCATTCCCTCGCGTGCGAGCGCCAAGATGAAATCCGTGCGGTCGAGGCCTGCAATTTGCGCGGCCCTTTCCTGGGAAATCAGACCACGTGCGTACCAGTGGAGCGCGGATGCAAGGCGTAGATCGCGAGCCATCTCGTCAGGTGATCTGCGAAGCGCGGAGAAGGCTTCTTCGGGAAGCTGTACGTGCAGCTCGTGGACTGCCGAACGGGTAGTCGCGACCGTCCGATGCAGAAATGGCGCTTGAACCACCTGCGCTCCATGTGGGTCCGACGTGGGACGTGGTCGACACGAACATCCTGGCGCGAGGACTCCTTTGACCGCGAGGCCCGAGCGCTACCCTGCTGCAGGCAGCAAGAAAAAGTGCGCCGTTCCGCCCAGCAGTCGGGGCCTTCGACTTTAATGGGGGTGCTGGTGCCGCAGGATATGTGGTCGCTCCAGGCCGTGGGCCAGCATCAAAGGCTCGTCACCCAGAATCTCGGCTGTCGGACCATCGGCGACGACCGAGCCGCCATCGAGAATGATTACGCGCGAGCACAGACCGACAACCCATTCGAGATCGTGGGTGGCGATGAGCTTCGTCGCAGGAATTCCCCGCAACAGTTGCTTGAACTCTCTCCGACCACGTGGATCAAGGTCGCTTGTCGGCTCATCGAGAACAAGCACAGAGGGCTCGCAGGCCAGGACACCAGCCAGTGTCGCTCGGCGTTTCTCACCGTGGCTCAGGTGGTGGGTGGCGCGACTGCCGTAGCCCGCCAGCCCCACGAGCGACAAGGAACGCTCGACCCTTGCCGTCAGATCCTCTCCTTGCAGTCCGAGTTGCTGCGGACCGAAGGCGATGTCTTCTTCGACCGTAGGACAAAACAACTGGTCATCTGGATCTTGGAAAACCAGACCAACGCGCTGTCGGACGGCTTCGAGATTTTGCGATGTGATGGCTTCGCCCATGATGCGCACGCAACTGTTGCTGCGCGGCTTCTCGGGCAAGAGTCCATTCAGGTGTAGAAGCAGCGTCGATTTGCCGGAGCCATTCGGCCCGAGCAATCCTACGCATTCCCCTTCGGCGATTTGGAAACTTACGCCGCGCAAGGCCTCGGTGCCGTCGTGGTAGCGATATCGTACGTCCCGGACTTCGATTGCTGGTGTCATCTCCACCCCCGCGCGCACATGGCGTCGTAGATGCGCTCGGCCCGCTCGGAGGCGCGCAGAAACAGATGCCCGACCAGAATCCCCGAGGCGCGCCACGAGCTGCGGCGCCTTGGGTCGAAGGTTCGGCCGGCACGCGCTCGGCGCATGCGCTCGGACTCTTCGACCAGCACGAAAAGGTATCTATGCATGAGGGCCAGTGTCGTGATCAGCAGGCCAGGTACGCGAATGCGCCTGAGAACGACGAGAATCTTGTTGAAGGGAGTGGTGTTCGACAGCAATATGACCGTGACCAGGCAGATCGCACATCTTGCCGCCAGCAGACGCCAGTTTCCGCGGAAGTCGGGCCGGAAAGCGTTGGCGAGAATCACCCCTACGACGAACGGCGACAGCAGCAACAGCCGTCGGCCGAGGAAGGC
>Ga0335069_10007360_pt1 | contig 15907 bp, 13 predicted proteins | sample Lox_Sample_11_FD_206714 | JGI IMG/M metagenome (GOLD analysis project Ga0335069, IMG submission 206714) | Soil microbial communities from Loxahatchee National Wildlife Refuge, Florida, United States - Lox_Sample_1.1 | ecosystem: Environmental > Terrestrial > Soil > Wetlands | place: USA... | reverse complement strand
GCCGGTCGCATCCATCGCGGCGATCAGCTGCTCGAGCGAGACCGGCCGGGTGGCCGACCAGTCCGACTGCTTGCCGCCGAGGGGGCTGCGCGGATAGCGCTTGAGGTCGGGCGAGATAATGTGCGGATGGATATCGATAATAGCTGGCATTTCACCTCACGCGGCTGCAATTCACGCGGCAGTTAACAACGGGGGATATCCAATTCCGCAGGCCCGGCGTCAACATAAAACGCGAGTAGACGTCGGCGGCCGTCCCTCTCCGCGTCGTCATTCCCGCGAAGGCGGGAATCTACAGCCAGTGCAGCACGTGGCTTGCCGGGATTATGGATCCCCGCTTGCGCGGGGATGATAGACACCATGTGCGCCATTGCAAACTCTTGCCACGGCCCTGTGGGCACGGCATGAGGAGCGCCACGACGCCGGGGGAGGAAACCGTCGACATGGCGACCACAACTGAGAGTATAGCAGCGGCCGCCGCCACGACGCGCCGCAAGCCCTTCTACAAGGACATGTCGGTGCAGGTCCTCGCCGGCATGATTTTGGGCGTCGCGATCGGCCATTACGTTATCCCATACTGGCCCGGCAGCGCCGAATTCATGGCCGCGCTCGGCGAGCTGTTCATCAAGCTGATCGCCATGTTCGTCGGCCTGATCATCTTCTGTGCGGTGGTGCACGGCATCGCCACGGTGCGGGAAGCCAAGCGGGTCGGACGCGTCGCCATCCGCGCCCTGATCTATTTCGAAGTGGTGACGACGTTCGCGCTGATCATCGGGCTCGTGACCATCAACGTGCTCGCGCCCGGCAAAGGCGGCCATTTCGATCTGTCGGCTTTGCCGGCACATGGGCTCGACAACTTTCAGCACACCGCGCAGACGATCTCGGCGACCGGCTTCTTTCTCAACATCGTGCCGCACACGGCGCTGTCGGCCTTCACCGAAGGCAATGTGCTGCAGGTGGTGTTTCTCTCGGTGCTGTTCGCCTTCGGCCTGCTGGCGGTCGGCGAGCGCGGCAAGCCGATGATCGACATGATCGAGATCACCAAGCTCACGGTGTTCAAGATCATCGGCTACATCATGTGGCTGGCGCCGATCGGCGCCATGGGCGCGATCGCGGCCACCGTCGGCAAATTCGGCATCGCCTCGCTGGCGACGCTCGGCGCGCTGGTCGGCGAGTTCTATCTCACCTGTCTCCTCTTCATCGTGCTGGTGCTGTGGCCGATCGCGTGGTGGAACGGAATCGGTCTGCCGGCGCTGATCCGCTATATCGGCGCCGAACTGCTGCTGGTAATCGGCACCAGCTCTTCGGAATCGGTGTTTCCGCAGCTGGTGCAGAAGCTCACCGCGCTCGGCTGCGACGAATCCATCGTCGGCCTGGTGCTGCCGACCGGCTATGCCTTCAACCATGACGGCACCTGTCTCTACTTCGCCGCGGTGTCGATCTTTCTGGCGCAGGCGACCGGCGTCGACCTGACGCTGATGCAGCAGCTGGGGCTGCTCGGCATTCTGCTGGTCACGTCCAAGGGCGGCGCCGGCGTCGCCGGCTCCGCCATCGTCGTCCTGGTGTCGACCTTGGCCGCCACCGGCACCGTTCCGGTCGCCGCGGTGGGCCTGATCCTTGGCGTGCACCGGCTGCTGTCCTCGGCCTTCGTCGCGGTCAATATTCTCGGCAATGCGCTCGCCACCATTGTCATCGCCCAATGGGAAGGGGCGGTGGACCAGGCCATGCTCAAAAGCGGGCTGGCCCAGCCGGCGATGGCCTAGGCGGCGGCTTATCTGAAAGCGTCCGGAAACGCCCCTATTCGCGGGTCGTTTTACCGAATCTTTTACCCTGCCCTGTCACAATTAGTCTTTCGCGGGCCAACTATTTGCCGGGCATGCCGGGGCCTGCGGCGCGGGAATTGCATCGCAAGACCGCGTCAGGCCATCAGAAATGGCGAACAATATTTGGAGCACGACATGCCCAATCGCGGCGAACTTGCAATTCCTGTCCGGCCGGCCGATTTCGGCGCCAAGGACGCGTGGATGGTGATCTCTTTCTGCGCCATCGGCTGGCTGCTGACGATCAGCATGGCGGCGTCGCTGCTCGGCACCGGATCGCTGCCGAAATTCCCCTGGGGCTAGTGTTCGGTCACCCGACCGCTTCCTGTCGCGGCGGCTCTTCGCGCGCGCCTTGCGCCCCTTGCGCTTCGTGCAGAGCGCGCTCGAGCGCGGCGAGATCGTAGGGCTTCTGCAGCACATCGAAGCCGCGGCGGAGCGCGTCCTGCGCGCTCGAACTGTAGCCCGTGGTCAGCAGCACCGGGAGCTTCGGATATTTCCGGCGGACCGCTTCGGCGAGCTCGAGCCCGTTCATGCCGCCCGGCATCAGGATGTCGGAAAACACCAGATCGATGCCGTCCTCGGAGTCCAACAGATCGAGGCCCGCCCAGGCGCTGTCGACATGGCGCACCTGATAGCCGAGCTGCTCCAGATACGAGCGCGTGACGTCGGCGACCTCGGCATTGTCCTCGACCAGAAGCACCGTCCCGGCCGCGGGCAGCGCACCCGCCGTCTTGCTCGGCTCGCGCGAGACCGCCGGCGTCTCCCAGGTCCGCGGCAGGAACAGCGTCACTGCCGTGCCGCGCCGCGATGACGAGGAAATGCTGGCGGCGCCGCCGGATTGGCGGGCGAAACCGTAGACCTGGCTCAGGCCGAGCCCAGTGCCCTTGCCGATTTCCTTGGTAGTGAAGAACGGCTCGAACACCCGCGGCAGAACCTCGGGCGGAATGCCGGTGCCGGTATCGGCGACGCGGATGGCGACAAATTCACCGCTGAGCCCCTCCTCCGAGGCCCGCCCCCGCATCAGCACCGGCTTCACCGTGATGGTGAGCGTGCCACCTGAGGGCATGGCGTCGCGGGCATTGAAGGCCAGATTGAGCAGCGCCAGCTCGAACTCGCTCGGATCGACCTTCACGTAAACCGGCCGCTCCGGCACCACGACGCGAATGGCGATATCGCCGCGCAGCGACCGGCTCAGCATATCCTTGACCTCGGGCAGCTGCGCCGAGAGGTCGATCACGCTCGGCTGCAGCATCTGCCGCCGCGAGAAGGCAAGCAATTGCCGGGTCAGGCTGCCGCCGCGCTCGGTGGCATTGGCGATGGTGTCGAGGAGGTGCGTTTCGTTGGCGCCGGTGACGAGCCGGCGCAGCCGCTGCACCGTGCCGCTGACGATCATCAAGAGATTGTTGAAGTCGTGGGCGACGCCGCCGGTCAATTGGCCGATCGCTTCGAGGCGCTGCGCCTGGCGCAATGCATCCTCCGCCATTTCGCGGCGCTCGGCCTCGTCATGCAGGCGCTCGGTGCGCTTGAGCGCGACCCACAGCACGCAAAACAGCAGCAGCGAGGCCGGCAGGCCGAACATCAGATAGGAGCCGATCGCGGACACCCACTCGCCCAGGATCTCGCTGGTCTCGATGCCGGCGATCGCATAGACCGGGAAACCTTCCAGCTTGCGAAAGCCCATGCGGCGGGAAACCCCGTCGATCTCGGAGCTGACCGTATAGAGGCCGCTTTCCTCGCCCTTGCCGATCGAGACCGCGAACATGCTCTTCGCGCTCAGCTGACGCGTATTGTTGGCATCGGCCGGATAGCGTGCCAGCAGCGCGCCGTCGGACCGCGCCATTGAATAGAAACTGCCGGGCGTCTGGATCACCAGCGCGTAGAAATTTTCGAAATAGTTTGGCCGGATCGACACCGCGATGATGCCGTTGAACGAGCCGTCGGCGGCTTGGAGCCGGTGCGAGAGAACGAAGAAATCGTCGCCATTTCCGGGCAGCCGCGGCGAGCGTACATCACTGACATAGGTGCCGACGTCACGGTCCTTCTCGGCGATGAAATAATCGCGATCGGAGAAATCGGCATTGGCCTGGACGACTTCCATCCGGCTCGAGGCGAGCGGATGGCCGTCGCGGCCGATGATCATGATGGTTTGCACCTGCGGCATGACGCCTTGGATGCGATCGAGCCGAGTATGCAGGCTCACCTGTTCGCTGTGGATGTCGGCGTTCGACATGCCGCGCACCACTTCGCCGACCTCGGCAAAGGTGCGGTTGACGGTCTCGAACACGCGCAGCGCCTGTTGCTGCATGACGTCGATCGAACGCTCGATACGTTCATCGGCGGCGGCATGAATGTCGCGATAGGTCACCCAGGAGGCGTAGGCGAACACCGCCGCCGGCAGCACCAGCGACGCAACCATCATAAGCTTGAGGAGCCGAACCGCCGATTCCCGTGCTGTGTTCATCGACCGCGCAAAGAAAGAAAGAACGTTATCCGCCTGTATAACAGTCTGTCACATTTATCGGGCGCGAGCGAGGCGGCGAATTGCGCGGCACAACTGCGGATTCTGTGACCGGAATATGAAGTGGAACCGGCGAATTGTCTGGATCCGCCCGGATTCCGCCCGATTTAATTCGGGTTCGATGCGCTTGGCGAGGCTGGGATGTTCAGCTCACGGCGGTCGGCGCCAGCACCTCGATATCGGTGACCACGTCGATGACCGCGGGCCGGTCGGCCCTAAGCGCCTTGGCCAAGGCCTGCGGAAATTCCGAAGGCTTTTCGACGCGGATGCCGACCGCGCCCATGTCTTCGGCCAGACGGGCAAAATTCATTTTGCTGAAGGTCCACAATTCGCGGGCCTTTTGCGTCTGCTCGCCGCCATAGACGCGATCGAAGCCGCGCTTGCTCTGATTGCCGCCCCCATTATTGTTGACCACGGTCACGGCATTGATGCCCCAGCGCACGGCAGTCTCGACTTCGCCGATGTGATACCAGAAGCCGGCATCGCCGGTGAACGTCACCACCGGCCGCTCCGGACAGGCGCATTTGGCGCCGAGCCCCGCCGGAAAGGCCCAGCCGAGATGGCCGGCCGAGCGCATATAGTTTTGCCGCGGCGAAGTCAGATCGTACATGCCGCCCATCCACATGCCGGCATGGCCGGTGTCGACCACGACAATGCCATTATCCGGAACGTGCTGCGTCAATTCGTGGCAGAGCCGCTCGGGGCGGATCGGCACCGCGTCGGAATTCAGCGCGGATTTGTATTTGGCGTGCCATTCGCCGCAGATTTTCTGCGCCTGCGCCACCCAGGCTTTGCGCCTGACCGCGCTGCCGCGATCGCAGGCCGCGAGCATTTTCGTAAGCGTGACCTTGGCGTCGCCATTGACGGCGGCAGCCAGCGGATAATTGCGGCCGAGCGCTTCGGGATTGATGTCGATCTGGATCGCATGCGTGCCGATCTTCGGCACCGCCCAGAAATGCGTGGTCATGCCCCCGGTCTCGGTGCCGATGAAACAAACAAGATCGGCCGCGTTGACGACGCGGTTGGCGCTCTCGCGCGAATAGGTGCCGACCACGCCGACCGAGAGCGGATGATTGCCCGCGATCGAATCCTTGCCGTTGAGCGAGGTCGCGACCGGGATCTGCAAGGCCTCCGCCAAAGCGACAAGCTCGGCCGCCGCGCCCGAAGCGCGCACGCCGCCGCCGGCGACGATCACCGGGCGCTCCGCGTCCTGCAAAATCTTCAGCGCTGCGCGGACGCTGGCCTCATCCGGCTCGGGCCGGAACGCCGGGACGCGGGCGAACAACGGCTCGACCAGCGGCTCTATCTCGGCCTCGTCGATGTCGATCTGCCCCTCGTTGCCGCGGAATTGCAGATGTACCGGGCCTGGGCAGCCGGTCACCGCCGTGCGGAAGGCTTGCCGCACCATGTCGGGAAAGCGCGCGACGTCGTCGACCGTGGCGTTGAACTTGGTCACCGGCTCGAACGCCGGCATGTCGTCGATCTCCTGATAGACCTTGCGGAATTTTGTCTTCGGCTCGCGGCCGCCGGTCATGGCGATGACCGGCGAATGCGCCAGCCACGCATCGCGCAAGCCGGCGGCGAGATTGAGCGCCCCGATCACCTGCGCCATGCAGATGCCGGGCTTGCCGGAGGCGCGCGCGTAACCGTCGGCCATATAGGCGGCGGCTTTCTCGCCGTGCACATGCAGCCGCTTGATGTCGGTACGGCGCTCCATCTCGGCAAAGGTCGTGCGCAGCACGGCGGGCACATGAAACACATGCGTGACGCCATAGCCCTTGAACATGTCGGCGAGGCATTGCGCCCCGGTCATTTTGCGATTGTGCCCGAGCATCATGAGCCGGCGTCCCCCGTTACGATTTTGTTTGTGGTTTTTGTTCTGACGGTCAGTCGTTGAATACCGCCACCGCGCGGATCGGCGAGCCGGTGCCTTCGCGCCATTTCAGCGGCAGGCCGATGAACTGGAATTCGCCCTCCCCGAGCAGGCTTTCCAGATTGCAGAGGCTTTCCATGTGGGTGATGTCGAGCTCGAGGCAGGCTTTGTGGACGAGCGAGTTGACCTTGCCTTCCGGCCCCGGCCGCATCGAGTCGATGCCGAAATGCACGATGCCTTGTTTGGCCAGCCATTCGGTCGCCGCGACATTCACACCCGGATTGTCGGTCGAATAGGCCGCCGTCGGAAAGGTGCGCGCGTGATGGCCGGTGCACAGCAGCACCGTGCCCTTTTTCGGGATCGGCACGCCCGCCTTCTCCATCGCGGCGTCAAGATCTTCAGGCGTAATCTCGGCGCGCGGCGCGATGTGGCGCAGGTCGATGCAGATGCCTTGGACGATGCAGTTCTCGAGCGGATATTTGTCGATGGAGACACCGGTCTTGCCGAAATGGCGCGGCGCATCGATATGGGTGCCGCCGTGATCGGGCATCGAGAAGAACATCACGCTGTTGCCCTGAACGCCGCCGGATTCCGCCAGCGCCTCGTCGTGCGTCTTCCAGATGCCGTGAATGATCGGCGGCTGTCCCGGATAAGACGGCGTGCGGTGATAAAGGTCGCGGCTCAGATCGACGATACGCATGCTGTTTTCCACCCTCACCTCTGCGCCCTTCCGCCTTGCCGGGAAGGCGCGGCGCGCACAGTATCCCTACCTCCAACCTTCGACAACGCCATCCGCGCGCCATCAAAAACACTGCGCCAGGGAGTGCCCATGAAGACCTCGACCGACCGCATCCTGACCACCCATACCGGCAGCCTGCCGCGGCCGAAATCGCTGATCGCGCTCATCCTTGGCCGCGAGGGCGGCGCCGTCATCCAGCCGGCCGAGTTCGAGGCGGCCACCGCCAAGGCGGTGGACGATATCGTGGCGCAGCAAGTCGCAGCCGGCATCGACGTGGTCAGTGACGGCGAGATGAGCAAGCCGTCCTACACCACCTATATCCGGCACCGCGTCAGCGGCATCGAGATGGACCCGCGCGCCGCCGAAAAGGGCCGCGACATCATGATCGGCCGCGATCTCTTGGCGCATCCGGATTTCAACCGCACCGGCGGCTTCGGCAATGTGCCGTTTCCCGGCTGCGTCGGCGAACTGCGCTACAAGGACCGCTCCGCGATCGAGCGCGACCTCGCGCATCTCAAGGCTGCCGCGGAGAAATCAAAGCCGACCGACGTGTTCATGACCGCGCCGTCGCCGGGCATTCTGACCCGCTTCATCATCAATCTGCACTATCCGAACGAGGACGCCTATGTCGCCGCGCTCGCCGACGTGCTCAAGACCGAGTACCGGGCCATCGTCGAGGCCGGCTTTGTGCTGCAGATCGATGCGCCGGACCTCGGCTCGGCACGCAACAACCAGTATCGCGACCTCACCGACGATGAATTCCGCACCCGGATCGCCGAGCGCAATATCGCGGCGCTCAACGCCGCCATCGAAGGCCTGCCGGCCGACCGCATCCGGCTGCATATTTGCTGGGGCAATTACGAAGGGCCTCACGATTTCGATCTGCCGGTGACCAAGATCATCGACATAGCCTTCAAGGCCAAGCTGCAGGCGATCAGCATCGAAGCCGCCAATCCGCGTCACGACCATGAATGGGAAGAGCTGAAGACGATCAAGATTCCCGACGACAAGATCCTCATTCCCGGCGTGATCGATTCCACCACCAATTTCGTCGAACACCCGAAGCTCGTGGCGCAGCGCATCGGCCGCTATGCCGACCTGGTCGGCCGCGAGCGCGTCATTGCCGGCGTCGATTGCGGCTTCGGCACTTCGGTGAAGAACGATCCGGCGGTCGCCGACAGCATTGTCTGGGCGAAGCTCAAGGCGCTCAGCCAAGGCGCGGCGCTCGCAAGCCAGCGGCTGTGGGGCGCCAAAGCCGCATGATCCGGCGGCGTCCCGCGGCGTTTACAATTAGGACCGGATAGGCCGATACTCGCGAACCTATTTTCCCGATCATCTCCAGATCGGGATTCAAACTGGAGGAAGCAGATGCGCTCTCTCCTTCATCTTCTGCGGCTCTGGCCGATCGCCATCGCCGCTGCGATCCTTCATCCCGCCTACGCCGCACCGGCGCCGAAGGGATGCGACGATCTGCTGTCGGGCTTCGGCACCAAACTGATCGAAGCGAGCTGCACCAAGAGCACCGATCTCACCACCGCCAATCCGGCAACGACACCGGCGGATAATTCGATCGCGGACCTGCCGACTTTTGCATTTACGCCGCAGACGGACCGCAAGACGATTTCACCGGATCCGCCCGACCATACGCCGATCACCGGGCCGGTCCCGGGCCTGCAGATCGACGCGCGCATTGCCGGCGACCCGCAAAGGCAAGCGCGCATTCTCATTCGCCTTCCCGATAATTGGAACGGCCGGCTTGTGGTCGGCGGCGCGCCCGGAACGCGCAGCGAATTCGCCGACGACTTTTCCTGGAGCGATTACGTGGTCCAGAAGGGCTACGCTTTCGTCTCGCAAAACAAGGGCATGCTGAATTTCAAAACCTCGGATGCCGACGACGCCGCGGCGTGCCGGACCAATATACCGGCGCTGCCGTTCATTCATTTCTACGACGACGACGCGGGGATGCCTTTCACGCGCTGGGCTTCCTTCATGGCGGAAGCGGCCCGGCTCGGACGCGAGGCGGTGCGGATGCGTTACGGCCGCGACGCGCGCTTCACTTATGCCGTCGGCACGTCAAACGGCGGCTATCAGGTGCGGCGCGCCGTCGAGTCCAATCCCGAGCTGTTCGATGGCGGCGTCGATTGGGAGGGCACTTTTGTCGACCCGGACCTCCCCAATCTGCTGAGCACACTGCCGCCGGCCGTCCTCAATTATCCGGACTATGCCAAGTCCGAGTTCAATCCCAACAGCATCGCGGCCAAGAACATTCTCGCCGCCGGCTATCCCCCAGATATGACAAACAGCAAGGACGGCAAGACCAACTCGCTGTGGGCCGTTCACAACCTGGTCTATTGGGAAGCCACCCTGTGCCAGTGGCAGAAGCAATTGGATCCGACCTACGACACGTATGGCGCAGGACTTGCCAATTACGTTTATCTGAGGCGGCTGTCAGCATCCCCGGTCGCTGACAATCTCGCAGCTTTCGCCACCACCGGCCGTATTCGGCGGCCGCTCATCACTGTCGCCGGAACCATGGACACGCTGCTGCCGATCGACGCCAATGCGCGGGCCTATGCGCGCCGTGTGGCCGCAGCAGCACGGACCGACAAGAACGCTCCCGTCTACCGGCTCTACGAAGTGCAGAACGGCAATCACATCGATTCCTACAAGACAACTTTCCCTCAGCTCGAGTACATCCAACCTCATGCCCAGCAAGCTTTCGACCTGCTGGTCGGCGCCGTCGAGAATCATGCCGAGTTGCCGCCGAGTCAATGCATCGCGCGCGGCGGCAAGATCGATGCAAAGCCGGCGCAGGCGGGACATTGCGCCAATCTGCAGGTGCCGTAGCGCCCACTGACCAACCCGCCGATAAGAGTACCTACACAATGAAAGGTAACTAGGCGCGTTAGTCTCAAGCCCGTCGGAGGAAATCATGAGGCTTCGTGCGACCGTCCAGATGTTTCTTGCTTTAGGTGTTTGCGCCGTAACCGGCGTTTGCACCAGATCCGGCGCGCAGAACGTGAAAGAGGCCGGAGTTAACGCCTCACCGATCTACGGCGTTACAATTCCGCCCGGATATCGTGACTGGCGCCTGATTGCCATCAATCAGCTGGTGGGCGCAGGTGGCAAGCCCCAGCAGTTGCGCGCGCAATTGGGCAACGACATCGCGATAAAGGCTTTCCAAGATGGGAAGCTCCCCTTTCCGGACGGCGCAATCATCGCCGCGCTGCATTGGAACGAGGTCTCCTCAGAGGAGAACGACAAAGTCCTCGCCGTCGGCTTTCCTGGCGCAGGCCTGCAATCTTCGGTGATCGGGTCTGCCCAGAACGTGCAATTCATGGTCAAGGACTCAAAAAAATACGCAGCGAGCGGCGGTTGGGGATACGCGGATTTCAAGGACGGCAAGCCCGGCGACGAGGCGCTCCACAAGACCTGCTTCCCTTGTCACCAGCCTGTGGCAAGCCGCGATTACGTCTTCGCTCATTACGCGCCAACGCCGTGAACCAGCGCGTGGCTCGCAGTGAAGAAAGCTGGAGGCGGCCATGGCAACAATAACCTATGACAGAGACATCACCGCGCTCTTGGTCATCGATCCGTACAACGACTTCATTTCCGAGGGCGGCACGATCTGGCCGCGCATCAAGGCGGTCGCCGAAGCCAAAAATTGTGTGCCGAACATGCTGCAGGTGCTGAATGCCGCGCGGCGAGCGAAGCTTCGGGTGTTCTATGCAATGCATCATCGCTACCGTTCCGGCGACTACGAGACGTGGAAGTACATCGCGCCCATCCAGCGAGCCGGGTGGCGAAACAAGAGCTTCGAATACGGCACATGGCGCGGCGAATTCCGCGCCGAATTCGTGCCGCTCCCGGGTGAGATCATCGCGCAGGAGCATTGGTGCTCCAGCGGCTTTGCCAATACGGACCTCGACTTGCAGCTCAAGAAGCACGGCATCCATCAGCTCATCGTCATTGGCCTGATCGCGCATACTTGCATCGAAGCAACGGTTCGCTTTGCCGCCGAGCTCGGCTATGACGTCACGGTGGTCCGGGATGCCACCGCGGACTACACGGACGAGATGATGCACGCGGCGCTCGCCATCAATCTCCCGAACTATGCCAGCGCCATTGTGACCACGCAGGAAGTCGTCGGCTCGATCTCCGCACTCTAATCCCATGACTTCATCCGGCCGGACCACGTCACGAGGGAACACCATGACTAAAAGGTCAGGACTTCGCCACGGCTTGTTCGCGACAGCGGTCGCCTTCGGCCTGGCTGTCATCGCGGCACGAGGCATGCCCGCCGCGGCGGCCGATGATACCGCCATTGCGCCGTTCCACTATCACGCCTCGGATAATGCGCTCGCCGATCTGCGCAAGCGCATTGCCAATACGCGCTGGCCGGACAAGGAGACCGTCGCCGATCGCTCGCAGGGAAATCAGCTCGCGACACTTCAGGGGATCGTCCGCTACTGGGGCACGGATTACGATTGGCGCAAGGTGGAAACGCGGCTGAATGCGCTTCCCATGTTCACCACCAAGATCGATGGCGTCGACATCCAGTTCATTCAGGTGAAGTCGCATAACCCGAATGCGCTGCCGATCATCATCACGCACGGCTGGCCGGGCTCGATCATCGAGCTTCTGGGCGTCATCGATCCGTTGACAAACCCGACGGCGCATGGCGGCCGCGCGGAGGACGCGTTCGACGTCGTCATCCCGTCCATGCCCGGTTACGGTTTCTCCGGGAAACCGACAGGCACCGGCTGGGATCCCGACCATATCGCGCGCGCCTGGGGCGAGCTGATGAAGCGCCTCGGCTATAGCCGCTACGTCGCGCAGGGCGGCGATTGGGGCTCTCCCGTCACCGAGGCAATGGCGCGGCAGACGCCGGCCGGCTTGGTGGGCATCCACGTCAACTTGCCGGCGACCGTACCGCCGGAAATCGGCGCCGCACTCGGCAGCGGCAGTCCGCCGGCCGGGCTTTCCGACAAGGAACGTGCCGCCTTCGACACGCTCGTCGCCTTCAACAACAAGGCCAGAGCCTATTCGGTATTGATGCAGACACGGCCGCAGATGATCGGCTACGCGCTGACGGATTCTCCCGTCGGCCTCGCCGCCTTCGTCTATGACTATAACAACGGCGAGCCGGAGCGCTCGCTCACCAAGGATCAGGTGCTGGACGACATTACGCTCTACTGGCTGACAAACACGGCGACCTCGGCCGCGCGGCTCTACTGGGAGAACCAGGGGCGCAGCCCGCTCTCCTCCGGCGCGCAAATGACCAGCGAGATTTCGCTGCCGGTGGCGATCACGGTGTTTCCGGACGAGCTCTATCGCGCGCCGGAGACATGGGCCCGGCGCGCCTTTCACAACCTCGTCTATTTTCACGAGGTCGACAAAGGCGGCCACTTTGCGGCCTGGGAGCAACCGGAGCTGTTCAGCGCCGAGCTGCGGGCGGCGTTCAAATCCGTTCGTACGACGCAGTAGTCAACCGTTTCAATTTGACCAAATGGAGTTGGCCATGGGTAAGATCAGCGATCCCATCGATCACAATCGCCGCCGCTTCTTCGGCTCCGCAGCGCTCGCCTTCGCCGCCAGTCAGCTCGGCCTTCTTGGTCCGGCTTTGGCCGCTACACTGCCGACAGTGAAACCCGGGGCCAACACGTCGTTCGGGCCGCTCAAGCAGATCAATGCCGGCACCTTGAATGTCGGCTATGCCGAGGCCGGCCCGGCCACCGGCGCCCCGGTCATTTTGCTGCACGGCTGGCCGTACGACATTCACAGCTTTGTCGATGTCGCGCCGGCGCTGGCTACGGCGGGCTATCGGGTGATCGTGCCTTATGTGCGCGGCTACGGCACGACGCGCTTTCTTGCCAGCGATACGCCGCGCAGCGGCCAACCGCTGGTCGTCGCCATGGACCTCGTTGCTCTAATGGACGCGCTCAAGATCGACAAGGCGATCCTCGCCGGCTTCGATTGGGGCGCGCGGTCGGCGAATATCGTCGCCGCGCTATGGCCCGAGCGCTGCAAGGGCATGGTCTCAGTCAGCGGCTATCTGATCGGCAGCCAGGCCGACGGCAGGATGCCGCTACCGCCCGCGGCCGAACTGCAATGGTGGTATCAATTCTACTTCGCCACCGACCGCGGCCGCGACGGCTATGCCAAATACCGGCACGATTTTTCCAAGCTGATCTGGAAGCTCGCCTCGCCGAAGTGGAATTTCGACGACGCCACTTTCGACCGCAGCGCGGCTGCCTTCGACAATCCCGATCACGTCGCCATCGTCATTCACAACTACCGCTGGCGTCTCGGTCTCGCGGAAGGCGACGCCAAATACAACGATCTGCAAAAGAAGATTGACGATGCTCCGGTGATCGCCGTCCCGACCATCACCATGGAAGGCGACGCCAACGGTGCGCCGCACGCGGAGCCCGCCGCCTACGCCAAGAAATTCTCGGGCAAATACGAGCACCGCACCATCAAGGGCGGCATCGGCCACAACCTGCCGCAGGAAGCGCCGCAGGCTTTCGCGCAAGCCATCGTCGACCTCGCCGGCGCATAACCGGCATCTTGATCGAGATCAAGGACGGAACCGCACCGCGAGCCCTTGTTCATGGCTTTCGGCCAACGCGATCGACGCGGAGAATGAGCAAGGCAAGCAAACCAGGTTCGGGCCCGGCGGCAAGGCGGCTTGCGATCTGCGTGACGATCGCAGCGCTGCTTGCGGCTGTTGCCCGCGTTCCAGCATGGCCGCAAGTTGCCGGCGCGAACATCCAGGCCGATGACAAAGGCCAAGCCGAGTTTCTGGCCAATTGCGCCGCATGTCACGGCGCCGACGCCAAAGGCTCGGGCCCGCGCAGCGGTGAACTGAAGACCAAGCCGGCGGACCTGACGATCCTGGCCAAGCGCAACCACGGCATGTTCGCGGCCGGCGCCGTCTATCAGATGATCGATGGGCGCCACGGCCGCGGCAGTCACATCAGCGCGGACATGCCGATCTGGGGCTGCCGCCACGTGGATGCACCGGCCGAGCCTCCGGCCCCGGCATTTGCCGCACGCAAACTCGGGCCGCGGCATAAGCCGCACAGAAAGCCGGCCGAGCCTGGCCTCGAATCGCTGCTCGACCTGCCCTGCGATTCCGAGGCCGCGATCCAGAGCCGCATATTATCCATCGTCGGATATCTGAGCCTGATCCAGGAAAAGTAATGACGCGGATTTCGCCGCGCGAAAATCAAGCGGCCGACCGCAATTGACCTCACGTCGTCGCCGCGGCCGGGTGTAACCTGCAGGCGGCTACGGCCAGCGAGGAATGATAGCGAGCCGCGGTGGAAAGCTGAACCCCGCCGGTGGCCGAAGCCGCGGCGCGATAGGCACATGAGAATGACGGGGTTGCGGCCATGATCATCGGAGCGATGACCGATATGACATCGAACATTTCCTTTGGATATATCAGCTTCAATCCGCTGATCGCGCTCGCGGTGTTCGGTGCGACCATCGTCACCGACGCGGTGTTTGTGATGTTCACCGCCGCGGTCGCCGCGCGCCATCGCTTCCGCGCGGCGAACTGGAGCGCGGTCTGGTACCTGCTCGCCGCGGTGTCCGTGATCAGCTACACGTCTAATGCGGTCTACGTGGTGTTCGCGGCCGCGGGCTCCTGGGTCGGCGCCTATGTGTCGATGACCTGGCTCAATCGCGGCGAGCCTGCTGTGGCGCCAGTGCCGCCGATGCCGCCGATACCCAGGCCGTAGCTCGTCTCAAACCTGCCAAAGACCACAACCAAGGCCGGCATCGTATAATCGATCTCACCATGCCTCCGATCACGCGCCGCGATTTTCTCAACGGCACTGCGCTTGCGATCGCGGCGGACCTGACGCCCGCGGCGCAGCTTGCTGCGCAACAGCTTGCGGACTCTGCGCGCTATCCGCCCGCGCTCACCGGCCTGCGCGGCCAGCATGCCGGCTCGTTCGAAACGGCGCATGCTTTTCGTGACGGCCAGCGCTTCGGCATCGACGACGCCCGTGCCGAAGCGAGCTTCGATCTTGTCGTGGTCGGCGGCGGCATCAGCGGGCTCGCCGCCGCCTATTTCTATCGCCGTACTGTGGGGGCGCAGGCGCGCATCCTCATTCTCGACAATTGCGACGATTTCGGCGGCCACGCCAAGCGCAACGAATTCTCACCCGCCGGGCGCTTCCTGATCGGCTACGGCGGCAGCCAATCGATCCAGTCGCCGAAGGCATTGTGGAGCGACACCGCCAAGGGCCTGTTGCGCGACCTCGGCGTCGACGTGGCGCGATTCAATACCGTCTTCGATCGCGATTTCTATGCTTCGAAGGGCCTCACCCGCGGCGTGTTCTTTGATCGCGAGACCTTCGGCCGCGATGCGCTGCTGCCGGGCGACATGCTCCGGTTGCGCGATGAAGCGGCACGGCCGAAGCTTGAACGCTTCATCGCCGCCATGCCGATCGCCGATGCGAGCAGGGCGCAACTCCTTGCGCTCTACGATGCCAAACGCGATCCGCTCGCCGGCAAGTCGGCCGCGGAGAAGCGCAAAATCCTTAAAGCCACGAGCTATCGCGATTACCTGATCAGGATCTGCGGCTGTAGTGCCGAGGTCGCGAATTGCTTTCAGGGCCGCCCGCTCGGCTTCTTCGGGCTCGGCGCGGATGCGGTGGCGGCGGCGGACCTGCGCGGTTTCGGTTATCCGGGCTTTGCCGGCCTCGGGCTCGACAGCCACGAGGCCGAGGAGTTGCGCGAGCCCTACATCTATCATTTTCCCGACGGTAATGCCTCGCTGGCGCGGCTCCTGGTGCGCAGCCTCATTCCCGGTATCGCCAGCGGCCATACGATGGGCGACGTCGTCCTCGCGGATTTCGACTACGACGGGCTCGATCGCGACCAAAACAAAGTGCGCATCCGCCTGGACTCGACCGTGATCGACGTGCGCCAGAGCGGCGATCAGG
>Ga0335069_10007359_pt1 | contig 15907 bp, 17 predicted proteins | sample Lox_Sample_11_FD_206714 | JGI IMG/M metagenome (GOLD analysis project Ga0335069, IMG submission 206714) | Soil microbial communities from Loxahatchee National Wildlife Refuge, Florida, United States - Lox_Sample_1.1 | ecosystem: Environmental > Terrestrial > Soil > Wetlands | place: USA... | reverse complement strand
GGCCGAAGCTGGGATCGGTGAACCATACGGAGCCGTCGGACTTCACCACGATGTCGTTGGGCGAGTTGAGCCGCTTGCCCTCGAAGCGATCCGCCAGGACGGTGATGCGCCCGTCCATCTCGGTGCGCGTTACGCGCCGCGCGCCGTGCTCGCAGGTGACCAGGCGCCCCTGCCGGTCGCGCGTGTTGCCGTTGGCGAAGTTCGACGGCCGCCGGAAGACCGAGACCGCGCCGGTGGCTTCGTCCCAGCGCATCATGCGGTCGTTGGGGATGTCGCTCCACAGCAGCGTTCGCCAGTCGCCGAACCACACGGGCCCCTCGGCCCAGCGAAAGCCGGCGGCGAGCCGCTCGATGTTGGCGCTGCCGATGCGGTAGCGGTCGAAGCGCGAATCGAGCGACTTGATCGCGGGATCGGGGTAGCGCGCCGCCGGTTGCCAGTCACTCATAGGGCCCCATCGTCACGTAGGCTCCGCCCTGCAGCTTCTCCGCGGGCGAATCCGGTTTTTCGGGTGGCGGTTCGGCCTCGCGCGCGGCGCGGAAGCGCTCGCTGCTGTCCTGGGGCACCCACCCGAGGTGCGCCGCCTTGCGATTGTCCCACCACGAGTCGCGGTTGGCGGAGGCGCCGAAGGCGATGGTGTGGCCGACGCGCGGCGCGAAGAGCGAGGCGCGCACGAGCCCGGTGAGGTCGGCGTACGAGAGCCACGTGACCAGCATGCGGCGGTCCTTCGGCTCGGGAAACGACGAGCCGATGCGCAGGCACACGGTCTCGATGCCGTAGCGGTCGAAATAGAAGCGCGAGAGGCTCTCGCCGAAGGTCTTGCTCACGCCGTAGAGGCTGTCGGGGCGAACCGGGTCGTCCGCGTCGATGCGCTGCGAGCGCGGGTAGAAGCCGATCGCGTGGTTGGAGCTCGCGAACACCACGCGGCGCACGCCGTGGATGCGCGCCGACTCGTAGAGGTTGTACACGCCCACGATGTTCGCGTTGAGGATCGGCGCCCAGGGCTGGTCGGTGGAAATGCCGCCCATGTGGACGATCCCGTCCACGCCCTCAACCAGTGAGCGCACCGCCTGCTCGTCTCCCAGGTCGCAGGGTGCGAGCTCCTCGCCCGCGGCCGGCCCTCCCAGCGGCGCGATGTCCGACACGCGCAGCGCCGGCGCCCAGCCGCGCATCGCGGGGCGCAGCACGCGCCCGAGGCCGCCGGCCGCGCCGGTGAGCAGGAGTCGCTTGTATGCGGGAGTCACTTCCATGTCATCATACAACTCGATGGAAACCAAGAGCACCATCGGTCTTGCCGGCAGGCTGGTGAGCGACCTTACCACGCGCATCCGCCACGGCGAGCTGCGCCCCGGCGACCGGCTGCCCACGGAAGCGCAGACGGTGCGCCGCTTCGGCGTGAGCCGCACGGTAGTGCGCGAGGCGCTCTCGCGCATGCAGGCCGCGGGCCTGGTCGAAACGCGCCACGGCGTGGGCACCTTCGTCACCGCCGCGCGGCGCGACTCGGGCCTGCGCGCGGATGCCGCCGAGATCGCCGACGTCGTCGACCTGCTCGCCATGCTCGAGCTGCGCATCGCCGTGGAGAGCGAGGCGGCGGCGCTCGCCGCGCGGCGCAGGGGCCCGGCGCACCTCGCGCGCCTGCGCGCCGCCCTCGACGCCTTCGCCGCCGAGCTCGCCGCGGGCCGCGACACGGTGGCCGCCGATTTCCGCTTCCACACGGCCGTGGCGCAGGCCGCCGGCAACCGCTACTTCGAGAACCTGCTCGCCTCCTTCGGCGAGAAGGCGATCCCACGAGCGCACCTCAAGCTCCCGCAGCTGGACGAGGCCTCGCGCCGCCAATACCTCGCCATCGTCCACCGCGAGCACGAGGACATCTTCGCCGCCATCTCGCGCGGCGACGCCGACGGGGCCCGCGCGGCCATGCGCAACCACATCGGCAACGGCCGCGAACGCCTCAAGGTCCGTCACGAGTTGTCAGACAACAACAACCCCAGGAGGAGGAACCGATGAGAAAGACCGCAATCGGCGTGCTCGCCGCGCTGCTCGCCGCCCTCGCGCTGCCGGCGGCCGCGCAGACCAAGCTCAAGTGGGCGCACGTCTACGAGCAGACCGAGCCGTACCACACCGAGGCCCTGTGGGCCGCCGGCGAGATCAGGAAGCGCACCAACGGCCGCTACGAGATCGACGTCTTCCCCGCCTCGACGCTCGGCAAGGAGACCGACATCAACCAGGCGCTCTCGCTGGGCACCATCGACATCATCTACACGGGCATGGCCTTCGCCGGGCGCGAGTACCCGCCCATGTCGATCGCCTCGGGGCCGTTCATCTTCCGCGACTTCGACCACTGGCAGAAATTCCGGGAGGGGCCGATCTTCAGGGAGCTCGCCCAGGGATACGAGAAGAAGAGCGGCAACCACATCGTGGGCTACACCTACTACGGCCAGCGCCACCTCACGGCCAACAAGATGGTGACCAAGCCCGAGGACATGAAGGGCATGAAGCTGCGCGTGCCCGACGCGCCGCTCTTCGTGATGTTCCCGCGCGCGGTCGGCGCCAACCCCACGCCCATCGCCTTCGCCGAGGTCTACCTCGCCCTGCAGAACGGCACCGTGGACGCGCAGGAGAACCCGCTGCCCACCATCGATGCGAAGAAGTTCTACGAGGTGCAGAAGTACATCATCCTCACCGGGCACATCACCGAGTCGCTGGTGACGGTCGTGGCGGGCTCCACGTGGTCGAAGCTCGACGAAGCCGACCGGAAGATCTTCTCCGACGTGCTGTGGGAAGCGTCCACGCGCGCGACCAGGCAGATCGCCGACCAGGAGAGCAGGCTCGCGGCGGACTTCGAGAAGCGCGGCAAGACGGTGGTGAGGGTGGATCGCGGCCCGTTCATCAAGGCGGTGCAGCCCTCGCTCACCTCGCCCGACGCGCCGTGGCCGCGCGAGCTCTACGACCGCGTGGAGGCGATCAAGTAAGTAAGATGGGGTCCGGGAGGGCCCCATCATGAAAACGACAACATTGTTGTTCGTGGCGCTCGCGGCGATCCACACGCCTGCGCCTGCGCAGCTCTTCAAGTGCACGGGCAAGGACGGCAAGGTGACCTACCAGGCCGAGCCCTGCCCGGAGACGGCGACGGAAAAGTCGGTGAAGCCGCCGGCCGCCGGTCCGGACTCCGCCCCCGGCAACGCGGCGGCGGCGAAGGAAGGCTGGACGCCGGCGACCATCACCAACGCGAAGAACGGCTGCGTCGAGGGCGGGATGCGCAACGCCCGCCTCACGTGGGAACGAACGAAGCGGGGCACGTTCCCGGAGAGCGAATACCAGTCCTCATCCGAGGCGTTCTGCTCGTGCCTCGCGCGGCGAGTGAGCTCCGCGGTCACCCTGAAGGAGTTCGCGGCGAACGCCGATGCGATCATGACCCGCTATGGAAACGAAGCCGTCAACGGCGGCGAGTGCCGGCCCACCGGCATCCTGGCGAAGGACTGGGGAAGCCAACATTGATTCAAGACGAGGACCGAGCATGAGCGTGAGGATCGAGAAGAACGGACCCGTGTGGACGGTGATCCACGACCGGCCCGAGGCGCGCAACGCGATGGACCCGGCGAGCGCCGATGCGCTTACCGCCGCATTCCTGGAATTCGACGCCGACAAGAGCGCGTCGGTGGCCGTGTTCTGGGGCGCGGGCGGCTATTTCTGCGCGGGCTGGGACTTGAAGTACGTGAGCACGCTCGATGCGAAGCATCCGCTGGGCGAGCTCGACATTCCCACTGCGGGATCGCGCGGCAACGGCGGCGAGATCCCGCGCGGGCCGCTCGGCCCTTCGCGCCTCGAGCTCGACAAGCCCGTGATCGCCGCGATCGAGGGCCCCGCGGTGGCAGGCGGCATGGAGCTGGGCCTGTGGTGCGACTTCCGCGTGATGGCCGACGACGCGTACTTCGGCGTCTATTGCCGGCGCTGGGGCGTGCCGCTCATCGACGGGGGCACCGTGCGCCTGCCGCGCATCGTGGGCCAGGGCCGCGCCCTCGAGATCATCCTCACGGGGCGCAAGGTGCCTGCCGACGAGTGCCTGCGCATCGGGCTGTGCGAATACGTGACGCCCAAGGGCGGCGCGAGGGCGAAGGCCGAGGCGCTCGCCCAGGAGATCGCGCGCTTCCCGCAGGTGTGCGTGCGGGCGGACCGGCGCTCGGCGATCAAGAGCCAGGGCCTCTCGATACGGGATGGGCTCATCCAGGAGTGGTACAACGGCCGCGAAGCCCTCGTGAAGGACGGCGTCGCGGGCGCCTCGCGGTTCAAGGGCGGCCTGGGCCGCCACGGAGACTTCGGCAAGATCCGCTGAGCGCGAGCACCCGCCCGCCGCCTAACCCGCGAGCTTTCCCCGGATCATCGCGACGGCCTGCTGCAGCAGCTCCCCCTGCGGCAGCTGGCCCCCGGGGCTCAGCTTGTCCACGAGCTGGGGCAGCACGGCCGCGAGCTGCGAGGCCGCGTCGGAATGGGAGAGGCCGGCGCGGGCCGCGAGGTTCTTCACGACATCCGAACCCAGGACGCGCTGGATGTCGTCGGCCGAGATCGGATGGTTGGCTCCCGTGCCGATCCACGACTTCACCGCATCGCCCAGCCCCGCCTGGTTGAACTGGTCGAGCAGGCCGTTCAGCCCGCCCGGATGCTGCTGGAGCAGGCCGAGCGCATGGGACGCAAGGCCGCCGAGCGAATCGTTGCCGGTACCGCCAAGCGCGCTGCGAAACGTATCGAATAGACTCATGAGTTCCTCCTAGACGTCCTTCACCGCGTCGGTCATCACCCAGCCACCGTCCACGCCGCCCGGCAGCATCTGGCCCACGTCCTCGCCGACCTCGCGCTCGATGAGCGCGTTGAGCTTGGCGTTCATCGCCTCGACGAGCTCCCCGTTCTTCTTCGCATCCGCGGCGAGGTTGCTGGTCTCGAGCGGATCGGCCTGCAGGTCGAAGAGCTCCACGTCGTTCACCCGGTAGAGCGCCTCCAGCGACTTCGGCTGGTTGTGCTGCCTCGGGGAGAAGTATCGCGTGAACTGGTAGCGGCCGTCGAAGACGCTGCGGATCGCGCCACGCTTCGTCGCGTCGGGCTTCAGCGCGCCGCTCTTCGCCGCCTCCTGCATCTTCGCCTTCCCGTCGGGGCCGCTCGTGAGCAGGCTCACCGCCTTCTGCATGAAGTCGCCGTCGAGGTAGGCGAACATGTTGTAGCAGAAGAGCGCGCCGTCACGCACCGCCCCGGGCGCCGCCTTTTCGGGCTCGGCGAGCACCGGCGCGAAGCTCCTGCCGGGCAGGCCCTTGCCGATGGCCGCCTGTTTCTCGGGCGGCGCGCCGGTGAGCTCGAGCAGCGTGGGCGCCACGTCGAGGTGCGAGGTCACCGCGGCGCAGCGCCTGCCGCCCGCGTACGCCGGGTGCACCACGATGAGCGGCACGTTGTTCTGCTCGCGGTACGAGGTCGCTCCCTTCGAGTGCAGGCGGTGCGCGCCGTCCAGGTCGCCGTGGTCCGAGGTAAGCACGATGATCGTGTTCGACGCGAACCCGAGGTCGTCGATCTCGTCCAGCAGCGGCGCCATGCTGCGATCGACGTCGCGCAGGCAGTTGAGGTAATAGTCGTGGCGCCGCTTCCAGCGCCAATCCTCGTTCGCGATGTTGCCGGTGAGCCCGTCGTGCGAACGGATGTAGTCGAGATGGCACCTGGGGCGGCCGGGCGCATCGAGCGCCTGCGTGTAGGTCGCGGGCAGGTCGGCTCCCCATGCCTTGGCGTAGAAGGGATCCGGCGGCTCGGGACGGATGTGCCCCAGGATCTTCCCCGCCTGCACGGGCTCGCCCGGCCGATCCGTGTTGATGAACATGATGTCGTGCGGGTTCACCAGGTTCACCGCGAGGAACCACGGCTTCTTCCGGGCGGCGAGGTCCATGCCCCGGCCGCGCAGCCAGCTCACCGCCATCGCCGAGGTGATGGAGTCGTGCAGGTAGCCGCCACGGTCGTGCGCGATGATGTCGCCCACGCCCATGTAGTCGGAGAATCCATAGGCCTCCATCTCCTTGGTGAAGATCCTGGCGGGAGAGCCCAGCTCGTTGACGGTCTCGAACTCCTTGGTGAGGTGCCACTTGCCCTTGTAGGCCGTGTAGTAGCCCGCGTCGCGCAGCATGTGGCCCACGGTCCTCAGGTCCGTGGACATGCTGCTGATCCACGGGAAGTTCGTGTTGTCGAACATCTTCGTGTGCTGGATGTGCTGCCCGGTGTAGAGGACCGACCGCGAGGGCGTGCACACGCACGAGTTGATGCGGTGGTTCTCGAACACGATGCCCTTCTTCGCGAGGCGCTCGTGCGCGGGAAGGCGATAGGCCGCCGGCAGCTCGCCCGGCCGGAAGTAGCGCTCCTGGTCGGTGAGGATGAAGAGGAAGTTGTACGGGCCGCCGCCGCGCGGTGCGGCCCCGGCTCCCGGCGATCCCTGCGTTTCCGAAGACGCCGAGGCCGTCCTCGCGCCCGAGAAGGCCGCGGCCACGGCGCCCGCGCCGATCGCCTTCAGCGCATCACGCCGCCCGGCGTCCATCGGCTGCAAATCCACTTTCTTCTCCATCGATCTCGTGCCTCCCGTCCCCGGATGGTAAAGCATCCCGATTGCCGGCCCCCGGGCGGCATGGCACCAGCGTGCAATGGCTCGGCATCTTCTCTAGACTCCGGCGGGTGGCACCCCACTACGGCGTCATCATCGTCGGGCTCGGCGCGATGGGCAGCGCGGCCGCGTTCCACCTCGCGCGGCGCGGCGAGCGCGTGCTGGGCATCGACCGCCACGCGCCGCCCCACGCGCTCGGCTCGTCGCACGGCCAGACGCGCATCATCCGCGAGGCGTACTTCGAGGACCCGGCGTACGTGCCGCTGGTGCAGAGGGCCTACGAGCTGTGGAGCGAGCTCGAGAGCGAGGCCGGCGCAAAGCTCTTCGTGAAGACCGGCGGCCTCATGATCGGCCGGCCCGAGGGTGTCCTGGTGTCGGGCGCGCTGCGAAGTGCGCAAACGCATGGCCTGGCGCATGAAGTCCTCGAGGGCGCGGAGGTCGCGCGGCGCTTTCCGGCGTTGAGGCCCGAGCCCGGCATGGTCGCGGTGCACGAGCCGCGCGCAGGCATCCTCTTTCCCGAAGCCTGCATTGGCGCGCACCTTTCGCTCGCCGCGAAGAACGGCGCCGAGATCCGCACCGGCGAGACCGTGACGAGCTGGAAAGCCGATGCGCAGGGCGTGTCGGTCTTCACTTCCGCTGGAACCTATCGCGCCGAACGGCTGGTCATTGCCGCCGGCGCTTGGACGCGCGAGCTGCTCGCCGACCTCGATCCGCCCCTCAGCGTGGAACGGCAGGCGTTGTTCTGGTTCGACCCCGAGGGCGATCGCGAACGGTTCTCCGCCGGCCGCTGCCCCGTGCACCTGTGGGAATTCGACGAGGGCCAGTTCGCGTACGGCTTTCCCGACCTGGGAGAAGGCGTGAAGTTCGCGCGGCATCATCGGGGCATGACGGGCTCGCCCGATACGCTCCCGCGTGAAGTCACCGCGAGCGAGACCGGGGATATCCGGCGCCTTCTCGCGCGGTTCCTTCCGGGCGCGGCGGGAGCGCTGCGCTCGAGCGCGGTCTGCTTCTACACCAACACGCCCGACGAGCACTTCTGGATCGACCGGCACCCGGCCCATGCGAACGTGATCGTCGCGAGCCCGTGCTCGGGACACGGCTTCAAGTTCGCCGCGGTCGTGGGCGAGATCCTCGCTGCCCTCGCGCGCGGCGGCGATCCGGGCTTCGACCTCGGCCTCTTCAGGACGCGCTGGTAAGCGAGCGGCGCCTCAGCACCGGATGACTTCCTTCACCACCGCGCGGGCCTGCGTGCGCAGGAAATCGTGCGCCACATCCCTCATGCGGCCGGCGCGCCACGCCATGCGCACGTCGAACGACACCGGGGGCGATGTGACGTGGACCAGCTGGATGTCGAAGATCGGCCGGGCCGCGAGGGCGAGGCTCTTCGGGACCAGGCCGATCAGGTCCGACTGCCGCGCGACGGCCAGCACCTCGAGGAATTCCGAGACTTCCAGGACCACCTCGGGACGCGAGCGCGCCCACTCGCGCACGCCCTCGACCGGATGCTCCTCGAGCTCGACGCGCGGGCGCAGCGCCACGAATTGCCATTGGCGTGCGAGGGCGGCGCGCGTGCGCGGGCCCCGCGTGGCCGGATGGCCGCGCCTCGCGACCGCGACGAACGAATCCTTCAGCAGGTGCTCCTGCTCCAACCCGTGCCCGCGCAGCGGCATCCAGTCCACGGCGAGGTCGAAGCGGCCGGTAACGAGCCCGTGCTCGAGCTCGATGGGGCGCGAGCGGGTACTGAAGGCGAGCACGATACCCGGCGCCGCCGCCTTCATCGTCTCGAGCAGGCGCACGGCGACGAGTGGCCCCATCGGATGCGGTATCGCGATCGAGAAACGCCGCTCGGAGGTCTTCGGGTCGAAGCCGCGCCCCTCGGACACCGCCTGGCGCACCAGCGAGAGCGCCTCGGCGAGCTTCGCGTAGACCGCATCGGCCACCGGCGTGGGCCGCATGCCGCGCGCCTGGCGGATGAAGAGCTCGTCGCGGAAGGCCGCGCGCAGCCGCGAAAGCGCGTGGCTCACCGCCGGCTGGGTGATGGAAAGGCGCACCGCCGCCTTCGAGAGGCTGCGCTCCTCGTAGGCCGCCTCGAAGACCGGCAGCAGGTTGAGGTCGACGGCGCGAAGGTTAAGCATGGTGCATATCACATATGACAACTCATCAGTAGCGTGAATATATCACGGCGCCTAGGATCGAAGGCAAGCCAGTGGAGGGCTGCCGTGAAGACGATCCCGATGGACATGCCGACCCCGAAGCGCGCGCAGCGCCTGCGCACGCTGTTCAACCTGATGAGGAGCCTGCACGGCTCCAGGCGGCCCTTTGCCGCCCGCGTGGACGAGCCGGCCTACATCGCCCTGCTGCCCGAGGCGCCGCGCCGCGAAGCGCGCGACGACTTCGTGCGCGACCTGCAGGATGCGGTGGCGATGTACGCGAACCAGCTCGCCGCGGTGCACGCCACCTACGACGGCAGCCTGGTGACCTACCACGTGCGCGGCTACGAGCGCCGCGCGGCGTAAGGGCCGGTGCCTGGGCACCGGCCCGGGTGGAACGCTACTTCTTGGGGGCGGCAGCCGGCGCGGAGGCGTCGGCCACGCACTTCTTCACGAAGCTCGTCTTGGCGGCACCCGCGAGCTTCTTGTCCGCGGCCTGGGCCTCGCACATCTTGGTCGAGTCCGCGGCGGCGTCCTTCTCGCACTTCTTCATGAAGCTGTCCTTCGCGGCCCCGGCAAGCTTCTTCTCGGTGGCCTGCGCTTCGCAGGTGGCGGCCTGGGCGGCGGAGGCGAACAGGGCAAGGGCGAGCGCGGCGGCAAGGGCGGCGGATTTCATGGTCGTTCCTTTCTCGTTTGTGGGCCAAATCAGGCCATTCTAGGCCGAGCCGCCTGCTGCCGCCACGCCGAGGGCGGCTTGCCGACGACACGCTTGAACGCCTTGGCGAACGCCGCCTCCGACTCATAGCCCACGTCCTGCGCCACCGATGCCACGGTGGCGTTGGTATCGCGCAGCAGCGCGGCCCCCACCTGCATGCGCCAGTTCGCGAGGTATTGCATGGGCGGCTGCCCGATCATCTCCGCGAATCGCTCGTGCAGCGCAGAGCGCGAGAGCCCGACCTGGCGCCCCAGCTCGTCCACCGTCCACGCGGCAGCCGGCTTCTCGTGCATCAATGCGAGCGCGCGCCCCACGTACCGGTCGCGCATCCCCGCGAGCCAGCCGCGGCTGTCCTCGGGAAGCCCGTCGACGTAGCGGCGCACCGCGTCGATGAACATCATCTCGCTCATGCGCTCGAGCATCGCATCGCCGCCCGGGCGGCGGCCCCGCGATTCCTCCACCAGCTGGCGCAGGAACTGGGCGATCCAGTCCTGGCCCTCGCCCGCACGAAGGCGCATCAACCGGGGAAGCGTGGCGATCAACGGATTGAAGGGATGCAGGTCGCAGCCCAGGAAGCCGCAGACGAGCGTCGTGTCGCCCTCCCCGCCCTCCTGCGCGTCCAGGTTGATCGTGAAGGGCCTGCGCTCCCTGGGCAGCCCGAAGAAGGCCGCGGAATCGGCCGGGGCACGCATGCCGGGCGCGCTGGACATGACGTGCGCGTCGCCCTGCGGGAAGAGCACCACGTCGCCCTCCTCGAGGCGCACCGGCTTCTCGCCCACCACGGCACTCCAGCACGCGCCGTGGGTGACCACGTGATACTCGATCACGTGCTCCGCTCCCGGAATCACCGCGGCCGCGATCTCGCGCGCCGGGGGCGCTTCCGCGGCCCACGTGCGCCCGCCGCTCACGTTGAAGTAGATGGCGCCCCGCAGGCGGACGCTGCGCAGCACGTCGGAAAGGATGTCGGTGCCCATGGCGTGGATTTTCGGGCAAGTCTGGCGGATTCGCGGCATGGATCGCAAGGCCCGGATGCCAATCGAGGACTCCCGGCCAAGGACCGGCGACTTTTGGAAGGGCGCGAGGGCCGGACCCGCGGGGATACTGCACTCCCCTCGCCGAGCGGCGAGCTTTCGACTCCACGGAGACTCTTCATGAGCGCAATCGACGGACTGGCAGCACCCCGCGAACGCAATTCGCCGGGCCCCGACTTCACCGCCATCAAGGCGAAACAGCAGGCGACCTGGGCGAGCGGCGACTTCGCCGTCATCGGCACCACCCTGCAGATCGTCGGCGAATCCCTCGCCGAAGCGACCGACATCTGCGCGGGCGAGCGGGTGCTCGACGTCGCGGCCGGCAACGGCAACGCCACGCTCGCCGCCGCGCGCCGCTTCGCGCGCGTGACCTCCACCGACTACGTGCCCGCGCTGCTCTCCAAGGGCAAGGCGCGCGCCGACGCCGAGGGATTGAACGTGACCTTCCAGGTGGCCGACGCCGAGCAGCTCCCCTTCGATGACGCGAGCTACGACGTGGTGCTGTCCACGTTCGGCGCGATGTTCACGCCCGAGCACGCGCGCCCCGCCGAGGAGATGCTGCGCGTGACCCGTCCGGGCGGCCGCATCGGGCTCGCCAACTGGACGCCGGAGGGCTTCATCGGCCAGCTCTTCAAGGTGATCGGCGCGTACGTGCCGCCGCCCGCGGGCCTCAAGTCGCCCGCGCTGTGGGGCACCGAGCCGCACATCGTGTCGCTCTTCGGCTCGCGCGCGGCCGACATCCGCTGCGTGCGCAAGAACTTCAACTTCCGGTACCTGGACAGCGCGCACTGGATCAAGGTGTTCCGCGACTTCTATGGACCGACGCACAAGGCGTTCGCCGCGCTGGACACCGCCAAGCAAGGCGCGCTCGAGCGCGACATCACGGACTTGCTCGAGCGGCTGAACGTGGCCGGCAAGCGCGCGCTGGTGGTCCCCGGCGAGTACCTGGAGGTGGTGGTCGTGAAGCGCTAGCGGGGAGCGCGGCCCATGGCCGCGAGCTCCTTCGCGAGGCGCGCGAAATCGGGATTGCCGGGCTCGAGCTGCACGAGGAGCTCGGCCCGCTTCGCGGCCTTCGCGAACTGGCCGGCCTCGCGCTCGTAAGAGACCAGCGCCAGCAGGATCTCGCGGTCATAGGGATGGCGCGCCAGCCCGGCCTCCAGGACGCGCGCCGCGTCCGCGGGCTTGCCGGAATCGTGCAGCGCGATGCCATAGACGAACGCGTAGCGCGCGTTGTCGGGATCGAGGCGCGCCGCATCGGCCAACGACGCGAGCCCTTCGGGCTTGCGCTTCTGCCGGAAGAGCGACAGCGCGAGGGCGTAGCGCGGCGCGGCCGCCCGCGAGTCCGCCTTGATGGCCTCGCGCAGGACGCGCTCGACCTCGCCCTCCATTCCGCGGGCGCGGTAAAGATCGGCGAGGTTGATCGAAGCCGCGGCGTAGGTGGGGTCGAGCTCCAGCGCCGTTCGATAAGCGGCAAGCGCCTCCTCGTATTGCCCCTGGGCCGCCGCGAGCGAGCCCAGCTCGGACTGTCCCTCGGGCCGGTCGGCATTGAACTGCGCCGCGGCGACGAACTCGTCCAGGGCCCGCGTGAAGGCAACGCGGTCCTCCGCGGCGAGGCGCGATTGCGTTTCGCCCGGGAGGCCGCGCGCAGCCTCCATCCTCACCTCGCGCACCGGGTCCGTGAGCGAGGGCGGCAGCAGCTTCAATCGCAGGTCGGGACCGGCGTCGCGCAGCGCGCGCAACGCCGCGGCGCGAACCAGCGGATCCGGATCGACGCGCGCCTTGTCGAGCGCGGAGAGCGTCGAAGGCCCCGGGTTGCGAAGCAACGGCGCGATGGCGCTCGCGCGCGCGATGCCCGGCTGGCCGGCATCGGTCACGAGGCTCGCGAGCTTCGCCGAGGCCCCCGGCGCCCCGCGTTCGCCCGCCGCGAGCGCCTCGGCGAAGGCCTGGTAGCCGGGTTTGCGTTGCGGGTACCAGCGCGCCACCGCATCGGCCCCCCACTTCGCCGGCTTCCCCGTGTGGCACTGGGTGCACGCATTCGGCGTGCCGAGCGAAACGCTGCGATCGGGCCGCGGGATGCGCATCGAATGATCGTGCCGCGGATCGACGACCATGTACGTGGTCGTGGGCATGTGGCACGAGGCGCACGCGGCACCCGCCGTGCCCGGCTTGTGGTGGTGGTGCTCCTGCGTATCGAAGCGCGCCGGCGCGTGGCATTGGCTGCAGACCGCGTTGCCCGGCGCGCGCAGCTTCTGCCCGTGCGGCTCGTGGCAATCCGAGCAGGTCACTCCGCTCGCGTGCATCCGGCTCTGCAGGAACGAGCCGTAGTTGTAGACCTCGTCGCGCATCTGGCCGTCGATGTAGTAGAGGCCCGGCTCGATCATCGCGGCGCGGAAAGCATCGCCCAGCGCGGCCCCCGGTTGCCACGCGTCGGAGAATTGCCCGCGGCGCGCGTGGCAGCGCGCGCAAGTCTCGATCTCGCGGTTCGACGTGCGCGGCTTCGAGCGTGCGGCGGTGCCCGGCGTGGCATCGGTCGTATTCCAGGCGACGCCGCGGCGCTCATCGAGCACCACGGAAAGGCCCGCCGTCGCATCGGCGCGCCGCGCCCCGGCATCGAGCTTCGCCCACGCGACGTGGCGCGAGCCGGGGCCGTGGCATGCCTCGCAGCCCACGCTGACCTCCGACCACGTCGTCTTGTACGTGCGCGTCGCCGCGTCGTAGTTCTTGCGCAGGTTGGTCGAGTGGCAGTCCGCGCACTGGTAGTTCCAGTTCTGGTCGATCCCGGTCCAGTGAAGCGGATTGCCGGGCTTGGGATCGAGCTTGGGGTAGAGGTGGAACCAGCGTTGCCCTCCGGACGTCTTCGGCCGCGCGTCCCACGCGATGCCCAACGCCTGCATGCGCCCGCCCGGCAGCTCGACCAGGTATTGCTGGAGCGGATAGACGCCGAACGTGTAGCGGATCGCGAAGTCCGCGAGCTTGCCGTCGGGTCCGTCGGTGTTGACGAAATAGCGCCCGTCGCGCCGGAAGAAACGGCTGGAGACGCCGCCCTGCGTGAATCGCGCGCCCTCGAAGTTGCCGAGCACGGTGGCGGGGCTCGCCTCCTGCATCGCCTGCTCGTGCTGGGATCCACGCCACGCCTCGAACGCTTTCGCATGGCACTCGCCGCAGGCGACGCTGCCCAGGTACGCTGAAGGTTCCCGCGCGCCTTGTGCCGCGGTTTCGCCCTGCATCGCCGTGCCCAGCAGGCAGGCGACGGCGAGCGTGGCCGCCCTCATGGACTCGCGCGGCTTGTTCATGATCGGAATACAGTCTACCGGACCCAGGTCCCTGACGGCGGCGGCATCCGCCCGAGGAACACCGGGAGGAATACGAGGTCAACGATTGCGATGCGCCTCACCCGGACCGGCTTCCTGGCCGACTTCTACGTATATCCCTGCATCGTCGCAATCCTGGGCGCGCTGGCGATCGGCCGGGCTCCCCGCGACTGGCAGGCCTTGGGCGTCGCATTCCTGGCCGGCCTGTGCGCCTGGACGCTGCTCGAGTACCTCGTGCATCGATGGATCTTCCACCATGCGCCGTGGGTCCGGCGGCAGCATGCCGCGCACCACGACGATCCGAAGGCCCTCGTGGGCACCCCGACGTGGCTGAGCGTCGCGACCCTTTCAGTCGTCGTGATGCTGCCGTCGATGGTCGCCGAGGGTCTCGCGATCGGCAGCAGCTTCAGCGCGGGATTGGTGCTTGGCTACCTTTGGTACTGCATCGTGCACTACGGGGCGCATCACTGGCACGTCGCTCGGCACGGCTACTTCTCGCGGATGAAGCGCCGGCACGCCATACACCACCAGGTGGACGTCGGAAGCAATTTTGGCGTGACGACCTCGGTCTGGGACCGGCTGTTCGGAACTTGCCATCGCCAAGTCGCCGGCGGATGGCCACGCGCCCTGGGCATCACTTCGACGCGGCGGGTGCGCCGGCATGCAACGACTCGGCCAGGCTCTCCAGATTCTGGGGATGCACGCTGATCATCCCCTTGCGGGGACTGTCGATGTCCGCGATGAGCAGGAACGAGATCGACAGGATCACGGGAAGGATGGGAAGCAGGAAGCCTTCGACCCTGAAATTCTGCACGCCGTAGCCCAGCAGCAGGTTGCATGCGACGGCGATCGCGAGCATCAGGAGCCACGCCGCGACCGGGATCCGGTTCCACCAGGCCGCCTGCGTATAGCCCTGCGAGTTGATCACGTCGTTCATGCCGGAGACGACGAGGGCCATGACGGGGGTCTGCTGGGCGAGCGACGGAACCACCAGCGACGACCACAACTCGCCCTGCAGCTGCGCGGTGCGGGCGTTGACTTGCTGGAGCGGCTCCTCCTCGTGGGTGACGTAGAACTTGACGCGTTCGTCGAGGTAGGCCCTCAGCAGCGCGCGAACCTTCGCGGCGTCGGCTGCCGGCAGCAGGTCGGCGCGCAGGTATTCGGTGCCGATGGCGTTCGCCTCGGCCTCCTCGAGGTTCTTGCGCTGGTCGTAGCGGCTCACCGCCATCGAGAAGGTGAAGCCCACGATGAGGCCGAGCAGCGTGAGGCTCGCGGCGAGGATCAGGCCATAGCGCTCGCGAACGTCCTCGCCCACTTTTCGCAGGCGTGTCGCGACCATCATTCCGGCACGCGCGGAAATCCAGAGCGCCACCAGGGATACTACGAAGACGCGCAGCGGCTCGTCGACGATCATTGCCGGATCAGGCCCCCGCGCACGCCTTCGCGATCGCCGTGCAGAGGTCCTGGGCGCTTCGCCTGGTGACGTAGCGATGCCCCGAGGTGAGGGTCACGATCGATCGTCCCTCGCCCAGCTTGCTGTCCTTCACGACCTCGATCTGGACGATGTGGTCGATGGCCAGGTGCAGCTTGATGCTGCGCCTCGGCTCGTACGTCACGACGCGCATCCCTTCCTTGTCGCGCGAATCGGCGGAGAAGTCGTTCTCCACGATCGCCACGTCTTCGAGTATGTATTGTCCCGACATGTCAGTGCCCCGGCTGTGTGCGTGACCGAGCATATACCCATCGATCGCGCAGCGAGCGGGCTCGGCCCCTTGGGGCCATGGGGAGCAGCATCGACGCCGTCGAGCCCTATGCGCAGACGTAAATGCGCGTGACGCCCTCGCGTTGTGGAGCGAGCTCGGCCAGCGAGCGGCACCGCCCGTCGAAGCACAGCTCGTAGTCGCGCGCATAGGGCGAGCGCGTGAGGCGCAGCTCGTCATGCCAGCGCTGCGACGGCGCGTAGTGCCACCATCCGCCCTCGAGCCGAGCGTCCGGCGGCGGCTCCATTCCCGCGGCCGAGCCCTGGATCCTCGCCTCCGTGAGCTCGAGCCGCCGGCCGACGATGCGGTAGTCCTCCTCCC
>Ga0335069_10007356_pt1 | contig 15914 bp, 11 predicted proteins | sample Lox_Sample_11_FD_206714 | JGI IMG/M metagenome (GOLD analysis project Ga0335069, IMG submission 206714) | Soil microbial communities from Loxahatchee National Wildlife Refuge, Florida, United States - Lox_Sample_1.1 | ecosystem: Environmental > Terrestrial > Soil > Wetlands | place: USA... | reverse complement strand
CGCGTGGTGATGCTCGCGATCCTGTCCACCGGCTTGTCCGTGACACCGGCCACGCCGGCGAGGGTGGCGAGGTTCTTCTCGTCGATGTCGGTGGCGATGACCTTCGCCCCTTCGCGCGCGAACGCGAGCGCCGAAGCCCGCCCGATGCCCGCCGCCGCCGCCGTGATGATCGCCGTCTTGCCTTCGAGCCGTCTGGTCACGTTCCCTCTCCTTCGAGCGCCTTACGTCCGAATCTAGGAACACCCGCAGGGGGTCGCAAGCCGTCAGGGGCCGCCGTATAGTCGGAGCACATCCAGGAGTGCTCCGCCATGCCAGCCGCCGGCAAGCCCGTGATCCGCCTCCATCCGGCCGACAACGTCGTCGTCACGCGCGCCGATCTTCCGGCCGGCGCGTCCCTCCCGGATGAGAAGACCGTGGCGCGCGACCGCATTCCCTCCGGCCACAAGATCGCGACCGCCGCCATCGCGCGCGGCGAGGCGGTGCGCCGCTACGGCCAGATCATCGGCTTTGCCTCGACCGACATCGCGCCGGGCGCGCATGTGCACACCCACAATTGCGAGATTCGCGACTTCCAGCGCGACTACGCCCACGGCACGCTCGCCGTGGCGACGCAGTACGCGAACGAGCCGGCAACGTTCCAGGGCTATGTGCGGCCCGACGGACGGGCGGCGACGCGCAACTATGTCGGCGTGCTTACCTCGGTCAACTGCTCGGCGACCGTGGCCCGGTATATCGGAGACGCTTTCCGCACCAATCCGCTCACCGGCGAAGGGCCGCTCGCCGAGTTCCCGAACGTCGACGGCGTGGTGGCGCTCACCCACAAGACCGGCTGCGGCATGGCCGCCGAGGGCGAGGGCATGGACCTCCTCCGCCGCGTCATCGCGGGCTATGCGCGGCATCCGAATTTCGCGGCCGTGCTGGTCCTGGGCCTCGGCTGCGAGACCAACCAGATCGGCGGCATCCTGCGCGCCCATAACCTAAACGAGGGCGCCTTGCTGCAGACGATGACGATCCAGGACACGGGCGGGGCCGCGAAGACCGTGCGCGAGGGTGTCGCGCGCATCAAGGAGCTCCTGCCCGACCTCAACCGGACGCGGCGCGAGAGCGTGCCGGCGTCGGAGATCACGATCGGCCTGCAATGCGGCGGCTCGGACGGCTACTCGGGGATTTCCGCCAACCCGGCGCTGGGTGCGGCCTCGGACCTTCTGGTCCGCCACGGCGGCACGGTCATCCTCTCGGAATCGCCCGAGACCTACGGGGCCGAGCATCTCCTGACGCGCCGCGCCGTGAGCCGCGAGGTCGGCGAGAAGCTGGTCGCGGTGATGAAATGGTGGGAGGGCTACACGGCCAAGCACGGCGGCACCATGGACAACAACCCCAGCCCCGGGAACAAGGCGGGGGGCATCACCACGATCCTCGAAAAATCGCTGGGGGCGGCAGCCAAGGCCGGCTCGACCAACCTCGTCGACGTCGTGGGCTACGCCGAGCCGGTCAAGGCCAAGGGCTTCGTGTTCATGGACACGCCGGGCTATGACCCGGTCTCGGCGACCGGCCAGGTGGCGGGCGGAGCCAACCTCATCTGCTTCACCACCGGCCGCGGCTCGGTCTACGGCTGCAAACCGGCCCCGTCGCTCAAGCTGGCCACCAATACGCGGCTTTACCAGCGCATGACCGACGACATGGACATCAACTGCGGCACCATCGTCGACGGCACCGAGACCGTCCAGGCCTGCGGCGAGCGGATCTTCGATCTCATCCTCAGGACCGCCTCGGGGCAGAAGACCAAGAGCGAAGAGATGGGCTTCGGCGACGACGAATTCGCCCCCTGGGTGCTCGGCGCCACGATGTAGAGGGGCCGCACCCGGAAGGTTAAGACCCGCCGAACCCGCACATCTGCACCCGCTGGCGCCCTTCTGCGGTGCCACGGCCACACCTTGCTCACGATCGTGCGGAGGCGGGCAAACTTGGCTGGATCGGGGCTGCCGAGTGCGTTATGACAACCCTGGCAAGCCCCTAGGATTGCCACCAAAAAGCTACATTCTGCACGCGCCCATCTGGCGCGGTGGACCCGGGCCGGCGGATGGCAATCGGCGGCTCGCAACCATATGTCGTTTATGACGTCATCCCTATGACTGACCAGCTGTCCAATATCTAGAACCACGATGTTCTTCTCGCAGCCCAAGCTCAGGCCGTCGCTCGGGTCCGAAACGATCGCCCCGTTTTGGCACGCCGGCCGGCGCCGGTCCCTGGGTGGGGAGCTGCGGACACGGCTCAAGGCGCTGCTGCGGGCGAATATCCGCAACAGCGACATCGGCCTCGTGATGATGTCGGCCTGCCTCGGCGGCATCGTCGGCGTGGTGGTCTCGGCCCTGCCGCAGGGCGTGGCCGCCCTGCATACGCTGCTCTTCGGCATCGCGTTCGACGTGCATCTGAGCAGCGGGGCCGACATCGAGCCGTGGCGCCTCGTGGCCATTCCGAGCATCGGCGGGCTGTTCTACGGCATCATCGCCTGGGCGCTGCGCCGCTGGCGGCGGCGCGACATCGTCGACGCGATCGAGGCCAACGCCCTCTACGGCGGCCGGATGTCGCTCAACGACAGCATCCGGCTCGCCTTTCTCACCGTGATCTCGGCGGGCGTGGGCGCCTCGGTGGGTCTCGAGGCCGCCTACACGCAGCTGGGCTCGGGGACCGCGTCGCGGATCGGCCGCTCGCTGCGGCTCCGGCGCGCGGACCTGCGCACGTTCGTCGGTGCCGGGGCCGCCGCCGCCATCGCCGCCGCGTTCAACGCGCCGTTGGCCGGCGCCTTCTACGCGTTCGAGCTGATCGTCGGCACCTATACGCTGGGCACCCTGGCGCCGATCGGCGTGGCCGCGTTGGCCGCCACCCTCGTGGAGCGCCAGCTCTACGGCGACAACCCGATCTTCGTCACCTACGACCATATCGCACTCAGCGCGCTCGACTACCTGCTGCTGGTGATCGAGGGCGTGCTGGCGGCGTTGCTCGGGATCGCGGCGATGGTGGGCGTCACGCGCGTCGAGGGCCTCTTCCGCCGCATCGCCCTGCCGTCCTGGGCGCGGCCGGCGGTCGGCGGGACCATCCTCGGCGGCATGGCCATCGCCTACCCGCAAGTGCTGGGCAGCGGCCATGGCGGCATCGTGGCCGCCATGTCGAGCACCATGGAGCTCCCGCTGCTGCTGATCCTCATCGTCGGCAAGACCTTCGCCTCGGCGTTGTCGGTCGGCAGCGGCTTCCGCGGCGGCATGTTCAGCTCGTCCTTGTTCCTGGGCACATTGTTCGGCAGTGCGATTGCGGCTCTGGTCGGGCAGTACGTGCCGTGGATGCCGCCCAACCCGACCATCTTCGTGCTCGCCGGTATGGGGGCCGTGGCGGCCGCCGTGGTCGGAGCGCCGGTGACGATGATCCTCCTGGTGCTCGAGGCAACGTCTGACTTTTCCGCCATGGTGGGCGTGGCCGCCGCCGTGATCGTCGCCTCGTTCGGCGTCCGCCACTGGTTCGGCTACTCCTTCGCGACCTGGCGCTTCCACCTGCGCGGCGTGCCGCTGCGCGGCGCGCACGACGTGGGCTGGCTGCAGGATCTCACGGTCGACCGGGTGATGGTGCGCGACTTCTCGGTGGTGCCGCTCACCATGCCGCTGTCCGAGCTGCGTACCCAGTTCCCCATCGGCGGCAACAAACGCGTGTTCGCGGTCGACGACGGCGGCCATTACGCCGGCGCCATCGACCTCCAGGAGGTGCACGCGACCGACCATGATCCGGCGGAGAAGCTCTTGATCGTGAAGGACCTGGTGCACGGCGAGGCGCATTTCCTCACCCCCTACCAGCCGGTCCGCGTGGCGCTCGACCTCTTCATCGCGTCGGCGACCGAGGCGCTCGCGGTGGTCGACAACCCGATCGACCGCCGCATCATGGGCTACCTGACCGAGGCCTACGCGCTCCGCCGCTACAACGCCGAGCTCGAGGCGCGGCGGCGCGAAGAGCTTGGCGACGACGAGCTCTTCAGCCCCACCACGACCGAGCCGAATTGAACCGGGCGCACGGCGGCGCAGCACTCGTTCCCGTCTCAATTTGAGACATTAACCGCCGGATTGGGCTTCCGGGGAATCGACGCGGACGATACGCTCTCCGCGGGCCCCCATTCGACCCGACGCAGGCACATGTCAGGCGAGGCACGATCATCGGTCCGTTCCACGGCCCGCCCGCAGCGCCCGGCGCTGTCGGTCCGGCAATACATGGTGCTGCTGGCGCTCATCGTGGGGCTGCCGTTTGCCGGAATGGCGCTCGTGGTCGCCGGCCGGGACATGCTGCAAGCGGTGGTCGTGGCCGAGCTCGCGATTGCCGCGGTGTGCGGGATCCTCGTCACCGCCGTCGCCCGGCGCTTTGCCATCGGCGGGCGAGCGCTCCAGGAGGCCGCCACGGCGATTGCCGCCGAACGGCGGGTCATGGCCAAGCCGACCGGCGTGCGCGAGTACGACCAGGCGCTTGCGGCGTTCGCGAGCGCTTCGTTGCTTCTGCGCCTGCGCGCCGACGAGCGCTCGCGCGCCGAGCAGACGCTGGCCAGACACAGCGGCGAGCAGACTTTGCTGTACCAGTTCGCCGACAAGCTGTACCGCGCCACGTCGCGCCGCGAGCTCTACGACGCCGCCATCGAGACGATCCGCAGCACGCTCCGCTGCAACCGCGCCTCGATCTCGCTGCTGGACGAGACAGGCAAGTCCCGCTTCGTGGCCTGGGAGGGCCTGTCCGAGCGCTATCGCACCGCGGTCGACGGCCAGTCGCCCTGGACCTCGGACGATCCGGCGCCACGCCCCGTCAGTTACGATTATATCGGCTTTGCCGACGTGCCCGCCTCGCTCATCGCCGATGTGACGAACGAGGGCATCTCCGCTCTCGCCTTTGCTCCTGTCCTGGCGCGCGGCAAGCTCGCGGGCAAGTTCGTGGCGTACTACGACGCACCGCACCGCTTCACCCAGGCCGAGCTCGACCTCGCCGTGATCCTGGCGCGCCAGTTGAGCCTCGCCCTCGACCGCCTGAGCGCCGGCTGACGACTTCCGTATCTTTTCGGCCACGGTCGCCGGCCAATCGCCGAACCTCTGCACGCAATGGTTGACAGACTCAGGGTGTCTACGTACGGTGCGAACCATGTGTCGGACCATGCATATCTCGCTCGAAATTGAATCCGGCCGGTACGTCACCGGCAGGGCGGGGTTACGCATGCGCTGAGTCCGGCTGCACGCTCGGCACGCAAAAACCCCGCCAGCCCCCGGCGGGGTTTTTGTTTGCCCGAAGTGCAGTGCGAGATCAGCGAAGAAGGTTCACGTCCATGACACCCCAACGGTTCGACGCCCCAGAGGAGGGACTTGATTCGACCGCCCCGCCATGTGGCGCACGGCCGGCGCGGTCGTTGGCGCGCATGCTGGCCTGGCTGCGGACGCGCGTCCGCGCATGGCCGAGCCGCCGGCGGACTCCAGCCGACGTGTCGTGTCTAAACGATCATCTGCTGCGCGACATCGGCCTCGAGCCGCGCTCGGCCTGGCGCGAGACGACCCCTTCGGTCTGGGACCAATGGCGGCGCTAGCGGAGAGCCGTCTGCGCCGCCGCCGTATCGCCGTCGGCGAGCTTGAGCTGGTCCCAGCCGCCGCCGAGCGCCTTGTACACGGCCACGAGGTCGGTCGAGACGGCGACGGTGCTGTCGGCGAGCGACAACTCGGCCTGCTCGAGGTTGCGCTCGGCGTCGAGCACGTCGAGGAACGTCGTGATGCCGCTCGCGTAGCGCTGGGTGGCAAGCGATAGCGCCTCGCGGTCCTGCGCCACGCTCGTCTCAAGCGAGGCGTGCCGGGTCTGCTCGGGCCCGTAGGCCGCGAGCGCGTTCTCGACCTCGTGGATGGCGGCGAGCACCGTGCGCGCGTAGACGACCGCGGCCTCTTTCGCCGTCACGTCCTGGAGGCGGACATTGGCCTGGCGGCGGCCGCCGCTGAAGATCGGGATGTCGAGGCTGGGGCCGATCGCGAAGAAGCGGCTCGCCCAGTTTCCGAGATCGCCGGAGCGCGCCGCCTGCAGCCCGAAATCGGCGTTCAAGGTCAGGCGCGGAAACAGATCGGCGACCGCGACTCCGATGCGCGCCGTGGCCGCATGAAGCTCCGCCTCGGCGGTCCGGATGTCGGGCCGGCGGCGCACGAGGTCGGCGGGAAGGCCGACCGGCACCTCGGGCGGGACGGGCGGCACCGGGCGTGCCGCCGCCAGCTCGGCGCGCAGCGCGTCGGGCTCCAAGGCCAGCAGGAAGCTCAGCTGGTTGATGTCGACGGCGATCTGGGTCTTGACGGTGGGGATCCTGGCTTCGGTGCTCGCGACCTCGGCCGCGGCGTTCGCCACGTCGAGATCGATGCCGGTGCCGGCATTGCGGCGGTCACGCGCGAGGTCGAGTGCGTCGCGCTGGGTCTTGAGATTGTCCTCGAGGATCGTGAGCCGGAGCTGCGCGCCGCGGAGGTCGATATAAATCCGCGCAACCTCGCCCACGAGCGACACCAGAACGTCGCGGCTGTTTTCAACCGACGCGGCGCCGTCGGCGTCGGCGGCCTCGACCGACCGCCGGATGCGGCCGAACAGGTCGATCTCCCAGGAGGCGTCGAAGCCGTACTGGTACTGGTTGAACGGATTCTGCAGGCCCGGCGGGGCGGCGCTCGTGCCATGGCCGGCGAGCAGCGAGGTGAGTGCGGTCTTGTCGCTGACCCGCTGGCGGGTATAGGAGCCGTTCGCATCCAGGCTCGGCCAGAAGCCCGAGGCCGCGATGTCGCGCTGGGCGCGCGCCTCGGCGATCCGTAAGACCGCCTGGCGCAGGTCGAGGTTCGACGCCGCGGCGCGTTCGACGAGAGAGGTCAGCACCGGGTCCTGAAAGCTCGCCCACCACGCCGCGACCGCCACCGGCGACGGGTCGACGACGTTCTGCTGTCCGGGCAGCGGGGCTATGGCGGTATCGGTCCATTTGGCCGGCGTGTCGGGCGTCGGTGGCGTGAAGTCGGGGCCGACGGTGCAACCCGGCAGTGCGGCGCCGAGCAGCAGTGCGGCGACGGCAGAAGCGGCGGAGCGGCAGTGCCACATGACAGGCCTCATTCGAAGCCGCGCCGGAACAGCCAGGCGGCCGTGGAGAGAGTGGCCATGGCGATGAGCGTCATCGGCCACAGGTCGGGAAGAAGGCCGCCGAGCCCGGCGCCCTCGAGGTAGACGAGATGCGCGATGTCGATCGCATAGCGCAGCGGGTTGACGACGGTCATATCCTGAAAGATCGGCGGCATGTCGCCGATCGGCGTGGTCAGGCCCGACAGCAGCGAGAACGGCAGCATGATGAGGAACGCGTAGAGCATCGCCTGCTGCATCGTGCCGACGATCGCGGACAGCACGAGACCGATCCCGACCGCGGCAAGCAGGAACAGCAACAGGCCGGCATAGAGCGTCACGTACGATCCGGCGAAGGGGATGCGGAACCAGAGCTGTGCCACCAGGAGGATCAGGGTCGCCTGGATCAAGCCGATCAGGACCGAGGGCACGGCCTTGCCGACCATGATCTCCGCCGGGCGCAGCGGCGTGACCAGGAGCTGATCGAACGTGCCCTGCTCGCGCTCGCGCGCCACCGACATCGCGGTCAGGAGCAGCGTCTGCAGAAGGGTCAGGGTGCCGATCAGCGCCGGCACCATGTACCAGCGGGTCTCGAGATTGGGGTTGTACCAGGCGCGCATCACCACGCGCACCGGGGCGCCTTTCTTTCCGTGCTCGGACGCCCAGCGCTGATTGAAGCTGTTCACGATCGTGCCGACATAGTTCAGCGCCGTGCCGGCGGTGTTGGAGTTGCGGCCGTCGGCGATCACCTGCATATCGGCCGCGCGGCCGGCCATCAGCCGGCGCTCGAAATCCTGCGCGAACTGGACGACCAGCACGGCGCGACCGTCGTCGATCGCGGGCTTGATGTCGTCGGTGCGCCGCAGATCGGCCACGCGCTGGAAGACGCCCGATCCGTCGAGGGCGGCCAGCATGTCGTGCGAGGCGGCACTGTGGTCCTGGTCGAGCACCGCGTACGGCACGTGGTTGAGGTCGTAGGTCGCGGCGTAGCCGAAGATCAGGCATTGCAGGATCGGCGGCACGAACAGGCTGACGCGGCTGCGGGGGTCCTTGAGGATGGCGAGCAGCTCCTTGCGGATCAGCGCCAGGATGCGCAGCACGGCATCCAGGATTTCGGGGTTCATGCGAGCCTCTTGGTCGCAACCACGCGTGTCAGACCGAGCAACACCGCCGCCATGCCCGCCAGCACGGCCGTGTCGGGAAGGATGACCGACCAGACGTCGCCGGCGAGGAAGATGGTCTGCAGCAGGCTCACGTAGTAGCTCGCGGGCAATACATAACTCAGGGCGCGGATGGCAGCCGGGGTCGAGTGCAGGTCGAACAGGAACCCGGATAGGAACAAGGCCGGCAGGAACGTGATCAGGAGGGTCGCCATGCTGGCGACGAACTGGTTCTTGGTCAGCGACGAGATGAGGAGCCCGACCGCGAGCGCGATGAGGAGATAGAGCATGGAGACGCCGACCAGGATGGCGACCGAGCCGCGGATCGGCACGTGGAAGAGGAAGCGCGCGGCAAGAATGCACAGGCCGAGCCCGACCATCCCGAGCGCGAAATAGGGGATCATTTTCGAGAGCAGGATCTCGCCCGCGCGCACCGGGGTCACGAACAGCGCCTCCAATGTCCCGCGCTCCCACTCGCGCGCCATGACGAGAGCGGTCAGCAGGGCGCCGATGATGGTCATGATCAGCACGATCAGCCCCGGCACCAGGAAGTAGTGGCTGTCGTTGGCGGCGTTGAACCACAGCCGGCTCTGCACCGCGATCCTGCCGGTCCGCGCGGACGCCTGACCTTCAGCCGACCGCCGCCTCGTCCATTGGTCGACGGCGTTTTGGGCATAGCCTTGGATGATGCGCGCGCGGTTGGCGTCGGTGCCGTAGACCAGGAATTGCACCGCGCCGGCGCCGCGGTTGAGATCGCGCGAGAAGTCGGGACGGATGCGCACGATCCCATCCACGACCCGCGCCAGCATGAGCTCGCGCGCGCGCGCCATCGAGGCCACGAGATGCGCGTCGAAATAGGGCGAAAGCGTGAAGCCGGCGGCGAGCTCGACCGCGGCGGGCGACGAATCCTCGAGCACGACCGCCGCCGGAACGTGCTTCACGTCGAGCGACAGCGCGTAGCCGAAGACCAGGATCAGCGCGATCGGCATGGCGACGCCGATCGCGATGCTGCTGGAATCGCGGAAGAGCTGCGAGGTCTCCTTGCGCACCAGGGCTGCGATGCGGCGCAGCTTGGCGCGCGTGGCGGACGGGTTGGGCATCATGCGGACCGTCCTGCGGCACCGGCCACGCGCCGGCGCGCGGCCTCGACGATCGCAATGAAGGCGTCCTCCATGGTCGGCTCGCCGCTCTCGCGTGGAGTGCCCTGGCGGCGCACCTCGGCAGGCGTGCCCTCGGCGAGCACCGTACCCGCGGCCTGGATGACGATGCGGTCGCAGTACTCTGCCTCCTCCATGAAATGCGTGGTGACGATCACGGTGACCCCCTGCTTGGCGAGGGCCGTGATGCGCTGCCAGAACTCGCGGCGCGCCAAGGGATCGGCACCGCTGGTCGGCTCGTCGAGGAACAGGATCTCGGGCTCGTGCAGGAGGGCCGCGGCCATCGCCAGGCGCTGCTTGAACCCGCCCGGCAGCTGCCCGCTCGGCAGGTCGATCATCCGGCCGAGCTCGAAGTGATGGACCGCCCAGTCCATGCGTGCGCGCTTGGCGGCCCCGCGCAGGCCATAGGCGCTGGCGAAGAACTCGAGATTCTCCGCCACCGACAGCTGGCCGTAGAGCGAGAATTTCTGCGCCACGTAACCGATATGGCGCCTGGCCGAGGCGCGCGCCGTGCGCAGGTCGAGCCCGGCAACGCGCAAGGTGCCCGAGGTGGCCGGCAGGAGGCCGCACAGCATGCGGAACGTCGTCGTCTTGCCGGCGCCGTTGGGGCCGAGCAGGCCGAAGATTTCGCCGCGCCGGACCCTGAAGTTGACATGGTTGACGGCCGTGAACTCTCCGAACTTGCGCACGAGATCGCGCACCTCGATGACCGTCGTATCCCCCGACCCCTCGATGCGCCGCGCGCGCGGCGCCGCGGCCGATGCCGTACGCGCCGGCGCCTGTTGGCGCAGCAGGATCATGAATCCGTCCTCGAGGCGGGGGTGCACCGGCACCACGGCATGGCCGGCCAGGAGCGTGTCGGCGGTTCCCGCGGACGATCCCGTGCGCACCAGGCGCACGTGGCCCGCTTCGGGCACCGCGTCGACGATGCCGGGATCATCGATCAGCCGCGATTGCAGCGCGCGCGCCGGCTCGCCCGAGCCGGGCTCGGCGCGGAACGTCCGGCCGGCGGCAAGTTCGCTCACCTTGGCCGGCGGGCCGCTGGCCAGCACCTTCCCTTCGCGCAGCACCAGCACGTGGTCGCAGCGCTCGGCCTCGTCGAGGTAGGCGGTGCTCAGGAGCACGCTCAGGCCGTCCTCTCGCACCAGACGCCAGACGATGTCCCACAATTCCCGGCGCGAGAGCGGATCGACGCCGACCGTGGGCTCATCGAGCAGCAGAAGCTCGGGGGCGCGCACCAGGGTGCAGGCGAGGCCGAGCTTCTGCTTCATGCCGCCCGAGAGCTTGCCGGCGAGGCGCGCGGTGAACGGCGCCAGCGCAGTCATGTCCAGAAGATGCCGGTACTGGTCGGCCCGTTCCGGCTTCGGCACGCCGTGCAGGTCGGCATAGAGGTCCAAATTCTCCAGGACGGTCAGGTCCTCGTACAGGCCGAAGCGCTGCGGCATATAGGCGATGCGGTCCTGCACGGCTTGCGGTGCGGCGGCCACGTCGAATCCCATGACCTCGAGCTCGCCGCCATCCACCGGCATCAGTCCTGCAATAAGCCGGATCAATGTGGTCTTGCCCGCGCCGTCCGGCCCGACGAGGGCGGTGAGCGCTCCGTGTCTGACCTCGAGCGACACGTCGTCGAGGGCGGTCACCGTCTCGCCGCGGGCGCGCCGGAAGGTCTTGCGCACCTTGCGGCCGAGCACCGCCACGCGGTCCTTCGCGGCGCCGCTCATGACCGGCTGTCGCTGCTCGCGGCCGGCGGCAGGGCGAGCGGCAGCGACACCGTCGCCGGCATGCCGAGCCTGAGGTCGTCGGCCGGATCCTTGACGAACACTCGGACCTCGTACACGAGGCTCGTCCGCAGCTCCGTCGTCTCCACGGCCTTGGGCGTGAATTCCGCCACCGGCGAGATGAAGCCGATCCAGCCGTCGAAACGCCGGTTCGGGAAGCTGTCGACCGTGACCTGTGCCACCTCGCCCGGATGGATCTTCCCGAGGTCGGGCTCGGCCACATAGGCGCGGACCCATTTCGGATCGATCACGGCCAGGGTGAAGACCGAGCTTTGCGGCGAGGCCATCTCGCCCGGCTCCATGAGCCGCGAACGCACGACCGAGTCGACCGGCGCGCGAAGCTCCGCGTCCGCCAATTGCTGCCTGAGGAAGGCGAGATTCGCGTCGTACGCCTGCAGCTGCGCCTCCGCCTGCGCGATATCCTCCTTGCGCGGGCCGATCGCCACCAGCTCGTAGGCCTTCTGGTTGGCAACGACCCTGGCGTCGGAGGCGTCGAGAGCCGCCTGCGCGTTGTCCAGGTCCTGCTGGCTCGCCGCACGCCCGCCCGAGGCGGTCGCGAGGTTGCGCAGACGCTCGAACTGGCGCCGCGCGTTGACCGCGTCCGCCTTCGCCTGGTCGACATTGGCCTTTGCCTGCGCGATCTCCTCGGGACGGCTGCCGTTGTGGAACCGCTCGACGACCGCCCGCTGTGCGGCCACCTGCGCGGCAGCCTGCCCCACCTGCGGCTCGAGGCGGCTGGTATCGAGCTGGGCCAGCACCTGGCCCTTGCGGACGCGGTCGCCCTCCTGGACCAGCACGGCGGTGATCCGCTGGGTGTTGTTGAACGGCAGGTCGACCTGCCGCAGGTCGACGTTGCCGTAAAGAACGAGGGTCTGCGCCTGGCCGGAGCCGTGGGCCAGCCAATAGGCAAGCCCCCCGACCACGATGGCTGCCACGACCGCGCCTGCAATCAGCTTTGTCTTCATGCGTCACCCCACGCACGGCATTGGAGCACGCTCAAAACCAAATGTCAAATTCAAATTTAAATTTTGCATTTGATTTTGAGGCGGCAGCGCCCTATCCTCGCCGCATGGCGACTCGCTCCCGGCTTACCGCCCCTTCCGCCCCTTCCCGGCCGGCGCACCGCCGCGCCGGCGACCGGCTCGACACACGCGCCCATCTGCTCGAGGCGGCCGGCCATGTCTTCGCGGAAAAGGGCTTCGACCGCGCCACCGGCAAGGAGATCTGCGAGCGCGCGGGCACCAACACGGCGGCCGTGAACTACTATTTCGGCGGCATCGAGGGCCTTTACGCGGCCGTGCTCCTCGAGGCGCATGGCCGGCTGCTCAACTTCGACAAGATGGCGGCCGCGGTGGCGGGCAAGCCGGACGCGCAGGAGAAGCTCAAAGCCCTCCTCGGCCTGATCGTCGAGAGCCTCTTGGGCCGCGCCGCGTCGTCGTGGGAGGTGCGCGTGATCGGCCGCGAGGTCATGGCGCCTTCGCCCGCGTTCACGGCGATCCGCGAATCGGAAATCCCGACCAAGGCGCGCATCCTGAAAGCCCTCGTCGGCGAGCTCATGGGGTTGCCGCCGGATCATCCGGCGGTCGCCCGTTCGTGCCTCAGCATCATCGCACCCTGTCTGATGCTGGCGATCGCCGAACGGTCGATCGTGAAACGGGTCTTCCCGCAGCTGGGCCTGACCCCGGCCGACGCGCCGACCCTCACCGAGCACATGGTCCGCTATGCCCTGGCGGGACTGGCCGCCGTCGCCAAGGTCGACAATTAGGCCTCAGGCCGCACCGGCGGCGCAAAATCCGTCCGCGTTTTGAGGCACTTGGACGCTGTCCCCAGCCGGCGCGCCAGAGCCGTGGAATCGCGTGTTACACTGTCCGCCTCTGGGTGACATCGAGGCGCGGCACGCACGTGAAGGCAGCGAGACTTATCGGCTGGACCCTGGCGCTGGCGGCGCTCTGTCTGTCATGCCCCGGGGTTGCGGCGCCGGCCACGCCGGTCTGCGCGCCATCGCTGCTGCAGAACATTCCGGTCCGCCCGGCGGGCGCGCCCGCCGGCAGCCAATTCGCCGCCCAGATCCGGTCGAGCGACGGGACCCCGCGCGAGGCTGCGATCGAGACCGAAATCCTTGCGGGCAATTTGCCGGGATTTCTGCGCCGGCTGATCCCGGTGACGACGACCGCGACGATGGACGGCCGTCCCGTCCGGGTGACCGCATGTGTCCTGCCGGATTATCTGGCGGTCGGCTCGGATCGCGACTTCCTGTTCGTGCCGATGCGGCTCGCGACGGCGCTCGAGATCGGCAACCGGTACGGCTTCACCTTGCCGACGGCCAAGCTGGTCGATGCGATCTACGCGGCGTCGGCGGTTCACCTGGCGCCGCAGCCTTTGCCGGCGAGCGACCTGATGCGCTCGACCGACTACTACCGGGCGCACAGCCAGCTGATCCGGACCCAGGAGGCCGATCTCGGGGCCTTGCCCGGCTTGCTCACCGCCGGGCACAAGAAGGACCTCGTCCTCACGAACCGCCTGTGGAGCTATCCGGACCGGGTGGCGATCTATGGCTGGCACAAGCCGGACGACCGGCCCATCCAGCCGCTCAGCACCGTCCATGGGGCGCGCTATGCGGACTACAGTCACGGCGTGCGGCTGGTCAGCACCACCGTGTATGTCGACGGCGCGCCGCACTCGATCTTCGCCGCGTTGAGCGACCCGAAGCTCGCCCCAGCCCTCAGCGGCGAAGGTCCGATCCGCGCGGCGGGCGAGCTCGTCACGGCCCGCGCCGTGCCGCCCCCCGAGGCCGTCGCGGCCAGCCGCTAGAGCGACTTACAGCAGCGAAAGCCGAGGTGATAGTTCTCGTGGCTGTGCGCGTCCATGACGCGCGTGCCATGCCAGAACGGGGCGCGCCAACGGCACCAATCCGGATGCGCCCGGTAGGTGTCGAAGATGAACCAGCTCCCTTTCATCTCGGTCACGCCCAAGGTCTTGCTGCCGCGGCTCGTCATCTCCGAGGGACTGAGCGGCAGGTTCATGTGCTCGGCCGCGTTGCCGTTGAGGTCGTAGACGCCGAGCGCGCTGTGGCACTGCGGAAAGTCTCCCGCCGGATAGGTGTTCGATCCGCACTTCGACCAGCCCTCCCCCTGGCAACCCGCCGTCTTGTGGCTCGCCGCCGCGCACACGCCGGGCCGATACTCGGGGCCGTAGCTCCACGACTTGGTCGCCTCGTGGCTCCGGTTGTGCGCGGCCGCCATCCGCGCCACGGCCGCGTTCATGCTGACCCCTTGGGCCAGGTCGAAGCGGTAATCGGGCGGCTCGAGCGCGCCCGCGCAGGCGCCCTCCCATTCATGCGCGTCGCAGAGCCGCTTGCCCTCGGCCTCGCAGGTCTCCTCCGCCTCGCGCGCCCGCACCCAGACGACCGGGTACGCGCACGGGATGTCGGGATACTCGAACTGGTCGATGCACGCCTTCGCGTCCTGGGGCCGCTCCTTGCGCGGATCGTAGAGCGGCGCCATGTATTTGCCGCCGCAGATGCGCTCGAACTCCGGGTTGGCGTAGGCCACGTGCTCGCGGTCGAGCCGCGCCTGGCACTGCTCGGGCGTCTCGGGGTGCTCCGCGATCGCGGGATTGCCCTGCCCGACGAACCCCGAATGCGCGAAGATCGTGCGGATGGCGCGGAGCTGCCCCTCGCTCAGCCCACGCACGGTTCGCAGCTGATCGAAGAGCTTGTCGTTCTGGGTCTGCAGCGCCGTCTCCGCGCGCGCGCCCGGACCGTGCAGAAGGAACACCGCCACGGCGGCCAGCACCAGAGCTTTCATGGTCGTCCTCCTGCCGTTTGAGCGCTCTCCCGCCGGGTGAGATAGAAGAAGTCGCGATCATCGGGAACTTCGAGGAACCGGGCCAGCACCCGGTTGCCGCCCGCCTTCTTGTCCACCAGCGCCATGCCCTCGACCAGGTGCTCGATCACGCGCCGGTCCGAGTCATGCGGATAGACGGCAAGATACGTGTGTTCGAGCGCGTTCATGTCGAGGAGCATGGCGTAGCGGCACCCATAGGCCTGGAAGGCGCGTGCCATGGCCGAGGGCGTCGCGTCGGAGAAATAGGCGTAGAGGAGGAATCGTTTCAGGGGTGTTTCCTGCAGGCACGCCCCCGCGCGCACCGAGCGCAGCTTCTCCTCCGCCGTCCCCGACCAGTTCCCCGGCCCCCAGCGCGCGACGAGCGCCCCCGGCACCGGAATTCCGCCGCCAGCGCCACCGGCTTCGATGATCGGCACGCCGTTCTGCCGCGCCTGGCGGATGCGCGGCAAGAGCGCGTCGTCTTGCGATGTCCAGCTCTTCATCTCGACCGTGCCGTCGTCGAGCGCGAACAACGTCGCCAGCCCCGGCTGCAGCTTGGAGAGGATCGCGCCCTGCTCGATGAAGCCATAATGGCTGCCGTGGTTGCGCTCGGCGAAGGGGCCGTAGCGGAAAGCGCCATGCTGGCGCCGGAACCCGCCGGCGAAGGTCGCAACCGTGCGGCCCGCGAGGGCCGGGCTCACGATGCCGGCCGGAACCAGCGGCGCAAGCGAGCCGACTCCGTCGGGGCCCGGCAGCGTATCGTCGCGTACCGCCTGAATGGGCCGCGGCGACCAGCCGATGCGCGGATGATCGGTGCCGAGCGCGAAGCCGAGATCGAATTGCGCGAGGTCGAAAGCGACGAGA
>Ga0335069_10007354_pt1 | contig 15915 bp, 15 predicted proteins | sample Lox_Sample_11_FD_206714 | JGI IMG/M metagenome (GOLD analysis project Ga0335069, IMG submission 206714) | Soil microbial communities from Loxahatchee National Wildlife Refuge, Florida, United States - Lox_Sample_1.1 | ecosystem: Environmental > Terrestrial > Soil > Wetlands | place: USA... | reverse complement strand
CTCGGGCAGCCCGGGGATCCGGCCTTGGCGCCCTCGTCACCGTTCGGGCTGACCAGCGTGAGCTGGACGCCGACGGCGGTGCTGGTGACGATCGGCTTGTCGGCCCAGATGTGGTTGCCGAAGCCGACGATCCCGCCGTGCAGCGCGTTCGGCCCGTTGTTGACGGGCAGGGTGTAGGTGACCTTGCCCTGGCCCGGCTGGTTCAGGCTGAATACGCCCTTGGCGATCCGGTTGGCGTACCGGCCGACGGTCTCGCCGAAGTACACGCCCGTGGTGGGGGCGACCGGCGGGCTGTTGAACTTGACGTAGTCGGCCAGGGTCTTGAAGCCGAGCACCACGTCGGCCGAACGGCCGTTCCGGCCCGGCACCCAGATGCTCTGGGTGGTCGCGCCGTAGGTGATGATCTGGACCATCATGCCCCTGGCGTTGCGCAGCGTGTAACGGAATACGGCAGTGTTCTTGCCGGTGTAGGGCTCTACGGTCGTACCGAAGAACTGCCTGCTGAGGGATAGGCCGCCGCCGCTGGACGTGGCGGGCTTGTCGCTTGCCGCCTTCGCCTGGGTGGCTGCTAGGGACCCCCCGACCGCAATAGCCACCATGGCGGCCAGCGCCATGATGACCAGGCGACGGAGACGTCGCTGTCTTCCGATCTCACGCATGATGCGCTCCCTTCATGAACAGGTTCCAACTAAAATTGTGAGCGCTAACACGACCGAAGTCACCCCTTAATGACCAAACTGTGACGAAATTTCGTGCCGTCAGGTGGTTATGCGTGCAGGCGCGTGACATCGGGTGCCACTTTTGAGACGCTCGCCGGGCCCATGGCACCCTTGTGAGGTGAGCCGAGCGAGCGCCGGCGCGGGGAGGTAGGGATGGACCAGGAGATGCTGGACAGGGTGATGGCAGTAACGACCGGCGAGGGCACCCTGGCACACCGCATGGGCATCAAGATCCTGTCGGCGTCGGGGTCCGAGGTCGTGGCGACGATGCCGGTGGCCGGTAACATCCAGCCGTTCGGCCTGCTGCACGGGGGTGCCTCCTGCGTGCTCGCGGAGACCATCGGGTCGCTGGGCGCGGCCCTGCACGCCGGCCCGGGCCGGGTGGTGGTCGGCATCGAGATCAGCGCGACGCACCACCGCGGCGCCCGGGACGGGGACGTCACCGCGGTCGCCACCCGGGCGCACGGGGGCCGGACGATAGCCACCTATGAGATCGTCATCACCGACTCGGCCGGCCATCGGGTGTGCACGTCCCGGCTGACCTGCCTGATCAGGGACCAGGTGCCCGGCCGTGAGGCCAACGGCACCGATCCGGAGCGCGAACAGGGAGTAATCGGCGACTGAACCGAGGGGCCGCCGCCCGCGGTCCGCGAGTGCCTCCTTTTGCACCCTGAGGCGTCAGGTCGCTAACGTGGTGACGGCGAGCCCGGGGGGTCCAAGTAGACAACGTGTCGGCCGGGGAAGGCGGACACGGCACCAACGGCCCCCCGGGTTCTCGCTTTTGTTCAGGTTTGCGGCGTTTCGGCGGGAACGCGCATGCTGCCCTCGATGACCGCCTCGGCCACCGTGCGCATGGTGAGGCGGCGGTCCATCGAGGTCTTCTGGATCCAGCGGAAGGCTTCCGGCTCGGTGAGCCCGTGCTCGGACTGGAGCAGCCCCTTGGCCCGGTCGAGCAGCTTGCGCACCTCGAGTCGCTCCCGCAGCGTGCCGATCTCGTCGTCGAGCGCGCGGATCTCGGCGAACCGGCTGACCGCCATCTCGATGGCCGGCACCAGGTCGGCCTTGGTGAACGGCTTGACCAGGTAGGCCATCGCGCCCGCGTCGCGGGCCCGCTCGACCAGCTCGCGCTGGGAGAAGGCGGTGAGGATCACGACCGGGGCGATCCGCTCCGCGGCGATCCGCTCGGCGGCCGAGATCCCGTCGAGGACCGGCATCTTGATGTCGAGAATGGCCAGGTCGGGGCGCAGGGTGGTGACGTGCTCGACGGCCGACTCGCCGTCGCCCGCCTCGGCCACGACCGAGTAGCCCTCCTCCTCCAGCATCTCCTTGAGATCAAGCCGGATCAGGGCCTCATCCTCGGCGATCACCACGCGCAGCGGGTTCTGGCTCATGCCCACGAGCGTACCGTGACGAGGTAGATTGGCATCATGTCGCTCCCCCAGGGGGCGGCGCCCCGATACGCCAACAGGGTAGAGCGTGCGGTCTCAAACACCGTAAAGTGTGGGTTCGAATCCCACTCGGGGCACCCAGTGCGGGCCCGCCTCGCGGACGGCGAACACTGGTATGAGTATCCGCGATATCTGTTCACGAACGAGTCCGCGGATATTCTCCGGTTGTGCGGTGAGGCCCTGGACCGGCTGGGGGTGGCCTGGCGTTATTCCCGGCGCAATTCGATCTCGGTGGCCCGGCGCGAGGCGGTGGCGCGGCTCGACGAGTTCGTCGGCCCCAAGTGCTGAGGGTGGGCACCGTCAGGGCCAGTGCGCCGGGTCGAAGTGCTCGGGCTTGGCCAGGGGCCAGCCGCCCGCGGCCAGGCGGGCCCGGACCCGGGCGATGTCGGAATCCTTCGGCTCGTGGTGGTCGGTGACGGCGGAGATGGCGCGCTTGATCGCCTCGGCCGACTCCGGGTCGGCACTGGTTGTTTCCAGTTCCGCCGCGATCGCGGTGACCTCGTCGTTGGTCAGCTGGCTGCCGAGCAGGGCGAACAGCGGGATGTAGTCGACGTCGGGTACTCCGTCGGGATAGCCAGCCCGCAGCCATCCGATGATCGAGCTCAGGAAAGGTGGCAGGGGCATGCCGCAAACCCTCTCGGTGAGGTTCTGGTGACGTTCGTCCGGCCGCCGGTCACTTGCTTGTCGGAGCGGGCGCGGGGTGACCGATCTTGTAGATCTCGTAGATGCCCCAGCCTATGGCGGCCAGGACGATCAGGAAGCACACCGCGGCGATGGCGGTGTTCACGGGGTTGCCGCCGACCACGGCATCGGAGTCGCCGCCCGCGGTCTGCGTCTTGGGCCCCCTGGCCAGGGAGACCATGCCGATCGCGAACAGCGAGGGAAGCCCGGCGCCGGCGATCAGGCCGAACTCGACGATCTTCCAGATCGCTGAAAAGTTGATCCAGGAGTTCATGATCTGCTCCCTGTCGCTCAGGCCGCTGCCGCGGGCTCGGCTTCGGCCGGGACGACCGATCCGCTCCACTCCGCGTTGACGTTGTTGTGGTCGACCTTGGTCTTGCGGGACCGGTAGTAGATGAATGCCACCAGCACGGCCAGGATGATCAGGATGACGATCACGCCCGCGCTGCCGTGGACGGCGTTGGCGAGCGCGTAGGCGCCGGCTCCGACAACCGCGGAGCAGGGCAGCGTCAGCAGCCAGGCGCTGGCCATCCGCCCGGCCACGCCCCAGCGGACCTCGGCGCCCCGCTTGCCGAGCCCGGTACCGACGATCGACCCGGTGGCGACGTGCGTGGTGGACAGCGAGTAGCCGAAATCACTCGGGGGTCTCGGGGCCGAGGTAGGGAATCAGCACGACGGTGATGTTGTCGGCCCCGCCGGCCTCGACGGCGAAGTTGACCATGTCGGCGGCGGCGGCGAGCGGATCGGTCAGCGCCTTGGGCAGCGCGAGCCTGGCCAGGTCCGCGCCCTCGGCCATGTAGTTCCACAAGCCGTCGGAGCAGATGAGCAGGGCCCCGGCCCCGGGCGGCGTGTACCGCTCGACATGCGGGGCGCGCTCGGGGTCATCGGCCAGGTCCGCGGCCTCGCCGCCCAGCCAGCGGGTCAGCACGTGCGCGTGCGGCGAGGCCATCGCCGCGGCCTCGTCCACCAGGCCCGCCGCGACCATGCCGCCGGCCACCGAGTCATCGCGCGTGAGCAGCCGGGACTCATCCGACGGCTGGCCCAGCCAGTAGGCGCGGCTGTCGCCCAGCCAGCACAAGGTCACCTCGTAGCCGCTCGCCACCGCGGATACGAACGTGGTCGCCGAGGTGTCGCCGCCGGGCCCTTGCAGGTCCGCTATCGCCTGGCGGGCCGCCGCCACCGCGGTCAGCGAAGCCGCGCCGAGATCACCGCCCGCCTGCACCGCGGTCACCAGGACCGGCAGCGCGGCCTGCGCGGCCACGTGGGAAGCCTCGTCGGGACGGGCCGAGGAAGAGACGCCGTCGCAGACCACGGCCACCACCGCCGGGCCGTCCGGAGCCTGCTCGGCGGCCAGGGCCATCGCGTCCTCGTTACGGTGATGCCGGAGGCCCCGGTCGCTGACGCCGGCCGCGGGACCAAGGTCGACCTCGGCATGGTCCGGCGAGGACGGGTTGGTGATCATGTGCATACGTTAGTGCCTGCAATCCTCCGTCGTTGCACGCCAATGCGGTACTCGCGGTATTGAATTTTCTAGCCTCGGTGCACGGTGATCGCGGTCCAGGCTCCGAGGTTGATGCGATCGCCGTCGTTCAGGGTCACCTGGTCGCCGATGCCGATCTCTGAACCGTTGACCAGCGTGCCGTTGGCCGAACCAGGATCGAGCACGGCCCACCCGCCCTCCGGCATCGCGATCAGCACCGCGTGCAGCCTGCTGATGCCCGGATCGGCGGGCGGCCCGGTCAGGTCGATCTCCGGAGACAGGCCGCGCGATACGCTCCGCCGGCCGATCCGCATCTGATTCCCGACGAGCTGGAAGCGGCGTTCGGCGTAGTAGGAGGGAAACTCGACCGCCGCACCCTCGGGCCCGGTGACCGCCTGGACCCGCTCGTAGTAGGCGCGGTCCGCGCCCACCACCGCGGTCCAGGTGGCCAGCGGGTACGGGAACGAGGAGGCTGACGGGGGGGCCTCGCGTGGCAGCGGCGGGCCGGAGGGAACAGGGGGGACTGTCGAGGTCGGCGGGATGGTAGAAGCTGGATGGGCTGAGGACGGCTGGGCGGAGCTGTAGCTGCCGGAACCCGGGCCGGGAGTGGGCTGGCTGTAGCCGCGGGAGGCGGACGGCGCGGGAGCGGCAGACGGCGCGGGAGCGGGGGCCGGCGCGGGAGCGGGGGCGGCGGCCGGGGTGAAGCGGGGACCGGCGAAGTTGTAGCCGCAGGCTTCGCAGAACTGGCCGCTCCGGCTGGTGCCGCAGCGCGGGCAGGGCTCGGCGGCGGAGGCCGGGCCGGCGGAAACCGGGGCGGCGGAAGCCGGGGCGCCGGGCGGCGGGCTGCCGCCGATGCGCATGCCGCAGGTATCGCAGAAGTCGTCACTGGCCGAATCGTGGCCGTTGGGACATACCGCCATCGCCGCGTCCTCCCGCGTTACTTCTTCACCCGGACCGTCTTGGTCGACCGGGTGTCGAGGGCCATCTCGTCGGCGTCTTCCACCTTCTTCTTCAGCCGGACCGTGCCGGACTCCACGTCGACCACGTCTACCACCTTGGCCAGCAGCTTGGCGGTGTCCTCGTTGCCTGACTCGTGAGCCAGGGCCACCGCCCGGCCGAGCTTGGCCGTGGCGGTCTCCTCGTCGCCCTGCTTGCGGGCCTCGAGGCCCTCCTGGATGGCGTCGGCGAGTTCGGCCTGGCCAGTGTAGTGGGCCACCCGGGGGTTGATCTTGGTGGAGAGCGCCTCGTCGTCGGTCCAGATCGCGCGGACCAGGCCCTGGCCGAGGATCTCGTCCCCGGCGACCAGACTGATCCGGGCGGCCAGCATCTCCTGTCCGATGCCGGCCGGGGTGACCTCGACGCCGACGTGGTAGTCCCGGCTCTCTCCCGGCCCCCACGCCCCGGTCGGGTAGTCGCCCGCCTGCGGGCGCGCCTGGGTGCGCCTGGCGGTCAGGTCCTCGACTGCGGGCGCGACCTGCTTGACAAACTTGAGCGTGGCGGTCTGCGGCGTCCACACGCGCAGCGAGACGTCGGCGACCTGCTTGCCCATCGCCTTCTCCATCATGGCCGCGAAGTCGGCGGCCAGCCCGGCCGGGTCGGGCACGATGTCCACCGTGCCGAGCAGGGTGGTCGAGACCGTGCGCAGTTCCTTGACCTCCCAGTCGGTGCCCACGCCGCGGCAGTCGCAGCTGAACACGCCCTCGCACTGGCTGAGCTCGGCGGCGAGCTGTTCCGGGGTCTCGTGCTGGTTCTTGCCGTCGGTGAGCAAGATGGCGTGCCGCAGCTGAGCCGGGTAGCCCGCGAAGATCTGCCGGGACAGCGCCAGCCACTGGCCGATCGCGGTGCCGCCGTTGGCGCGCAGCCCGGCCACCGCCTGCTTGGCCGCGGACCGGGACGACGCGCTGGCGACCGCCATGCTCCCGTCCGGCGGGAACACCGGCCAGGCGGTGCTGGTGCCCGCGACCACCGCGAATCCCACGCCGTCGCGCACCACGTCGATCGCGGCGGCGGTAGCCACCTTGGCCTGGGACATCTTGGTCGGCGGATAGTCCATCGAACCCGAGCAGTCGATGATGATGATCTCGGCACTGCCCGCGCCACCCCCCGTGGCCGCCAGGGCGACGTCCGGCCCGGACGTCACGGTAACCACCGCGCTTGCGTCGCGGCCGCCCTCGGGCAGGTACTGGTTCTGGTCGACGTCGACGGTAAAGCCGGAGTCGGTCATGTCGGAGTCTCCTTGGTTACGGCGCCGGCCGGACGAGGGGAACCGGCACCAGCACAATGGTGATGTTGTCCATGCCGCCGGCGTCCAAGGCGAACTTCAGCAGCGCGTCGGCGGCGCTGGACGGGTCGTGGAACGCGTCCGGGAGCGCCAGCTCGGCCAGGCCCGCCGCGTCGGGCCGGTAGTTCCACAGCCCGTCGGAACAGACCAGCAGGATCCCGCGGCCAGGCGGCTCGAACCTGGCCACGTGCGGCTCGGGCGCGACCACGTCGGCGCCGAGCCAGCGGGTGATCACGTGCGCCTGCGGCGAGGCCATGGCCTCCGCTTCGGTCAGCTGGCCCTGGGCCACCAGCTCCTCGGCGAGCGAGTCGTCCCTGGTCAGCCGGACGGACTCGGACTCGGTGGCCAGCCAGTAGGCGCGGCTGTCGCCGAGCCAGCAGACCGTGGCGGCCTCCGGGCCGACGATGGCGGAGACGTAGGTGGACGACGGCGCACGGGACGGCGAGCCGAGGATGGTCATGGCCTCGTGGGCCTGGCGCACCGCCGCCCTGGACGCCTCGTCCGGGTCGTCGCCGCGCCTGATCGAGCTCAGCAGCATCCGCACCGCGGCCTGCGCGCCGGCCAGCGACGCGTCCTCCGGGTTCGGCGAGGACGAGACCCCGTCGCAGACCACCGCGATCGCGACCGGGCCGGCCGGCGTCTCCGTGGTCGCCAGCGCCATCGCGTCCTCGTTACGCGGGTGCCGCAGGCCGCGGTCGGTGACCCCGGCCAGCAGCTCGAGGTTGAGCTCGACGTGATCGCGGCCGGACGGCACCTTGCGGCCGCACGACTCGCAGTAGCCCTCGGCGCTGATCGGGCCGGGCGGGGCCGACTCGTCGAGCGAGCACACCGGGCACTGCGCGGTGTACCCGGGCGGTTCGGCGCTGCTGACGGGCGGGGCAAGCTCGGTACCGCAAGACTCGCAGAAGCTATCCACGGCACCGGCCGCGACGCCGCAGGCGGGGCACGTAACTCCCGTGTTGCCATCGTGCATCAGGCCATCATCCAGGGCGGGGTCGGTCATGTCAGCGTCCGGGGCCGGATTGCGCTCGCCATGTCGACCAGTTCTACAGGCTGCTGGGTGCCGGTCATCGCGGCGGCACCCCCAGCACGGCCTGCTGGTAGCCGGCCACCGCGGCCTCGGCCGCGGCCAGGTCGCAGGGCGCCGTCCAGAGCAGGTCACGGGCCCGGTCGTACCGTTCGGCCAGGATGGCGTCTTCGGCCGCGCCGAGCCGGGCCGCCTTGGCCTTGTAGGCGCCGAGCAGCCCGCGCAGCTCGTCACGTTTCGCCATGGCTGCCACCGCGGCCCGTTCGGCCTCCCGGAAGCCGGCCGTCGCGGTGGCCAGCTCGCGGTCGAGCAGGTCCAGCTCCGAGGCCAGGCGCGTCCACCGGCCATCGGCCAGCATCGCGCCGAGCCCGTCCAGCCGGCCGGACAGGTCGGCCAGGCCGGCGGGCGGTGGCGGCAGCACCCCGGCGGCGATCTTCGCCGTGGCCCGCTGCCAGGCCGCGACGGCGTCCTCGCGGGCCGACCGGGCCGCAGCCGCGGCCGCGGCGACCTCGGCGACGCGCTGGTGGGCTTCGTCCCGCAGCCGGACCAGCTCGTCAACCCGGCTGGCGGCGGCGGTGACCTCCTCGGCGAGGCGGCCCGCCGCCGAGGTATCGACCGTGCCGCCCGGGTGCCACAAGGCCAGCGGGTCGGAGTTCAGCGTGTCGCGCAGCCGGGCCAGCTTGCCCTGAGCCGCGGTCAGGTTGCCGGTCAGCGCCTCGTCGCCGAGCGTGGCGGCCAGCGGTGACACCCGGGCCAGCTCGGCGCCGACCGCATCCAGGCGGCCCGCCACCTCCGTCCAGACGTGCTCCGCGGCCGAGACCACCTCGGTCACGCTGCTGAACGCGCCGCGCATCCGGGCCACCGCCGTGGCCAGGGTCAGGTCCTCACGGCCGGGGTCGGCCAGGTCGCGGCCGGCCAGCGGGGCGGGACCCGAGGCCAGCTGGACCGAACGGCCGGTCAGGAGCCCGCTGATAGCGGCGAGCTCGCGCGGCCCGAGGTGCCTGGCCGCGGCCTCGGCCGCCTGGTCAACCACGGCCGAGTAGGCCGAGAAGACCTGCCACAGGGTGGCCAGCGTGGCCGCGGCGGCGTCCCAGCGGCGCCTGGTGTCGCCGGTGAGCTCGGCCCCGGCCAGCAGCTGCTTGCCGAAGCTGGAGTCCAGCTCGAGCAGGTTGGCCTGGATCGCGTCGCGCTCGGCCACGGCCGTCGTGGCCGCCGCCGAGGCCTGGTCCCTGGTCATCACCGGCACCGTCATATCCGACCCGCCATGCCGCTCCCCGTCATCGGAATCGACGAACCATGACGTTTACCATTTTGCCCGCCCTCGCGGAGTTCATTGGATTAACGCACACCAGCGACATGGGGTTCACGGCCGCCCGGTCAGGACCACGTCTTCGGCCGGACCGCGTTGGCCATGTCGACCAGCTCGATCCGGCGGCTGCGGTCGGAGGTCAGCCGGGCCAGCGCCCGGTATCCGCGTTCCAGGCCGAAGCGCAGCGAGCGCTCGTTCGGTTCGCAGCCGAGGATGAGGCCGTCGGCGGAGACCCGTGCCGGGGTCCGGGCGGAACCCTGGACCTGGCCGGACGGCGGAGCCTGGCCGTTGGTCGCCCAGCCGAGGGCGGCACGCAGGATCTCCACGGTGAGTTGCTGGCGGCGTGCCTCGTCCAGCGGCAGCCGGCCCAGGCGGCCGCTGGCCTGCCGCAGGTCATCGCCGGTTACCCCGGACGACACCAGGATCCGGACCGCCGCGATCTGCGCCGCCGCGTGATAGCTGGACGTATCCGGCACCGCCGCGAGAGCCGCGATCGCGCCGGGCCGGTCGTCGGTCGCCAGGCAGGCCCGGGCCAGGCCGAAGGCCGCGCTGATGCAGGACCGGTCCACCGTCCAGACCAGCTTGAAGTAGCGGGTCGCCGAGGCGGCGTCCCCAGCGGCTTCGGCCGCGAAGGCCAGCGCGAGCTTGGGCGCGAGCTCCCCGGGGAGCTCGTCGTAGACCGCGCTGAACGCGCCGGCGGCGGCCGCCGCCGCTCCGGCGTCGGTAAGCGCCAGCTGGCGCAGGCCGTCGGTCCAGGCGATTCGCCAGTCGGCCGGATCCTCGGCGGCCAGGTCGGCCAGCGTGTGCCCGGCTCCGGTGTAGTCGCCGACATCGAGCTGGGCGCGCGCCAGCGCCAGGCGCCTCTCGGGGGACGCGGCCACCTCGGCGGGCACGGCTGCGTCGCCCGAACCCGCGCCGATCAGCGTGGCCGCTCGCTGGGCCGAGTCGAGGCCGGCCAGCGTAGCCAGATAGCCTGCCGCGGGGTCGGCCCGGTCCACCTGCGGCATCGGCATCCCGGCCACGATGTCAGCCCCAGTGGGGGCCGCGAAGCGGATCCCACTCCCGGGGGGACCGTCCCCCCCGGCCAGCTCAACCCCGATGGCCTGGAGCTCGGGGGTGAACAGGGTGGAGAAGGCCGGCCGGGGCGTGCCGTCGGCGGTCGCGAGCACCTCCCGCAGCACCCCGGTCAGCTGCTCGGCCATCTCCCCCGCCGAGCCGAACCTCCGGCCCGGGTCGGCGTCGGTGGCCCGGCGCAGCAGCCGGGCGAACGACTCCTGCTGCTCCAGCAGCGGCACGCCGTCGGGGAAGGTGTACTTGTAGCTGCCCTGGTAGCCCTTGAACTCGAAGGTCAGCACGGCCAGCGCCCGGGCCACCGTGAACAGGTCCGAGGACACCGACGGCCCGTCGGTCCCGATCTCGGGCGCCTGGTAGCCGACCGTGCCATAGATGGGCCCCTCGCTGTCGACGCCGCGCACGCCGCCCATGTCGATCAGCTTGAGCTGCTCCTCGGTCTGGATGACGTTGTCCGGCTTGAAATCGCAGTACACCAGGCCCCGGTCGTGCAGGTACCCCAGCGCGGGCAGCACCTCGATGGCGTACGCGATCGCGTGCGCCAGCGGCACGGAACCGCCGCTGCTCCGGGCGTCCTGGAGGATCTGCTTGAGCGACTTGCCGCCCACGTACTCCATCACGATGTACCCGGCCGACTCCCCCGTCCGCCGGTCCGCGTGCTGCACGAAGTTGTAGATACGCACGATGTTCGGGTGTTCCACCTGGGCGAGGAACTGGCGCTCCGCGACCGCCGCGGCCATGGCGTCTGCGTCCCCGGTGTTCAGCAGGCCCTTCAGGACGACCCAGCGGTCGCTGACGTTGTGGTCCCTGGCCAGGTAGATCCAGCCGAGCCCGCCGAAGGCGAGGCAGCCGAGGACCTCGTACTGGCCGACCACCAGGTCACCGGGCTCCAGCTTCGGGCTGAACGAGAACCGGGTGCCGCAGTTGCGGCAGAAACCCTCGCTCAGCCCAGGCTGGCCATCCCGGCCGCGCCCGACCGGCTGCTCGCAGCTCGCGCAGAAGCGGCGGTGCTCCGGGACCTGCGGGTCGGCCAGGATGGCGCTGGCCGGGTCGCGGTAGGGCACCGGCGGGATCTCCACCAGCCCCGCGCCGAGCCGGCCCCGCGCCGACCGTGCGCTGGTCCGCCGAGACCCCCTGGCACCGCGGGTACCCGAGGTCCCGTGGCTGCCGGCCGTCCCGGAGCCGGCCGTGCCCGATCCCGCCGATCCCGCCGATGCTGACCCTCCGGACGCTGACCCTGCGGACACCGTTGCCGGGGCGGCGGCCAGGCCGCAAACGGTGCAGTAGCCGTCCTCGATCGTCCCGCCGCAGCTCGTGCACGTGCTCATGGCTACCCCGTCCCCTCAGCCCGCGTAGTGCGCCTGCGGCACGCTGGCCACCGGGGTGCCGATCCAGTGCCGGTAGCTGGCGGCCCACTGGCCGTTCGTCCGCAGTTGCTGCAGGACCGCGTTCACGAACCGGACGAACTCCGGGTGCTGCTTGGAGATCGCCAGGCCGTACGGCTCGTCGGACAGCGGCTTACCGATGATCTTGGTCCACGGGTCCTGCGCGACCAGCCCGTCCAGGATCGAGTCGTCGGTGGAGATCGCGGCCACGTCACCCTGCTGCAGCAGCACCAGGCAGTCGGTCCAGTACGGCACCTGGACCGCGATGGCCTGGTGCGCCTGGATGCGGGCCACCGAGTCGGACCCCCTGGTCGCGCAGACCTTCTGGCCGTGCAGGTCGTCCAGGCTGGTGGCCGTGGAGTTCTTCAGCACCAGGACCCGCTGGCCCGCGTCGAAGTAGACGCTGGAGAAGTCGACCTCCTGCAGCCGCTGGCAGGTGATCGTCATCGTGTGCGCCACGATGTCCACCGTCCCGTCGGTGACATCCCGGATGCGCTGTTCGTCGGATATCGCCTTGAACCGCACCTTGCCGGGGTCGCCGAAGATGGCCGTGGCCACCGCCTTGATCATGTCGATGTCGAAGCCCTCGATCTGCCCGGTGAGCGGGTTGAGGAAGCCGAAGTGGTAGGTGCTCTGGTCCACCCCGGCGATGAGGTAGCCGCGGGCGCGGATCGTGGCCATGAACGAGCCGGCCGTCACCTGCGGCGGGCCGGACGGGCTCAGGCTGCTGGCCTTCGGGTCGCACGTGCTCGCGGCGGGGGCGGTGACCGCCCTGGCCGCCCGGACCCCGGACCCGGCGGACGGCTGGCCGGGCGCGGCGGCGGCCGCAGCGGCTCCCAGCGCCAGCCCGGACGCGGTGAGCACCACCAGCAGCGCCCGCCCGGGGCGCAGCCGGGCCTTCACCGGTACTCCGCAAGCCGGCGGGACAGGCCCCAGACGCAGCCCGCCACCATCACCAGTGACGCCACGATCATGCCGATGGCCAGGCCGGTGAACGCGTCCCGGCCGCTGCGGGCGCTCGAGGCGAAGACGGCCTGGTGGGTTTGGATCCCTTCGCTGAGAGTCGCGGACAGCCGGGCGAAACTGCGGGCGGCGTCGCCGGTCTGCGCGGACGCCACGGCACCGGGATGGTTCCCGGCGTCGTCTTGCGCGCGCAGCGCCTGGTGCGCCTGATACCACGCCTGGGCCTGCGCCGCGGCCTGGCTGCTGCCGGTGGCAGCCAGCAACGTGCCGGGGCCCGGTCCGAGCAGCTTCTGCAGCTTCAGGTAATCCTTTTGGTAATCGTCGTCACCGGTGTTGTCGATCAGGGTGAGGCTCTCGTCCGCGTGCGCCTGCAGCGCCGCCACCTCCGCCCGGGCGAACGCCTGGGCCGGCCCGGAACCCTGCTGCTGTGCGTGCAGCAGGTCACCCCGGCCGACTGCGAACGCGCCGGTCAGCCAGACCAGCGAGACCAGTCCGGCCAGCGCGGCCAGCAGCAGCCCGTAGTTGACGACCCGGTGAGTGTGCCGGGACAGCCACCGCGACGAGCGGAAGAGGACGTAACCCAGGCCCAGCCCGGCCAGTACCGCGATCACGATGAGCGGCAGCCCGGTAGCCTGCGCGCTGGCCGAGGTCAGCAGCGCGCTCTCCCGGGTATAGATGTCGCTGGCCGCGGGCAGCAGCGTCCCCCGCAGCAGCGCGGAAGCCTCCCTGAGGTAGGCCGCGCCGAGCGGCAGTCCCAGCCGGTTGTCGGCCCGGGCCGTGCCCACCTCGTCGGTGTAGGCCGGCAACTGGCCGGACAGCATGGCCAGGTCATCGCCGACGGCCGAGCCGGCCGCCGACACCTGGTTCGCCAGGTGACCCGGCAGCTTGGTCCGGGCGGCCGACGATCCGACCAGGGCGCTGGCCGCCTCGATCCGGATGGCCGCCTCGGTGATGTCGGCCTGGTAGCGCTGCCGGGCCGCGGCGGGCTCCAGACCGCCGGCCAGGAACGCGCTGGCCGCGGTGGCGTCAGCGTCCGACAGGCTGGTGTAGATCTGCTCCGCGTCCAGGCTCAGCGGCTCGCTGACCGCCACCACGTCGGCCGCCGCCGAGGCGTGCTGGTCGGCCGTCAGCGCGGCGAGCACGCCCCAGGCCAGGCTGAGCAGGATCAGCAGGGCGAGCAGCAGCCGGAGCCTGGCGGGCGTGGCCGCCCCCTCCAGGCGGGACCGCCACCGGGCACGGCGCACCGCCGGCACGGTGGTCACCGGGCCGGGCGACATGCCGACAATCGTTGTCATGGGCGACCGCCAAAACCGCTCCCGTCGCACCGGGTTGCCCGGTGCCGTCTGGCTTTAGTTAGTTAATACCAGAGGACGGCAGCGCTCAGGACAATCGCTCGCGGTTCGCTCGTTCCGCCTCTGTGTCATTTGACGCAGTGCCGGATGGCTCATGGTCGGCGGAGCGGGCCAACGGCTGGTTTATACGATGTGGATGCCGCGTTCATGTCGTTGTATGTGCATGATCGCGGCATCCACGCCGTACGATCTGGTGCGGGCGGTGCCGAAGTGACTGGTGGCATCCAGGTCCCTAGCCGCGGTGCACCGTGATGACGGTCCAGGCGCCGAGGTTAACCCGGTCGCCCTCGTGCAACGTGACCATCTCTCCGATCGCGAGCTCCCGGCCGTTGACGAACGTGCCGTTGGCCGATCCGGGGTCGTGGATGGACCACGTGCCCTCGGGCGCGAGGCTCAGGACGGCATGCAGGCGGCTGACGCCCGGGTCTACGGGCTGGTCAGCCAGGTCGATCTCCGGCACGAGATCGCGGGCCGGGCTCCGCCGCCCGACGCGCATCTGGTTGCCGGCCAGCCGGACGCGCCGTTCTGAGGTGTGAGCCGGAAAACCGACCGCCGTGCCGAGGCCGCGCGCCTGCATCCTGTCGTAGTAAGCACGGTCCGAGGCAACGAGCACGGTCCAGGTGACGCCGGTGAGGGATGGTATCGGAGTCGTGGGGGGCGGCGCGGGCGGCGGCGGGCTCACCGGGGGCGGAAGGACGGCCGAGGGTGCCGTGGGCGGCTCGGCAGGCACCTGGACCGGGGGTGACGGCTGCGGCCGGCTCCAGGCCGAAAAGGGCTGTTCGGGCCGCGAGACCGGCGGGAACAGCGATTCCGGCGGGCCGGATGATGCCGCGGAAGCGCGGAAGCCGCACGTGTCGCAGAACTGGCCGGTCACGGTCCCTCCGCAGAGGGGGCAGGTCGCGGCGCCGCTGGCCGTCTCCCGCCCGGCCGCGCGATGCCTGCCGGTCATGCCATCCAGACGCGACGGCCGGTCACCGATTCTGGTCCCGCAGACGTCGCAGAAGTCATCGCTCACCGAGCCGTGGCCTTGTGGGCACACTGTCCTCATACCCGCCCCTTTGAGCCAACGAGTCCCTTAGGTTCACCGAGTGCAGGATATGTCCCCGGTACGACTCAGATGGTTAACTCAGGTCAGCGGGCGCGCCGTAGGCGGGATCGGCACAGGCAACTCGCTGACGCCGCCCAGGTAGCGGTCGACGGCCGCGGCGGCGCTGCGCCCCTCGGCGATGGCCCAGACGATCAGCGACTGGCCACGGCCCATGTCCCCGGCCACGAAGACCCCGGGGACCGAGGTGGCGTACGAGCCGTCCCTGGCGACGTTCCCGCGCTGGTCGAAATCGACGCCGAGGCCGGCGAGCAACCCGGGTCGTTCGGCCCCGGTGAATCCCATGGCCAGCAGCACCAGGTCGCAGGGCAGCTCGCGCTCGGTGCCCGGCACCGGGTCGAACCCGGCCGCGTCGGCCAGCCGCAGCGCCCGCACCCGGCCGCCGGCGTCGCCGAGGAACTCCAGCGTGGTCACCGCGTAGGTGCGCTCACCGCCTTCCTCGTGCGCGCTCGAGACCCGGTAGATCATCGGGTAGGTCGGCCACGGCTGGTGCCCGGGCCTGCCCGCGGGCGGCCGGGGCAGGATCTCGAGCTGGGTCACCGAGGCCGCGCCATGCCGGTGCGCGGTGCCCAGGCAGTCCGCGCCGGTATCGCCGCCGCCGATGATGACCACGTGCCGCCCGCGCGCACTGATCGGTGAGTCACCGAACAAGCGGTTGGACAGCGGCAGGTACTCCATGGCCTGGTGGATGCCGTCCAGCTCGCGCCCTGGCATCGGCAGGTCGCGTGGTACCCGGGCGCCGCCCGCCAGCACCAGCGCGTCACAGGAGGCGCGCAGCGTTTCCGCGGAAACGTCGGTGCCCGCCTCGACGCCGCAGCGGAACTCGGTGCCCTCGGCGCGCATCTGATCGAGCCGCCGGTCCAGGTGCCGCTTCTCCAGCTTGAACTCGGGTATACCGTAGCGGAGCAGGCCGCCGGGCGCGTCGTCGCGCTCGAAGACGGTCACCGCGTGCCCGGCCCTGGTGAGCTGCTGGGCGGCCGCCAGGCCGGCCGGCCCGGAGCCGATCACCGCGACCGTCCGCCCGGTCCGCACCGCCGGAGGCGCCGGCACCACCCAGCCGGACGCGAACGCCCGGTCGATGATCTCCACCTCGA
>Ga0335069_10007353_pt1 | contig 15915 bp, 19 predicted proteins | sample Lox_Sample_11_FD_206714 | JGI IMG/M metagenome (GOLD analysis project Ga0335069, IMG submission 206714) | Soil microbial communities from Loxahatchee National Wildlife Refuge, Florida, United States - Lox_Sample_1.1 | ecosystem: Environmental > Terrestrial > Soil > Wetlands | place: USA... | reverse complement strand
GTCTCACTCCGGATCAGGTCCAGAACATGACCGAAGCGGAGTATAACCAGCATCGGCTAGCCGAAAACGTCATCCGTAAACAGCAGAAGTTACCGTTAATGGAAGCGCCGAGACCCGGCCCGAACCGCCGCACATTTACGGAACTGAAGGCAGATATCCTACGCGAGATGCGGGGAGGGGCTAAGACCGCCGGCGCCGCCGGTCCATCCGGTCACGCCTCGGCGATCGCTTCAAGTATCGAGTCCGGCACCGGACTTCCCTATGGCGGCGGCGCGACGGAAGCGGTCAAAGGTGCGCCTCAGGTCATATCGTCTATCCGCCGCGCTAACCCGTCAATCCCGAAGGCGGTATTCGATAAAACGTTACTTGATCTGGCGGATCAAGGTAAGATCGTCTTGACTACTGTCGATTCGATCGCCGGCAAGACCAAACAGGAAATCGCAGAAATGGTACATGATCCACAAACGGGTAAGTACTATGTTGCGGCGGCAGTCAGATGATAATTCACTAACGACGAGGGAACTTAACTTGATGTCACTCAGCGGACTACAGGTACTGGCAAGCCTGATCGGTGTTTTCACCACGATCATAACCGTCGCGTTCAAGATCCTGGACGACCGGATCAGCCGGAAGATATTAGAGAATAACGACGTCCTCATGCAGCGCATTAATAGCGAATCTTACGTTAGACCTAAAACGTTAGACGATGCGGTCCTGTTGCTTGAAGAGAAGATCGATTCTGCTGTGGACAAGCGCGATATGCGCTGCGACATCGAAAAGGAATGTCTGGAAAGGATCGAACGTCAGATCGAGTCGCTTTCCAGACAGGTGAGAAGCGCGGGCGCGGGAGCCGGCGCGGACTAAGAACCGCTACTCGATATCGAAAACCAAAATCTTACTGGACAGGAACGGCTCTGATTCCGAATACGCCGCATTGATCGTATCGGCGCTGACGCCGGCCGCGAGCAGCCGTTCTTTCGATAGCGTCTTGCGCGTAGTCCATCCGTGATATTCGAACCCGGACATGCCGTGGCGCATTCCCTTCAATCCGTACGCTTCACAGATAGCCGCGAGTTCTTCCCGGATCTCTCCGTCCTCGGACTTTAACGCGTCCACTTTCTTCTTGTTGACCGCGGCGCGTTTTAGCAACGCGACCGCCTGTTTGAACATATCCGGGTCGCTGACCGACGCCGACGCCTTCGGTAAGCTTGAATTAGATGCGCTGCGCGTCCGGGGTTGAGATTTAACGCCTTGTTCGTCGCTCATGATCTCTCCAATTAATCGCAAAACGGCATGATGACCCGGACGCGCCAACAGGACGACCGGACTACATCGTTGTCACCTAAATAGCCACGCTTCACTTTCTCATCCAGCTCTGCCGGGTCTTTCTCCGGGCGGATGAAGGACAGGTAACCGCCTAGATACGGTGTTTCGTGTTCTCCCCAGTCGCGAACGAATAACCGGGCGATCATACGCGCCGCCGCTTCGTCGATCTGCCGGCCGCACGGGCCGTTCGTAGTGTAGACGTTCGGCTGAAAGCAGAAGATCAGCGATTCGTATACGCTGTCAGCGTACGGCCGCGTCTGACCGCATTGGATCGTCTTGATTGTGACGATCGTTCCGTGAAGATCGTCGACGTATTGGTTACAGATATCAATTTGTTTCTTGGATTGCTCGCGCAGCTCCGGGTACACTTCAGGGCGATCAATATATTTCATTTTATGACTTCTCCCATCTGGATAGAATCTCCGGCTCCGACTCGATCGGTACACGCCATAGGTTGACGCCGGTCTGTTTATCAACCATGACGTTACTGAAGATCCGGGACATCGCGTCGCCGATCTCGACCGCGTAGTCTTCCTCTACCTCCGCGATTACCTGGTCGTGGATACTGAGCAACGGCCAGCACCAGACGCCACAGGACAGCCAGCGTTCAAACTCTTCTTCGCATTCGGCCATGACGAGTTTAGTTTGTCCGGCGCTGCATGCTTGGATCGGCATGTTACCGGCCTGTCTAATGCCGGCCGACCGGATCCAGGAAAGCGACGAATAGATCTCAGGGCAGCGCCGGACACGGCCCCATGGATCCCAGACGAAGCCGTAACGCCGCGCCCGGTATTCCTGAACCCGCATGTAGTCTTTCACCTCCGGGTAAACGCCGAACCAACGGTCTTCCTGAAACGCTCTGCATTCTTCCTCAGACCAGTAGACCTGAGATAAGGCAAGCTGCGCCTGAAGACCTTTAGGCGTCGCACCGTAAACCGTCATGAAGTTCAAGTTCTTCGACGGTAATCGCTCGAATAGTTTGAAGTGGTGGACTTCCGCCGTCTCCTCTGGTGTTAGATCCTTGCGGCGCAACAAGTCCGTCATGCGCGCTTCGTCCCGTCCGAAGCACTGACAGGCGGTATAGATATGAATGTCTCCCTTGCGCCGGTAGACGTTAATCATCGACATCGCGTTCGCTAAGTGCGCGAGATCGCGTAATTCGATCTGTCCGAAATCGACGCTGACCAACCGCGTACCCGGAGATGCCAGGAACGCCGCGCGGATACGCGCGCCAAGGTCCGATCGCTGCGGTATCTGCTGAAGGTTAGGATTTTTGGAATTGTGGTTAAAGACGCCGCACGCTTCGTAACTCTCGTCTTCGTCTACTGAGATGTCAAATACTTCAAAGCTTCCCGCAGCTTCGATTTTTTCAACATAACAGACAGCGTGTCTTTCGCCTGTAGGTAGTGAATCTTCCGATGACCTACCGGAGTAACTAAAACAAGATTGTCCAGTCTGTTGTCCTTTTTGTCGTCGTTGATATGGTGTACGTCGAAGGTCTCTGGTATCTCCTTCAGACCTAAAGCTTCCGCCATCACGATCCGGTGTACAAACTGGCGCTTTCCATCCTTCAAGCAGGTCAAATACCCGTACCCATCGTCCACTTGTCCGATCCAATTGTGGTGTTGCTCGCCTGTCTTCCCGTACATCGGGTTGAGTGTGCCTACTTTCGTCCGAGAGTATCGGATCGCTTGAAGGGCATCGTACTCCGCTTTCGGGATATGAGTCCGGCAGACATATTGGATATTGTGGTACGTCGTTCCCAGTTTCGCCGCTATTTGGCTCATAATCGGCGCTTCCGTAGTACGATACAGCTTCAGAACTTCCACTATATTCTTTGGGTCGTTCGTCCACCGCTTCGATACGCTCATGGCTAGACATTAACAGAACATGGTCACCGGTGCAAGTCAACGTATGCCCGTTACTAAAAGTTACATTATACATCGGGGCTATACCTTTGCGCCAGATCGCAGTGACACGCCTATACCGTCTTTTATGGGTCCAGACATAGTCTCCAATATCGATAGAGCTTATTGGTACGCGTCTCCTAACACCTCTCTGTAGTACGCGAACAGGTGTCCAATGTGCCACGCAAGCCAATCTGCCAGTCTCGGTCCGCGTCGTCGTAAACGTCGTGTGCAGCCGCCATGTAGGCTCTACATGAGAGAGTTCACAGACCGGGCAGCAAGATCCACGAGGATGGTACTTCGCCTTTAACGGCAGCGAGTCGCAGAACGCGCTCTTCAGCTTAGCTCGTTCGCGGTACTGTAAGACTAACGGCACGACCGGATGATCGTCCCGGCACATCTCCAACTGCTTCTTGCCGGTCGAGACCTTACCGGCGGATGTAAGCTTCAGCTTCGGCTGTGATGCGCCGACCTTCAACAAATCAAAGAGCAGTTCCCGGATCTGTTCGGCGCTGTTCGCATTGATCGTCGCACTGCCCTGTTCTTCTTCGATCTCTGCGGCGACGGTCGAGAAGCGATCGAGCGCGTCGGCCGGGATGTAACTGTCTATCTGCTTCTGAAGATCTACCATTTCCCGGCCGATCTCCAGAGACAGGTCTTTGAGGTAAGGCAGATCGACTGCGATGCCGTAGCGGCTCATGCGATTGATCTGCGGGAGGACTAATAGATCAAGCTTACGGACGTTTTCAAGATCTGGCCGGCCGGGAAGCGTAATTCCTGCGTATAGCGCCATCAGACGATCTCCAGCGGATGACCGAACACGCCCGCGGTCTTCGCCTTAAAGCAGTCTCGCGCGTCCTGTATGACCTTTAGGATATCCTTGCAGCCCTGGATCTCTTCCGGTTTTGAGTAATGATCCAGCGCCCATCCAATTACCTCTTCCAGGTCGTTCGCCGTTACGACCAGCGGCTCGTTCGCGCATCCTAGTGCGGTCAGTGCCTTAGCCTGACGTTCTAATCGTGCCATGACCGGCTCGATCGCCGTCGCTGCCGCCGCCGGCCCGGCTGACTGCATAATCGATTCAGTTATCTTGATCCCCGTCGTAGATTTCGAACGCGCCATGACGTCTCCTTTCAAGCTCTACAGCTACCTGTCCTGTCAGGTCCGCATCGCCTACGGCGTAGCGGACCGCATCTTCCAACTTACAGTTACCGATACCAAGAATCGGGTACGGTCCTATCCGTGACTCTACGTGCGATACCATCCATTCATTCGTCTCTTCCCGGTAGAACGCGTCGAGACGGATCCAGGGATCGTAATCCGATGTTGAGTCCGTATTACTCAATAGGCGCCTGAGTAATGATTCCAGTTCACCTTTTTTTACTTCATCCTTGAGTCGCTTACCAGCCTTACCATAACGCGGTGTTATATACGTTAGATCCGCCTCGGCTATCTGGACCGCTTCTAGCATCCAGTCCTGAAGCGCATGGATCGACGCCGGCCGGACCGTTTCCTCGTAACTGGTCATAGTGTGCCGGAACAGACGGTAGGCCAGCGCCTTAAGACCTTGCGGCAGATTACCTAACTGGTACGCCTCCTGCATCGTATCGCGGTATCGTGTAATCCTAACGCACATGCGACGCGCCTCTTCCAGATCATGTGCGGCGTGATGCATGATAACTTCCGATCCGCGCATCCAGAAGTCCAGAGCGGAGACTGCGGCCTTATCGTTTGCGCGCACGAGAATACCGGTGCCGGGTTTTGCGCTAATCTGCATAGACCATGGCTCGGGTCCGTGACTCTCAGTGTCCATAGCCGGAGTAAGACCGTATTCTAAAACGCTCAGAAAGTAGCCGTTAACCCCGCTTTCGTCCGCTAAACAGTAGTCTGTAGGAGATGGCGGCGGATCGTTCACGAGTAATCCCGCACCGTTACCTGTCAGCGCCTTGAGACCTGCCCAATCCTCCATCAAGATCGTCATCCAGCGCGACTCATGCAGGCCGATCGATGGGTGGTACATCGGGATCAGCCAACCAGACCAGCCGAACAGCGTGCCGACCTTATCTGTATGCTGCGGTATACCGTGATGAAGATCGAGCCGGATCCCCGGTACTAACTTACACGCGGTAGAGCCCATTAAAACTATAACTTCCGGACGAGTCATCTCGATCTCTTGTGGGATGTGATGGGGCGCGCACGACCAGATCTCCTTATCGGTCGGAGTCTTGTTGTTATCCGACCAGCACAATAATGTATTACAGCAACGAACATCACGACGCTCAAGGCCAGCTAGCGGAAGATATAACTCATCGAATTCCTGTCCCGTCTTGCCGCATAGGATCCGGCCATTACGATTTTCATCCCTGCCCGGCCGTTCAGCGATACAGAGTACCGGCGCTGGTTGCGGTCCATCGCCGCCGATAGCGTGATAAGGTCCGGGGCAATTCGGGCATGATTGAACCCAGTTAGGCATAGAATTAGACCTTATCCGGCTGATTATCCGGCGGCATCTCGGTCCTCAATAACACCTCTTTGTATTCATAGATGTCGACCGGCACACGGTCCTGTTTCGTGATCGCTTCCGCCCATAGCGCGACCTTAGTCAGGTGTTGTCCGAAGTACTGGACTGGGTGGCCGTCGCGCAGAAGGCCGACGGCGACGGCGCGGTAATTAATCACTAGAACTCTCCTTTCAACGCTTTGATTATCTCCCGGCTGGTATCCTTACCGAAATGCTTAACGTTACCTTTGCGGTCGGTCCAGGCGACGCGGCGCCACTCAGCCGCGTCGGCGAGGCACATCGATAACGGACAGTCGAAATGCCGTCCGATGTCCCACGCCTTAGCGTCGATGCCGGGTATCTGCGCGGCCATCAGCGTTACCAGGTTAGGCGCGCCATTATGGATCGCCACCGCGCCGCGGTGTTGCGCCGACGGATCGTTCGTGTACAGACCGTCGTGGCTTTTATGCAACTCGTAGTCCTTGGACCACCAATAGTATCTACTGGCGTACAGGTGCGCCGTTTCTGAGATGGACCCGGTACGCCAACAAGGCACGCCGCCTAACTCGTACTGGCTGTAAAGGTAGCTGTCTACCTGTCTGAACGAGATACCGGAGCCGCGATGGAATAACGTCTGCCATTTGCCGCCGTACAGGACTTCGATCGCGCCGGTATCTCCAGGGCGCCAAAGACCTTCGATTATCAATTCGACGCGATCGTACAGCTCGCGCATACCTTTCAATTGATACCCGGCGAGTCTCCGGTCCTGCATCGACGCGACCAGGTCGGTAATGCGTTTTCGTTCGTAGCCTATCAGCCGGCCGTCCGCCGCCTCTATCGCCAGATCGCCGAAGTCGAGTCTAACAGTCGATAATGGCAGTCCGAAACAGGCGAGTCGGTCGGATAGACCGGTATCCTCACGGTCGTCGATTAAAACGCTCATAGACGTACCTGATCGGTCAGTTACGTCCGGCGCCTTGACCGGGAATGATAATCCGCTGTTCCGCGGCTTGCTGCGCCTCACGGGCCTTCAGGATCGCCTGCCGCCGTTCCTCACGCGCCAGGTCGACAACTTCCTTGTACATCTCCAGGTAGGCGGTGGACCGGTTGCGCGCCGGACGTTCGCCGAACAATCGCTTTGAGATCAGCTCGCCGAACGTCAAGGCGCTCGATAACGCGTTAGACGGGACGTTTAAACCGCGTGCGTGCGCGATCTCTTCAAATATCGCCTGATCGAACTGCGCGGCTGTGACTCGGTCTTTCTGTTTTTTCATTTCTGGCTACCCCAAACGAGCAGTAAAAGTATGAGTATGGCAACTCCCCAGCCGATTAGATCGGTTAACAGAGCGACCCAGGGATTTCCATAATTCAATCGGCCTTGTCTGTCTTTGTATAATCCCCAGAATTGTTTCATTTGACGATCCTGAAGTCTGTGATCTCTCTCGCTTCGTTGTATCCGGCGGCGACATGGCCGGCAAAGTCCCGGTCGTAGCCTTCCGGCGTTTGATACTGGCCATTCTCGCGGCCGATGTTCTTGACGCGGGACAGCTCCGGCGCGACGATCCGGAGATTGAACGCACGCATAGTATCGCTGATCGACCAGTCCCAGCCAATAGGCAACGATCGCTTATGGTTCCAGTACGGAGCCAGGTAGCGCAACCATTTGTAGTTTGTACAACCCCAACCCCAGGCGGAGAAGTCCGGCGAGCGGTAGAGCGCCGCCGGGTCTACAGCGGCCAGATCGAGACTATGAGCATAAAGACATAGACCTAAGTCTGATTCCGCGTGCCGCTGCTCCGAGTACCAATAGGCGAGACGGATCGCGTCCGGACTCAAGACCGTATCGTCTTCCAGGTGCAGGTTAAATTCGCTGTTCAGCTCGTTGAACGCAACCTGAAGTAGCCGGCGCGGGTGTTCGTTAACGCCCATGTGTTCTTGCCAGAGGATGACCGGCCACCTGAAACTACAAGCGATATCGTAAACGCGCGCGCTGTCCGCGCCGGGGTCGATGCTGACCAGGACGTTAGCATCCGGCCATTCAGGACAGTTGCGAAGAGCGACGGCGAGGCTGTCCAATACCTGCCTCAGATACTCCGGCCGTCGATACGCGGCGACGGTAATGGTCCGTTTCATCAGAACACCTCCCGATACATTTGATCTAACCGTCCGTCCGCGCCGCAGCTAGACCCGTTGAAGTGAACGAAGCAAGGAAGAGACCGCGTTACCGGATTGACGACGTACCCGTGACTCGCGAACGGTTCGTCCGTCTGGTGCATGGTCTGGAAGATCTTGCAGTTATAATCCAGCCGTGCGCCAGGTAGATATCCATTCAGAAACGCCTTGGTCCAGGCGCGTTGATCGTCGCCGCTACCAGGGTCGGTCTGGTCTATAACCGACGGTAGATGCGTCAGGAGGTGATGAATGTCCGCCAGCCAGCCGCCGGCGCAGATATACCGCCAGGGGAACCGCTCGACCGGGCCGGGGTTCGGGTACGCATAGCGCAATGAACTGAACGGATAGCAGTTCTTCTCGGCGCTGAAGATCATTACCGGTCTGTACCAGGACTGACCGTAGAACTCGCGGCACAGCTCGACGATCGTCGATTGAGATACGCCAGGACAGACGAAGCTATCGAACGCGTCGGACCACAGGGCATGAGAATACCCCTTGTCCATTAATTGACGGAGTTGTTCTTCGAGATCGATCAATTTCGCCTGTTTGCATTCCGGCCAGGGAAGATCGAGACCGTACAGATGCAAAGGAAGCCCGGCGCGCTCGCACGAATCGCGCAGCCGGAACGCCTTATCGTAACCGCCGGCGCCGTACGCGCAGGAGATGACCGACAGTTTCATGCGCCACACCCTCCACCGTTTCCTAACGCGCGGATAGCCGCGATCCGGCGCCGTGTAGCCTCTACAATGGCAACAGTTTCAGACTTCCAGTTCAACGCGGTGCGCTGACGGTAGACGGTGACGTTATCCCCGTACCAGGCCGTACCTTCAGGATTTAGGTCAGCCTCGTTAGCCGCCGGTTCGTACGGCATACCCCAGCGCCAACACGACGCGGTCGGCAGGAGGATTAACGCCGGAACGTTTAACGTACCGGTCAGGTGCGCGACCGCGGTATCGACGGTCAGGACCAGGTCCATCGAGTCGATGTACTGCGCGGTAGACAGCCAGTTCGTCATCTGGCGCGGTTCGTATTCGAGCGACTCCGGCTGCGTAAATACCGGGTCGCCGTACAGGTCCTGTTTGTCTGGAGATAGCGAGTAGATTTCCAGGTTATCGTCCCTGACGATGAGCCCACGCGCGATCAGTTCGGCGATCCGGCATGTTAACGACTTGGTCTTGATCGGACTGGTGTTCTCTTCGGCGCGCCAGCAGAAACCTAGACGGAAAGCGGGGCGGTCAGATCTACAGGCCACCGATCTCGTTAGCGGCGCGGACGCCGCAGGGATATCTTCCCAGTGAGATACGCCGCAGAATGACGGCAGGTCCATGATCGACGTCGACGCGCGGTACTCGCCGAACTTGATCTGATCGCGGCCGATCACATAAACTTCGTCAACTCCAAGCGGTGTCCAATGCATCAGGTCTTCAAGCGGCGCCCAAAGCATTAGGCCGACGCGCTTCACGTTCGCGGTCTTCCGGATCAATGGCAGCCACCGCATGAACATGAAGAAGTCGCCATAGCCGCCTTCGCAACAGACCAGGAGGCTATCGACTGACTCGCCGGACCAAACGACGGACGCCGGCCAGGGAGACCAGGACATATGCAGACGCCCGGCGCGCCAGAGCGGCCACGCTTCGTCGAATCGTCCGTAGCGCATCAGCGCTTGAGCCAGGCCGAGAGATGCGGTGCGGTAGATCTTACTGTCATGCGGTATCATTCCGCGCGCATCGATCAGGCGCATTGCCGCGGTGTGGCATTGCAGCGCCTCGGTGAACTTACCGATCGACGTATAGATCTGTCCTAGAGTATGCCAGATGGACGATTCGTCCGGACGGTCCGTTAACAGCCTGTTCGCTATCTCTAACGCCCGGTCGTAATAGCCTTGCCGGCGGAGAGAAATCGAGTCTTGCAGGAAGGCAAGATAATCGTCGTTGCTTAGCTTATGACTCATGGCTTGTAACTCCTTATAACTCCTTACAACTCCTCGTACCAGCGATTGATAACTTCGGTCCGGCGGACGTGCATTGATCTAATGGACCGCGCGTGCCGGACTAGTAAGATTCCGATCAGCTCGATTGTATTGGCGTACCCGTGACCGATCAACAGGACAAGTACCCAGAGGATCAAGATAGTACTGACTCCGATCAGGTAAATCATTGGGTCTCCAATTAAGACTTAGGGTGTGGTTTGTGGTTTGGTTGACAGCAGATCTCTCATGTTGGCGCAGCCCTTACAGCTACAGCCAGTTGGGTGGTAGTAGTGATTCTTAAAGCTGATCCAGAACGCTTCGGCTGTGTCCAAGGCGGCGGTGAGCTGAGATTTTAGTGAATCGATCTGCTCATGCGCCGCCGAAAGTTCCGCCGCCCGCTGCCCTACCGCATGGTACTTATGCCACATAGCCCACGCGTCGATATTGCTGGGGAACACACGGAGACTTTCTCTAACCTTTTCTTCTAGTCCATCCTGGTCACATTCGGACCCTACGAAGAAGTTACCGGGGCTTGGAGAGTTCCCATTCATGTAAACCCATCGGTAGGTATCACCCTCCACGAACTTCTTACCGCACAGGCTACAACGGAATCCTCCCCCACCCCAGCGAGAGTTGACTAGTGCTACGGTTGCAACGTGCGGTTTTCGGTCTTTCCATTCGTTCACTTTATTTGCCCTCCAGTTCGGCGACTCGCTGCTCCAGATCCCCTTTTTCCATAACCATTTCGGTGAGAGCAGCTTCAAGCTGGGAGATATATAACCGCGCTTCCGCCGCCCGCTGCTCGTGCGGACAGGGCGCCGAGGAGGTAAGAGCCTCATTTATGCAAGCCACTGCTGATACAGCGCCGTAGTCCGTGTAATCATTCACCCCGAGTCCGAAAGGCGCTCGGGTAATCAGCACCCCTTCTTTTTCCTCGCAGCAAGATGGAGCCTCTTCGCCGGTGCTAATAAAAAGTTCACACGCTGCCTTGTGCGCGGCGCGTTCCTCCTCTGTCGCATCGCCGTCGGGGTGGAAATTGCGCGGGTCGCCTCCGTGGAAGAATCCATACACGTGCTCCGGCTCCGCCAGCGGCTCAATGTACGCGCGGATAGCCTCCAGCGCCGACCGCAACCCGCACTCCCGCGCCTGGACCGCCGCAAGCTCGGCGCGGAGCCGGTCGCGCTCCTGTATAATATGGAACACTCCCTGGTCCAAGACATCAAAATCGGAGTCGCGCTCGTTTGGGTCTCCCGCCGCTTCATGGACTAACCCTTGAATCTTGCCTATCAAGGCATTGCACTGTCGAAGCTGGGACGCCTTATGGCCGTTCTCGGCGCGGAGCCGCTCATTCTCGGCCGTCGCCCGTTTTGCATTCTCGTTCGCCAGTTGCAGGTAAGATTCCTCGAAATATTTCTTGCCGTCCCGCTCAATCCAGTCGCTCATTCCCAGTCCTCCAAGCGCGAATCAGGTCTTAGCTCCATAGCAAGGTAGCGGAACTCGCACATATCACCTACGCATATCCGCTGCCCTTCTTCGCCCATGAGCGCCGCCCGGTCCTGGCACATCCGGACGTCCCACCAGAAACCGTCTTTAACGTCAAACTTCGTCTCGATCAGTGCGTTACATTCATAGCCGATCGGTTTGTAGCCCGCCGGCTCGTCGTATCCTAACGACTCTTTCTTGAGGTACGCCTCTTTACTCTCGGTTGTAAAGACGATGTGCTTCGACTGAAGCGATTCGAGTAGCATTCGCATTTCGGTGTTAGGCGGTTCCCACGCGGTCTTTTCCGCACTGAATCGCATTGTCCGGCCGTAGTGCGCCGCGACGATCAACTGGTATAACGTATACCCGCTGTCGATGCCGATCGTCTTGATCTCGGGAATGTCGAGCATGGACCAGTAGGCGCATTTGATCCGGTCGACCAATTCGCGGTAGAACTTGATCGAGGCGTCCCGGTCCATCATCGCCATTTCCATCGGGTTCTTATACCTGTAGAACTCTTCCGGATGCTTCGGCCAGTAGACCTTACGGTTCGGGTATAGATCTTTGATGACTTGTTCGACCGTCGGCTGTACCTTGCGCTGTAACGGGACGACGCCGAGACCCGGCGCGGTAGCCATCAGGCGCGTTTTGCCGGTGCCGGCGCGGCCGAAGACGGCGACGAACAATTTGTCCGGCTGTCCGATTTGTAACGGCTCGAATTCTATCTTGGTCTTAATCAATGGGTTTTCTCCCACGGTTTCGTCATGTGATTTTACTCCGAGTAACCCTCTCTGATCGCTCCGGCGCGGTTCGACTCGATCATCCGCCGCATAGCCGCCAGGTCCTCATCCGTGAACCGGATCATGATCTGCTGGTAGACCGGATCCGGAAACTCAAAAACGTTAAGGATATGCCAGCGTACGATCGAAGCGCCATAACCGAGGCAATACCCCATGCCTTGCTGAAGGAACGCCCATTGATTGCGCAAGAAGTCCGCGCCGGACTGTTTCTTCGCTCGGCGGTGCTTGAACTCTTCGATTATCGGCTCATCGCCGTCGTAGCTGATTCCGTCCGGCGTCATGATAACCGGGTCGTCTACTTCGCCCGGCTGCCATAACATCGCCGGGTACATCGACGCCGCGAACTCTTCCCACGCGCAGCCCATCAGCCAGCGCAGCGGGTAATCTTCTTCCGCGACTTGGTCTACATACGACTTGATACGTGATTTCTCAGCGATGTATTTGAGTAACCCGCTGAGATGAAGTCCGGGGGTTCGCGGCGGCGGGATGATAAATCCGTCCGGTCCTACCTCACGAGGTAACTGGACACGGCGGAACAGATCCTTACGCTCCAGTTTAACCTCGTGGATTGAGATAGGAATCGGCATGGAAACCTACGAGAACTGAACCTGACCGGTTTCGAGAACGGTAAACAGACCGGACGCTTCGCCGATCGAGACCAGCCATTCCTCGTCGCCGATCTGCTGTTGAACCGACTTCTTCAGCTCCGGCAGAATCGCCGGCTTATGCTTGTTGATCGCCATGAACGCCATAACCTTCAGCTTCTTGACGTCGGTGACGGTCTGGCCGGACTGCGCCGGCGCGAGCGTATCGGTAATGACGGCGGTCGCCAAGTCTTCGATCGAGACGTCCGGCGAGGCGGCGTTACCGGCGGGTGCGGCCGGCGGCGCGGCAGGTGCGGACGGCGCCGACGGTGCGGCAGCGTTCTTCGGCGCCTTTGGAGCTTTAGCCGCCGGTGTTTTCGGCGCCGCGGCTCCGTTCCCTTTCTGTTCGTACGGGAACTGCGAGATCTCTTTGACGAGGAACACCGACGCGTCGGACATGTCCTCCCGGACCTTCTTCTCGACGACCGTAGTGAAGAACGCACGGAGACCGATCAGGTCCGGAAAGTACGTCCGTTTGAGGACCGACGGTTTGAACCCTTTCTCGACAAGCGATTGAGTGAACCGCATATACTTCACCTTGTCGTTGATCTGATACCCGTCGCTTACCGCGTACAGGGTATCTCCTTCAGCTCCGAGATCGGCGCCGCAGTCGGTCGGCTCAGCGTCGACGTTACCGTCCGGGAACTTACCCGGATGGCAGAGATCCAGTCCGCCCGTCGCCTTGCTATGCCCCTGAATCTTCATCAGAACAGTTTCTTCCGCCGCAGCGGCTTTCGTACCGTTCTTGTCGACCAAGCGCTGAATGGTCAACTCGGCGAACAGGTCCGGCGGATCCTGTCGCCCGGTTTCTTTGTTCGGCGGGTACTGGAAGACCACCGCCTTAGCGTCGGTCACCTCCCCCCAGCCGTCGGCGTATGTGCCTTTATAATGCAGTGCATCTTCCGGTGCGCTACTGACTCTTGGCATTTAATCTATCTCCTTTAGATAGTTAGTTAGAAACAACTTTAGATCTTACGCGGCGCCGTCGGCACCTGGTTCACTGTGAATATCTTGAACCCCGGCGGACAAAACGACTTACCGACCGGCCCCAGTAACTGCCTGACCGAGTTATCTAGAATGAATGTGTTATGCGCGCCCATCCCATCGGCTACGTATGTATGTGTTGTAGTCTGTAGTGAAGTGATTGGGCCTGGACTTAACCGTTCCACACGCAGCACGCGCGGATATGCAGCACCCGATATTTTTTCTGTTCTTTCGGTATCCGTGAACTTCTTCAGTAATCGGTATGGGCGAATGTGACCGAGGATCCTAAGAACCTCCCGATAACCTCCAGTGACTTGCATCACTTTACACTTAGCGCCGCCTTTATTTCTGATTTCTACATTAAACCCAAAAGCTCCGAGAGTAGCCATGGCTACATCTAAGCAGATCCCTTCGTTTTGAGAAATCATTATAGACGAGCAATGAGGATTTCTTTTACCAATACCTCGAACCAGACAACCTTCACCATCCATAAATCCGGATAGCCATCCTGCATCCCAGCCAATAGATTCTTTCCAAGGGTATAAGAGCCTGAACAAAATGTCTTTAGGTCTTAGATCCTCTGCCTTAGTCCAGAATATACTACGGCTGGATCGGTCCAAAGTTAGCCAAGGATGGTTAGGTGTGGTTATCATTTGTCCATCTTCGAAAATCACCCTAACTCTATCCATATTCCAAGTACGGGCCTTAATGATCTCTCCGAATTTCCATCTACGCGGATTAGCTCTTCCACGGCCGTGCTCATCAAAACATAGCAAGCGACTACCGACGTGTAAGCTTCCGGCTTCCACCCATCTAAGATCGTCTGTTAGTATTTTGGTCTCAGGAGATATGCACTCTCCCCGGTCTTCTTCATACCTTCTGATCCTACCGCACATCTGGACCAGATCCTGTGCGGCGGACCACAAACGATACCCCGAGATCTGACTACACCGTTCCTTAACTACCCGCTGCGTCTCGTTCGGAAACGGGAACTTCAAGATGACTTGGTATTCCGCTTGCGCGCCGGCGAAGTCGAATCCTGTCCCGACCGATGGAGTAACAAGACACGTTCCTGGAGCAGCGGCCCGGAATCGTCGTAGGCAACTGGAAAGGTCGCGTGTATTCTCATTCCAGATGAATCGGTCAGCGTGATGTGAATATTGCATAGCTCGTTTGGTTCGAGCGTAACTGACGGTGTGAATGATCCCTTTGCGGTCTGAACGACTACTGATAATCTCGTCTGTCTGTCTAATGACTGCCTGATAGTCTTCATCGGTACTCTTCCAGCTTAGTTTACGGCAGGGTATATGGTAGACCGGCGCGCCGGCCGGATTAAACACCTGTCCCCAGGCGCGGTAATCGTAGGTGACGTCCGGCGGCATTAATAACCGCATCGTAAATTCGTTGAGACTGGCGGACATCAATAAGACGCGGGGTACGCCGGAGAACAAAGACTTAGTGAATGAGTTGAGCCGGATAGGTTCGAACGTACAGGCGCCGTGGTCGTCGAACTGCCAGACCCAGTTAGCATTCATCTTACAGACCCGGCTACAACGATCGACCAGGTCCTGTGCTTCGATCCAGGCGGTTTCGGTCTTAGCTTCCCGTTCGCCGTAGCGGGCTTCGAGCGCCGCCTGTTTCGCCCGCAGCGCCTTGATTTTGTCCGACGCCCAGAGAATCCATCGATTACTGGCCTCCCGGTCATCGGATCGTGTAGAGTCTACACGTTCATACGGACCGCCGTTCAGGATCATGACGCCGGACTTCCCGAACAGCGCCGCGCCGCCCGGACGTTCGAACTCCGACGCGTAGAACGAAACCTGTGCGAACCCGGCGAGCTGCGATTCGATCGAGTGCGCCTCGTCACAGATCAGCAGTTCTACAGGGCGGTAATCGGTCTCAAGCGCCGCGCCGTTAGATCTGCGCGCCGCCAGCCAGTAGGCATAGTTCGTGATGACCAGGTCTGAGTGCTTCGCGTCATCGACCGCGTTAGCGTACGCGCAACCGGACGTGTTACCCAGACTGCAAGATTCGTCGTAGCCGGCGGCGCAATCGCCGTAGTTCGGACAGGGATAGTTAGATCTGCCGCGGACATCGACCATGCCGCAGGAACTGAAATCGTCGAGCACCTG
>Ga0335069_10007352_pt1 | contig 15917 bp, 11 predicted proteins | sample Lox_Sample_11_FD_206714 | JGI IMG/M metagenome (GOLD analysis project Ga0335069, IMG submission 206714) | Soil microbial communities from Loxahatchee National Wildlife Refuge, Florida, United States - Lox_Sample_1.1 | ecosystem: Environmental > Terrestrial > Soil > Wetlands | place: USA... | reverse complement strand
TGACGTTACTCGCCTTCACTCTCGCGGCCGCGGCGCCCGCCCGCGCCCAGGACGGCCGCTTCGTGTTCATCGGCAACTACCGCGGCATGGAGCGCGTCCGGGGAGGCGTGCTGGCGCGCGCCGACAACGGCGCCGTCCGCATCGAGCAGATCGCCGGCGTGGGCTTCCGCTTGCGCTACGCCTTCGGCGGTGCGTTCGACACCACCACCTCGTGGGCGACGCTGCCCGACAGCATCGTGCTCGCCGAACCCGAGATCCGTGACACGCCCGACGCGCTGACGCTGCGGGGCGGCGGCCTGGTGATCACCGTGCACAAGCGTCCGCTGCGACTCTCGATCGCGGACAGCGCGGGCACCGAGCTGCTGGCGGAGTCGCTCGGCGCCGGACGCCAGGGCGCGCGGGTCACGCACATCCTCGCCCGGCCCGCCGGCGCGCACTACTTCGGCATCGGCGAGGAGCCGTTCCCGCTCGACCGCACCGGCGACATCCTCACCCTGTGGAACACCGACGCCGGCTACCGTGCGGGCCAGCCGACGCCGATCTACTCGTCCATTCCCTTCTACATCGCGGTGAACCGGGGCCGCGCGTACGGCCTCTTCTACGACGACTCGTACAGGAGCGAGTTCGACTTCGGCGCCAAGCTGCGGAACAACGTCGGCTTCACCGCCGACGGCGGCGAGCTGCGGTTCTACGTGTTCCCCGGCCCGTCGGTCGCGTCGGTGCTCGCCGAGTACACCCGGATCACCGGCCGCACGCCGCTCCCGCCCGAGTGGGCCCTCGGCTTCCAGCAGAGCCGCTGGGGCTACATCCCGGACAGCGAGCTGTACCGCATCACCCGCGAGTTCCGCAGCCGCGGCATCCCCTGCGACGTGCTGTACCTCGACATCGACTACATGGACGGGTACCGCCTGTTCACCTGGAGCCCGCAGCGCTTCCCGGACCCCCGCCGCATGCTGGCGGACCTGCGCCGCGAGGGCATGAAGGTCACGACCATCGTGGACGTCGGGATCAAGGTGGACAGCGGCTACGACGTGTACCGCCAGCTGCTGGCCTCGGGGAACTACGTCACCTGGCCCGACGGCTCGCCGTACGTGGGCGACGTGTGGCCGGGCAAGACCATTTTCCCCGACTTCAGCCTCCAGGCCACGCGAACCTGGTGGGGCGACATGGACAACCGGCTGTGGTCGGCCGGCATCGCGGGCATCTGGGACGACATGAACGAGCCGGCCAACTTCTTCGGCGGCACGCTCCCTGACGTGAGCCTGTTCGACCACGGCAAGGCCAGCCACCTCGAGTATCACAACCTCTACGGCCTGCTGGAGGCGCGCGCGACCTACGAGGGATGGCGCCGCCTTCAGCCCGACCATCGCCCGTTCATCGTCACGCGCGCCGGCTTCTCGGGCCTGCAGCGCTACACCAGCATCTGGACCGGCGACAACTCCGCCGACTGGGAGCACCTCGAGCTCGCCGTCGAGATGACGCTCGGCCTGGGCATCAGCGGCGTGCCGTTCGCAGGCGCCGACATCGGCGGCTTCGCCGGCGCGCCCTCGTCCGAGCTGTTCTCGCGCTTCCTCGAGGCGGCGACGTTCTTCCCGTTCTACCGCACGCACAACGAATTCTCGGCGCCGGCCCGCGAGCCGTGGGCCTTCGGGCCCGTGCACACGGCGGCCAACCGCGAGATGATCCAGCTGCGCTACCGGCTGCTGCCCCAGATCTACACGGCGTTCTACCAGCACGGCCGCGACGGACGCCCCGTCGCCCGTCCGCTCGTCTACGAGTTCCAGGGGGACACGGCGGTCTACGGCATCAGCGACGAGTTCACCTTCGGCGACCACCTGCTGGTCGCGCCGGTGACCCGCGAGGGCCAGGACACGCGCCCCGTCTACCTGCCCGCGGGCCGCTGGTACCGCTATCCCTTCGACTCGCTGCTCGACGGCGGGCGCACCGTGACCGCCAGCGCCCCGCGCGTGAACCCGTGGGCGCGCGACGATTCCGTCTTCGTCAAGAGCGTGCCGCTGTTCGTCCAGGCCGGAGCGGTGATCCCGATGCAGGCCGTCGAGCAGTACGTCGGGGAGCGGCACATGGACACGCTCGAGCTGCACGTGTGGGACGGGGGCTCCCTGGCGAGCGAACTGTACGAGGACGCCGGCGAGGGCTTCGCGTACCAGCAGGGCGCGTTCCGGCTCACGCAGTTCAGGACCGCGGCGGAGGGCGGCGCGCTGCGGTTGACCCTGACGCAGACGGGACGCTTCGACGGCGCCGCGAGCGTGTTCCAGGTCGTGGTGCACGGGCTCCTGAAGGCGCCCGCATCGGTCACCGCCGATGGCGGGGCGGCCCGGGCGACGTGGGATGCCGGGCACCGACTGGCGACCTTCGACGTGCCCGCCTCAACGAAGGAGATCAGAGTCGAGCGCTGAGAGCTCGGTGGAGTTGCCAGACGTCAAGTTGCCAGTGGTTGCCAGACGTCAGTGATCAGGGGCCAGACCAGTTGCCAGTACTGACAACTGGACTGGCTTCTCGTCCCTCTCCTCCGGTAACCACTGGCAACTTGGCGTCTGGCAACTACTCTGCAATCCGCCCCTTCTGATTACTTTTCCCTCTCCCATGCCAAGACCCGCAGCGAACAAGTGGATCGTCTCCTTCACGGTCCTGATCGGCACGATCATGGCCGTGCTCGACTCGTCGGTCGTGAACGTCGCGCTGCCCGACATGTCCGGCACGCTCGGCGCCACGATCGAGGAGATCACCTGGGTCGTCACCGGCTACATCCTGGCCCAGGTCATCCTGATGCCCATCACCGCGCTGCTCGCGGCGCACTTCGGCCGCAAGCGGTTCTACCTGGCGAGCGTCGTGCTCTTCACGCTCGCGTCGATGGCCTGCGGCCTCGCCCGCACGCTGCCGCTGATGATCTTCTTCCGCGCGATCCAGGGCGCCGGCGGCGGCGTGATGATCACCGTCTCCCAGGCCATCCTCCGCGAGAGCTTCCCGCCCGAGGAGCAGGGGACGGCGATGGGGCTGTTCGGCTTCGGCACCGTGCTCGCGCCCGCCATCGGCCCGACGCTCGGCGGCTGGCTCACCGACCAGTACTCCTGGCCGTGGGTGTTCTACGTCAACGTGCCCATCGGCGTGATCTGCGTCCTGCTCGTCACGCGGTTCGTCGACGATCCGCCGTACTTCGTCCGGGAGAAGGGCCACGTGGACTGGCCCGGCCTCGGCGCGATGACCGTCGGCCTCGGCTCGCTGCAGCTGATGCTCGAGAAGGGCCAGGACAAGGACTGGTTCCAGTCCTCGTTCATCGTGTGGCTGGCGGTGATCGCGGCGGTGGGCCTCGGGCTGTTCATCTGGCGCGAGCTGCGCTCCAGCCGCCCGGCGGTGGACCTCGGGCTGTTCCGGAACGTGCCCTTCTCCTCCGCCACCGCGTTGGGCGGCGTGCTGGGCATGGGCCTCTACGGCGCGCTGTTCCTGCTGCCCCTCTTCCTGCAGGAGCTGCTCGGCTACCCGGCCATGAAGTCGGGGCTCGCGTTGATGCCGCGCGGCCTCGCGATGGCGGTCGTGATGCCGATCGGGGGCATGTTCTACAACCGGCTCGGGCCGCGCCTCCTGGTCGGCGCGGGCCTGGTGATCAGCGCCTTCTCCTTCTGGGACCTCGCGCACCTCACCGGCGACACCGGCATCTGGGACCTCCTGCTGCCGCAGGTGTGGCAGGGGATCGGCTTCAGCCTGCTGTTCGTGGCGCTCAGCACCGCGGCCCTGGCGACGATCCCGAGGGCGAAGATGACCGCCGCGTCCGGCCTCTACAACGTGGTGCGCCAGGTGATGGGCAGCGTCGGGATCGCGCTGTCGGCGACCGAGCTCACGCGCAGCCAGGCCATCTACCACGACCGGCTGGCCGAGCACGTGACCATCTACGGCACGGCGACCCAGAGCTGGCTGCACGCGGTCACGGCGGGGATGATACGGCGCGGCGCCGACGCGGCGACGGCGACGCGCGAGGCGCTGCGGATCCTGAATCTCGACGTGGCGCGGCAGGCGGCCGTGCTGGCCTACAACCACGTGCTGCTGCTGGTGGCCGCGCTGTTCCTGTTCGGCTTCCCGCTGGTGCTGCTGGTGCGCGGCCACCGCGACGCCAAGGTCGAGATGGTCGCCGACTGACCTAGCGCGTGTCGGGTTCCTCGACGATCGCCGACGCGACCCCCACCTTGCGCCACACGAAGTACACCGGGATCCCGATCATCACGATGATCAGGCCCGGCCAGGTGTAGAGCGGCTTCTTCACCAGCAGGTCCACCATCAGCAGCGCCATCGCCGCCATGTAGAGCGCCGGCATCCACGGGTAGCCGACGGCGCGGTACGGCCGCTCGGCGTCCGCGCGGATCCGCCGCAGGCGGAACAGGGCGACCACGGTGAGGAAGTAGAACAGCACGGCGGCGAAGATCACGTAATCGAGCAGGTTGCCGTACGTCCCCGACAGCGCCAGCAGGCAGGTCCACAGCGCCTGCACCCACAGCGCGGCCTTCGGCGTGCGATGCCGGGGGTCCACGACCCCCGCGCCGCGGAAGAACATGCCGTCGTGGCTCATGGCGTAGTAGACGCGCGCGCCGGCGAGCACCAGGCCGTTGGTGCAGCCGAAGGTGGAGATCATGATCGCGACGGCCATGATGGCGAGGCCGGCCTGCCCGAACACGACCTGCATCGCGGCCGTGCCCACGCGGTCCTGCGCGGCGCCGGCGATCTGGCCGATCGGCAGCACGTTGAGGTAGGCGACGTTGGCCAGGACGTAGAGCGTGCACACCACCGCGGTCCCGAGCCCGAGCGCGAGCGGCAGGTTGCGCCGCGGGTTCTTCACCTCGGTGGCGGCGAACGCGACGTTGTTCCAGGCGTCGGAGGAGAACAGCGAGCCCACCATGGCCGCGCCGATGATCGGCAGCACCGCGAGCGAGAGGGGCGTGGCGCCCCAGAAATTCCCGCCGCGGAAGTTGGCGGCCAGCGCCGCCGCGTTGCGCCCGACCGCCAGGCCCAGGAGCACCAGGCCCACGAGCGCGAGCACCTTGGCGGCGGTGAACACGGTCTGGATCCAGGCCGCGGTCCGGACGCCGCGCGCGTTGACCCAGGTCAGCAGCAGCACGATGCCGATCCCGAACAGCCGCTGCCACGACACCCCGATCTCGATGGCCTCCGCGTGCGCCGGCGGGTGGCCCAGCAGCGCGAACAGCGCGTCGCCGGGCGCGGGGATGTGCCCCAGGGAGAGCCAGACGTCCGGCGACAGCGACGGCCACAGGACGGCGAGGAACTTCGAGAACGCCACCACCACCGCCGCGATGGTCCCCGTCTGGATGACGAGGAACAGCGTCCACCCGTAGAGGAAGCCCCACAGGGGCGACAGTCCTTCCCGCAGGTACACGTACTGGCCGCCCGCGCGCGGGTACATCGCCGCCAGCTCACCCTGGGTCAGCGCACCCATGACCGTGACGACGCCGGTGACGGCCCACACCGCGAGCAGCAGGCCCGGCGAGCCGACCTGGCGCGCGATGTCCGCCGGGACGATGAAGATCCCGGAGCCAATCATCGAGCCCATGACGATGGCGACGGCCGCGGTGAGGCTGATGCCGCGCACGAGGGTGGTGCTGGTGCTCGGTTGCGTCACGTCCGTTGTCCTGTGGGTGAGCGGTAGCGCAATGCTAGCGTTTGGGGCGCCGCCCCGTCAACGCCGCGCGGGGGCTCGCCGCGCGCGGCCTGCCCGGCGCCGCCCCGGTCCGCGGCTTCGGCAGGAGGGCCAGGCGCAGCACCTCGTCCACGGTCTCGACGAGGTGGATCTTGAGCGAGCGCTGGATGCTCTCGGGCACGTCCCTCAGGTCGGGCTGGTTCGCCGCCGGAATGATGGCCGTGGTGATGCGCCCGCGGACCGCGGCCCCGAGCTTCTCCCGCAGCCCGCCGATCGCCAGTATCCGGCCCTGCAGCGTGATCTCGCCCGTCATCGCCACGTCGGAGCGGATCGGCCGGCCGGTGAACAGGCTCGCGAGCACCGTGGCGATGGTGACGCCCGCCGACGGACCGTCCTTGGGGATCGCGCCCTCGGGGAAGTGCACGTGCACGTCCTTCTCGCCGAAGCGCCGGCGCGGCACGCCGAGGTCGTCGGCGCGGCTCCGCACCCACGACAGCGCGGCCTGCACCGACTCGATCATCACCGAGCCGAGCTGGCCGGTGACCTGGAACTGGCCGGTGCCCGGCATCGAGATCGCCTCGACCGGCAGCAGGTCGCCCCCGGTCGTGGTCCACGCCAGCCCGTTGGCGATGCCCACCGCCGGCACCGGCTGCGCACGCTCGTCCACGAACCACGGCTGGCCGAGCACCTCGTCGATCAGCTTGGCGTCCACGGTCCACGGCCCCGTCGCGCCCGCCGCCTTGCGGGTCGCCACGTGGCGGAGCACCGCGGCGAGGTCGCGCTTGAGGCCGCGCACGCCGGCCTCGCGCGCGTAGCCGAGGACCAGGAGCGTCAGCTCGTCGGTGCCGATCGCGATCTCGGCGTCCACCAGCCCGTGCTCGGGCAGCAGCTGCGGCAGCAGGAACTTGCGCGCGATGGCCACCTTCTCCTCGGGCGTGTAGCCCGGGATCTCGATGACCTCCATGCGGTCGAGCAGCGGCTCGGGAATCTGCGGCTCGGCGTTGGCCGTGGCGATGAACAGCACGTGCGAGAGGTCGAACGGCACGTTCAGGTAGTGGTCCACGAAGGCGACGTTCTGCTCGGGGTCGAGCACCTCGAGCAGCGCGGCCGACGGGCTCCCGTGCCCGGGCCGGTCGGCGCCGAGCTTGTCGATCTCGTCGATCATCAGCACCGGGTTCATCGCCCGCGCGCGGCCGATCTCCTGCACGATCTTCCCCGGCATCGCACCCACGTAGGTGCGCCGGTGCCCCCGGATCACGGCCTCGTCGTCCACGCCGCCCAGGCTCATGCGGCCGAACGGCCGGCCCATCGCGTCGGCGATGGCCCGCCCGAGCGACGTCTTGCCCACGCCCGGCGGCCCCACGAAGCAGAGGATCGGCGGCCGCGCCCCGGGCGCGAGGCGGCGCACGGCGAGGTACTCGACGATGCGGGTCTTGGCCTCCTCGAGCGCGAGGTGCCCGAGGTCGAGGACCGCGCGCGCGGCCGACGGATCCGGGTGGCGCTCCTCGACCTCGACGCCCCACGGCAGGGCGAGGATCCAGTCCACGTACGTCCGCGACACCTGGTACTCCGCCGAGGCGGGCGTCAGGCGGCCGAGGCGGTCGATCTCGCGCAGGGCCTCGCCCCGCGCCGTCTCCGGCATGGTGAGCGCCTCGACGCGCGCCTTCAGCTCGCGCGCCTCGCGCAGCGCGTCGTCCTCGCCCAGCTCGGCCCGGATCGCCTCCAGCTGCTGGCGGAGCAGGTACTCCCGGCGCCCACGCTCGACGTGCAGCGTCGTCAGCCGGTCCACCTCGCGCTGCACCTCGGCGCGCTCGACGGCGGAGGCGAGGAAGTCCGCCAGCATGTCGAGGCGCGCTGCCGCCGCCGGCTCGGCCGCGATCCGGTCGCGCTGCAGGAGCGAGAAGGGGAGCTGCTGCGCCACCAGGTCCGCGAAGTGGCTCGCGTCCTCCACGTTGGCGCGCAGGTTCTCCACCGACTCGACGTTGACCGCGGGATCCAGCGACGCCAGCGTCTCGGCGAGGCGCAGCACGGCGCCGATGCGCCGGTCGAGCTCCGGCCGCGACTCCTCGAGCGGCGGAACCGGCACCACCTCGGCCACCGGCCAGGGGCCGTCGGTCGCGACGCTCGCGATCCGGACGCGGCGCTTGCCCTGGAAGGTGACCTGCACGGCCTCGTCGGCGAGGTTGATCCGGTCGAGCACGGCCGCCGCCACCGCGATCTTCCCGACGAACGACGCGGGCGCCGTGGCCGCCGCTCCCTCGCCGCGCACGATCACCACCACGTTCCCGCCGCGCGACAGCGAGCGGATGGCCGCAACGTTGGTGCCGGTCGTGACCTGCACCGCGGCCACGCCGAGCGGGAAGACGTGCGTCGAGCGCAGGGTCACCAGCGGCGCGAAGCGCGGCACGTCCCAGGCGCGCAGGTCGTCCCGGGTCGTCGTCAGCAGGTCGTCGGTCATCGGAGGAGGGCGCCGCGGCCGCGGGCGAGGTCCGCCCGGCTACCCCGCGGCCCTGGTCGCGGCGAGCATCTCACGCATGCGGCGGGCGAGCGCCTCGATCTCCCGGAGTCCCTCGACCGTCTCCGCGTCGAGGTTCGCTTCGTCGAGGAGCAGCAGCTGTGTCTCGGCGAGAATGGCGGCCAGCGGATTCGACAGATCGTGCCGCAGCTTGCGCATGGCGTCCGAGTCGGGCGCCGGCGTGGGTCCCGTCAAGTCGCGAGGGAGCGGTAGAGATCGCGCAGGTGGTGCTCCCGGAGATCGCGCACGGCCTGCCACAGATCCTGCTCGCTCGTCGCGCAGAAGATCTCGGCGGTGACCCGATCCTCGTCCCCGCCGCTCGCGATGAAATGCAGGCGGCCGCGCCAGATGCCGTCCTCGCTGCGCCGGACGCCCAGCTGCACGGCGATGGCGACGCCTTCATAGCGGATCGGAGCCAGGTCGTGGAGCACCGGCTCGGACGGATCGGGAACACTGGGACGGGGCTGCGGGAGCGGCATCGGAAGCTCCGGCTGAAAAAGGGGGGCATCCGAACCCGGACACGACCTGTCCAGCGTCCGAGTTTGAAGCAATATAACGAGTTACGAGGCTCGCGCAATATTCCGGCGCGCCGGGGCGGCCCCTGCGGCGCCCGGAGCGGCCATGCGGGCCGCACCACCCTCCCGCGAACGCCCTTGACCAGGCTATGTGACTGACCTATAATCAGTTGCTCGCAAACCAACCCCATTACCGCACTGCTTCCTAGGCTGGCCACACTGCCGGCTTTGCGCTTCCACACCATGAGGGTACACCAGGTCGAGGGCTCGCCGCCCTCCACCTCCCGCACCACACCCGGAGTCTCCATCCCGTGGATATCGCCGAACTGAAGAAGAAGTCCGTCGCCGAGCTGCATGCGATGGCCGAAGAGCTCAACATCACGAACTACTCGGGCCTCAGGAAGCAGGACCTGATCTTCCGCATCGAGCAGAACCTGCTCGATTCGGACACGGTGCTGCGCGGCGAGGGGGTGCTGGAGATCCTGCCGGAGGGGTACGGGTTCCTGCGCAGCCAGGACTGGAACTACCTCTACGGGCCCGACGACATCTACGTCTCGCCCAGCCAGATCAAGCGCTTCGATCTCCGCACCGGCGACACCATCCTGGGCCAGGTGCGGCCGCCGAAGGAAGGCGAGCGCTACCTCGCGCTGCTCAAGGTCGAGACCGTCAACGGCGACGAGCCCGAGAAGGCCAAGCACCGCATCGCGTTCGACAACCTGCGCCCCCGCTATCCCGACGAGCGGCTGCGGCTCGAGCGCAAGGACAACGACCTCTCGATGCGCGTCATCGACATGCTGGCGCCCATCGGCAAGGGCCAGCGCGCGTTGATCAGCTCGCCGCCCAAGGCCGGCAAGACGATCCTGCTCCAGAAGCTCGCCAACTCCATCACCGAGAACCATCCGGAGTGCGTGCTGATCGTGCTGCTGATCGACGAGCGGCCCGAGGAAGTGACGGACATGGAGGAGAACGTGAAGGCCGAGGTCATCTCCTCGACCTTCGACGAGCCGGCCGACCGGCACGTGCAGGTCTCCGACATGGTGCTGGAGAAGGCGAAGCGGCTCGTGGAGTCGGGCAAGGACGTGGTGATCCTGTTGGACTCGATCACGCGGCTCGCGCGGGCCCACAACGTGGTGGTGCCGCATTCGGGCAAGATTCTGTCGGGCGGCGTGGACGCCAACGCGCTCCACAAGCCGAAGCGGTTCTTCGGCGCCGCGCGCAACATCGAGGGCGGCGGCTCGCTCACGATCGTGGGCACGGCACTGATCGAGACCGGCAGCCGGATGGACGAGGTGATCTTCGAGGAGTTCAAGGGCACGGGCAACATGGAGCTGGTGCTGGACCGCAAGATCAGCGAGCGCCGGATCTGGCCGGCGATCGACGTCCAGAAGAGCGCCACCCGCAAGGAAGAGCTGCTGCTGCCGCCGGACGAGCTGAACCGCATGTACCTGCTGCGGAAGTTCCTGGCCGACATGCCGCCGGTCGAGGCCATCGAGTTCCTGATCGAGCGGATGAAGCGGACCAAGAACAACAAGGAGTTCTTCGCGACGATGGCCCAGGGCTGACGGGCCGTGGAGCCCGGAGGGGGAACCCTGGGGAGCCCGGATGCGGGGCGCGTGCTCGCCGTGGACTGGGGCGGCAAGCGATTCGGCATCGCGGTGTCGGACCCGACCCGACTGATCGCCCAACCGCTCGTCACGCTGACCCGCCGTGCCCGTCATCGCGCTCCCGTCGCCGCCATCGTCGAACTCGTCGCCCGCCATCAGGTCACGACGGTCGTCATCGGCCTGCCGCTCGACCTCGAGGGCGTCGAGGGGGAGTCGGCGCGCGAGGCGCGCGCGCTGGGGGAGGCGGTGGCGCGCCGCTCGGGCGTGAGCGTGACCTACTGGGACGAGCGGCTGACGACGGCCGTGGCCCTGCGCTCGGCGCGCGCCGCCGGCGTCAGCGACCGCGACTCGCGCGAGCGCATCGACCAGATGGCGGCCGTGGCGATCCTGCAGGGCTGGCTGGACGCGCAGGCAGGAGGCACGCGGGGACGGGGGCGCGGGGGCACGGAATGAGGCGGGCACCGGGGCACCGGGGCATCGGGGCACGGGCGAAGCGTGGGCTTTTCCGTGCGCCTGTGCCCCTGTGCCTCTGTGCGCTCCTGGCAGGCTGCGGCCCCGCGGCCGACGCGCCGCACGAGCGCATCATCGTGCCCAAGCGCGCCTCGCTCCGGACTGTGGCCGACTCCCTCGCGGCCCACCACATCATCGGCTCCAGCGATCGGTTCATGCTGACCGCCCGCCTGCTGGGCTTTTTCGTGGTGCAGTACCGCGGGCTCGACCGCCACCTGCGGCCGGGGCGCTACGACTTCCCGGTGGGCGAGCGGACGCGCACGATCCTGCGCGCCATGCTCACCGGCCGCACCGACGACGACCTGTTCACCGTGCCCGAGGGCTACACCATCAACGAGATGGCGGGCGCCGCCGCCAAGAAGCTCGGGATGGACAGCGCCGCGTTCGTGGCGGCCACCCGCGACCCCGATCTGCTCGCGCGCCTCGGCATCCCGCGCAACGATCGCAGCGTCGAGGGCTACCTGTTTCCCGAGACCTACCGGGTCGTGTTCGGCGCCTCGCCCGAGCAGTTGGTCGCGCAGATGGTGGAGCAGTTCCAGGCGCAGTGGGACACGGCGTGGGACGCCCGCGCCCGGCAGATCGGCCTCACGCGGCACCAGGTCATCACGCTGGCGAGCATTGTCGAGGCGGAGGCGCGCCGTCATTCCGAGCGGCAGGTCATCGCGGGCGTGTACTACAACCGCCTGAAGCGGCGCCACCCGATGAAGCTGGAGGCCGACCCCACGGTCATTTACGCGCTCGGCCGGCACGTGAACCGGGTGCTCATCCGGGACCTGCGGATCAAGTCGCCCTACAACACCTACCTGCACACCGGTCTGCCGCCCGGCCCGATCGATTCGCCGGGTCGCGCCAGCATCCTGGCCGCCTTGTGGCCCGCGCGGCACAACTACCTGTTCTTCGTCGCGCGCCCCGACGGCAGCCACATGTTCAGCGCGAACGGCGCCGAGCACGCCGACTCGGTGAAGGTGGCGCGCCGCCTGCGGGCCGAAGCCGAGGCTGCGAAGCGGGACAGCATGCTGGCCGCGCGGCGGGAGAGCACGACCGTCGCCCGCCAGGTCCGTGCCGCGCGGGCGGCCGGCAAGTCGGACAGCACCGCGGCGGCGTCCCCGCCCCGCCCGTGAGCGGGTCTCCGGTTCTCGCCGAGGCGCTGCGCCTGGTCGTCATCCTCGACGCCGGCGTGGCGGGCTCGCGCGATCTGGCGGCGCTCGGCGCGCTCGCGGTCCGGGGCGGCGCCACGATGCTGCAGGTGCGCGCGAAGGACGCCGCCGCGCGGGCTCTGGCCGACTTGACGCGCCGCGTGATCGCGGCCAGCGCCGTTCCGGTGGTGGTGAACGACCGACTCGACGTGGCGCTGGCCACGGGCGCCGCCGGCTGCCACCTCGGGCAGGACGACTTCCCGATCTCCGCCGCCCTCACCTTCACGCCGGCCGGCTTCTGGCTCGGCGGCTCGGCGGGCAACGAGGAGGAGGCGCGCCGCGCCGCCGAGGCCGGAGCTCACTACCTCGGCATCGGCCCCGTCGCCGCCACGGCGAGCAAGGCCGACGCCGGCGACGCGATCGGGGCGGCGGGATTCCGGCGCGTGCACGCCGCGGCGCCGGCCGTGCCGGCCGTCGCCATCGGCGGAGTCACCGCGGACCTCGTGCCCGGCCTGATGGCCGCCGGCGCCTCGGGCGTCGCCGTCATTCGCGCCGTGCTGGACGCCGCCGACCCGGAAGCCGCCGCGCGCGTGCTGCTCGCGGCCGTCGCTGCATGACGACCGCCGCCCCGCCGGCCGTGGTCGTGAGCCCGCGTGGGGTGGGCCGGCTGCGCGCGGGGCATCCCTGGATCTTCCGTTCCGACATCCGCGACGCCGACGGCGGCGGCCCGGGACTCGCCCGGCTGGTGGACGAGCGCGGCAAGGGCCTCGGCACCGCGCTCTACTCGCCCGCCTCGGAGATCCGCGCGCGCTGGCTGGCGCCCGAGGGCACGGTGGTGCAGTCGGCCTGGTGGACCGCGATGGTGCGGGCCGCGCTCGAGCGCCGCCGCGGCATCCGCGACGGGGCCTACCGCGTCGTCCACGCGGAGGGCGACGGCCTCCCGTCGCTGATCGTGGACCGCTACGGCGACTACGCCGTCGCACAGCTGCTGTCCGCCGGTCTCGAGGCGGTGCAGGGCGACGTGATCGCCGCCATCCGCGCCACGCTCGCTCCCGCGGGGCTGCTCCTGAGGAACGACGCCGCGGTGCGGGAGCGCGAGCGCCTGCCGCGCGAGGTCACGCTCGCCTTCGGCACGGTGCCGGAGGAGATCACCATCGAGGAAGTGCCCGGCGTCCGGTACGTCGCGACGCCGTGGACGGGGCAGAAGACCGGCGGGTTCCTGGACCAGCGCGAGAACCGGCGGCTGTTCGGCGCCATGCCGGGCGCGCGCTGCCTGGACGCGTTCGCCTACCAGGGCGGCTTCGCGCTGCATTTCGCCGCCGCGGGCGCGCGCGAGGTCGTGGCGGTGGAGATCTCCCGGGACGCGCTCGCGCAGCTCGAGCGCAACGCCGCGCTGAACGGCTTCACGACCATCCGCGGCGTGGAGGACAACGCGTTCGACTGGCTCAAGGCGGCGGCCGCCGCCGGCGAGCGGTTCGACGTCGTGGTCGTGGATCCGCCGGCCTTCGCGCGGGACCGGCGCTCGCTGCCGCGCGCGCTCGCCGGCTACAAGGAAGTGAACCTCCGGGCCATGCAGCTGCTGGCGCCCGGGGGCCTGCTGTTCACCGCGTCGTGCTCGCATCACGTGCACCGCGGCGACTTCTTCGCCATGCTGGCCGACGCGGCGGCGGACAGCGAGCGACGGCTCCAACTGCTCGAGATCCGCGGCGCGGCCGCGGACCACCCCGAGGTCGTCACCATCCCGGAGACCGGCTACCTCAAGGGCGCCCTGCTCCGGGCCATGGACTGACTACCGCCCCACCCGCTCGACGAACGCCGCCACCAGCGGCACCAGCTCGGGCACGAGCGGCAGCGACGGATCGTTGTAGGTCGCGAGCTGCGCGGCGCGGTCCGTCGTCGCCACGTGCACGAAGAGATGGTTCGCGTCCGCGAGGAGGTGCACGTCGGCGCGCGGCTGCGCCGCGCGCAGGGCCACCGCGTCCGCGACGCTCACCTGGATGTCCGTCGTGCCCTGCACCACCAGGAGCGGCACCGCGAGGCGCCGCGCCTCGTCGGCCGGGTCGATCGCGCTCTCCGTCCTGACGAACCGGCGCACCGAGGGATGGAACAGCGCCCTCAAGTCCGGCGGCACGTCCGGCATCGGGCCGGTGCCGAGGAACAGCGCCATCAGGCTGTCGTAGGCGGCGAGCCGCGCGGCGTCGAGGGAGCGCGCCATCTGCTCGTGCAGCACCGTGGTGAAGCGGCGGCCCATCCCGGCGAGCATCACGACGCCCGCTACCGGGGCGCCGGCGTTGGCCGCTCGCTCCGCGAGCAGCGCCCCCTCGCTGTGGCCGACCAGGACCACCTTCGTGAACCGCGGGTCCGCGGCCAGCGCCCGCGCGCCCGCCGCCGCGTCGTCGGTGAAGTCGTCGAACGCCACCGCGGTGGCGTCGCCGCCCATGAAGCTCGAGGCCCCGATGCCCCGCTTGTCGTAGCGCACGCTCGCGATGCCGCGCGCGGCGAGCGCCCACGCCAGCTTCCTGTACACGTCCGAGGTGAGGCCCAGCCGCGAGTTGCCGTCGCGGTCCGTCGGCCCCGAGCCCGCGATGATCAGCACGACCGGGACCCTGCCCGCCGCCCGCGCCGGGCGGCTCAGCGTGCCCACCAGGTGCTGGGGTCCGTCGTTCCACGCGAACGGTTCCTCCACCACGCCGGCCGGCGGCGGCGCCGGCGCGTGGACCGCCAGCGGCCGCGACGCCGACACGCTCTCCGCCGGCACGCGCTCGACGGTGAGACCCTGGCTGGGCACCGCCGCCGAGACCAGGTCGCCGTCCGCTCCCGGCACGAGCACGACCTCCGTGCCGGCCAGCGACGCCGTCACCCTGCCCTCCCGCCTGGCGAGCGTCAGGTCGAGCACGCCGCCGTTGTCCACGAGAAAGGTGTGCAGCACGAGGGACGCGTCGGGGCCGGGCGGCAGGCGTCGCGCGATGGCCGCCAGATGGCTCCACACGAGGTTCTGCATCACCGCCCGCGGCACCGGCAGCGCGCGCCCGCCTCCGGCGCTCTGGCCCGCCACCGTCCAGTGCACGGAGTCGCCGACCGTCACGCTCACCGCCCTCTGGCGCTCACCGGTGGCCAGCGACAGCACCGTGAGCTCGTAGGTCAGCGGCTGGTACGCGTCGTCGTACACGAGGCGCGTCACCAGTCGGTACCCGGACGCGTCCACCGTGGCCGCGAGGGTGTGCCCGGTCCACTGGAACGCCTCGGCGGCGATCTCGTGCCCGTTCAGCAGGGTGCGATAGCCCCCGGACTGGGCGGGCAGCTCGGTCGGCAGCAGCGTCAGCAGGGCCGCCACCAGTCCTCCGGCGACGCGCATGGCTCCATCCTCTCTATGAAACGGAGATGCCGAGGCGGTCGAGAAACGCCCCGACGTGATGTTCGGTCACGAACCAGCTGCCCAGCGCGGGCCGCGTGGCGCCGTGCCAGTCGGAACCGCCGGTCACGACCAGCCCGGCGGCGCGCGCCGCCTGCTCGAGCTCCACGGAGCCGTGGGGATCCAGCGACGGCCGGAGCGCTTCCACGCCGGCGAGCCCGTGCTCCTTCAGACGCTGGAAGTGGCGGGCGTCGTCGAGCGCCGGATGCGCCCACACCGCCGCGCCTCCGGCGGCGTTCACGACCGCGATCGCGTCGACCACCGGCACGCCGCGGCTCGGCACGTAGGCCGGGGCCGCGCCGCCGATGAAGCGCCCGAAGGCATCCGAGATCGAGCCCGCCTTCCCCAGCCGGACCAGGGCCCGCGCCAGGTGCAGCCGGCCGATCGAGGCGCACTCAGGTTCGGCCGTCACGTCTTCGAGGGTGATCGCCACGCCCACCCCGCGCAGCCGCTCCACCATCGCGGCCATGCGCTCGCGCCGCGCTCCGGCCGCGTGCGCGGTCAGCGCGGCGAGGCCAGGATCCTCCACGCGGAAGCCGTAGCCCAGGAGGTGGACTTCCTGC